>WNFF01000957.1_pt1 | contig 29473 bp, 22 predicted proteins | sample 5400441 | NCBI WGS metagenome assembly WNFF01 (sample SAMN13153345, study PRJNA577476) | soil metagenome | isolation source: 120 cm saprolite under Douglas fir tree site 2 hole 3 replicate 1 | place: USA:California | collected 2015-04-18
ACTGCGGGAGCGTGTGGGAGGGCTGCCGGGAGTGCTAGGAGCAGCGTCGTCGCAAATTGCCGTGCTGACCGGAACCGATATGGGGCGGAATATCACGGTGGAAGGCCGGCAAAACCTGGACACGGACGACATGCACGTGAATTTTGACGCGGTGAGCCCAAACTATTTTTCGACTATGAGGATTCCGCTGGTTTCAGGGAGAGAATTTAACGTCGGAGACACGGCGACTAGCACGAAAGTGGCGATCATCAATGAAGCCATGGCGAAGGCGTTCTTCCACAGCCGAGATCCGATTGGGGTGCACTTCGCGATGGGGTCGGGAAACGATGCGAAGCCCGACATCCAGATTGTGGGTGTGGTGAAAGATACGAAGGAGTCGCACGTCCGTGATCCGGAGCGGCCGTTTTTTTATCAGCCCTATTCGCAATTTGGAAAACTTTATGGGATGAGTTTCTACGTGCGCAGCCAACAAGATCCCTTGCTGATGGCCAACACGCTCCGGGAGACGGTTCGGGGAGCGGATGCCAACTTGCCGGTGTATGACTTGAAGACGGTGCAGCGCGTGGTGGACGAAGATTTATTTGCGGAGCGGGTGGTCGCGGGGCTTTCGGCGGCGTTTGGCGGGCTGGCGGCGTTGCTGGCGGCGCTGGGGATCTATGGAGTGCTGGCGTACCTGGTGGTGCAGCGGACGCGGGAGATTGGAATTCGCGTGGCGCTGGGGGCAGAGGCCGGGCATGTAAGAGGGCTGGTGTTCAAGGAAGTGGGATGGATGTTGCTGGGGGGCGCCGTGGTGGGATTGCCACTAGCGTACGCGCTGGCGCGGCTGAGCGAGTCGCTGCTGTACGGAGTTCACGCGGGCGATGTTCCCGTGTATGTGGCGTCGCTGGGGATCATATGTCTGGTGGCGTTGGCGGCGTGCTACATCCCGTCACGACGAGCTACGCGGATCGATCCGATCGTGGCGCTGCGGTACGAATAGCCGCGAGCAGATTTTGTTTTGTAGCGACGAAGGGCGGGTGCGGTTGAAACGAGTTCTCGAGATCGACTACGAGAAGGAGAGCAAATGACGGACGCAACGGCAACACTCATCAAGATGGAAGGGGTGAAGAAAGTGTTTTACACGGATGAAGTGGAGACGCACGCTTTGTCCGAAATTCACCTGGAGATCAAGAAGGGGCAATACATCTCGATCGCCGGGCCTTCAGGCTGCGGCAAATCGACATTGCTCTCCATTCTCGGGCTTCTCGATTCACCGACGGGCGGAGAATATACGCTCAACGGATCGCCGGTCGCGAACCTCTCGATCAGCGAGCGCACGCGGATCCGCAACCGCGAGATTGGTTTTATTTTCCAGGCGTTCAACCTGATTGGCGATTTGACGGTGTATGAAAACGTGGAGCTGCCGCTGACGTACCGGGGCACGAGCGCGGCGGAACGGAAGCAGAAGGTGCAGCACGCACTGGAACGCGTGGGCATGGCACACCGGCTGCGGCACTATCCTTCGCAACTTTCGGGCGGTCAACAGCAACGTGTCGCCGTGGCGCGCGCGCTTGTGGGTGATCCGCTGATTCTGATGGCTGACGAGCCGACCGGAAACCTGGATTCGAAGAACGGCGAGGCGGTGATGGAACTGTTGCGCGACCTGCATCGCAACGGAGCGACGGTTTGCATGGTCACGCACGACCAGCGGTACGCGAATTTCGCGGAGCGCACCATCCATCTGTTTGACGGCCGCATCGTTGAGGAGACGCAGGAAGCGCACGTCGGAGCCTGATCCCGGGAGGCGGTTCATGGAAACGATTTGGCAAGACCTCCGATTCGGTCTGCGGATGTTGATCAAGCACCGGATCGCGACGATCGTTTGCGTGGTAGCGTTGGCTCTGGGGATCGGCGCGAACACGGCGATATTCAGCCTGGCAGAGGCTTTTCTGCTTCACCCGGTGCCGTTCGAGAATTCCGGCCGGTTCGTCGCTCTGGTGGACACGCGCGTTTCCAGCCAGGATGGCGGCGCAGGTTTCGGCCCCCAGGACATTACTCCGGTTGCGCCGGCGACGTATTTCGATTGGAAAAAGGAGGTGCATTCATTCGATGATCTGGCGGCGTACGCATGGGATGAACTAAACCTGACCGGCGACCGCGAAGCGCAAAAAGTGCAGGACTTCCAAGTCACCGCTAATTTTTTCCCGATGATCGGCGTGCAGCCGCTGCTGGGCCGCACATTTCTTCCCGAGGAAGAAGAGCCCGGCCGTAACCAGGAAATTATCTTGAGCTACGGGCTGTGGGAACAGCGCTATGCTTGCGACCCGAACATCCTGAAGCGCGTCATAAAAGTGGACGGAAAGAGCTTTAACGTTGTCGGCGTTATGAAAAAGGGCTTTGATTATCCGATGCCCGCTGAAGCGTGGATTCCACTGGCGCTGAACGTGAAGGAACGCCTCGGGCGCGACAATCGCCGACTCTGGGTGCTGGGACGGCTCAAGCCGGGCGTTTCTTTTACCGCGGGAGCCGCGGAGATGCAAGCCATCTCGGAGCGGCAAGCGCAAGCTTATCCCGATACCAATAAAGCCTGGCGGCTGCACCCGCAACCGCTGCGGGAATTCATCACCGGAACGCTGACAAGGCAATACATGGTGCTGCTCATGGTGGCGGTTGGGTTCGTCCTGCTTATCGCGTGCGCAGACGTCGCGAACGTGCAATTCGCGCGCATCACGGGGCGAACGGGTGAGTTCGCGGTGCGCACGGCGTTGGGCGGCAGCCGCTGGAAGATCGTTCGTCAATTGTTGATCGAGAGCATTATGTTGTCGCTGGGAGGCGCGGCGCTCGGGTTGTTTCTGGCCCAATGGGACATCCAGATGATTCTGGCGCACATGCCGGCGGATGTGGCCCGATTCGTGGCCGGGTGGAAGACGATCCGCTTGGACACCAATGCGTTTCTGTTCGCGCTGGTTATCGCGGTGCTCAGCGGGGTGATCTCGGGAATAGCGCCTTCCCTGCTGGGTTCGCGCGCCAACATTGCGGAAACGCTGAAAGAAGGCGGCCGCGGTTCTTCGGTGAGTCGCGCGCGGCACCGTCTGCGTGGAGCGCTGGTGGTTGCCGAAGTGGCGCTGGCGCTTGTGCTTCTGGTCGGAGCGGGCCTGATGGTGAAAGGCTTCCAGGGATTGCTGAGCGTGAATGAGAGCTACGCTCCGCAAACGCTGCTGACGCTCAACTTCTCGCTGCCGGAAGCACAGTACGCGCAGCGAGCCGCTCGGCTGAATTTCACCGAACAAATCGTGCGGCGGCTTAGTTCTGTTTCCGGAGTGCAAGCGGCCTCGCTGGTGACGTACGTCCCCTATGCGCAGGGAGGAGCCGTCAACGAGAGAGAGTTTTCGATCGAAGGACGTCCGCTGACGCGGCGCGGCGAAATGCGCAGCGCCATCGTGGAGACAACTACGCCGAATTACTTCAATACGCTAAACATCGCGCTGCGCGACGGCCGGTTGCTGAGCGATACGGACGGAGCGGAATCACCGAAGGTCGCGGTGATTAGCGAAAGTCTGGCGAGCCGCTATTTTCCCGGAGAAAATGCGCTGGGCCGCCATATCAAGGCCGGCAAAGCGGAGGGCGAAGGCGAATGGATGACGGTGGTCGGCGTGGTAAACGACGTGCGGTACAGCTGGATCGTCAAGCAGGATGTCCCCACAATTTACCGCTCGTTCCGGCAGGCGCCTCCGTATTCCACGACCGTTGTGCTACGCACGGCAGGCGATCCGCTGAAATTCGTTTCCGCTGCTCGCGCGGAAATCGCGGCGGTCGATGCGAATCTGCCGCTATACAACATCAAGCCGATGGAAAAGGTGATCACGGAATCGATTGTTGGCATCGCGTACGTGACCACGATGATGGCGGTTCTGGGGGCCATCGCACTGGCGCTGGCGTCGGTCGGGGTGTTCGGGGTCATGTCCTATTCGGTGAGCGAGAGAACCCACGAGATCGGAATCCGCATGTCGATGGGCGCGCAGACAGGCAACGTCCTGGCCTTGGTGCTTCGAAGCGGAATGCTCCTCACCGTGCTTGGACTGGCCATTGGCCTGCCCGTCGCATACCTGCTGGCGCAGGCGCTTTCGTCGCTTCTTTACGGAGTGCAGGCTGCCGACCCAGCGTCCTTCATCGGGCTGCCCTTGCTGCTGCTGGCCGTGGCCGGAATAGCGTGCTACCTTCCTGCGCGACGGGCCGCGCATCTCGATCCGCTGCAGGCTTTGCGGCACGATTGAGGTCCTGCGCCGCGCCTTCAGCCGGCGCTTGGAATGAACGGACCACTTGCGTTACAACAGAGAGACGGGCATGGACTTGGAGTGTTGCTGCCCAGATTCCCTGGAATGAGGTAAGGAGAAATTGTGGAACCATTGATTCAGCTGCGAAACCTGGAAAAAGTTGTCGAGGCAGGGCCGAATAAATTTTATCTTTTGCGCAGGATTAATTTGGATATTCAGCCCGGCGAATTTGTCACCATCATGGGGCCATCGGGCGCCGGAAAGTCCACACTGCTAAGCATCATCGGAATGCTGGACGGCGCGTGGAGCGGGGACTTTTACTTCCTGGGCGAAGCCGTGCACAAGCTCAACGTAAAGAAACGGAACGAGCTGCATAAGGCCAACATTGGATTCGTGTTTCAGAGTTATCACCTGATCGACAATCTGACAGTATTCGAAAACCTGGAAGTGCCGCTTTCCTACAAGAACGTGCCGCACAAGGAGCGCGTCAGCCTGGTCTGTGACACGCTCGACCGATTTCATATTGTCGGCAAGAAAGACCTTTTCCCGAACCAGCTTTCCGGAGGCCAGCAGCAACTTGTGGGCGTGGCGCGCGCGGTAATCCTTAGTCCGAAGCTGATTCTCGCCGATGAGCCGACGGGGAATCTGCACTCCGCGCAGGGCGAAGAGATCATGCAACTTTTCAAGAGGCTGAATGACGCGGGCACGACCATTATCCAGGTCACACACTCCGAGAGAAATGCCGCCTATGGCAGCCGCATTATCCAACTGAAGGACGGGTGGGTAGTGGGAGACAACGCCACGGCCGGCGCGCCTGTTGGCGCGGCACAGCCAGCTTGAGCGGGCGCTTCCCGGCAGCAATGCGGCGGTTGGATGGTTTCTCGCTGGGCCTGAAAACGGCGGTAGGATAAACTTCGCAACCACAATCGAATGAAGACGACTAACCCGCACGCTTATCGAGTACTTTTGGCTGACGACCAGGCGGACATCCGGGATGCCCTGCGTCTGCTGCTGAAACGCGAGGGCTATGAGACGCAAGGGGTGGCGTCTCCTTCGGAGGCGTTGAGCGCGATTGAAGCGCGGGAATTTGACGCTGTGATGATGGATCTGAATTACGCGCGGGACACCACGTCGGGCCAGGAGGGACTCGACCTGCTGACGAGCATTCAAATGCTGGACAGCACGTTGCCGGTTGTCGTCATGACGGCTTGGAGCAGCATCGAAGTGGCGGTGGAAGCGATGCGGCGCGGGGCGCGGGACTTTGTGCAGAAGCCCTGGGAAAATACGCGGCTGCTGGCGATTCTGCGGACGCAAATCGATTTGCGGCAGGCGCTGCGGCAGGCATCGCGACTGGAAGCGGAAAACCGCATCCTGCGCGCGGAGTCGCGGCCGACATTTCTGGCAAAATCTCCAGCGATGGCGCCGGTGATGGAGCTGATTGGCCAAATCGGGCCTTCGGACGCGAACGTTTTGATCACGGGGGAGCACGGGACAGGAAAAGAAGTTGTGGCGCGGACACTGCACGCGCTGTCGGCGCGCGCGACGAAGCCCATGGTGACGGTAAATGCGGGGGGGCTGTCCGAAGGGGTGTTCGAAAGCGAGCTGTTTGGGCACGTCAAAGGAGCGTTTACGGATGCGCGGGCGGATCGCGTGGGCCGATTCGAACTCGCGGATGGAAGCACGCTGTTCCTGGATGAGATCGCGAACGTGCCGCTGAACCTGCAGGCGAAACTGTTGCGGGTGCTGGAGACGGGGGATCTGGAGCGTGTGGGGTCGTCGAGCACGCGGCGCGTGAACGTGAGAGTGCTGGCGGCCACGAATGCGGACGTGAATGCGGAAGCCGCTGCCGGGCGGTTTCGGCAAGACTTGCTGTTTCGATTGAATACCATCGAGATCCACATTCCGCCGCTGCGAGACAGGCGCGAAGACGTGGATTTGCTGGCGCACCATTTTCTCCACGGCTACGCACAGCGGTACCGTAAAAATATTTCCGGATTTGACATGGCGGCGCTCAAGGCGATGCAAGATCATGCCTGGCCGGGCAATGTTCGCGAACTGGATCACGCGGTGGAACGCGGCGTGCTGCTGTCGCCTGGGCCTTCTGTTCGCGCGGCCGACCTGGGCTTGCGCGCGCAAGCTGCGGGCGGGGCGGCCAAGCTGGAGGAGATGAGCCTGGACGAAGTCGAGCGGTATCTTATTCAGCGCACACTCTCCCGCCACGAAGGAAATGTCAGCCAGGCAGCGAAGGCTCTGGGATTGAGCCGCAGCGCCATGTATCGCCGGCTGCAAAAACATGGATTGGAATGAGGGAACTGGCATATGAGCGCCGCATCCAGTTGCTCGCGCTAGCCGCGGGTTTTCCCGGATCGCTGATCGCCATGATTCTGTTGTGGCATGGAAACTATTCCTCCGGCGCGGTGTGGACGCTGGCCTTTCTCATTCTTTCCCTGTGGCTGGGGTTCGCTTTTTCGCTGAAGAATCGGGTTGTTTTTTCCTTGCAAACACTTTCGAACCTTCTGGCGGCCCTGCGAGAGAAGACTTCTCGCTGTGGGGGGCGAAGCGACGATGCCATGGGCGAAGTGATCCTTGAGGTCAATGCCCTCAGTGAGGTCCTTAGGGAGCAACGTCTGGGGGCCATGGAGGCCAATGCCCTGCTGCGAACGGTGATGGAGGAGATTGACCTGGCCGTTTTCACGTTCGACAACAACGCGAAGCTGGGGCTGGTCAATCGCGCCGGCGAACGTTTGTTGGGCCGTCCGGAAGAGCGCCTGTTGGGGTTTACGGCGCAAGAACTGGGGCTCGGCGCTTGCCTGGAAGGCGAAGCCGCGCACACGATGGAGCTGGCTTTTCCGGGCGGATCCGGGCGCTGGGGAATGCGACGCGGGACGTTCCGCCAGGGGGGATTGCCTCATCAGCTCGTGGTGCTTAGTGATCTGAGCCGCACGCTGCGTGACGAAGAGCGCAAGGCGTGGCAACGGCTCATTCGCGTGCTGGGACATGAATTGAACAACTCGCTGGCTCCCATTCAGTCCGTGGCCCAGGGATTGGAAAGCGGGCTGCTAAGCGCGGTCAAATCCACCGAATTGCAAAGTGAAGCGTCGGCTTCGATTCTGGATGATCTGCGGCAGGGCCTCGGTATCATTCGCTCGCGAACGGAAGCGCTGGGTCGATTCATGGCGGCGTACGCGCAATTGGCAAGACTCCCGCAACCGAAAATGGTGCCGGTTCATGTCACGGAATGGATATGCCGGACGTCGAAACTCGAGACGCGAGTGAAAGTCAGCGTTGATAAAGGGCCGGACGTGGTCATTTCGGCGGACGCCGACCAATTGGAACAGTTGCTGATCAACTTGATTCGCAACGCGGCGGATGCGTCGTTGGAAACCGGAGGGGGTGTAAAGGTGGGTTGGTCGCGACAAGGCGCGCAACTCGATGTGTGGGTGGTCGACGAAGGCCTGGGCCTTCCGAATACTTCGAACTTGTTCGTTCCCTTTTTTACGACCAAGCCGGGCGGCTCCGGTATCGGGTTGGTTCTTAGCCGGCAGATAGCTGAAGCTCACGGTGGCGAACTGACTCTAAAGAGCCGTACCGATGCGCGAGGCTGTAGGGCTCTACTTCGACTCCCCGCTTAGGTTAACCCTTAACAAAATCCTTCGTAAACGTTTTGGAGTTGAGTGTGGATCTCGATGCGTAACATCCCCATTCGAAATGGCCGGTCACTGTTTCTCCGATTTCGGTACCCGCGGAGTGGAGGGTAATTTCGCTATTTGCGGGAGGGGTCCTTAGAGGAGGCCACGCGCTGCGGTTGAAAACGATACCCGACCCAAGGCTCAGTCCGGATATACTTCGGCCGCGCGGGATCGGTTTCGATTTTCTTGCGCAGCTGATTGATGACCACGCGCAAATTTTCCGTCTCTTCCCCATAATCCGGTCCCCAAACGGACTGCAAGAGCCTTCGATGGGTTAGCGGCTTGCCCTGATTGGCGATCAGATGCTTGAGGACATCGAATTCCTTTGGAGTCAGGTGCACTTCCTCGCCGCGTACGATCAATTGCCGGGTTTCGAAATCGAGCGTGAGATCTTTCGAGACAAAGGGAGGCAGGGTGTCCCCGGGAGCGTAGCGCCGCAATGCGGCGCGAATGCGCGCGAGCAATTCTTCGATGCCAAATGGTTTAACAACATAATCGTCCGCTCCAGCGTCGAGCGCGAGCACTTTGTCCCGCTCCGCGTTTCGAACCGTGAGCACAATAATGGGAGCGTCGGAGGATTCGCGAATCTCGCGGCAGGCGGCGATCCCGCCGATGCCCGGCATGTTCACGTCGAGAAGCACCAAGTCGGGCTTCTCCTTGCGAACAGCTTCCACCGCTTCCTCGCCGGTCTTGGCCTCGATGATGACGTACCCCTGGCTGGAGAGAGTGGAACGAAGGACTCGCCTGATCTGCGGCTCGTCGTCCACGACTAGAATCGATGCGTCGGTCATAGGGATCGTTCCGATCCGCGGGCGACAGGAAGGGAAAAGGAGAAGACCGAGCCATGACCGAGCTGGCTCGTCACTCCAATGGTTCCTTTGTGAGCGGTCGCAATCGCTCTTGCGATAGGTAAACCCATTCCGGTGCCGCGCACGAGATAGCGCTGATCCTTACCGCGATAAAATTTGTCGAAGATCATGCCCTGTTCGAGGTCGTCGATGCCCGGGCCGCGGTCAGCCACGCTCGTCGTCACGAAGTCGCCACTAAGTTCCGACGTGATGATGATGGGCTGATCCTTGGGCGAATATAGATTGGCATTGTCGATGAGCTTCACCAAAATGTCCTGGGCGCGGTCCAGATCCGCCTCTACAGGCGGGAGTCCCGGGGATACTTTCAAGTGAATCTCCCGCGCTCCAAGTGAAGACTTAGAAAGCGCTAACGCTCCCTGAACGATCCCTTCAATCGATGTTGGCGCAAAATGCAGCTCGATTTCGCCGGCTTCCAGGCGGGCCATCTCGGCGGCCTCTTCGACGAGATGGTTCAAGCGGTCGCACTCTTCATTGATGATGGTGAGCAATTCGTGAGCTTGAGGAACGGCCACGTCTCCGCTGGAGAGCAGGCTGGTTACTGCCGCTTTCATGGAGGTCAGCGGCGTGCGGAAATCGTGCGTGACGGAATCCAGCAATGCGGACTTCAGCCGTTCTCCTTGCCTCTCCGCCTCTGTTTCGCCGAGCTGCTCCACGGCGCGCGCTCTTTCGACGGCGATCGCCACCATGCTGCCAACGGCATCCAGCGTTTGGCGCGAGAGCCTTGCGCCGGAAATGCCGAGGCTCCCAATGGCCTTCACGCCGAGATGCACGGGAACAAAGTAAACACTTTGCTGCGGTTCGATGGTCATTTCATCGCGGAGGAACGCCGTCTTCATTTTCTCCTCGTCGAGGTGCGCGGCGCCATATCCTGATCGATAAAACTTTTCTTTCTGAGGGAGAAATAGTTCAGCGGCGCCTGCCTCAAAGCTCTCCACGATGTAGTTTGGTATGGCGTTCATCAACTGGATGACGTTGCCTTCTCCCAGCAGCTTCTGGCTGAATTTGTAGAGCCGTTCGATCTCGCGGCGGCGGCTGTGCGCTTCGTCGGCTTGCCTGCGGATGCGCGCCGACAACTGGCTGCCGACGAGGGAAGTAACCAAGAAAGCGCCGAGCGCCACCCAGTTCTGCGGGTCGGCGATGGTAAATTTCCCGATGGGAGGCAGGAACTCATAGTTGAACACCAGCATCGCCACCACCGACATGAACACGGATACCGCCATTCCCCAGACCGCCGAAACTGCTAGAATTGCGAGAAGCAGCGTCAAGGCGACGGTAGTCTGATTGACAAGAAGCACGTGGCGGTAAAGAAAGGCAATGCCGGCGACGGTGATAAGGGAGATCGCAAAACCAACCGTCCGGCCGGCGAGAAATCTCTGCATTTCCCTATTCTAGCTCAGGCCCGCGATTTGCCGAGGAGAAGATAGTCCTTTGCCTAAGAAGCCGGAAGAGTGGTTGGAAATTGCCTCGCCCTCGCAAAAGGCGCGCGGTATTTTCAAGCTTTTCCTCGGCTACGCTCCGGGTGTTGGCAAGACCTTCAGCATGCTGAGCGAGGCGCATCGGCGCATCAGCCGCGGCGAGGACGTGGTCATCGGAGTGGTGGAAACCCACGGCCGCAAAGGTATCGAAGAACTGCTCGCAAAGATCGAGTCCGTCCCGCGAAAAAAAATTGAATATAAGGGGACGGTATTCGAAGAGATGGACGTCGATGGTATTCTCTCGCGGCGCCCTCAAGTGGTTTTGATCGACGAGTTGGCCCATACGAATATCCCCGGGAGCAAGCACCGCAAGCGCTACGAGGACGTGCAAGAAATTCTTGCCGCGAAAAGCGACGTGGTGTCCACGCTCAACATTCAGCACATCGAAAGTATTGCGCCCATCGTGCGCTCGATCACCGGCATCACCGTGCGCGAGACGGTTCCGGACTGGGTTCCCCTCACCGCCTCGGAGACCGTCATGGTGGACCTCACCCCGGAAGCCTTGCAAAACCGGATGAAACGGGGAGACGTCTATAGTTCTGAAAAGGTGGAGCGCTCGCTGAAGAACTTCTTCCGCCGCGGCAATCTCATCGCTCTCCGCGAGCTGGCGTTGCGCCAGGTGGCGGAACAGGTGGACCGCAGCCTGGAATCCTACATGGAAGCGGAGGACATCCGGAAGAACTGGGCGGTGCGGGAGCGCATTGCCGTGTGTATCTCGTCGAATTCTTCGGGACAATACCTGATCGCTCGAGCTGCCCGCATGGCGCGCCGCATGGATGCCGAACTCTACGTGGTTCACGTGGATCGCGAGTTCGGCGTGAAAGAACCAAACCAGGACGCTCTCAACGCCAACCTGCGTTTTGCGGAAAGTCTGGGCGCCCGGGTAGTCCGTCTAAAAGGCCGCAGCGTTGCCGACAGCGTGGCGGAATTTGTCCGCACAAAACATATCACTCAAGTGATTTTTGGCCGGGCCGCGATTCGCGATTGGCGCAAATATCTATACTTATCGGCGGTACACCGCTTCTTGCGCGAATCGCCCGCCGTGGACGTTCATATTGTCACGCAAGAATCCGAAGAGTAGCCAAGAACTACGGCGCTGCGGCGTTTTGCAGACTGCCTTTCAATTCAAGTTCGATCTCCACCGCGTGGTTTACCTTGAGAAAGAAGTTGCTCGGATTCTTGAGGCCCCAATCGATGAATGGCACGCTGAACTTCGCGCTGCCGCTCCAATGATCTCCGCTGAGTTCCGCATGGACGGGCACGGTCAGTCCGTGTTCGCGGCCATGCAAAACAAAAAGCCCGTGCACCTGAACTGTGAAAGGTCCCTGCGGCGCAACTTTCCCCTCCACCCGGTCTGGCCGAAAGATGACTTCCGCGTATCGCCCGCTTTCCAGAACCTCATTGTGCATTTTCTTGTCGCGTGAATCGTTGCCGCTGTTCCCGCTGGTCGCGTCTACGGCGATTTCGCCGCTGGCCCTGCCCGTCGAAGTGTCCAGCCGGAGAGTTCCCTTCTGGAATGCGAATGATCCGTGGACGGTGTGAACGGTGCTCTGAAGAGTCCAGTGAACCTTGCTCAGAGCCGGATCGAGCCCGAGAACGATTTCACGGGTTGAGGACTGCGGCGCAGCATGCTGCGGCAGGGCGCTCAGCACCATCAGCGAAACGGGCGCCGCCAGCAGGAAATAGAAGACTGTTGCAAGGCGGCTTCGGGACCAATTCATCTTTCAACTTCTCCCTTCACGCGGTGAGAAATTGCCAACCGAGGCGCAAACTCGTAGCCGCCAGAAATTTCGGGGAATCCTCTCCGAGGTGCGCTTCCAGAAGCCGCGCGAACAGCTCAGGATCCCGGGCCAATCCTCGAAACACGCGCTTTCTTAAAAACGGATATCGATCGAGCAAGAGCAGAAGGCGGCCCATGATATTCGGCCGCTTTGCAAGCTGGCGATGGGCCCGTTGGTAACTCTCAAGATTTCCGTCGTCCAGCCCGGCGGCGAGCGCTATGGCCTGATGAAAGCTCAAGCAAAGGCCCTCCCCGGCGATAGCGTCGACACTTCCGGAGGCGTCCCCAGTCAATGCAACATTCCCCCGGTAGACTTGGCCCATTCTGCGCGCCACGGTTAGAGCGCCTCGCTCCACGCTGCTTGGCGCGGCGTTGCACAAATAGCCAGCCAGCTTGGGAAACTGCCGCCAGGCGTCCTCAAGCCGCATACTGGGGTCGCGCGAAATGAGGGAGACGCAGGTTTCGTCGTTGCCGAGAGGGGTGACGTACGCTTGCGCTTTTCGACCCCAATGAATCTCCACGCGATCGGTCCACGGCTTCACTCGAAAGTGCCGTCTTTGCGCGAAGCGGTTTTCTTGCCGCGTGTGCGCATCCAAGCCTATCCAGCTCCTAACGCGCGAGTGGATTCCGTCGGCTCCGATGATCCACTTTGCTTTCATCGCAGCACCACCGACGACGGCCCCATCGCTGGTCAAGCCCGTGACGGAGGTGTTCCAAAGTAGAGTGATCCCGCACTCTCGCGCTCGTTCCACCATCCTTTGATGGAGCACGGTTCGACGAATGCCAAAACCGCGGGCGCCCGAAAAGTCGGCATTCACAGAGCTTGCGGCGTCCAAAAAGCAGACTCCTCGCAAGACCTGCCCATCGCCCGGACAAATCGCCACTCCCAGTTCGCGAAGTGCCGCTAAGGCGCCTGGCATCAGGCCCTCACCACAAGCTTTGTCAATGGGAGGTTTCGCACCGTCCGCCACAGTGACATCAAAACCCTTCTTCCGCGCGGCGATGGCCGCCGCCAAGCCTGCTGGCCCCCCGCCTACGACCAGCACACTAGTTCCATCCCTCACGTAATCTCCTCGAATCGCCTCTACAGCGAAACCGAGCCGTATGTGAGTTAGATGTAGAGACGCCTGGGAAGATGCCCAGCCTCTGCGCGATCTCGCCGCTAGACCGCTCAGGCGAGGCGCCGAGGCCAGGAAGATCATTGCATAAGTCATTTTTATTTGAATCAGCATAACTATTAATTTGACTCATTGACTTCCCCGGGGGCATCCTATTACTTTGATGGCGAACACTTATGTTTATGCCTCGTCATCGCAAACGATCGGATGCTCGCGAAGGATAAAACTGTCCGAATCGGACACCCAATGGTAGTGCAAATTAATCCCGTTCCCGTAAGGGGAAACGATAGGCGGATGATGGCGGCCTAGCACAGCATCACCCAAAGCTTTCGGGCCATCATCCAAGACTGGATGGTGGCTTTGTTTTTTGGCATTCGCAATTTGCAGGATGAAAACGGTAGCTGACTGTCGAAGGGACTCCGCAGTGACTGACTCTCTGCCAAAGCCGCGCAGCCAGGCTCTAGTCGATGGCGCACACCGCGCCGGTGCCCGGGCCATGCTCCGCGCCTCCGGCCTCCAGGATGATGACTTCAAGAAGCCTCTAATCGGGGTGGCCAATACCTGGATCGAAATCGGTCCCTGCAATTATCACCTGCGCGAACTCGCGCAGCATGTGAAGGAAGGCATTCGCGCCGCTGGCGGAACTCCCCTGGAGTTCAACACTGTCTCCATTTCCGATGGCATCACTATGGGCACGGAGGGCATGCGCACGTCCCTGGTCAGCCGTGAAGTCATCGCCGATTCCATAGAGCTCGTTGCACGAGGGAATCTCTTCGACGCTTTGATTGTTCTTGTCGGCTGCGACAAAACCATTCCGGGCGGGGTGATGGCCCTAGCGCGTCTCAATATTCCCGGGCTTATTCTGTATGGCGGCTCGATCGCCCCGGGCCAGTTCGAGGGACACTCCGTCACGATTCAGGATGTCTACGAAGCGATCGGCAAGCACGCGCACGGCGGAATGACCGATGCCCAACTCAAGTCCCTTGAGGGCGCCGCATGCCCCGGGGCGGGCGCCTGCGGCGGACAGTTTACCGCGAACACCATGGCGCTGGTCTGCGAATTTCTAGGGATTGCGCCCATGGGACTCTCCAGCGTTCCTGCGACAAACGCAGGAAAAGCAGCCGCTGGTCGCCGCGCGGGCGAGCTTGTCCTCGACCTTCTCCGGCGCGATGTCGTTCCTGCGAAAATTATCACCAAAGTTGCAATTGAGAATGCCATTGCCGGCGTGGCTGCAACCGGTGGCTCGACGAATGCCGTGCTGCATTTGCTGGCCATCGCCAACGAAGCGAAGATCCCCCTGTCGATTGACGATTTTGACCGTATTAGCTCGCGTGTGCCAATTATCGCGGATCTCAAACCTGGAGGACGTTTTGTCGCTACCGATCTCTACGCAGCAGGCGGCACTGCACTCGTCGCAAAGCGCCTGCTTGAAGACGGATTGCTTCGCGGCGATTCCATCACCGTTACCGGGCGCACTCTCGCCGAAGAAGCGGCCGCAGCCAAGGAAGCGCCCGCGCAGCAAGTTGTCCGCAAGCTCGCGGCACCGCTCAAACCGACTGGAGGGCTCGTCATCCTCAAAGGAAATCTCGCGCCGGATGGCTGCGTCTTAAAAGTGGCGGGCCACGATGTGCAGAACTTTCGCGGCCCGGCTCGCGTGTTTGACAACGAAGAAGCCGCTTTCGCCGCCGTCGAGAAAAACATCATCAAGGCCGGGGATGTAATCGTCATCCGTTACGAAGGCCCGAAAGGCGGCCCCGGCATGCGCGAAATGCTCGCCGTTACTGGCGCCTTAGTGGGCGCCGGTCTCGGCGATTCCGTCGCGCTGCTTACCGACGGGCGTTTTTCCGGCGCAACCCACGGAATCATGGCTGGACACGTCACGCCCGAAGCCGCCAATGGCGGCACGATAGCAGCGGTGGAAAACGGCGATATGATCGTATTCGACATTCCCAACCGGCAATTGAATGTCGAACTCAGCGCCGCGGACATCCAGAATCGTCTCTCCACCTGGAAACCGCCAGCGCCACGGTACGCGAACGGTGTCATGGCCAAGTACGCCTTGCTGGTTTCTTCTGCTTCTCTCGGGGCGGTCACCAGCGTGCCCGCTTCTTTTTCGGGAACGGCCCAAACGGTCTTAAACGCGTCGACCGCTGTCCGGTCGCCTGAAGCGAGGACTCTATGAAGCTCACTGGAGCGGAAATTCTTTGCGAATCGCTCACGCGTCTTGGTGTACGCGAAATCTTCGGCTATCCCGGCGGCGCCATTCTTCCGGTTTATGACGCGCTGGGCAAGTCGAAGCTCCACCACGTGCTAGTGCGCCACGAACAGGGCGCTACACACATGGCCGATGGCTACGCGCGCGCGAGCGGCGGTATCGGGGTCGCCATGGCTACTTCCGGTCCGGGTGCGACAAACATGGTTACCGGCATCGCCACCGCCATGCTGGACTCTTCTCCGGTCGTGTGCATTACCGGCCAGGTCAGCAGCAAAGTCCTGGGCTCCGACGCGTTTCAGGAGATCGACATCACCGGCATCACCATGCCGATCACCAAGCACAACGTGGTGGTCACGAAAGCGGAGGACGTGGCGCGCACCCTCCGTGAAGCCTTTTTGATCGCCAACAGCGGACGTCCTGGTCCGGTCCTTGTCGACATTACCAAAGACGCGCAACAGGCTTCCGCGGAATTCAACTGGGAAGCGTCTGTGCCAAATCTTCCGCCCAAGCGCCGGCGCGGCAATCACGACCAAGCCGAATTCGACCGCGCCATCGAGATGCTCAACACCGCCAAGCGCCCCATCATTCTCGCCGGCCACGGCATTATGGTTTCGGGCGCGGTGCGCGCCTTCGAGCAGTTCGTCCGCGCCGGCAATTACCCCGTCGCCATGACGCTGCTCGGCATCGGCTGCTTCCCCGCCAATGATCCGCTGAACCTCGGCATGATGGGCATGCACGGCGAAGCCTGGGTGAACAACGCTATCCAGGAAGCGGATCTCCTCATCGCCGTCGGCATGCGCTTTGACGATCGCGTCACCGGCGATCTGCGCACTTACGCGAAGAGCGCCCGTAAGATCCACATTGAGATCGACCGCGCCGAAATCAACAAGAACGTAAAGGTGGACGCCGCCCTCGTCGGCGATGCGCGCGAGGTGCTCGAACGGCTGACACCGCACATCGAAACCCGCGAGCATACTTCCTGGATTCGCCATATCACCGAGCTGAAAGGTGATTCGGCGGTCCGCGACATTCAGAGCCTGCCCGATAGCGGCCACCTCTACGCCGCCCATGTCATCAACGACATCTGGAAAGAAACTCGCGGCGAAGCTATCGTCGTCACCGACGTCGGCCAGCACCAAATGTGGGAAGCGCAGTATTACCACCACAATCGTCCCCGCACACTGATCACTTCCGGCGGACTCGGCACCATGGGCTTTGCTCTTCCGGCAGCCATTGGGGCGAAGTTCGCGAAACCCGACGCCGAGGTCTGGGTTGTGGCCGGCGACGGCGGATTCCAAATGACCATGAGCGAACTGGCCACCATCGTCCAGGAAAAAATCAACATCAAGATCGCCATCATCAACAACGGATTTCTGGGCATGGTCCGCCAGTGGCAGGAGTTCTTCTACGACAAGCGCTACGTCGCCACTCCGCTCGTGGCGCCGGACTTTGCCGCGCTCGCCAATGCCTTTGGCATTCGCGGCGAGCGCATTACCAAGCGTGCCGAAGTGGTGCCGGCAATTCGCTCCGCCCGCGAATCGGCCGAAACCGTGCTGATCGACTTCCGTGTCGAACAGGAAGATTCCGTCTATCCCATGGTCGCGGCCGGCTCTTCCTTGAGTGACATGATCCGCCGGCCCAACAATCCGCTGGTCGAAACGGCGACGGAGCCATAGGAGAAATCGAGAGAACATGCAAACACTTGTCGCCTATGTCGAAAACAAGCCCGGGGTCCTCAACCGCGTCTCTTCCCTGGCGCGGCGACTGGCCATCAATATCGATTCGCTGACGGTCGGGCCGACGGAGAATGAAGAAATTGCCCGCATGACCATCGTGGCGCATACGGATGAAAGAGGCGCGCACCGCCTCGAAGCCAGCCTCGAAAAGCTAGTGGATGTCCTGCTTGCGGAAAATATCTCCACGCGCGCGCTTCTCGAGCGCGACCTGGCGTTGATCAAAGTGTCTGCGGATCAACAGAATCGCCCTCACCTGATGGAATTGATCAAGGTCTTCCGCGCGCGCGTCGTCGATGTCGCTCCGGAATCGCTCATCATCGAAGTTTCGGGGGCCGTCGACAAGATCGATGGCCTGCTGGAGGTGCTTCGGCCGTTCGGCGTGCTGGAAATGGCCCGCACCGGCCGCATTTCCATGACCCGGGGCAGCGACTTATTGCAGCCACCGGCGCCAGAACATGCTAACGCCGAACTCGAATCTACTGCTTCGCAGGTAAAGTGATTGGCCTTGTCCCGAGACGAAAGTTGCGAATATCCGGACGTTTGGTGCGGGCGTCCCTAAAACAATCCCGCGCAATCGAAGCGACTGTTCGGCCGTACGATGGCCGGCGAGAGGAAAAGAATGGCAAATCTCTATTACGATAATTCCGCGAACCTTTCCCTTATCCAGGCAAAGAAAGTCGCCATCATTGGTTACGGCTCGCAGGGTCACGCGCACGCCCTCAACCTCCGCGATAGCAGCGTCTCCGTCCGCGTCGGCCTCCACGAAGGGAGCGCCTCGCGCGCCAAAGCGGAAAAGGAAGGCTTGACTGTCAACACGCCTGCGGAAGCCGCAGCCTGGGCTGACGTCATCATGATTCTTGTTCCGGACACTAAGCAGCCCAAGCTCTATCGCGAAGCCATCGAGCCAAATCTCAAGTCTGGCAAGACGCTTATGTTCGCGCACGGGTTCAATATCCGCTTCGGCACCATAGAACCGCCGGCCGCCGTCGACGTCTCCATGATTGCTCCAAAAGCTCCCGGCCACCGCGTTCGCGAAGTCTTCACCGAAGGTGGCGGCACGCCCGCGCTTCTGGCGGTCGAGCAGGATGCCAGCGGAACGGCGAAAGCGCTTGCCCTCGCTTATGCAAAAGGACTCGGCTGCACGCGCGCCGGCGTTCTGGAAACCACCTTTACCGAAGAGACCGAAACCGATCTCTTTGGCGAGCAGGCCGTGCTTTGCGGTGGCGTGAGTGAATTGATCAAAGCGGGGTTCGAAACGCTCACGGAAGCAGGCTATCAGCCCGAGGTCGCTTATTTCGAGTGCCTCCACGAACTCAAGCTTATCGTTGACCTGATTTACCGCGGCGGCCTCAGCTATATGCGCTACTCCGTCAGCGATACTGCCGAACAAGGCGATTATTCCGCTGGACCGCGCATTATTACTAGGCAGACGCGGGAAGAAATGCGCAAAATCCTCGCGGAGATCCGCAACGGCAGCTTCGCAAAAGCCTGGGTCGAAGAAAACGAAAAGGGCTGCCCCAATTTCCTCGCCACGCGCCAGCGCGAGCAGCAACACTCCATCGAGCAACTCGGCCCGAAACTGCGCGCCATGATGCCATTCTTGCAGCCGGTGATCGCGCCGGGACTCGAGAACAAAGCGGCCGCATCGAAGAAGTAATACTTGATCGTTTTCTCGTTTCGCGCATCTGCTGCGCATGAGCCCGGTTGACACGCGGCCGGAATTAGGCAATTCTCTCGCGTGATGAAACGCAAAGAGGCCCCGTCCCAGGCGACTGCCCCGAACCTCGTTGAGCGGATCGATCAGCTCAGCATCAAGCGCCAGGAAATTATCCGTCCGATCCTTGAGCACCCCCGCGAGTACGTGCTCCTCAGCGTGCGCGCCATGGCCGTGCGCCTTCAGACGGATCCCGCCACGATGGTCCGCATTGTCCGTGGGCTTGGCTTCGGCAGTTACCGCGAATTTCAGCGCCATTTGCATGAGCTTTCCCTCGCCTATGCTACGTCCCTGGACACCATGCAGTCCGGCGGCCGGGATGGGAGCATGCCGTCACACGTGCGCGACTCGCTGGAGCAGGACTTGAAAAACCTGCAGGGCCTCAAGAACAGCCTCGATGCGCAGCGCCTCGTGGCGTTGGCAAAACGGTTTTACGAGGCTCGCCGCATCATTTTGCTCGCCGGCGACCTGGCGATTCAGCTCGCGCACTACCTCGAATACCAGATCAGCCTTCTGGGGCTCCCAATTTTCGCCGCAACGTCCGCGGGCAGGGTCTTGCATCTCGTCCGCTCCGTCAATAAGCAGGACTTGGTCATTGCCATCAGCTTCCGCCGGGGACTTCGGCAGACCGTCGAGGGGGCCCAGCAAGCGCGCGTTCGGGGCGCTTACTGCGTCGGCATCTCCGACACCTATGTTTCTCCCCTGGCGCGTGAATGTGACGAAGTTTTCCTGGCCTCGATCGAATCCACTTCCTTTGGGGCCTCTTACGCCGCTCCCATAGCGTTGTTGAATGCCATCCTAGCCGCTGTCGGCAATTATCGTCGAGCGCAAACGCTCTCCCTCGCCAAGGAGATCGCCGAAGAACAGCGCAAGGGATTCCGCTGGTACGCTTCCTGACAACGGCCTTTTTTTACCCCTGTAACAGATATTTCACTGCTGGCGCGCACGATTGCCTTTTTTCAGTTTCAACTCCTTGACAAGTCCTATTGAGCCACTTACTGTTGGGGAGTAGAAATTGGTTTCGGTCTGCAACGTTTGTTACAGAAGTCCCCTTAACTCTGTTCCTGGAGCCCCATGCGGATCGAATCCATCACCCTGCGCAAGCTCAAGATGCGCCTGAAGTCCCCCTTTGAAACTAGTTTTGGCGTCGCCCATGACCGCACCATCGTTCTCGTTGAACTCCTAGCCGACGGTCTGACCGGCTGGTCCGAAGTGACCGCCTGGGAAGGCCCGTTCTTCAACTCCGAAACCGCGGACACGGCGTGGCTGGTCATTCGTGGATTTCTCATTCCTCTGATTCTTGGCCGGGAAATTGGCTCCGCCGCCGAAATCCCGCAGATTTTTGCCCGCATTCGCGGTCACGAGACGGCCCGCGCAGGAATCGAAGATGCCCTCTGGGACGTGGAAGCCCAGCAAAAGAAGCGCCCCCTCGCCCAATTGCTCGGCGGCACGCAATCGGAACTGAAATGCGGTGTCTCCCTGGGGTTGCAAGCTACTCCTGAAGTGATTCTCGAAAAAGTCGCCATCGAGCTTCGCGCCGGCTATCAACGTATCAAACTCAAGATCAAGCCGGGCATGGACATCGCTGTTGTGAGCGCCGTCCGCAGCGCGCATCCCGGTATTCTTCTGTCCGTCGATGCCAATTCTGCCTACACGCTTGCGGATATGGACCATCTCAAGCGCTTCGATGAATTTGGCTTGCTGATGATGGAGCAACCTCTCTGGTGGGACGACATCTCCAATCACGCCAAGCTCCAAAGACATTTGCAAACTCCGATTTGCCTTGACGAGTCCATCCGCCACCTCCGCGATGCGGAGACTGCTCTGGAGCTCGGAGCCGCGCGCATCATTAACATCAAGCTGGGCCGCGTCGGCGGCCACACTAGCGCTCGCGAGATCCAGGCTCTCTGCCTCGCTCGCGGCATCCACGCGTGGTGCGGTGGCATGCTCGAATCTGGTATTGGCCGGGCTCACAACATCGCCGCCTCTTCCCTTGCCGGTTACACGCTGCCCGGCGACATCTCCGCCAGCAAGCGCTATTGGGAAGAGGACATCGTTGACTCGCCCGTCGAAGTTTCCTCGCGCGGAACAATTCAAGTCCCCACTGCTCCCGGACTCGGCTATCATGTTCGCCGCGATCTAATCGAACGCTGGACCACAGAGAAGGAAACCTGGCGTGCCCGCTGAGATGAATCCGACTCTCTCTTGCTCAATTTTCACGCCGGGAGAGGCGCCGCAAGGGGTTGCATCGTGGTTGCATCATGCTTTGGAGGATTCTGCTTTGAAAAGAAGTTCGCGACATCGTCCTCTTTGCTTTGCTCTAGTTTCCCTGCTACTTTTCGGCTTCCCAGCCGCCCCTGCTTATCACGCAAACCTGCAGGCCGCGTCGGTTGCAGGCGACTACGATCTGATCATCCGCAATGGTCACATCATCGACGGCACCGGCAATCCCTGGTATGCCGCCGATGTCGCTGTCACCGGGGATCGCACCGCCGCCATCGGCGATTTACGCGAAGCCCATGCCAAACGCGAAATCGATGCCAAGGGCCGCATCATCGCCCCCGGCTTCATTGACATGCTCGGCCAGTCCGAAACGTCTCTCCTCATCGACAATCGTTCGCTGAGCAAACTCTCCCAGGGGATCACCACAGAAATCACCGGCGAAGGCGGCTCCATCGCCCCGCAAAATGAAAAGACCATCGCGCCCCAAAAACCGTTTCTCGACAAATACAAGCTCACCATCGATTGGACGACCCTCGACGGCTATTTCCGCCGCCTCGAAAAGCAAGGTACGCCGCTCAATTTCGGCACCTATGTCGGCTCTGCGCAAGTCCGCGAAGCCGTGATTGGCGACGACAACCGCGCTCCCACGCCTGCCGAACTCGAGCAAATGAAGTCTCTCGTCGAGCAGGCCATGAAGGACGGCGCCCTCGGCGTGTCCAGCGCGCTCATCTATCCGCCCAACATCTACGCGAAGACCGATGAGCTCATCGCCCTCGCGCAGGTCGCCTCGAAATACGGCGGACTCTACGCCACGCACATGCGCAGTGAAGGCGCTTCGGAAATGCCGGCGCTCGCCGAAGCCATCCGCATCGGCCACGAAGCAAATCTGCCCGTGGAAATCTTCCACCTGAAAGTTAGCGGCAAGCCCCGCTGGGGTGGCATGAAGAATGTCGTCGGCGCCATCCAGCTTGCACGCGACTCCGGACTCGATATCGCCGCGGATATGTATCCTTACACCGCCGGCGCTACAGCGCTGGCCTCTGCGCTTCCGCCGTGGGCCGCCGATGGCGGAGTCCAGAAATTGCTCGAGCGCTTGAAAGACCCCGCCACTCGCGCGCGCATCAAAAAAGAGCTCGCCGGCGATCACCCCGATTGGGAGAATCTTTTCTACGATTGCGGAGGCGCGGCAGGCGTTCTGATCTCTTCCGTCTTGAATCCTGAGTTGAAATCATTCGAAGGCAAGACCGTGGAAGAAGTCGCCAAGTCCTGGAAAGAATCACCGGAAGACGCCCTGATGGATTTCGTCCTTGCCGACAGCGCGCAAACCGGCGCCATCTATTTCATGGCCAGCGAAGATGATCTCCGCACCGGTCTCAGCCAGCCGTGGACCAGCATCGGCCTCGATTCCGGCGAAATGTCGCTTGACGGTCCCCTCTACGAACCACACAACCATCCGCGCGCCATGGGTTCAATGCCACGCCTTCTCGGCCGCTACGTCCGCGACGAACATCTCCTGCCACTCGAAGCCGCCATCCGCAAAATCACTTCCCTTCCAGCCCAGCGCGAGCACATCGAGAGCCGCGGCCTTCTGAGACCCGGCTACTTCGCCGACATCACTATCTTCGATCCTGCGACCGTAATCGATCATGCCAGCTTCACGAAGCCCGACCAGCTCTCCGACGGCATCGACTACACCATCGTGAACGGCCAGGTCGAATTCGACCACGGGAAGCTGACTGGCGCAACGGCCGGCCGTGTCTTGCGTGGCCGCGGCTGGCACCCGCAAGCTCATTGAATTTGAAAAATCTACGAAGTTACTTCAGGAAGGCTTTGAAACTTGCCCCAAAAGGGGAAGTCTTTATCTACTTCAAACACGAAGAAAACCTGGAGGGTGCTTTCCACGCTCAAGAATTGCTATAAACCGCTAACATTCAACTCGCGGGAGCCGCTGTAAAACCACTCAACTCAGCGCCGTCTTCCCCATCTCCGCCACGCGCCGTTCGTACGTCATTTCCACCAGGCCATGCTTTCCGTAATAGCGCAACACGATTTTATGTCCAGGCTCGATCTTCGCCCGTGTCTTAATCAGGGAATCCGAAAGCTCCACCCACTCCCCATTCACCAGATAACTTCCTTCCCAGCCCCGCAGCTCGAAACGCCCGTCGTTTTTTAAAATGAGCGGCGCCGCCTTGCACGGGATGACCTTCCCGTGAACTTTCGCCTGCGCGCATTGGTAGCGCCCGGAAACATCCACGGATTGCGCCTTGCTCTGCGGCGTGAGAAAAAGCACGAGGGCCGCGGTCGCGATGCCACGCGCCAGCGTCAAGCCCACCCGGTCACACCCCATCGGGATCTCCACTTCCAGGTCGCTTAGCTGCGGGCGGCGGTCCCTGGCCATTGGTACAGGTGCAATTCACAAACCATCCAGCCTTCCACTAACATCCTTATTTACAATCATTTACAGGCTAGCCGAACGGCCACGATGGCTCTTAGGAGCATAATTCTTCCCCTCCAACCTCCATGGAGGGAACTCTTTTGCACTCTCCGGGAGCGCCGCTTTTATGCCAAACTCTCAGCCCGCGCCTCACTCAAAAGGCAGTTCCGCCACCGCTTGGCCATCCTTTCGTGGATCCGAGGCCCCGTAGTTCACCCCCGCCGCAAAATCCCTCATCACTGCCTGCCCTCCGCCCATGCCGCTGGAAAACGTCCCCTTCAAATCAATCTTGTGACCCTTGCTCGTCAACTCATTCCGCACATTCTGCCCGAAGCGATTTTCCATCATCACATCGCAACCGCTGAACGTGTGCTTGCTGAAACGCGGCGCCTCCGCCGCCGCCTGAATGTTCATTTTGAAATCCACCAGGTTGGCCACGAACTGTGCGTGCGCTTGCGACTGATTCCACCCGCCCATGATACCGAACGCCACGCGAACATCTCCCTTTTGCGCAAACGCCGGAATGATCGTATGCAGCGGCCTCTTTCGTCCTGCCAGGGCATTGGGTGAAGTTGGATCCATGCTGAAGAGCCCTCCACGATCGTGCAGGGCAAATCCCGTGCCGGCAGCAACGATACCGGATCCAAAAGCTTCGTAATTACTCTGGATGAGCGACACCATGTTTCCCTCGCGGTCCACCACGCTCAGATATGTCGTGTCGTTTCCGACAGATATGTATCCCGCCGCCGATTCGCAGTTAGCCTTTTCTGCGTCAATCAATTTCGCCCTTTGCGCCGCCCACTCTTTCGAAAGCAACGTCGATACCGGCAATTTCTGTTTCTTCGGGTCGCCGATGTATTTCGCAAGATCCGCATACGCCAGCTTCTTCGCCTCGATCATGACATGCAGCGCTTTCGTCGAGCCGAAGCCCCAATCCTTTTGCCCCAGCGGAAACGCCTCCATGATGTTCAGCATTTCCAGCGCCGCCAGTCCCTGCACGTTGGGCGGCAATTCGTAAATCGTCCAGTCGCGATAGGTAGTGGAAATCGGCTCAACGAATTCGCTCGAGTATTCGGTCAGGTCCTGCGTGGTCATCGGTCCGTTGTGCCGCTTCATCGATTCCAAAATCTTTGCCGCAATCTCGCCTTTGTAAAACGCTTCCCTGCCCTGCTGCGCGATCTGCTCGAGCGACCAGGCCAGCTCCGGATTGCGAAACACTTCTCCCACTCTCGGCGCGCGATCTCCCGGAAGAAAGGTTTTCGCCGCCGTCTCATCGGTCCGCAGGTAGTCCACCTCCCCTGCCCAGTACGCCGCTGTCCATTCCGGCACCGGGAACCCGTCTCGCGCCGTTCGAATCGCCGCCGCCAAATCCTCCGCCAGCTTCTTTCTCCCAAACTTGTCCGCCAGCTTCTGCCAGCCATCCACCGCTCCCGGCACCGTAATCGCATTCACTCCTTGTTGCGGCATGCTGCGAATTCCCTGCTTCTGCAAATATTCGATCGTCAGTCCCTTTGGAGCCCATCCGCTGGCGTTCAATCCATACAGCTTGTTCGCTTTCGCATCGTAAACGATCGCGAACAAATCCCCGCCGATGCCGTTCATCATCGGCTCGACAACCCCCATCATCGCGTTCGTCGCGATCGCCGCATCCACCGCATTTCCGCCGCGCTCCAGTATCCTCGCCCCCGCCTGAGCTGCCAGCGGCGACTCCGCAGCCACAATCCCATTCCGGGAGATCACCATCGACCGCCCCTGCGAGCGATCCTGCGCATCAAGCCCTTGCCCTGCCAGCGTCATCGCGACGGCTAAATACACGCAGGTTCGTGCCCTGGTAAAGTTTTTCATGGTTCGTAATTATACTTGGTGGATTTACTGCTCGTTCAGGATCTTTTGCTCTTTTGCGCTCAAAAGGCGAATTATACGTTTCCGCCCCTTGACCGAAAGACTCTCATAGAGGGAAGCAATCTTCTGCATCACCTCTTTCTCGGTGATCGGCGCTGTCCCCAGCGCGGCAGTGGACGCACCCTTCTTGGCGTGCGCCAGCCGCTTATGCGAGTCGAGATAACTCTGATTGAATATCCCGTTGCAGATATCGCATCTGACGATCGCCATTCGGAAGCCTCCCAAGCCGTTCCCCCTGCGATAAATGCCAAACGGTCATTCCGGCAGCGAACCTTCTCTCGGTATTTTTGATTATCCCTCGCCTTAGAGTTGGCATTTTCCAGCCAACACCCTAGAATTCAAGGGACGTAGATCAGGTTTAGGACTAAGCTCATCTCGCTTGCTGCGTCTCGGAGACTATCACCTTGTCTGAGCATCGCCCATCCTTGCAGCACTCCGCACCGATTGCTTCCCGCGATCCGCGCGTCGACCCTCAGATCGACGCTCTCCTCGCCGCGCGCCATGCCGATCCCTTCTCATTCCTCGGCCCGCACCCCGTTGACGGCAACTGGACAGTGCGATTCTTCCTGCCCTGGGCCGCCCACGCTTGCATTTCTTTGACGCCTCCCGCCATCGAAGGGGGTACGCTCTCCCGCGCGAAAGTCACGGATGCCGTGAAGCTCCGCCCCGAAGGCTTTTTCGAAGCCACTTGGCCTTCCAACCAGTCCGCTCCGCCCGCTCCAGGCAGCTACAAGATTCAAGGGCGCACGCATTACGGCGAATCCTTCGAAATCTTTGATCCCTATTCCTTTCCCGTCGTGCTCAGCGAGTTCGATCTTTACCTCATGGGTGAAGGCCGCCATTACGACACCTACGAAAAACTGGGCACCCATGTCATCACGCTCGAAGGCGCCCAGGGGGTTCATTTCGCCGTATGGGCCCCCAGCGCTAAACGTGTCAGTGTCGTCGGCGACTTCAATCATTGGGACGGCCGCGTCCATCCCATGCGCGTCCGTGGCTCCTCCGGTCTTTGGGAAATCTTCATTCCCGAGCTTCCCGAAGGCGCCATCTACAAATATGAAATCGTTGGCCCCAGTGGCAACATTCTTCCCCTCAAAGCTGATCCCTACGCCTTCCGCTCCGAACTCCGCCCCAATACCGGTTCCGTCGTAGCAAGGCTCGACCTCTACAAATGGAACGACGCCGATTGGATCGCGCACCGCGCGCGGAAAAACTGGTTTGAATCACCTATCTCCGTCTACGAAGTCCATCTCGGATCCTGGCGCCGCGTCCCGGAAGAACACAATCGCTGGCTCACCTATCGCGAGCTAGCTGATCAACTCATCCCCTATGTGAAGGACCTCGGCTACACCCACATCGAGGTGCTCCCCATCATGGAGCATCCTTTCGACGGCTCCTGGGGCTACCAGACTCTCGGCTACTTCGCCGCCACCAGCCGCTACGGCACGCCCGCCGAGTTCATGGAATTTGTCGGCCGCTGCCACCAAGCCGGCATCGGCGTCCTTCTCGATTGGACCCCGGCTCACTTCCCGCGCGACACTCACGGCCTGGCGCAGTTCGACGGCACCCACCTCTACGAGCACTCCGACCCGCGCCAGGGCGCTCATCCCGATTGGGGCACGCTGGTCTACAATTACGGCCGCAACGAGGTCCAAAATTATTTAATTTCCAATGCCCTCTTCTGGCTCGACAAGTACCACATCGACGGCCTGCGCGTCGACGCCGTTGCCTCCATGCTCTATCTCGACTATTCCCGCAAGCCCGGCGAATGGGTCCCCAATCAATTCGGCGGCCGCGAAAATCTCCAGGCCATCGATTTCCTCAAGCGCATGAACGAAGTCGCCCACGGCAAGTTCCCCGGCATTCTCACTATTGCTGAGGAGTCCACTTCCTGGCCCGCCGTCTCCCGCCCCACCTATCTCGGCGGCCTGGGCTTCAGCCTCAAATGGAACATGGGCTGGATGAACGACACGCTGAAATATTTTTCCCAAGATCCTGTTCATCGCAAGTACGAACACAACAAGCTTACCTTCTCGCTCCTCTACGCCTTCACCGAGAATTTCCTACTCCCGTTCTCCCACGACGAAGTCGTCCATGGCAAAAACTCGCTCCTCCACAAGATGCCCGGCGACCTGTGGCAGCAATTCGCCAATCTTCGCCTCCTCTATGCCTATCAGTACGCTCACCCGGGAAAGAAACTCCTCTTCATGGGCCAGGAACTCGCCCAGCGTCACGAATGGACCGAAGCCGGTAGCCTCGATTGGCACTTGCTCCAATGGGATTCCCACCGCGGCATCCAGCGGCTCGTTGCCGATCTCAATCATCTTTACGCCGCTGAACCCGCACTTCATCAGGTCGATTTCGACTGGCACGGGTTCGAGTGGATCGACGCCAACGATGCAGACAACAGCGTTCTCACGTTCCTCCGCCGCGGCAAGAATCCAGAAGACCTTCTTCTCGCCATCCTCAACGCCACTCCGGTGGTCCGCGAAGGCTATCGCCTGGGTGTCCCCCATCCGGGTTTCTACCGCGAAATCATGAACACTGACGCCGCCCACTATGGCGGCTCCAACGTCGGCAATAAGGGCGGCCAGGAAGCCGCCGATCACCCCGCCCAAGGCCGCCCCTATTCGCTCGTCCTTACGCTTCCACCTCTCGCCGCCATCTATCTAAAATGGACTCCGCAGTCCTGAAGAAGCCCATGAGTTCACCACTGACCGAGCGCTTCAAGGAACCGCCTGATGCCGCTGTGACCAACACTGGCGCGCCACCTGCGAAATCGCTGCCCGTTAATCCCAAACTCATTAACTGGTCGGCGTTTCTCTTCGCCCTGCTGCAAAGCGTCTGCAGCGCCTTTATCGCCCTCAATGGAGTCAGACTCTTGATTGGAGTGGGGGCCTTCGCGGCCGCTTCTGGTGCGCTTAAGCTGGCGGACCGTATGCATATCGACGCAATCCGCATCCCCATGATGGTTCTCGCCTTGGCCGGTTCTCTTCTGAATCTCGTTGTTCTGTCGCAAGTCTGGAGGCTGCGAAGACGCCCGGCCTCAGCATGGCGTCAAACGCCGATACCGAAACAAAAGAGAGCGTCGGAATGGCTCCAATTCACTTTGTCCGTACTCACCCTCTTGCTGGTCGCCGCCGAGTTTATCGCTCATCGTTTTCTGCACACCGGCCGCTGAGCTTCTGCTATTTTGTCTCGCCCACCGGCGGCTCATGCTTCGATTTCTCGATTTCTTCCTTTAGACGCTCGTGCAATCTCTTGCTGTAGCCCACCGGCAATTCAAACGTCCGGTCGTCCGCCGTCAAGATCAGAATATTCCGCGTGGAATCCAGTATCGCCGAGCAGATTTCGCAGTGTTCCAGATGCAGCTCGATATCTTTGCGCAGTTCGGCGTCCACCGTTTTGTCGATGTACTCCGAAATATGTTCCCACACGTGTTTGCAATCCAGGTTCATAATGCTCCCCCGAAGAATCCCCTGCGTGCCGGAGCCGTCGTTTTCAGAAAGGGTACCAGCCGCTTTTGCAGCATCATCCGCGCCCGGTGCAGCCGCACTTTCACGGCCCCGGGATTGATTCCCAGCGCCTGCGCCGTTTCTTCGATGCTCAGTTCTTCCAGGTCTCTCAACGCAAATACTTGCCGGTAAATTCCCGGCAATTCCGCCACCGCCACCCGCAGCGCTTCCCGTAGTTCCTTCCGCTCCAGCGCTTCCAGCGGAATCTCCCGCCAATCCGTCAGCGGCGCAGGCGTGAAATCCCCTTCGTGCTCCTCTTCTTGTTCCTCGATCGAGTCCTCCGCCGCCCCCTTCGACTTTCTCAGCCGTTTACGCCCTTCATTGATCGCGATGCTCGTCAGCCACGTACTGAATTTGGCCTCGCCCCGGAACGATGCCAGGTGCCGGTAAGCGCTGATCACCGTCTCCTGAGCGCCATCCTCTGCCTCGGTCTCATTTTTCACAATGGCAAACAGCGTCAGATACACCATCCGCTCATACGGCCGGATCAATTCATGAAACAGTTCCTTCTCGCCCGCCAGTATCCGCGCGATCAGCCCCGTCTCATTTG
>WNFF01000700.1_pt1 | contig 29469 bp, 23 predicted proteins | sample 5400441 | NCBI WGS metagenome assembly WNFF01 (sample SAMN13153345, study PRJNA577476) | soil metagenome | isolation source: 120 cm saprolite under Douglas fir tree site 2 hole 3 replicate 1 | place: USA:California | collected 2015-04-18
GTCCGCTAGGGTTACTTCGGCGCCGCTGCCGAGGCAAAGCCCAGCGCCTGCATCACGGCATCGTGCAACTCCGGCCGCACCTTTGCAATCTTCTGATTCTCGCGCGTCGGATTCACCCGGTTCGTCAGCAGCACCACAAACAACTCGCGGTCCGGGTCGATCCAGATCGAAGTGCCGGTAAATCCCGTGTGTCCGAAGCTGTGGGCTGAGAAATAATGCCCGCTGGAACCGCCCTCGGTCGGCACCGCCCATCCGAGTGTGCGCGTGCCGCCCGAAAGCTGCTGCGGCGTCGTGAATTGCGCGATCGTCGCGCGCTTCAGAATCCGCTGGTGCGCGTACACTCCGCCGTTCAGCAGCATCTGGCAAAACGCCGCCAGATCCGGCGCGGTGCTGAAAAGCCCCGCGTGTCCGGAGACGCCTCCAATGGCATACGCGTTTTCATCGTGCACTTCGCCCTGAACCAGCCGTTTGCGGAATCGCGCATCAAATTCCGTCGGCGCAATCGTCGGCCAAAGTTTCTTCGGCGGTTTATACATCGAGTCGCGCATTCCGAGCGGCGCGAAAATGTATTGATTCGCAAGGTCGTCGAGCGTTCGTCCCGTCAGCCGCTCGATGATCTCCGCCATCAGAATAATGCCCAGGTCGGAGTAAATTTCCTTCGTTCCCGGCTCGTATTCGAGCGGCTCGGCAAAAATCTTCGTCAAGGTATCTTGCTTGCTCTTTGACGTCCGCCAGTATTCCTTGAACGGCGGCAGGCCGGAAGTGTGCGTCAGCAAATGCCGCACGGTCACTCTCTGCCGCCACTCGGGTTGCGGGCCGGTCGCCCACTCCGGCAAATATCGCTCCACCGGCGCATCCAAATTCAGCGGAGAAGGGAAGTCGCCTTCCACCAATTTTGCGACCAGCGTCGTGGTCACAATCACTTTCGTGAGAGACGCCACGTCGTACATCGTCTTCACGGTCGTCGCTTGAGCCTTCGCGTCATACCTCAGTTTTCCGAACGCGTGCACCGCCACTTTGCCGTGACAGCCGACGACCAGCGTCGCTCCTGGAAATGCCTTGTCCGCGACCGCGCGTTCCACGACGTCAAACGCCGGCTGAAGTTGCGCTTCCGCTGATGCATCTGCCGCCTGCACCGTCATCGAGTTTGCAGGCAGCTCAAGGCCGAATCCTGCTTTCATGTCAACGCCCGGAATGGTCACTGGCAAGTGCCCGCGCACGGGAATCTGCCCGAACAGCGCTCGCGCCACGGAGATTTGCGCCACGTCGCTGATCCCGAACGCACCCAGCCACGTCTCCGCCTGCGGAAATCGTTCGATTAAATACGGGCTGCCGAGTCCGACGGTGATGACCGGCTTGCCGCTCTTGTAGATCTTTTCTGCAAGCGCCGCCTGCTCGGCAGGAACATCCACGTTGCCTTTGCGGTCGCTCACGCGCACGAACAACGCGAGAATCGCCACGTCATATGTGTCCGGCGCAGGCAGCTTCAGATTATCCGCCTTCACAAACCGCGTGTCCGCGCGCAGCGCCGTCAGCGAATCCACACGCGATCTCAGCTCGCGCTCCAGATCTTCTCCCGGATACGGCTCGGGGTCGGCGTACAGCGAAACCAGAAGCGCGCGAATCGGCTTCGTCCCATCGAGCGGCAAACGTTTTGGCGTATCCCGCAACAGCGTTACGCCGCGGTCCGAAATGTCCTGCGCTTGTTTTTGCCACTCCACGCGCCCGAATTTCCTGTTGATCGCATCCACGTCGACCATTCGATTTGCGTTCAACCCCAGCCGCGCCTTTGCCTCCAGGATGCGCCGCACCGAAGCATCCAATCTCTCGCGCGCAACGCGCCCTGATTTCACCGCGTCCCGCAGCGCTTCAAACGCCGCATCCGGCACCGGCGGCATCAGCAGCGCATCCGCGCCCGCAGCAAACGCGCGCACCGCCGCTTCGCCCGGCGCATACCGCACTGTGATTCCGCCCATGTCCATCGCATCGGTGACCACGAGCCCCTGAAATCCAAGCTCCTTACGTAGCATGCCGGTTAAAATATTCGAAGAGAGTGTCGCCGGCGTATTCGGATCCGGCTCCAGCGCGGGAATCGACAAGTGCCCGGTCATCACCGTGCCCGCGCCGGCCAAAATCGCTGCGCGAAAGGGCACCAGCTCCAGATTCTCCAGCCGCTCGCGGTCCGCATGAATCACCGGCAAATCAATGTGCGAATCCGCCGCGGTATCGCCGTGTCCTGGAAAATGTTTCGCGGTCGCGAGGCCGCCGTTTTCCTGCACGCCCTTCACGAACGCGGCCACGTACTCCGCCACCTGCGCGGGATCTTCCCCAAACGACCTCGTGTTAATGATGGGATTGTTCGGATTGTTGTTCACGTCCGCGTCTGGCGCGTAAATCCATTGCACGCCCACCGCGCGCGCCTCGAGCGCCGTGATCTTCCCCATCGTGTAGGCATCTTTCACATTTCCCGCGGCCGCCAGGGCCATCGCCGTCGGGAACGAAGTGCCTTCATCGAGCCGCATCGCCGTTCCGCGCTCGAAATCTGCCGCGATCAGCAGCGGCAGCTTCGATTTTGCTTGCATCTGATTGGCCAGCACGGCGGTCGGGTACGCCTGGCTCTTGACGACTCCCAGCGGCGAACCATGCGTCACGTTGATGAAACCGCCCACGTGCAGTTTCTCGATGTCACGCATGATCTGCTCGTACGCAGGCGCATCGCTCGCAATAAAGCTGCCGTGATACGTCGTGAAAATCACTTGCCCGACTTTTTCGTCGAGCGTCATCTTCCGCAGCGTCGCTTCCACCCACTGTTTCGCTGTGGGAGTCAGTTTTCCCGAAACGTTTTTCGCTGGCGCAGTCTTTTCCGCGGCGACACCGCTCTTCGTGGAAGATCCTCGGCTCTGACTTCGCATGGTGTGGGCCATAATAAAGATGATGGAGACTGAAGCAAAAAGCAGAACTCCTGTACCGCGTCCTTTCCTCAATTGAGATTCTCCCGGTCGGCGCCCGGTGACTGCGCCTGTATATAGCACGCGCACTTCATGCTTACAACGCGGCCTCAAACGAGGCGTTCCAGAATATCATTGGAGTCGGCGAACACCAGGAGGAATCCTTTGCGCAAACATCGGCGTGGAATGCTGGCAAGAATCGTTGTGGTCGTATGCATCGCACTGCTCTTCGCCTTCTTCAGCAGCGCCGGCTCCGCCAAGCCCCCACGCCGTCCAGGCCGCGTGCAAGTGGGACTGGATATTCTCGAAGCGCAAAAGTTTTCCCCTCTTCGTGGAAAACGCGTGGGCCTAATCACCAACCACACTGGCCTCGACTTTCAAGGCCGAACAACCATTGAAGTCTTGTCTCGAGCGCCGGGGATGCATCTCGTCGCGCTATTCAGTCCCGAACACGGCCTCGCCGGCCGCAACGATGAAAAAATTCCTTCCTCAAAAGATCCCGTCACGGGACTCCCGACCTACAGTCTCTACGGCGAAACGCTCCGTCCCACTGACGAGATGTTGAAAGGCATCGACGCGCTCGTCTTCGACGTGCAGGACGCCGGCGTGCGCTTCTACACCTACACCACCACGATGGCCTACTGCATGGAGGAAGCCGCCAAGCGCAACATTTCTTTTTACGTCCTGGACCGCCCTAATCCTCTTGGAGGCAACATCGTCGAGGGCCCCATCCTCGATTCCGACAAAACAAATTTCGTCGGCTATTTTCCTCTGCCCGTGCGCTACGGTCTCACCATCGGCGAGCTGGCGCAATTCTTCAACGCCGAAAACCACGTCAACTGCGACCTCCACGTCATCGCCATGCGCAACTGGCATCGCAACTATTTCTTCGAGAGCACCGGCATCAAATGGATTCCTCCGTCGCCCAATCTGCGCACGACGAAAGGGTCCATCCTCTATCCCGGCCTCGAAATTCTGCAAAGCGCCGGCATATCCGTTGGCCGCGGCACGGAAACTCCGTTCGAAGAATTTGGCGCCCCGTGGATCGATGGCGTGGCTGTCGCTACGGCGCTGAACGCGCGCCACCTTCCTGGGCTGAGCTTCGTTGATCATCCGTTCATCCCTGCTTCAGGCCTCGACGCCGGCCAGCGCTGCGGAGGCGTGGCTGTCCGCATCAGCGACCGCGCTGCCGTTCGTTCCATGCGCATGGGCCTGGAAATTGCCGCGGTGTTGCAAAAGCTCAATCCGTCAAACTTTGATTCGGCAAAATTGATCGTCCTTCTCGGTAACGCAGAAACGGTTCGCATGTTGCAAGAAGGCACGCCACCCGAACAAATCGTCGCCAGCTGGGCCCCCGTCCTCGCTACCTTCGACGCGCTCCGCCGCAAGTATTTTCTTTACAAATAGACAACCGTGCGGCGCGAAAGCGGCAGCCGTCACGGGAAGAGCGTTGCAACACAACAGCAAGCGGGCGTATCATCAGCCAGCAAGCTATCCTTTCCGAGTGGAAGGTGGTGGAGACCTTATGTCATACGAGGAAGCTATGCAGTTGGCTTCTAGAGATGAGGCGTTCAAGGCGACCATCTACGCCATGAATACGCTGCTCATTCACAGGGGTATCTACACCCAAGATGAATTTCAGCAACTCTTTGTTGAATGGGTGAAAAAGGAACAAGCCAAGAAGGCCCGTTCGCAGGATGTCAGTCGTCCCGAGGCGGCTTTCGCTTAGGATCGATTTCGTTCCAGCGGGGATGCTGACAGAGAGGCCGTCTGGCGCAGTGATTGCCGATGTCGCATCTGACGCAATCGCAGTTGCACGCGGGAGGCGGTTTCTTTTTGACCTTGGGCTTCCGCATGTGCGATTCTCACTTCCATTCGACCACGGGAAGTTGCGAGTTGACACGACAAATACCGGTATGTCAATTACACAATAGTTGAACTCTTCCATGCGAATCGTTTCCCTCCTGCCGTCGGCGACGGAGATTCTCTTCGCCCTCGGTCTCGACAAAGAAGTCGTTGGCGTGAGCCACGAGTGCGACTTCCCCGCGGAAACCCGCGCTAGGCGAGTCGTCATCCATTCCCGCATTCCTCACGACGCTTCGCCATCGGAAATTGACCGTCTCGTCCGCGAATACGTCAGCCGCGGCGAAAGCCTTTACGCAGTTGACGCGCAGGCGCTCGAAGAGCTGGCCCCCGATCTAATCGTCACCCAGGATTTGTGCCACGTCTGTGCCGCTTCGCCGGATGATTTGGCAACCGCCCTGATTCGCTTTCCCGCGCGTCCCGATGTGCTCTGCCTGAATCCCCAGGATCTCGGTGATGTTTGGCGAGACATCTTGTGGGTTGGCGAAGAAACTCGCCGTGGTCATGAAGCGGAAGCGTTGCTCCAGCAAATCGGCGCGCGGCTTGGCAAACTCGAAGCGCAGATGCGCTCAAAGACGGAGCGCCCGCGCGTCGCATTTCTTGAGTGGCTCCAGCCTTTTTACGTTGGCGGCCACTGGGTTCCGGAAATGATTGAACTGGCGGGCGGAGAAGATGTCCTCGGCAAAAAGCGGACACCATCCTTCCGCGTCACCATCGACGATGTGATGAACGCCGCGCCGGATATTTTACTGATCGCGCCCTGCGGCTACAGCGCCGAGCAGTCTCGCAACGAATACCGCGCCATGATACTCCCCGACGCGTGGCAGTCGATTCCCGCCGTCCGCGATAAGCGTGTCTACGCCCTCGAAGCCAGCAGCCATTTCTCCCGGTCCGGCCCCCGCCTCGTCACCGGCATCGAAGCCCTCGCGAAACTTTTTCATCCCGCCATCGAAGTCAACTCCGAAGCCGAGCGCGCCGCCCTTCCCGTCACAGCCGCCGTCCCACCCGCTGCTCGCTCCGCCTCCGCTTAATCGAGGAGGTGTCAAAGTTTCGTTATCGCAGTGCGCATCCGATCCGAGAGCCATCGGGAGCCCAATAGAGAAATACGGGCTTTCCTTTCACCTGGTCAAGCGGCACGAAACCGAAAAAACGGCTGTCGTAACTGTTGTCGAGGTTGTCCCCAATAACAAAAAGGGATCCGTCTGGCACCTTGACCGGTTCAAAATCCGGACCTTCCGGGGCGAGACCCTCCGGCGCGGCAGTTTTGCCGCACGGCGCGGGGATCTTCAGCGCATTTCCGTTGACGAGTATGGTGTTTGCCGGCCCCCTCGCTACGCGGTCACCCGGGACACCTGCGACGCGCTTCGGGAACATCTGTCCTGTTTGCTTGAAATCGAAAATGACCAGTTCTCCCCGGCCCGGGGCCCTATTTCGATATGCGGCTGTCGAGACGACCATGCGATCGTCCTCACAGAGCGTCGGGCACATCGAGCCCGATGAGATTTTGTATGCCCGGAAGTGAGCCCAGTACTTCAGCCACAAATCGGGACCGGGATACACACTCACCAGTAGAATCAGCACCACGATTAACGCTGAGCTAATTCTCGAATTCCTGGAAGTCACTTCAACGGGCATTTCTCTCCACGCCAGATGGCATGCATCGCCAATGATCCACAGGCGCAATAAGACGCTCGCAAGAAGCGAGCTCACTAAACCAGGGAACGTCAAGAAGAAGCGTAATTCCCCGGCAAGGGCTAGAAATGCGAGGGCGGACAACGCCGCGACAAACCCTCTCCCAGGTCTTTTGACGTAAACTTGCCCAAGACCCGGCGCCAGCAGGCCCAACAACAGGGCTATCGTTACTCTTTTCCTTCGTGAAGGTTTTGTCGCCGCTTCTTGTAGTGTCACACCCGTCGAAATAGAGCTTGTACCGAGATTCAATTGCGTCATGGCTGTTGAAGCCTCTTGCTCCAGAGTCGGTAAAACGGAAGCCCCGCCAAAATCAGCAGTAGCCCGATCGATGACCGCCCTGGACGGTCGAGCCAGATGTTAAACGTAAGGGCGAGAGCGCCGGCAACGAACATTCCCGGCACCCAGGGATACCCCCAGCAGCGGTACGGACGCAGCATGTCCGGCTCCGTCCGCCGCAGCCGGAACAGCGCCACGACCGCCGCACCGTAAAAAATCCAACCGGCAAAAATGAACAGGTTCGTGAGTTCTTCGAACGTCCCCGTCAGTGCCATCAGGCTCGCCAGCACGGCTTGAAAAATCAGTGCGCGCCCGGGTGTCCGGTACTTCGGGTGAATCCCGTCCACAATTTTGAAGAAAATGCCGTCTCGGGCCATGGCATACGACGGCCGCGCGCCGCTCAAGACCGATGAGTTCATTGACCCGAGCGCGCTGATGACCATTGCGAGCGTGATCCAAGCTGCCGCGCCGCGTCCGGCAACGTGCTCCACGACGTCCGAAGCGATGTGCGGCGAAGCCGCGACGCTTTCGAACGGCAGCACTTTCAAGCAGGCCGCGCTGAAGAGAAAATAGATCAGTGCGACAAGCGCCACGCCTCCGACAAGCGCCCGCGGAAAATTTCGCTGCGGATTCTCGACCTCTGAGCCCACAAGATTCAGATCTTCCCATCCGTCGTAAGCCCACAGCGCTGCTGCCAGCGCCGCGAGGAACGCGCTCAATACACCGCCATTCATCACCGCGGGCCAGATCGGGTCGGGCGCGTGCGGCGCCGCGGCCGGTGAAAAAAACGCCACTCCAATCACGACTGCCACGGAGGTGATCTTGATCGCCGTCAGGAAAACCTGCACAGCACCGCCCAGCCGCACGCCAAGGTAGTTGACTCCACTCATGACGGCGATCCAGAAAACCGCCAGCGGCTGCGCCCAGGTGAAAACGAAATCGTATGGCTTGATCCATGCCGTCAATCCGGGAATTGCAATGTGCACGGTAAAAATCGGCGCGGCCACGACGGGCACCAGGAAACTCAGAAACCGCATCATCCCTGCAGAAATCGACGACAGCGAACTCGGCCGCCCGATAATTGAATGCATCCAGCCAAATAGAAATCCCCACACAGGCCCGAACGCACGGCGCAGATAGGCATACTCGCCGCCGGCCTCCGGAATCGCTGCGCCAAGCTCCGCGAACGACAGCGCGCCAAACAACGAAAGGATCGCTCCCACAATCCACGCCGCAAACACGACAGAAACAAAGCGCCCCTCGCGCGCCATCTCGGCAGGCTTCAGAAAAATTCCCGTGCCGATCATCGTGCCGACGACGATCGCGCCGGAGGCCCACGCTCCCAGCCCGCGCACCAGTTCCAGCCGCTTTTCGCTCATCGCGCCTCTGTATCGGCGGCTTTACGCCGCCACTTTTTCCATTCGAATCCGGCTCACGAGGCTTCCCACCACAAACGTCACACACGCTCCAATCAAGACGTACCACGTGAACGCAACGCGCGTAAACGCCCAGACGGAAAGGACTGTGGCCAATCCAGCAAACATCCCGGTTAGCGCCCCGGCTGCGCCGGCCCTCCGGTCGAGCGTCCCCAATAGAAACAATCCCAGCAAGCTCCCGAAAGGCAACGACGCCACGGTCAACCCTGCTTCGAGCACCGGTCCCCACTTCACAAAGCCAAAGCCCATCAGAATCAGGCCCCAAACCAGCGTCATCCCCCGTGATAGTCGCAAAAATTTCTCTTGATCCGCAGACCGTCCGCGCAATCGCGCAAAATCAAGCACGCTCGAAGCCGCCAGCGAGTTTAGCGACCCGCTGGCGTTGGACATGGCCACGGCGATGATCGACGCCAGCAGCAATCCCGCCAGACCCGGCGGCATTTCCCTCACCAGAAATAGCGGAAGGATTCGGTCCGCTCTTTCCCCCGCCGCAAGCAGTGGCGCGTGCTGCGCAAACACAAAAAGCAGGACGCCGATGAGCAAAAAAATCGTGAATTGCATCAGGATAATTCCGCCGCTCGCCAGCAACGCGCGCCGGCTGTCCTTCTCATTTCGCGCGGCGAGCAGCCGCTGCACGATCGTTTGGTCGGTGCCGTGACTCGCCATGGTCAGAAACGCGCCGCCGATTAAGCCCGACCAAAACGTGTACTTTGTCGCGAGGTCAAAAGAAAAATCAAATACTTGCAGCTTATGTCCGGCCGCAGCCGCAACCTGCGTCACTTCGCTCCATCCGCCGGGGATGCGGTGCAGCAGCACCCAGAAAGTCACCGCGCTACCCGTCAAATACACCAGCAACTGCGCGACGTCCGTCCAAATCACGGCTTTCATTCCCCCTTCGAACGTGTACAGCACGGTCAGCGCAATCACGATCACCACGGCAAGCCGCTCCGATGTTCCCAGAACCGCGCTGACCACGAGCGCGATTGCCGAAACGCGCACGCCTTCCGCAACCGCCCGCGTGATCAAAAACGTGGTCGCCGCCACGGCGCGCATTCTCTCGCCAAACCTTTTCTCTATCAGCGCATACGCCGTCAGGAACTCGCCGCGAAAATATCCGGGGAGCAAGATCAGGACGATGAGAACGCGGCCAATCAAGTATCCAAAAACCAGCTGCAAAAACGTCAGATTCCCGCCGTAGGAAATTGCCGGCGTTCCGATGATGGTGAGCGTGGAGGTTTCCGTCGCAACGATAGAGAGCGCCAACGCCCACCACGGCGCCGTCCGCCCGCCAAGAAAATAATCCTTAGCGTCCTGCTGCCCGCGGCGGAAATGGATTCCCAGCGCTGTAACGCCAAGCAGATATGCAATAACGATGGCCAGATCAATCGGATGAATGCGCATGAAAAGTCTTCACTACAGCGGCAATCAATTGCCGTGCGAAGCGCGTCGAGAATAGTGGCGGCTTGCCTCCTCGTCAAGAAATCCCTTGAAGGGGCGCACCATTGCACACGCTCTCCTCCGATGCGGATGCACTTCCTGGATTTCTCGCTTATCCTCTCTCTATGCGCTGCGTTCTTGGGTTCGACGGTGGCGGCACAAAAACGGAATGCGTGCTGATGGACGAAACGAGCGCAATCCGCGGGCGCGGCCGCTCCGGGCCATCAAACCCCTTCCGTATTGGCTATGCAGCTGCTCTAGCTTCGCTCCGTGAAGCCGCGCAGAGCGCGCTTGCCGAGGCGCAGGCCGCGCCTGCTGCCATCACTGCGGTGTGCGCCGGGCTGGGTGGCGTTGGGCAACCGGAAGCGTCAGAAAAAATGCGCGCGCTACTCGCGAAGGAATTCCCGCACGCCACTGTCCGCATCTGCTCCGATCTTGATCTCGTGCTGGCCGCCGCGCCCCCCGGACCAAGCATCGTTCTCGTCGCTGGAACAGGTTCCGCAGCGATCGGGCGAAACGCGGACGGCGAAACCGCTCGCATCGGGGGTCACGGCCCGATGATCAGCGACGAAGGCAGCGCCTATGATGTCGGCCGGCGCGCGGTGATGGCGGCACTCCGCGAGTACGACCGCACCGGAACCGACACGGCTCTCGGAAAGCGCATCCTCGAAGAGATGGGGTCACCCAAGTGGGCCGAACTCCGAAGGCGCATTCAAGCCGCTCCCGATGAGGTTTTTCCGCGTCTGTTTTCTGTCACCGCGGCGCTTGCGGACTCCGGCGACCAGACCGCGCAGGGGATTCTGCGCGCCGCGGCCTACAAACTGGCTTCGCTCGCGACCACGCTCGCCGAGCGCCTGCACATTTCCGAGAATTCATTTCAATTGGTAAAGACCGGTGGAATGATCGGCCGCTCCAAATATTTCGACGCGCAGCTTCACGAGCGCCTGCGGGTCACATTGCCGCAGGCAGGGCCATGCACTTTGGGTATCGCGCCCGCGGAAGCAGCCGCGCGCCTTGCGCTGCGCGGCACCGCCGCGCCGGACGTGGCGGGACATTGACATCTCCGGCTCTGAAAAAGATCGCGAGCGGGCGCTCGTCGCTAGCGGCGATGAGCTTGCTGTGCTGCTTCATCATCCCGCGGCCGATGTTCTTCTCGCGCTGCTCGATAATCCGTCGCTCGATGAAGCGCAACTCTGCCTCATGCTGGAGCGAAAAAATCTTCCGGCGGAAATTCTCGAAGAAGTTTCGCGCCGCAAGCCGTTGCTCAAGAGCTATCGCGTGAAGCGCGCGCTATCGTTTCATCCGCGCACGCCACGCCTCGTGAGTCTGCGCCTCCTTCGCGAGCTCTTTCTGATGGACCTCGTCCAGCTCACGCTCCTGCCCGCCATTCCCGAGGAGTTGAAGCGCAGCGCCGAAGACCAATTGGTTTCGCGTTTGCCGCAGCTCCCCCTTGGCCAGAAAATCACTCTTGCTCGCCGCGGTCCGGCGCGCGTTGCCGCCGCGATTCTTGCCGAGGGCCACGCACAGACCACGGCCGTCGTCCTCGACAACGCTCATCTCACCGAAGCGCAAATCTTGAAAGTGCTGTCGCGGGAGAAACTCGCGCCGCGCGTGGTCCTCGCCATTACCCAGCATCGCAAATGGTCCACGACCTACAACGTCCGCCTCGCCCTCGTCCGTCATCCCGCGTCGCCTCTCGCAGCCATTCTCCCTTACTTACCCGAGATCACCGTTTCCGATCTGAAAGAGCTCGCTGCTCCCGGGATCGTCCCGGAGAATCTGCGCAAATACCTTCAAGCCGAAATTCAGCGCCGCATTCGTTCGAATGAAAAAGCCGTCCGCCCAGCCGGAGCCTCCGCGAATCCCGCAGATGATGTGGAACATTGAATTATTCCCAATTCACTGGATTCAGGGCCTGGCGCCTTCCGCGAGACGCGTCTGGCAAGAGAGTCCTCAAGGACGGGAACAAAACAATCTTTCCCGGCGTCGTATGGTTATGCCCGCAACAGGCGTATGCTTGGAGCGAACAAGGGGCGAGTACCCCGGCTCGCCACTGCTTGAGATCCTTGGCAGAGGAGTTCACACGGCCCGTGGGCAGTGGAGACCAATCGTCGCGGCGGCTCGAACGCCGCTGGACGCCGCGCTACGCGTTTCGCGCCGGCCTCGAAATCGAATGGGGCTCGGCCGTCCTGCGCGCCAGCACGCGCGACGTCAGCGCCAACGGCATGTTCATCGAATCCGCGGATACGCTTTGGGTGGGTGCGGGTTTCACCGCACACCTGGCGCTCGAAGATCCCCTCAAGGTCGATTGCTCGGTGAAGCGCATCGAGCCCGGCCGCGGCATGGGCGTTTCCGTGACACTCTCCCAATCACATCAGGTGAAGCGCTATCAGGATCTTCTCGCCTCGCTCTCCAACACAAATATTTGACGCCGCCTTATACTGGGCGGACGCCAGCCGGGCCGGCGCCGCTCGGAACAACGCCTTGAGAAAGCCTGCGAACAAGAATGACCAGATGCCTTGATTGTGGCTCGCAGCGGACCGCTGACCAGTGCCCCGCCTGCGGCTTGACGTCCGCCGCCGCCGAACTGGTGTTTCGGCGGCGGCTGCTGCTGCAAACGGGGATCTTTCTCGTCGGCTCGCTGGCGTTTCCTTACGTGAGCCAGATTTATCCGCCGCTCGATCTGGACATCATGCTGGTTTTCTTCGGCCTGATATTTTTCGGCGCGTTAGCGATGGCAGTCCTACTGGAGCGCCGCGCGCGCGCGCGCAAAGAGATTGAATTTCTCAAGCGCATTTACGCGGGACTGGTTCCGCTGCCGTGGATTCTTCTGGGATTTCTGCTGATCAACGGGGGGTTCGATTCGCAAAAAAACATCCAATACTATCCGACGACGGTCGTCGGAAAATTCAATATGAAGGGCATCGTGCGTGGCAGCCGGCGGTTGCTGGTGAGGTCGTGGCGCGACGGCCAGCGCATTGAACGGTTGGCCGTGGACTCTGACGACTTCGACCGCTTCCGCGAAGGAGATTCTATCGTCGTGGCCGTTGAGTCTGGAGTGCTCGGCATCCCGTGGTATTACGGCGTGTACCGCCATTGAAATCGGTTCTCAGTTCCGAGTGGTCAGTTTTAGTGAAGAGAACTGCTCTTCAATACATCGGTTTGCCGTCGGGCTTCAGGGGGATCTGAATCTCCAGAAAGTGGCCCTCCTTGCTGAGACGGAACCTCACGCGCTGGACCGGGCCGACGTTGCGCGCCTTCCATTCAGAAACGTCGAGAGGCTGATCCGGCAAATCGGACATAGACCATTCCACGTTTTCGCCTTGCGGCTTCACCGTCTGCGGGTCGATGTCGTAGGCCTCTTGTTCCAGCATGTTGACCAGCAGATAGCGCTTCCAGATCCGCACAAGCAGCACGCCGCGCTTTTCCGTGTGATAGATGTTCCAGGATTTTGGCGCCTCGTCATTGAATCTCACAATCGCAAATTCCACCGGCTTCCAGACTATTTTCTTATCAACGGGCGGGGATTGAGGCAGTGCTGCCGAGGCCGAAGAGCAGCCAACGGCCCAGAGCAGGACCGCGGTAAATAGGCGAGACATGGTCATTCACTCAACGCTGCACCAAACCACAAAAACGTCATGAGGGCTGAGAGACCGCACGCCGGCCACCGCAACTTCCCTTTGCCTGGAAGACTCGAGACAAATCCTGCCAGACCCAGAAGCAAGCCCCAGCGATAGAACCGCAGCACGACTGGGTCATAGAACGGGAATCCTCCCCTGACTCGTGCCCATACGGACAGAATCAGCCACAGCAAAGAAGACACTCCAGCCAGACAGATGGCAACAAAGGCTACGTAGCTGCGCCAAACAGGTTTGCAGATTCGAGGAGAAGTTTGCGCCCACCGCCAGATGGCCCAAATGAGAATCAGCAAAGGCATCCCGAGAGACACATCGAAAACAATCTGGCGAAGGAGAAACTGGGTCATTGATTCCGGCTCAATTTTTCAGTTCGCTGAAGGATTTGTCGAGGAGCTTGATGGCATCGTCGACGTCGGCTTTGGAAGTGTTGAGCATGGGGGCGAGGCGAAGAACGTTGCCGTAGAGGCCGCCCTTGCCGATGAGAAGGCCGTTGTCGCGGGCGCGCTCCATAACCTGTATGGTGGCTTCGGGCGCTGGCTCTTTGGTCTTGCGGTCTTTGACGAGTTCGAGGGCTTGCATCAGGCCCATGCCGCGGACTTCGCCGATCAGCGCGTGTTTCTGCTGAAGCTCCTCCAGCTTGGCGCGGAAATATGTGCCGACGACGTGAGCGTTTTCGCGGAGGTTTTCTTCTTCGATCAGCTCAATGGTCGCACGCGCGGCAGCACAGGTCACCGGGTTGCCGCCGAACGTGGCGATGTTCAGCCCCTGAAAGCCGGCGGCGATTTCCGGTGTCGTCACCGTCAAGCCGATGGGGACGCCGTTGGCCATGCCCTTCGCGCCCGTCAGGATGTCCGGCGTCACTTCCCACTGCTCGATGCCGAACCATTTTTTGCCGGTGCGGCCCCAGCCGGTTTGCACTTCGTCGGCGATGAACAGTCCGCCGTACTTCTTCACGATTTTGAAAACGATCTTGAAGTATTCCGGCGGCGGGGTGATGAAGCCTCCGACACCCTGGATCGGCTCGGCGATGAACGCTGCGATGTTGCCGCTGGTGCCAGTCTGGATGAGGTTTTCGACGTCACCGGCGCAGGCCACTTCACATTCTGGGTATTTCAGGTGCAGCGGGCAGCGGTAGCAGTAGGGATTTACGGCATGAGAGATGCCGACACTGATGACCGCCGCTTTGCGGTAGGGCGCGTGCGCGGTGACGGACTTGGCGAGTTGCGAGCTGCCTGAGTAGGCGTGGCGCAACGCAACCACATCATAACTGCCGGTCGCCATGCGCGCGATCAGGATAGCGGCTTCGTCGGCTTCGGTGCCGGAGCTGGTGAAGAAGCTCTGCTGGAGATTGCCGGGAGTGATCTGCGCCACTTTCTCCGCGAGCGCGACGATCTGCTCGGTAGGGTAGAGCGTGGAGATATGCTGCAGGCGGTTCACCTGCGCGTTTACCTTGCTGGTGATCTTCGGGTTGCAGTGCCCGACGCTGACGGTCAGGATGCCGCCGAAGAAATCGAGGTACTTGTTGCCTTCGAGGTCCCAAAGATATTGCATTTCGCCGCGATCGGCGACGAGGGGGTTCTTGTAGTAGTTGGTGACCGAGGGCCATAGATATTTTTTGTGTTTGGCGACGACTTCTTCGCTGCGGGAGGCGTTCACGGGCTTTGCGGGAGTGGTCACGGGAGAGTCCTCACTGGATTGGTAGCATGCACTTGAGTGTACGACAAGAGAGTGGGGAGTGGCGAGTAGCGAGTGGAGGAACAGAAGGACGGCAGCGACGCTGCGGCTCGATTATTTGCTTTCGTAAGGTTTTGCTTTTGCGGCGTCTTCCGCGGCCTTAAGAGTGAGCTTTTTCAATTCTTTGATATGACGGCCGCCAAAGTAGGTGTTGATAAGCATGATCACTCCAGCCGCGGCCATGACCCTCAGCGGGTGCGAATACAAGCCATAGAAAACGAGAAGTCCGAGGAGGAGGCTGGCAGCCAAGCCTTGCCGCAGCAAGGCGATAATCGACTGGCGATCGTACTCGATGAAGATATCGGGATATTCTTCGTGGTAGCGCAGATAATCAGACTTGTGCTTCGCCTTATTGGCGTCTGCTTCTTTCCTCCGCCATTTGCGGACAACCATTTTGATGAGATCAATCACATCGGGAATGAAATAAAACGTGACGACAAGGAAATGGCCGAGGACATAGGAAAGCAGGAGGAGCAGGAAAACGGCCATCCAGGGGTGCGACTCGGCGCCGGGAATTTTGGAGAGATCTGCGAATGAAGAAAGATGACCCGACTGGGCTCCAATCAGGAGAAAGAAAGCGCCCGGGAGGACGTATCCGAACAGGTCGCGCAGCAGGATGAAGCCGCGGACCAGATCCGCGAGCAGTCTTGTCCAAGATGATTCTTCAGGCATTGAGTCGCCCTGTTCCATGGATGTGAGGCTCCGGATTGGGCAAGACCATACGTCATGGATCCCTGGCGGTCAAGGGCGAGGGTGATGTACCGGCGATTGTGAATTTGATGGACGGAGAAAAAACGCAGGGCGGGTATAATGCCGGGCGATGAGCACAGCGGAATCCTTCTTGAGGCGGGCGTACCGGATGTTTGCGCGGGTATTTCCGCGGTGCAGCATGATTTCGCAGGCCATCGCCTTCAATTTGTTTCTGGCGTTTTTCCCGGCGCTGCTGATTGCCGTGGCGTTTGCGACCAGCCGGCTTGGCGGGCGGACCAGCTTGCTTGATTTGATCGGCGACCTCACGCAGTTCCTGCCGCCGGGAAGCCAAACTATCGTGTCGGAGTTTTTGATGAAGCGCGGGCTCGACGCCTGGAAAATTGCGCTGGTCGGATGGTCGGGAACGCTGTTGGCGGGCTCGCAGGTGATGAAGCTGCTGATGGAAGGGATTCACAGCATCTACGGGGATGAAGTGAAGCCCGGGTTTCTGCACCGGCAATTGCGCGGGCTGCTGTTGCTGCTGGTGACGATCGCGCCGCTGCTGGGAGCGGCAGTTCTCGGGGTATTTGGGCGGCCGCTGCGGCGCTGGCTTGCCCAAGAACTCGGGAATCCTCATCCAATGCAGGCGTGGTGGACCGTCTTTTTTCCCGCCGCCACGATTCTTCTGGCAATGATGGCGCTGACGGTCATTTATCGAGTGGCGCGGCCCCAGGAAGAGAGCTTGCGCAACGTGCTTCCCGGAGCGGCGGTAGCGACGCTGCTGTGGTGGTTGGTGGACGTGCTGTTCGGGATTTACGTGCGGAGAGTGCCGTACAGCGTCGTTTATGGCGGGCTGGCGGCGGTGATCGGCTTGATCATCTGGATGCAGCTCTCGGCGGTGATCATTTTCCTGGGCGCGGCTTGGAATGCGGAGTTGGCGGAAAGCCGCAAGGAGGCCCGTAGGTGATTGAGCGATTGATCCGAGTCGAGTGTTACTCCGGATATAAGGCCAACGAGCGGCCGGAGTGCATGCAGATCGACGGCAAGAAAGTGAAGATCGTTGCGGTGGAGGACCGCTGGTACTCGCCGGGGATGACGTATTTTCGCGTGCGCGTGGAGGGCGGGGACTGCTACGTCCTGCGGCACGCGGAGGCGCAAGATGGCTGGACGTTGGAAGGATTTCGGGCGGCCAGGATCGAGCGGCAATACGTTGACACTAAAATTAACAGGGGCGTATAGTCGAAGCGCAAGTGCGCGTCGAGGGTTCCCGAGGTGAGCGTCGCTTGGAAGCTGGCGATGCCCGGGAATGCGGATAAGAGGCGGATAAGAGGCGGATAAGAGAAGGAAGGGATGCCCTACCTACCGCACTGCCCGTTCGCCCGGCGCGCTTCCGTTTTTTCTCTGTTGGCGCTCCTTACAGCCTTCTGTGGGGGAGTAGGGGCCCAGACGCCACCGGCGCAGGAGCAGCCGGCCCAGAGCGGCGCTTCGAAGCCGGACACCGAACCCGCCAAGCCACAGGCGCCCAGCTCAAGCGACAACGCCGAAGTTTCCAGCCACGACACGCCGCCGACCTTCAAGGTGCGCGTAAACCTCGTCCTGGTGCGAGTGGTAGTGCGGGATGGGCAGGGACACGTCGTGCCCAACTTGCGCAAGGAAGATTTCCTGCTGTTCGACAATCGCAAGCAGCAGGTTATCTCAACATTGAGCGTTGAAACACCGGAATCGCACGCTATACCGAACGTGACCGCTGCGGCGGCTACACGGGAAGCTCTCGATGCCGTGGCAGGAACGAATCCGGCGATCGTGGGGCTGCCGCAGAGATTTGTGGCGGTGGTTTTCGACGATCAGCATCTGGCGATGAGTGACACCGTCTTTGTGCGCGATGCTGCCACGCGCTTTTTCGGGTCTTTGGCGCCTTCGGATCGCGTAGGGATCTACACGAGTTCGGGCCAACTCACGCAGGAATATACCAGCGATCACGAGCTGCTGAGAAAAGCGCTGCTGGGGGTCCTGCCCCGCACGCATGCCTCGGGAATGCAAGAGTGTCCGGATGTGAGCTACTACCATGCCGACCTGATTGAGAACAAACACGACACGCAGGCGCTTGCGGTGGCGACGGAAGACGCGGTGCAGTGCGCCTTCAACGGCGACGAGCGGCAGATCAATGCGGCCCAGGCGCTGGCGCAAGCGGCCGCGGGGCGCGCGCTGGCTCAGGGGGACGCCGATACGGAATATGCTTACCGGCACATAGAAGATGTGATGCGGCGGCTATCGGCAATGCCCGGGCAGAGGGTGATGGTCCTGATTTCGCCGGGGTTTATTCCTTCGACGCTGCAACTGGAGACGAGCGATATTGTTGACCGAGCGACACGCGGCGGCGTGGTGATAAATACGATCGATGCCCGAGGGCTCTACGTTCCGGATGCATTCGGGGACATCGCAGAGCCCACCCACGATAGTTTCCGGACGGCAGGGTACAAGGCTACCTACCGGATTGCGGCGCAATCGGCGCAGGAAGAGGTCCTCGGGCAATTGGCCGACGGGACCGGAGGAACGTTTTTTCACAACCGCAACGACGTGGACGAAGGGCTGCGGCAGGCCGGGGCGGCGCCGCCGCTCTCGTATCTTTTGGGGTTTTCGCCGCAAAACCTGAAGATTGACGGGCGCTATCACACGCTTAAGGTGACACTGAACCGAAAGTCGGATTATAAGATTCAAGCGCGACACGGCTACTTTGCGCCGCGCACCATCGCCGATCCGGTGCAGGCGGCCAAGCAGGAGATTCAGGAAGCGCTGTTCTCGCAGGACGAGATCAGGGATTTGCCGGTGGAACTGCAGACGCAGTTTTTCAAGACCGATGGAGTACAGGCGCGGCTCGCGGTACTGACGCATGTGGACATCAAGGGGATCCACTTTCGGAAGGCCGAGGGGCGCAACCGTGATGACCTGACGTTTGCGACGGCCATCTTCGATGACAATGGAAACTTCGTGACGGGCGGAGAAAAGATAGTGGAGATGAAGCTGCTGGATCCGACTTACGAGCGGCTTAGCCGATCCGGCCTGACAGTGAAATCGAGTTTCGACGTGAAGCCCGGCACATACCTGGTGCGACTGGTGGTGCGAGACGCCGAAGGAGCGCAACTTGCGGCACGGAATGGCGCCGTGGTCATACCGTATTGATGGGGGTAGATATGAATACCATGAAGAGCAACGGAAGAATGCAATGCAGCGCGGCTGCGGCACTGGCGGTGGGTCTGCTGTGCTTGGCCCCCGCGTGGCTGACCGCGCAGGAGGCTCAACCGGCGCAACCCCCCGCGCCGGCGGCGCAGACTCCCGCAGCCCAGCCTGCGGCTGCAGCGAATCAGCAGCCGGTGGCTCCGGTGATCAAGACGGAGTCGCGACTGGTGCTGGTAGACGCCGTGGTGACGGACAAGAAAGGCAACTACATTCACGATCTCAAGCAAAGCGATTTTCGGGTGTTTGAAGACAATAAAGAGCAAGCAGTAGCAAGTTTTTCTTCAGGCACGGATGCCGCCGCGATACAGGCGAGTGGACAAAAGCGCTACTTGATTCTGTTTTTTGACAATTCGTCGATGCAGCCGCCGGATCAGATCCAGGCGCGAAATGCGGCGAAGAAATTCATCGAGGCCAACGCAGGTCCGGACCGGATGATGGCGGTGGCGGATTTCGGGGGAGCGCTTCGAATCGTGCAGAACTTCACGGCGAATGCCGACCTGCTGCGCGCCGCAGTTTCCGGAGTAAAGAGCTCCTCGGTGGACCCGAACGCTCCGCCCCCGGTGACGGTAGCGTCAGCGGGTCTCTCTTCGGCGTCGCCCTTTTCCTCGATCAGCAATGCGGAGGCGGACTTCGGGGCAAGAAGCATGCTGCTGGCAGTAAGGAGTCTCGCGAAGAACCTGCGCGGAGTGCCGGGGAGAAAAATGGTGGTGCTGTTTTCCGCAGGGTTCGCGCTTACAGCGGAGCGGGAATCGGAGCTGACAGCCACGATTGACGCCTGCAACAAGGCGAATGTGGCGATCTATTCGCTGGATGCGCGCGGGCTGAAAGCCTCGGTTCCTGGCGGCAGCGCGCACAGGAACGCTCCGAGCGGCAGGACGCGCGCAGTGGCGCAAAGGCCGGAGGGGCGGAAAGTTTCCGGGAAACCACGACTCGTGCTGGCGGCATATCCGGCGGCGCTGCCTGATCCGCAGCGTCCCGGCGGCGGAGGCGGCACCGGTGGAGGTGGAACCGGCGGAGGAGGTGGTAGAGGTGGCACTGGAGGCGGTGGAACGGGTGGAGGTACCGGTGGTGGCACGGGTGGCGGGAAGGGCGGAGGAACCGGCGGAACAGGCGGAACAGGCGGAGGCACCGGAGGAGGGACCACAGGGCGCGGTGGGGGAGGCGGATTCAACCCCAATACCAACACGGGGAATTCGGTGTTCACCCAGCCGCGGTCCATCGTTCCGCAGATGCCGGAATCGGCTTCCACCAACCAGCAGATTCTGGCGGCGCTGGCGGAGGGAACCGGCGGATTTTCGATCTTCAATACGAACGATCTGCTTGGAGGGCTAGAGAAAATCGGCAGAGAGCAGAACGAGTTCTACATTTTGGGCTACGTGCCGGCGCAGTCGGCGGAGGGAAGCTGCCACACGCTGAAGGTGAAGATGAATCATGGGGGCCTCAACGTAAGATCGCGGAGCGGCTACTGCAACACGAAGACCGCGAACGTGCTCGAAGGCACACCCGTCGAGAAGCAACTGGAAGTGCGCGCGTCGGCGAAGGAGGCCGGCTCGATTCAAGGAGCGCTGGAAGCGCCGTATTTTTACACCGGGCCGAACATAGCGAAAGTGAATCTGGCGATGGAGATTCCTTCGAACACGCTCCAATTCAACAAAGAAAAGGGCAAGTACCACGCGAACCTGAATGTGCTGGGCATCGCCTACCGGGAGGATGGATCGATCGGCGCGAAGTTCAGCGATACGGTGAATCTGGACTTGGAGAAAGACGAGTGGAAGGAATTTACGAAGCAGCCGTACCGCTATGAGAACCAGTTCGATGCGGGCTGCGGCACCTACAAACTCACGGTGGTGCTGAGCGCGGGAGGCGACACCTTCGGGAAGTTCGAATCGCCGCTGCAGATTGACACCTACGACGGAAAGAAATTCAGCCTGGGTGGAGTGGTCCTAACGAATTCGATGCAGCGCCTTACGGACATCCCGACGGGGCTGGACTCCATTCTTCTCGAAGACCGGACGCCACTGGTGGTGAAAGGGATGCAGATAGTGCCGTCGGGAAGCAATCGATTCAAGAAAACCGACAGCGTGGGGGTGTACACAGAGATTTACGAGCCGCTGCTGACGTCGGCGAATCCGCCGCGAATCGGCATCGGCTACCGGGTTATGGACCGGGCCAGCGGGAAAGAAGTTTTCTTCAGCGGGCCGATCGCTGCGGACGAGTTTGTGCGAAAGGGCAGTCCGATGGTGCCGGTGGGGTTGGTGGTGAAGGTAAAGGACCTGGGCCCGGGCAAGTACCGCATGATGATGCAGGCCGTGGACGAGGCGGGGAATCATGCTCCGAATCGCACGGTCGATTTTGACGTTATCGAATGATCGAGTAGAGCGAGACGAAACGGCGTCCCCCTCCCGGGAATCGGAGAGAGATTAGGCCGCGCGCTGGCGAGAGGCGTGGCTGGATTCGGCGAAAAGACTTCGCAACACGAACCAGCAATTCGCGGGACGCTCCGAAAGCCGCCGCATGAAGTAGGGGCACCAGTCAGTGCCAAAGGGCACGTAGACTTGAAGAGCGTGCCCGGCAGAGTGAACTTCCTGCTGAAGGTCCCGGCGAATGCCGTAAATCATCTGGAATTCGTAGCGGTCTTTTCCGAGACGGATGCGCGCCACTTCGGCTTGGGCGTGCGTGACCATTGCCGGATCGTGAGAGGCGATGGCGGGGAAAAACGCGCCCTGTGCTGCGCCCTCGAGGAGCAGCGTCGTCAACCGCTTGTAATTTGCGTCCACGGCGCTCTTATTCTGCAGCGCGATTTTCCCGGGTTCGCGATAGGCGCCCTTTACCAAGCGGATTTTCGGTTTGATGGGCGCGAGCCGCTGCAGATCGTTCTCCGTCCTGTGAAGATAGGCTTGGAGTGCCAGCCCACAATTGCCAAGTTCGCGATGGACGCTTTCAAAAATGTCGAGCGTTGCGCCGGTGTAGGCGCTGCCTTCCATGTCCATTTCAATGGTGCGGCCGAGAGCGGCGGCGCGGGCGGCGATATCCCGCGCAAGGGATTGGCAGAATTTTTTGTCGATATCCAAGCCGAGCTGGGTCAGCTTGATGGAAATGTTGCCGAAGAGATTTTTCGCGTGCATTTCTTCGATCATTCGAATGTAGCCCGCACAAACCTCGCGTGCCGCTGCTTGGCTGGCGACGTTTTCGCCAAGATGATTCAGGCTGACGCGGCGGCCCTGAGAAGAGAGCTCCTGGCTCGCCGTCAGGGCTTCTTCGAGAGTTTCCCCGGCGACGAAGCGGCGCGCGAAGCCGTATTGCATGCCGCGGCGTGCGATGGGACGGGTCACGCTGCGCTTGGTAGATAGCCAGAAGATGAAATTGCGAACCAGCACGAGCCCTCCCGAGGTGAAGTCGAAGCCCGAGGATACGGGCAGACTCCCGGGGCGTCAATACCGAGGCCTGGAAGGGGTGTTGGCCCGTATGTCCATGACAGGCAAACGATTAGCCGGCAGCTCCACGATATTCACCGGCACGGTAATAGTTCGACACGCGAGATTTCTAGGCGCAACTTCCATCGGGATGGGGGGTTATGCTATCTAGGAGTACGTGTTCGCGGACCCGATAGCCTGGTAGGAGAAAGTCATGAATCTGCTGAATCGCCCCGCAGAGATTCTTCCGTCGATTTCTGCAACACCCCGATCCCTTCTCGCAGCCGTTCTCTCGGTTGCGTGCATATTTTCCATCGGCATTGACGTGCCGTCACTCGCGGCGATGCCCGCGGCGGCGAAAGACAAGAAGCCCAAGCAGGATGCCGCTCTGAAGAGCTTGCCGATCACGGAACTAAGCGCGGACGAAGCGATTTTCCATGCGCTGAACCGGCTGGCGTACGGGCCGCGGCCGGGTGACATCGGGAGAGTGCGCCAGATGGGACTGGCGAAATGGATCGACCAGCAACTGAATCCCAATTCGATAGACGACAAGGGTTTGGATGCGCGCCTGGAGAATTACGCCACGCTGAAAATGTCCACCGGCAAGTTAATTGCCGAGTATCCGCGGCCCAACCAGGCGGAAAAGAAGGCGGAGAAACAGGAACAGAAGCAAGCCGGCGCGGAGCCACGGCGGGCCGACGCTGCCGCAGCAATTGTAGAAAAGGACATGCCAGCGAAACAAGGCCAAGAGGCGGGCGGTGGCGCGGGGGAGAAAGAAACTTCTGCGGCTGCGGAAACGGCTCCGGGCAACCCAAGCGCGCCCTCGCCGATGAAGGAAGAGCCAGCGCAAGAGAACCCCGGAGCGAAAGGCGCGGGGAAAAGAAATCTCATTGGCGGAGGAGATCCAAACAACCTGCCGCGGGCCCTGGCGGAGGACAGCAAACAACCGCAAAGGATCATCGCGGAACTGAGCATGGCCAAGGTGACGCGGGCGGTTTACAGCGAACGCCAGCTCCAGCAGGTGATGGATGATTTCTGGTTCAATCATTTCAACGTGTTTGCGGGAAAAGGCGAAGATCGCTGGTACATGACCTCCTACGAGCGGGACGTGATTCAGCCACATACACTCGGCAAATTCAAGGACCTAGTGACGGCGACGGCAAAAAGTCCGGCGATGCTTTTTTACCTGGATAATTTTCTCAGCGCGGACCCGAGAGCCGCCGAGCGAATGGCTGCCGAGCGGACCATGCGCCAGCAAAGGCGATTCGGCGGCTTTGGCCGGCCGTTCCCACCGCGGCCAACGCCGGCACAGCAACAAAACAAAAACAAGAATGTGCGCGGGCTGAACGAAAACTACGGGCGCGAATTAATGGAGCTGCACACTCTGGGCGTGGATGGTGGCTACACGCAGAAGGACGTCACGGAAGTGGCGCGCTGCTTCACGGGGTGGACGATCGACCGGCCGCGGCAGAATCCGGAATTCAAGTTCGACGAGCGGCTGCATGATCCGGACCCGAAATATGTTTTGGGGAAAAAGATTCATGCCGGGGGAATGAAAGACGGCGAGGAAGTGATCGACCTGCTGGTGCATCAACCGAGCACGGCGAAGTTCATTTCCACGCAGCTGGCGAGAAGATTCGTTTCGGACAATCCGCCGCCACAACTGGTGGCGCGGATGGCTAAGACATTCCAGGAAAGCGACGGCGATATCCGTGCGGTGATGCACACGATGATTTATTCGCCGGAGTTTTGGTCGAAGGAAGCCTACCGGGCGAAGATCAAGACGCCGTTTGAGCTGGTGGTTTCTGCGGTGCGAGGATTGGGAACGGACGTGGACATGCCTCTGCCGCTGGTGGCATGGGTCGGGCGCATCGGGGAGCCGCTGTATCAATGCCAGCCGCCGACGGGCTATTCGGACAAGGGGGAGGCTTGGGTGAATACCGGAGCGCTTCTCAACCGGTTAAATTTTTCGCTGGCGCTGGCGGGCAACAAAATGCGCGGATCGCGAACGGATGTGGCTCCGCTGCTGGGACTGGATGCGGGCAGCGAGCCGAAGGAGGCGCTGAAGCGCGCCGTGAAAATTTTCCTGGGCGGGCAGGCGGCGCCGACGACGGTGGAAACACTGGAGAAGCAACTCGACAACCCGCAGGTGATGCAGGCAAAGCTGGACGACCCGGTGAAACAGGTGGACCTGGGAGTAGTAGCGGGGCTGGTTTTGGGAGCGCCGGAATTTCAGCGACGGTAACACCATAGAGTTCCGGTTGGCGATGAAATCGAAGAGAGATTCATCGCGCAAAAAGCGCGATGGCGCAGAGTTCCTCGCTTCGCTCGGAATGACGCGTAAGGGAGACAGTCAAATGAGTTATGAATGTTGCGAAGGCGTGAGAGGGCTGAAATTCTCGCGGCGGTATTTCCTGAAGCAGGGCGGCGTGGCCATGGTGGGCTTGAGCGCGATGCCCGCGTTCTTGCAGCGCGCAGTGGCGGCCACTCCAATGCCCAACAAGAAGCAGCTCGTGGTGCTCTTCCAACGCGGCGCGGCGGATGGCTTGAACATCGTGGTGCCCTTCGGTGAGCCGAATTACTACCGCCTGCGGCCGAGCATCGCGATTCCGCAGCCGCGGCGAGGCGGAGCAGATGCGGCGATCGACCTCGATGGCTTTTTCGGGCTGCATCCGAGCCTGGCGCCGCTCGAGCCGCTGTTTCACAAGAATCAACTGGCGATCGTTCATGCGGTGGGTTCGCCGGATCCCACGCGATCGCACTTTGATGCGCAGGATTTCATGGAATCGGGGACGCCGGGATTGAAAGCTACCGAGGACGGCTGGCTGAACCGGGCGTTGGAGAGTCTTCCAGAGGAAAATGCGTCGCCATTTCGCGCGGTGGCCATGGGGCCGAATTTGCCTCGGATGCTGCGCGGGAGTGCGCCCGCGATTGCGCTGCCGGATCTAAAGCAATTCAAGGTGATGCCGCAAGCGCCGGGAACGGCGGCGACCGTCGAGGGCGGATTTGAGGCGATGTATGCGCAGACCGTGGATCACGCGCTGCACGGGACGGGTACGGAAACGTTTGAGGCGATCGATCTGCTTCGCAAAGCAGATCCGGCGAAATACCAGCCGGAGAATGGGGCGCAATATCCCACGAGCCGGCTCGGACAGAGCCTGCAGCAGATCGGACAACTTTTGAAGGCCAGCATCGGAGTGGAAGTGCTGTTCGTCGATTGCGGCGGTTGGGACAACCATGTGAACGAAGGCGGTGTGCAAGGGCAGCTCTCGAATTTGCTGAGAGACCTGGGACAGGGGCTGGCAGCCTTCCATCAGGACATGGGCGACCGCATGCAGGACATCGTATTCGTGACCATGAGCGAGTTCGGACGCACGGCGAAAGAGAACGGCAACCGCGGAACGGACCACGGCCACGCGAACTGCATGTTTGTGATGGGCGGCGACGTGAAGGGTGGACAGGTGTATGGCCAATGGCCTGGGCTGAATGAACACCAGCTCAATGACGGACGCGATCTAGCGTTGACGACGGACTTCCGAGTCGGTGAAATTCTTGCGAAGCATATCGGCGGCACCGACCTCAAGCCGGTTTTCCCTGGCTTCGACAATAATCCGCGCAAATTCCCGGGGCTGATAAGAGCCTGAAGCAACGCCCAAGATTCTTCAGGATGGGGCGGACTTTCCAAGACTGCTCTTTCCCCGCGCCTTTTCCGTTTGTGTCTTTGACACTTTTTGCGAGCACGGGTAGCCTTGCGCCAGCGGCTGGCGGAGGCGGTGTTCCATGAAAACGACGCGACGAGAATTCGCAAAGGGGCTCTCAGGCGCGGTGGTGGCTGCCGCATTTGTGCACGCGGCGGAACCCCAGCGTCTGCCCATTGCGTTTTCAACTCTAGGTTGCCCTGCCTGGGATTGGCAAAAAATTCTGGACTTCGCTGAGCAGCATGGTTTCGCGGCAATCGAGTTGCGCGGACTGCAAGGCAATCTCGACTTGCCTTCTCACCCGGTCCTTGCCGCGGAACGCTTGGTTCAGACGAAGCGCGAAATAGCCTCCCATGGTCTGCGCATCGCCTGCGTCAGCAGCTCCGCAAGCCTGCACGAGTCCGACCCTGAGAAGCGTTCCAAGAGTTTGGCTGACGCCCGGCGATTTATCGACCTGGCTTCTTCACTCGAGGCTCCCTACGTGCGCGTGTTCGGTAACAGCCCCGACTCCGGGCATCCGGTTTCCCCGAGTGACGAATTGAAGGCCCGTGTTGCCGCCGGGCTGCGTGAATTGGGGGACTATGCAGGCCCGCGCAATGTTACCGTGATTATCGAATCGCATGATGACTTCACGGCTTCGGCCTCCCTCGCTGACGTCCTGCATCGCGCAGACTCCAAGTCAGCCGGGCTCTTGTGGGACGCTCACCACACATTTGCAGAGTCAAACGAGGACCCGCAGTTCACCGTGCAGCAGCTCGGGCCCTGGATCCGGCACACGCACTTGAAAGACTCGGCCGGGAAGGGCAATGATCGCAAATATGTGCTGACCGGCCTCGGAAACGTCCCGATCGGGGAGCAGATCAGGGCGCTGCGCTCCATTGGTTACAAAGGCCTCTACTGCTTCGAATGGGAAAAAATGTGGCATCCGGAGCTGGAAGATCCCGAGATTGCCTTTGCCGACTTTGCTCGTGTCATCGCTGGATTTCTGCGCTAAAAAAAAATCGGCGGCGGAGTGCCGGGGGCTCGACGAGTTGCGGAAAGACCGAACGGCTGGAGCGACTCCGCTTAGCAGTCCCTATTCAATCAGGCGTTCGCAGTTCCCGGATCCAGATATTGCGATAACGCACGGGATTACCGTGATCCTGCAGCGCGAGCGGCAATTTTTCCGGATGCGCTTTATAGGGCGGGCGCTGACCGTGCGCGGTCGGCCCGCTTAGCTCCACGTTGTCCTGCACGAGCACGCCGTTGTGCAGCACAGTCACGCGAGCGGCACGAAGCAGTTTTCCTTCCTTATCGAAACGCGGGCCGTGAAAAACGATGTCGTAGCTCTGCCATTGGCCGGGCGGGCGTGAAGCGTTAACGAGCGGAGGATATTGGCCGTAGACGGCCGCGGCCTGGCCATCGGCGTAGGTCTTGTTTTCGTATGAATCGAGCACCTGAATTTCATAGAGTCCCATGAGAAACACGCCGCTGTTGCCGCGCTCCTGGCTCTCCCCTTTGGGCGGCGAGGGTTCCGCGAACTCGACGTGCAACTGGCAATCGCCGAAAGAGTCGCGCGTGTAAATATAGCCGGTCTTCGCCACAACTTCGGCATAGCCATTCTCGACTCTCCATTTTGCAGGGCTGCCGTCTTTTTGCGCCCAGCGCGAGAGGTCCTTGCCGTCGAAGAGGACGATTGCGTCGGAGGGCGGATGTCCCGGCAAATCTTGAGTGCTCGGTGTTCCTGAAACAACGACTGCGGGCAGAGGACGATCCGGATCGTGAATCTTCCATCGAGCGTCCACCTGGGCGTGAGACACCTGAGCAAGCGCGGCCGCAAGGAGCGTACCCAGTGCAATTCGGCAACATTTCTTCATTGGCTGTACCTCAGCGTGAAGGAGCCTGCACTCTACTGCCGAACCCTACGGGGAGACACGGCAGGCAAAAAACAGGGTGGTCCGCGGCCGCCCTGCTCGCGTTCTGTGCCAGGAAACTGGGACGGACAGGAAAGTCTGTCGCATCCTAGTGGGCGGCGGAGCCGCGGATGCGCATGCCATAGAACGAACGGTAGACGAATGAGAAAGACACGGCAAAAAAGGCTGCCGCGAGAATGTGCGTCAAAGTCGTGCTGTGCTGGCTGGAGGTGAGTTGCACAGCAAGCTCGACGGCGAGCAGGCCGAAGAGCGTGGTGAACTTGATGACGGGGTTGAGAGCGACGGAGGAGGTGTCCTTGAAGGGATCGCCGACCGTGTCGCCGATGACGGTGGCGTCGTGGAGAGGTGTGCCTTTTTGTTTTAGCTGGACCTCGACGATTTTCTTGGCGTTGTCCCAAGCGCCGCCGGCGTTGGCCATGAAGATAGCTTGATAGAGGCCGAAAATGGCGATGGAGAAAAGATAGCCGATGAAGAAGAAGGGCTCGACGAAGGCGAAGGCCAGCGTGGCGAAGAACACGGCGATGAAAATGTTCAACATGCCTTTCTGCGCATATTGAGTACAGATTTCGACCACTTTCTTGCTGTCGGCGACGCTGGCTGCCGCGGCACTTTCGAGCTTGATGTTGGCTTTGATGAATTCGACCGCGCGGTAAGCGCCGGTGGTCACGGCCTGCGTGCTCGCGCCGGTGAACCAGTAGATCATCGCGCCGCCGGTGATGAGGCCGAGGACAAAAGGCGCGTGGAGAAGGGAAAGATTATTGACGTTTTCAGTGAGGCCGTGGGTGAGCGCCATGATGATCGAGAAAATCATCGTGGTGGCGCCGACGACAGCCGTGCCGATGAGCACAGGTTTTGCAGTGGCCTTAAACGTGTTGCCAGCACCGTCGTTAGCTTCGAGCATCTCCTTGGCGTGCTCGAAGTTGACGTCGATGTTGTAGTCTTTCTTCAACTCTCCCTTGATGCCGGGAACCTGCTCGATCAGAGAAAGCTCGTAGATCGATTGCGCGTTGTCCGTTACGGGACCGTAGGAATCGACGGCGATGGTCACGGGACCCATGCCGAGGAAGCCGAAGGCAACGAGGCCGAACGCAAAGACGGGAGCGGCGACCATAAGGGCGCCGAGGTTCAGGGTGCTAATGAGATAGCCTATAGACATAAGCAGGACCATGGTCAGCCCGATGTAATAGGCAGAGAAATTGCCGGCGACGAAGCCCGAGAGGATGCCGAGAGACGCGCCACCTTCCTGCGCGGAGGTAACCACTTCTCTGACGTGGCGGGATTCGGTGGAGGTGAAGACCTTCACCAGTTCAGGGATAACGGCGCCCGCGAGCGTGCCGCAAGAGATGATCGCCGCGAGCTTCCACCACTGAGAGGGGTCGCCGCCGAGCGTGGGGATAATCAGATAAGAGATCGCGTAGGTCAGGGCAATGGAAACGAAGGAGGTGATCCACACCAACGAGGTAAGTGGCGCTTCGTAGTTCATTTTGTCTGCGT
>WNFF01000635.1_pt1 | contig 29457 bp, 19 predicted proteins | sample 5400441 | NCBI WGS metagenome assembly WNFF01 (sample SAMN13153345, study PRJNA577476) | soil metagenome | isolation source: 120 cm saprolite under Douglas fir tree site 2 hole 3 replicate 1 | place: USA:California | collected 2015-04-18
GCCATGAAATTTCGTGATCGAGGTCTATTCATATTGAGCATGTGCTTCGTTTTGCCGACGGCGTTGGCCGCTCAAGTGACGCACGGGCAGAAGCCGCAGCTCCCGGCGCCGTTCGCAACGAAATCGGCCGGCAACGGGCCGAATAAGACGCAGCCGCCGGCGGGATTCTTGCCGACGGTGCCGTCTGGATTCAAGGTGAATGTGTTTGCGACGGATTTTAAGAGGCCGCGGTGGCTGATCGTTGCGCCCAATCAAGATATCTTCCTGGCTGACATGGGGTCGGGAGAAATCATTATTTTGCGCGATCCAAAGAATACGGGAGGGGCGCAGGAACGCGTGGTGTTTGCCGACGGGCTGAAGCGCCCGTTTGGGATCGCCTTTCATGGAGATTATGTGTACGTGGGGAACATGAGCTCGCTAGTGAGGTTTCGCTACGATCCGAAGACATCGAAGCGGCTGGGTGAAGCCGAACATCTGATGGATCTGCCGGCGGGTGGACATGACACAAGGTCGCTGGCATTTTCCGCGGACGGCAAGCACCTGTTCATCGGCGTAGGATCGGAATCGAATGTCAGCCCCGGAGAGGAGCCGATTCGGGCCGCGGTAACGGTTTGCGATCCCGACGGAAAAAACGCCCGGCGATATGCAACGGGGTTGCGGAATCCTGTGGGCCTGGCGATTGAGCCGACGACGGGAGAGGTTTGGACGAGCGTCAATGAGCGCGACGAGCTGGGAGACGATCTTCCGCCGGATTATTTCACATCGTTGAAAGATGGCGGGTTTTATGGCTGGCCGTACAGCTACATCGGCGACAACGTCGATTCGCGGGTAAAGCCACAGAGGGCGGACCTTGTGACGCGCGCGATTATTCCCGATGTGCTTCTGGGCGCCCACGTTGCGCCGCTACAGTTTGCGTTTTATACCGGTAAGCAATTCCCGGAAAGCTATCGTGGGGGAGCGTTCGTGGCCGAGCACGGGTCGTGGAACCGCTCGACACGGGCGGGATACCAGATCGCGTTTGTGGCCTTCAAGAATGGCAAGCCGTCAGCCGATCCAGTGCCATTCATGACGGGACTCGTGCCGGATCCCAGCAAGCCGGACGTATACGGCAGGCCAGTGGGAGTCGCGGTGGCGCCGGACGGGGCGCTGCTGGTTTCAGATGACGGCGCGAAAGTGGTTTACCGGATTTCAGCGGTTAGGTAGATTGATGGGACGGATAAAGAGCAATGCCCTTTGACGATCGCCGGCGCCGCCGGGGGCGCGGACGCCATACTCCCGCCACCGCAGCCCGCAGCGCTGAGCACGGCAAAGGAAACGATCACGGCGGCAGCGCAGCAGTGCGCTAGACGCCTGTTCCGCAGAATTGAATCGCGCTTCCCTCTGCTCGAGTACACGAAAAACAGGATGGCGGCTAATAACAGAAGCGGCGTGGTGTACCCGGGCGCGAAAGGCGGGAGTTGCGGCGGATTCGAATGGGGAAGAAAAGCGGAACCGCCGCTGGTTGTAACCGTCACGGTGAGAGGGACGGGATTGCCGCTGGAGATCTGCATGGTGGCAGGAATTTGACAGGATGCGCCTAGGGGTGCGCCGGTGCAAGCAAAGGAAATGGTGCCGGTGTATCCCGCTCCGGGGACCACCTGCAAATTGTACTGGGCTGAGTGACCTGCCGTCACCATGGCTGAGGTGGAACCATTCTGGGCGGGAAGGATGACGAACGCAGGATTGACGTTGCCCCCTACGTTGATGACCTGCGGCGAACCGGGGGCATCGTCGGTCAGAGTGATTGTAGCGGTGTGCTGGCTTGCAGACACGGGCGAAAAGGTCAGGCTGACCGTGCAAGCGGCATTCACCGCAAGGGCGGCGCCGCTGCAGGCGGTGGTCATGGTGAAGTCGGCGGCGTTCGTTCCCCCGAGAACAACTGAAGAAATATGGAGTGTTCCCGCGCCCGAATTGGTGATCGTAAGGGTCTGCGGGCCGTTTGTGGTGCCTTCCGTGACCGTCCCAAAGGAAAGAATAGGCGGAGTGAGAGTCACAGCCGGAGCTGTAGGCGGAGGAGTGGAGCCTGTGCCAGTGAGCTGAACGGACTGCGGAGAGTCTGTTGCATCGTCGGTGATTGAAATCGCGGCGGTGCGAGTTGAGGCGGCGAGCGGGGTAAAGGTAACCGCGAAGGTGCAGTTCGCTTTCGCGGCAATGGCACCCGCGCAAGTATTCGTTGCAATGCTGAAATCGCCGGAATTATTTCCCCCAAGAGTGACCGCCGAGATGTTCAAGGAAGCCGTGCCCGAATTCGTCAACGTGACGGCGAGCGGGCCGGCAGTCGTTCCTACCGTGGTAGTTGGAAACGAGACCGCGCTGGGTACGAGCGTTACTGCCGGCGCAGGTGGCGGGGGCGCGACCCCGGAACCGGTGAGCTGGATGAGTTGCGGGCTGTCGGGAGCATTGTCAGTGAGGGACAAGGTGGCCTGGCGGGGGCCAGTTGCGGCCGGCGCAAAAGTGACGGTGATGGAACAGAATTTGCCGGGTTGAAGGACGGTAGGGGTCTGGCAGGTATCGGTTTTCGAGAAATCGGAGGGGTCAGCGCCAGAGATGGAAATCGTATTGAGGCTCAGGGCCTGGCCGCCGCCACTGGTTACGGTGAGGGTCTGAGGGCCGCTGGTGTTTCCGACTGTGATGCTCCCGAAACTGAGAGCCGAGGCCGACAGCGTAGCGACGGGACCACTAATAGGCTGACCGCCCGGAGGCACGCTGAAGAGGAGCGCGGCATCGCCCGCAGGAGAAAAGGGCGAGCCGGCGATTTCAGTGAAATAACCGGTGGATGAAGCGACGGCAAATCCATGGATAGGTGAGGTTTCCAAATAAACGAACGGGCCGGTGGGATCGGCGATGATGTTTGCGACGGAAGAGAAGCCCGGCAAAGGGGAGCTTGGGGTCTCGGCCATCGCTCCGGTTTGAAGATTCACGGAGTAGATATGGACGACGCTTTGAGAGGACACGGTGGTTGTGACGTAGAGAAATGTGCCGGTGCTGTCGATGAACAGCTCTTGTGGAAAGAGGCCGCCCGGCAATTGCAGAGAGCTGCCAGTAAACTTGCCATCTATGCCGAACGATTGAATAAACCCGAAATTGGAGCCGAACCCGGTGACGACGTAGCGCAACTGAGGGTCAGCGGCAAAGCAGCGGCCGTGCTGTGTGGAACCTGTGGTAGGAGCGGCGCCAGATAACATGCCGGTTTGGGAGTCAATGGTAATGGTAAGCAGAGCGGCATCCTCGCGGTAGAAGCTGCTGGAGCTGGAAGGGTTGGGGCCAAGGTAGAGAAAGAATCGCGAGTTCGCGGGATCACCGGCTTTTCCGACGGGCGTCGACTCCATTTCAACGAAAGAGCCAGGAACGGGAACGAGAGCTAGATTGACGGGGTCGATCTTGAACGTTTCGACCGAGGCTTCGCCGGGTTTTTGTCCGACGGCGTTAACGACAGCGAGATACTGGCCGGATTTTTCGACGGCCAGAAATGTTGGGAAATTGGTGTTAGGAGAAGCAAAGGGGGAATTCGGCACTTCGGCGTAGGAGCCTTTGGCTGCATCGACGGTGAACATTCGAATGCTGTTTTGACCGAGGCCAAACAGGAAGCGGCCCTGGACATCAATGACGGAAGGATCGTGAACGGTCGCAAAAGGTGAGCCAGGGACGGGAGTCAGGAGGCCGGTCTGATCGTTTCTGCTGAAAACCACACCGCCACCGGCAAATACAAAGGGCTGCTGGAACTGGGCGAATCCAGGAGGGGCGCAGAAAAACGCGGAGGCGAGCAGCAGGAAAATGATTGAGACTTTCCAATACTGCGGCGCTGGGAGAAAACGGAATGCGCGCGCAGGGAGCTGAACTCCAAGAAGCGTGGCCATGAGTCTTCCTTGGCCGCAAAAATTCCGGCACTCTTAGTTGCTGAGAGGGAGCCTTAAAGCAGTAGTACATTAACGCCAGACAGAGCTGGAGTCAATCTTCGATGAAGGCAATTATTGGTAAACTCTAATACGACAGCCCGGGTTCAAACACTGGAGCAATGATTCCATCGGCACTCGGGAGTTCGCCTAGCTGCTGTACTCGCCCGGCATGGAAAAGAAAATACGGTTTGAGGTTCCCGATCCGGGGTACCAAGGCCGCGTGCGGGAGACGTTTATGCGCGAAAAGATAGAGAGAAAGTGCGCTGCGTGGCGAAGCTCTGCACCGTGATGCGTCTGAAGAATGAGGTCCGACCGCGCGGGATGACGGTCCAGCATCACGACACGTTCACAACGGGAATCAGCAAAGGCCTTAGGCTTCGTGGAGGATGCGCATCAGCTCTGCGGCAGCGTGAGGAAGGCGCGCACCGCGCCGCGAGAGCATATACACGTGGCGCGGCATGTTCAGCTGGCGCACCTTCACTTCTTTCATCCAACCGTGCTCGATCTCCCACTGCACGCACATACGGGGGACGATGGCGACGCCCATGCCCATCTGGACGAAGCGCTTGATGCTCTCGATGGTGGGCATTTCGATGGGCATTCTTAGCGCGGTGCGATTGCGAGCGAACAGCTCGATTACGCGGCGGCGGTAAGGCGATTCTACGATGTGCGCGATGAAGTCTTCGCCGCCGAGATCGGAGACGTCGACTTCACGTTTCTTGGCCAGGGCATGCTTTGGGGGAACGACGAGCGTCAACTCGTCCTTCAGAATCTCGGTGGCCAGAAGCTGCGGGTCACGAGGCACATAGGAGACGGCGCCAAGGTCCAGGCGGTAGTTGAGGACTTCGTGGGGAATGTCGCGGGAGAACATGCGATGGACGCGCACCTGTACGCCGGGATGGAGCTCGCGGAATTTTGAAAGCGCGGGAAGCAGCGCATGGATCGAGCTTTCATTGACGCCGAGCGACAGCTCGCCGCGGTGAAGACCCTCGAGCTCCGTGAGACCCTTTTTTACTTCGTCGCGCAGATTGATGAGGCGTTCGGCGTATTCTTTGAGAAGAGTTCCGGCGTCGGTCATTCGCACAGGCCGGGCACCGCGGATGAAAAGAGGCTGGCCTAGGGAGTCCTCGAGTTTGCGGATCGCCAAACTAACCGCAGGTTGGGTACGGTAGAGACGCTCGGCGGCGCGGGAAAAGCTGCCTTCGCGCGCAACAGCAAGAAAAACCTGGAGTTCCGCGAAATCCAAAGCGAGCACCCCTCAGAAATAGTATAAGATAGAATTATCAAATACAGAACAAAGATAAATTTGACGATACGGCACTGCCTCTGTCCTACTACTTACTGAGGGAGACCCTATGGACGCAGTACGGATATTTGACACGACGCTTCGCGACGGCGAGCAGTCACCCGGTTTTTCGATGAATACCGAGGAAAAGATCCGCATGGCGCGGCAACTGGCCGCCCTGGGAGTAGACGTGATCGAGGCGGGATTTCCGATCGCTTCGCGCGGGGATCTGGAAGCGGTGCGAAAGGTGGCACAGGAGGTGCGGGATGTGCCGATTGCGGCGCTGGCGCGCGCGAAAAAAGAAGATGTGAACGCGGCGATTGAGGCCTTGGAGCGGGCTGCGGCGCCAAGGCTGCATGTGTTCCTGGCGACCTCGGACCTGCACCTGCGGGTGAAGCTGAATATCACGCGGGAGCAGGCGCTCGAAGCCATCGGTTCGATGATTCGATTTGGGCGGCAGCATGTGGCCGAAGTGGAGTTTTCGGCCGAGGATGCGGGGAGAACTGATATTGAGTTTTTGTGCCAAGTGTGCCGCGTGGCCGTGGATGCGGGGGCCACAGTTTTGAACCTGCCGGACACGGTGGGTTATGCCGTGCCGGAGGAGTATGGAGCTATGTTCCGGCACGTGCGGGAGTACCTGGGTGATCCCGAGGGAATCACCTTGAGCGCGCATTGCCACGACGACCTCGGTTTGGCAGTCGCGAATTCTCTGGCGGCGGTTCGCGCGGGCGTGCGGCAGATCGAATGCACGATCAACGGAATCGGGGAACGCGCGGGGAACGCCTCTCTGGAAGAAGTGGTGGTGGCGCTGGCGGTGCGCAAGGAGAGTTTTGGAGTGACAACGGGAGTGAAGCTCGAAGAGCTGTTCCGGTCGAGCCGCATGCTGACGGAAATAACGGGGGCGCAGGTGGCCCCGAACAAAGCCGTGGTGGGCGCGAACGCTTTTGCGCATGAAGCCGGCATCCATCAGGACGGGATCATCAAGAACCCGCTGACCTACGAGATTATTTCACCGGAGACGGTCGGAGTGCCGTCACGCTCGCTCGTGCTGGGAAAACATTCGGGGCGCAATGCGCTGCGGATGTCGCTGCGGGATTTGGGATATGAGCCGAGCGCGGCGGAACTTGCGGAAGTGTACGGGCGCGTGACGGCACTGGCGGACCAGGCCAAACAGGTGCGGCCGCGCGACCTGGTGGCGATTGCGCACGAAGTGATGAGGCGGCGTCCGGCTGCGGTGGCGGCGGAGGCGTAGTCCGCGAGGCAAGGGCGGCAAGGCAAGATCAGGTTTTTGTTCGATCGGGGATCCCAGATGAAGAAAACTATCGTCCTTTTGCCGGGAGACGGCATAGGACCGGAAGTTACGCGCGCGGCAGCGACCGTGTTGCGCGAATGCGCGCATGAATTCAACCATCAATTTGACTTCCAGGAGCTGCCGGTGGGCGGCGCGGCAATTGATGCCGCTGGGACACCGCTTCCCAACGAAACGCTGGACGGCTGCCGAAAAGCGGATGCGGTTTTTCTTGGGGCTGTTGGCGGGGCGAAGTGGGACGCGCTGCCGGTGGGGAAACGGCCGGAGAGCGGGTTGCTGGATCTGCGCAAAGGGATGGGCCTCTATGTAAACGTGCGCCCGGTCAAGCTGTTGGAACCGCTGCGAGGTATTTCTCCGCTCAAGCCCACCCGGCTGGGCGATTTGGATCTGGAAATCGTGCGTGAGCTTGCGGGGGGTATGTATTTCGGCGAGCGCGGCCAGGTGACTGAAAAGGGAGTGGAGCGCGCGTTCGACACGGAGTCGTATTCGACGCCGGAGATCGAAAGGATTGCGACATTTGGATATGCGCGTGCGGACAACCGGAGCCGCAGGATGTGCTCGGTGGACAAGGCCAACGTGCTGGCGAGTTCGCAGCTCTGGCGGCGCACGGTGACAGCCATGAGCGGAGTTTACCCGTCCGTGAAGCTGGAGCACATGTACGTGGACAACGCCGCGATGCAGCTTACGCTGCGGCCGTCGCAGTTCGACGTGATCCTGACAAGCAACATGTTCGGGGACATCCTGAGCGATGCGGCTGCGGCGCTACTAGGATCGATTGGACTTGTTCCGTCGGCGAGCTTCGGCTCAAACGCGCCGCTTTTTGAGCCGATTCACGGGTCGGCGCCCTCTCTCGTGGGGGCGGATTCCGCGAATCCCATTGGTTCTATTCTCAGCGCCACGATGATGCTGCGCGACGCGTTTGGGCTTACGCTCGAAGCCGAGTGGGTTGAGCAATCGCTCTTGCGGGTTCTTTCCGGCGGCTACCGCACGCCGGATATCGCCGAACCGGGCGCGAGCACCATCGGCGGGTCGGTGTTTACGGAAATTCTGCGTGAAGAAATGCAACGAACGCTGGAGCATGCTGAGCGGTATGGTTGGGGAGTCTAGCGGCGGAGACCCTGGTGCTGTACCGTTGACGCGGGGCGGCCAGTGTCCAGTTCCCCGATATCCGGAATGAACATGTCCCACCACACCGCATGGCCGGGCGGCCGCTTGAACCCCTGAGAGCGTCTCTCCACCTTGCGAGAACCCTCTGAGAATGCTACTTTTACACTTTCCTATGCCACCGACGGCCCGCGGGGTCGGGGACCACACGCTTGTGTGGGTGCGGGAGTTGGTTTGGCGTCCGTTCCAGAACGATTCGAAGTTTGGTGCGACACAATAAGCTTTATTTCAGAGATGGAAGGCTTCGACAGTCAAAAGCCAGGCGTGATCTAGTGCTTCTCCAAAATGAGCGAACCAAGTTCCAACTCGAAGCACGTACTCACCGGGAAGGCGCCGGGTGACGTGACCTATTGGCGCGTCGAGGGCTCGCTGCTCGAGGTTGAAACATTGCGTCCGTTAGGGTTTTTTACGTGGAACGCGCAGAGCTTTTCCGAGCGGTGGGCGCGGCGGGCAGGAATGGCTGGGATGGCGCTGGCCCGGCCGTTTGCGTACTTTGCGAACCGCACGTTCGCCACGCGGTTTCTCCACACATTGCTACGTGGGGTGAGCCGCGACCGCCTCGACCTGCTTGGGGAAGAGTATTTCCAGTATGTCCTGAAGCCGCGGCTTCGCCCTGAGGCAGTATCGAAGATTCTCGGCGTGCTAAACGGCGGGGAGCGCGTTGTTCTTGTCGGGCAGCTGCTCGACCATATCCAGCGGCCGCTGGCGAGGCACTTCGGCGTGGAGTGTTTTGTTTCGAACCGGCTTGAGTTTCGGGATGGCCGCGCGACGGGCCGGCTGCTTAGTCCTGTCGTGCGGCCGAGGGGTCCACTAGCATGGCTTACCAGCAGTTCGGCAGACGGGCGGATCCCGCGTGAGAAACTGAAGCGTCAGCTCGGGTGGGAAGAAGAGCCCGCGCTGCTGGAAGCCGCGATGCAGGCGGAGAAGCGCACGGTCGCACCGGCGAGCAAAACGGTCGCGCTTTTCGGCAATGGGCCTCGAAACGGAACGATCGCGGTTCGCAAGTCGCTCGCGGGCCGCCACATTCTTCTGATCGGCGTGACGGGTTTCATCGGCAAAGTTTGGCTTGTGGATTTACTGGAACATATTCCAGACATCGGGAAAATCACGCTGTTGATCCGGCGCAACCGCACAACCCCAGCGCAGCGCCGCTTCCAGAAGATCGTGGAAGAATCGCCGGCGTTGGACAAGCTGCAGGAACGGCATGGGCGGCAGCTGGGCGCGTTCTTGAGGGACAGGGTCGAAGTAGTCGAGGGCGACGTCAGCCAGCCGGGCCTTGGGCTGGATGAAGCCACGCAGGCGAGACTTGCCAGGTCGCTGGACCTGATTGTCAACAGCGCAGGACTTACCGATTTCAATCCCGATTTGCGCGAAGCGCTCTCTTCGAACGTTGATTCCGCGCTCAATCTGCTCGACTTTCTGCGAGAGTGCGACCACGCGGGCCTGATGCACCTTTCGACATGCTACGTGGTGGGAATGCGGGACGGCCGCGTCATCGAGGAATTGAAGCCCAACTACAATCCGGCGCACGACCCTGGATTCGAGGCGGAAAAAGAAATTGCTTCGCTGCGGGAAACGATCCGCCGAATTGAGGAGCGAGCGGAGAGTCCAGAGCTTTCGAAGGCTCTGCGACGCCAGGCGCTGTGGCGAGGCGGCGATGCTTCCGCGGTGCCTTCGAGCGAACTGGATGGAGTGTTGAAACGAAATCGGGTGCGCTGGGCGCGCAACCGGCTTGTGCGGGTGGGCATGCGGCGGGCACAGCATCTCGGCTGGCCCAATACTTACACGTTTACGAAGAGCCTGGGCGAATCGATCCTCGCCAATCGCGGAGGGAATCTGCCGATCGCCATCGTGCGGCCTTCGATTGTCGAGAGTTCGGAGCGCTCGCCTTTTACCGGGTGGAATGAGGGCATCAATACTTCGGGGCCGCTTTCTTACTTGCTGGGAACGAATTTCCGGCAGCTTCCTTCGAATGAGCGCAAGTGCCTCGATGTGATTCCGGTGGACATGGTGAGCCGCGGGATGACTCTCATTGCCGCTGCAGTGATAACACGGCGTAATGCGCGAATATATCAACTCGCGACTTCGGCAACCAATCCGGTGAATATGGGCCGCAGCATCGAGCTTACCGGACTGGCGCATCGCAAGCATTACCGGACGCAGCAGGGCATCGAGCACTGGCTGAAGGTGAAGTTCGAAACCATCCCAGTTTCGAAGCAGCGCTATGAACGGCTCTCGATCCCGATGCAGAAGGCACTGATTTCAGGGATTAATCGCGTGGCCATCACCTTGCACATGAAGAAGCCCCCGCTGGCAAAGCAGGAGCGCGAGCTAATCCGCGCAGAGAAGCTCATCGAGCTGTACGAGCCTTTCATTCTACACAACCAGCATGTATTTGAATGCGAAAACGCGCGTCTCCTTTCGGCCGGGCTGGATGCTGAGGAGAAGGCGCTTTTCGATTTCGCGCCGGAATCGATCGACTGGTGGGACTACTGGATCAACGTGCACATTCCAGCGTTGCGCCGCTGGTGCTATCCGCTAATGGAGGGCCGCCCGCTTGAATCGCGCGCACCGCGCGAGCTCGATTGGCCAGCTGAGCCCGCGCGCGCCGCGGCGGTTTCCGGCTCCGCGTCGCCGGCCGATTCGTTATGGCGATCTTCATAACCGGCTCGACCGGCTACTTGGGCAGTTATCTGGTCGCTGGATTGCTCACCGGGCACCGCGACGCGCTGAATCTGCTCGTGCGCGCGAAGGCCGAGCAGGAGGCGCGCGAGCGGTTATGGACCTCACTGCAGCTCCACTTTGGATTTGCTGAATTTTACGAATATATCCGATCGCGAGTGCGAATTTTCCTCGGCGACATCACCAGCGGGCGTTTTGGCCTTTCCGACGACGGATATCATAGCCTTATCGACAGCACCGATTCGATCATCCATTGCGCGGCTTCTCTCAACCGCAAATCGGAGAGGCAGTGCGTCAACGTCAATTTGCGCGGCGGGCTGGAAGTCCTTCAGTTCGCGCGAAGGACGCAGAATCGCAATGGGCTGCGGCGGTATTCGCACGTGTCAACAGTGGCGGTAGCGGGGAAGCGCCAGAACGAAGTTGTCACCGAAGATGCAGCCATCGATTGGGCGCGGTCCGATTACGATCCATACGCGCGCACCAAGAAGTTCAGCGAGCACATGGTTCACGAACTTCTGGCGGATGTGCCGCGCACAATTTTCCGTCCGGCTATCGTGCTGGGCGACAGCGGGCGCGTGGAGACCTCGCAATTCGACATGATCCAGGCCTTCGACGTGCTTGCCCGGCTGCCTGTTCTTCCTCTGCGGGCTCACGATAAAATCGACATCGTGCCCGCGGATTATGCTGGAAAGGCGATTGTGACAATTCACCAGAAGGACGCGCCTGCTCACAGCGTCTATCATTTGTCCTCTGGCACGGGCTCACAGACCTATCAAGAATTGACCGACGCGCTCGCCGAGGCCGGCGGGTGGCGGCGTCCCGTATATTGGCCCTGGATGAGCGGGCCATTTTCGAGTACGGTCAACTGGCTTTCGAATCGCAAAGGCCCCATCGGACACGGAGCATCACTCTTGAAAGTCTTCTGGCCCTATCTCGATTGGAATACGGTGTTCGACAATTCGCGGGTGGTCGCGGAGCTTGGGGAGACTCCGAGGAAATTTTCGAGCTACGCTTACCCGTTGCTGAAATTCAGCCGGGAGAACAAGTTCCGCTATCCTGCAAAGCCGTGGCCGGCGACGAGACCAACGGAAGAATCCGCCACGGCCGGGAGCGCTCGCGCATGACGGACTTTTTCCTTGTCGCGTGGGTCAGTGCGCTGATCGAGGTCAGGCGTTTCGCTTGGATGCTGGGCCTTGGCCAGCGCTGGAAGCCGGGCGAGAAGCTGCGCCTTCTTTTCGCAGGGTACAACGGGACGCGAAATACCGGGTCGGACGTGCGCGTGCAGGAGATGTTGCGCCAGGTGCGCCATATTCTGGGCGCCGAGAACGCGGACTTCAGCGTGATGACGCAGGGTTTTGACCGCACTAAAGGCTACTTCGAAGGAACTCGGCAAGTTTACTTGCCGGATGTGTACCCGCCGTTTTTGTACCGCGAGGTTCGGCAAAACCATGGAGTGATCGCCTGCGAAGGCTCGATGTTCAAGAGCAAATTCGCAAACGCGCTGACGACGATGATGATCGGCTCGCTGGGCCTCGCCTCCGCGGAAAACAAGCTCTCCGTCGGGTACGGAGGCGAAGCGGGGCACATGGACGGGCTGATCAAGAGCATGTGCGCGCGCTACGTCCATGATTCTATGGTGATCACTCGCAATGAGGAGTCGCAGAAGCTGCTGAGTTCGCTGAGCATCCCGACAGAGCTCGGGACGGATACTGCATGGACATTTGAGCCGCATCCGCCGGAGTACGGCCGCAAGGTGTTGCGGGAAGCCGGCTGGGATGAAAAAACGCCCGTACTCGTGCTTTGCCCCATTCATCCGTACGTCTGGCCGGTGAAAGCGTCGATCGCGAAATATCTGGCGCGGGTTACGACGGGGGCATACAGGGAGAGCCAGTACCGCACCGTTTATTTTTTCCAGTCGGGTCCGGAAGTCGACAGGAAATTTCAATTGTATGTTTCCGCGTTTACAAGGGCGCTCTCAGCGTTCCGGCAACGTCACCGCGTTTTTCCAATTCTCGTGGCGATGGAGCGCCTGGATGCCGTCGCCTGCCGGGAAATTGCGGAACACCTGCCGGGGCTGCCCGTTTTCACGTCGGATGATTACGACATGTTCGAACTCGTTTCGATCCTGCGCGCTTGCTCGTACATGGTTTCGTCGAGGTATCACGGGATCGTGACCTGCATGCCGAGCCTGGTGCCTTCCGCAGGCGTAACGATGGATGAACGGATCCGAAACCTCATGCGCGAACGCGGGCATCAGCATCTCCTGCTGACGGTTGACGACCCGGATCTCGAACCCAAATTAGTCACTACGATGGAGACGCTGGTGGCCGAAGCGGAGTCCGTGCGCGCTGGGATCGGCCACACGGTCGTCCGCAACCTCAAGCTGATGGCGCGAATGGGCACGTTTCTCGAAGACGCAGTCCGTAACACGTATCCTGAGTTTCCACTTCGCTCCGGCGTTTTCTCCTGGGAGGACTACTTGCCGGAACTAAGCGGCACGCTGCGGCAGGTGGCGGAGCGATATGATTCGTCAACTGTAGCTCTCGCGGCCACGAGCTAGTCGCGCATGCCCAATTTCCTAGAAGACATTTTCGCACAGCTCAAACGGGCGGACGGCCGCGTGGTCGTACGCGAAATTCGCGGGGAACAATTCGTCAGCGTCACGGGGAGAGAGTTGCTGGATCAGGTGCAGCGCGTGCGCGCTTACTTGCGGCGCCGTGGACTGAAACCGGGCGAGCGGTGCGCGCTCCTGGCGCCCAATTCCGCGCACTGGGCGGCCTTCGACCTCGCCTTGATGGCGGAAGGCATTATCGTCGTGCCGCTTTATTCAAGGCAGGCGCCCGCCGACCTTGCCGGGATGATGAAAGATTGCCAGCCGCGCTTTCTGTTCACCAGCGACGCGGCGCTTGGCGAAGAGGTCGCGCGGTCATTGCCCCCTCAGTGGAAGGATGCAGGCAGACTGGTCCTCTTCGAGGATGTCCTTCAAGAGCCCGTGCCGAACCCGCCGCTGCCCGATGCCCCGAATCCACGCAGCGACACGGATCTTGTTACCATTATTTATACTTCGGGGACTTCGGGCGAACCTAAAGGCGTTTGCCTGAATACCGGCAACCTTACCCATATCCTGGCGTGCACGTCCGAGCGGCTTGACCAGTTGATGAGCGCGACGAACGAACCGGACCGTGTGTTTCATTATTTGCCATTCAGTTTTGCCGCTTCCTGGATTTTGCTTCTCACCTGCCTGATCCGCGAGAGCATCCTGACGCTTTCCACGGATTTGAACCGCCTCGCCGAGGAAATACGGCTTGCTTCGCCCCATTATTTCATCAATGTTCCGACGCTGCTCGAACGCGTGCGGCGCGGCGTCGAGGAGGCTCTGTCAAAGCGAGGGGCGGTCGTCCGTTCGCTTTTTAGACGGGCCCGCGATGCGTGGCAGCGCCGGCACGTGGGCCGCGGCCGCGCTAGGGACGCTTTCTGGATCGCGCTAGGCCGCATCATCGTTTTTGCGAAAGTCAGAGAGCGATTCGGACCGCATCTCCGCGCGTTGATTTGCGGATCTGCGCCCCTTGCGGCGGAAACACAGCAATTTTTCCTGATGCTCGGGATTCCCGTTTTGCAGGTATACGGATTGACGGAAACCACAGGGATCTGCACGATGGACGATCCACGCCAGCCCGTCGAACCCGGGTATGTGGGCCACGCGATCTCCGGGATCGAGATGAAATCCGCGGACAATGAAGAGATCATCGTCAGCGGGCCGCACATTTTTCCCGGCTACTGGAACCGCCCCGAAGAGACCGCGCGCGTTCTGCACGACGGCTGGTTCCATACCGGCGATCAGGGCGACGTCAATGTGAGAGGGAACTGGCGGGTGAGCGGACGTCTCAAGAACGTGATTATTCTCAATTCCGGGCACAAAATTCCACCCGAGCCGATCGAAGAGAGAGTCGCGCAATTGCTTCCCGGCGCGCAGCAAGTTGTGTTGGTGGGAAATGGGCGCGGGTACCTCTGCGCGCTGGTCGCCGGCAACGTGGAAGCTGGCGCGGTGCAAACCGCGCTCGACGCAGCGAATCTAGAGCTGCCGCACTATCGGCAGATTCGCAATTTTGCGCTGATCGCCAATACATTCACGCCGGAGAGCGGGTTGCTCACCGCAAACGGCAAGCTTCGGCGCGAGGCCATCGCCGCGCGATTCGTGGCTGAAATCGACGCGATGTACGATCGGAAGCAAGCATGAAGTCCTTTACAGGCAAGACGCTGCGCTGGCAGTGCCGCGACGGCGTGATTGAGTTGACCCTTGACCACGCCCCCGCCAACGAAATTGGGACGGCCATGCTCGCTGAGCTCGAGCAGTTTGCAGCTGCATTGAACGCACTGGCGCCGGAGACGGCAGCCTGCCTTATTTCCAGCGCGCGCAAACAGGGATTTTCGGCGGGCGCGGACCTGAGGGAGTTGTACCGCGGCGCTTCCGCTCTTCCTGAGAAAGAGCGGCTTGCCGGCGTCCGCGATATTCTCGAGAGGATTCATGAAGTGTTTAACATCATAGACGCGGCGCCTTTTGTCACCATTGCCGCGGTTCATGGCGTGTGTTTTGGTGGCGGCTTCGAGCTTGCACTGGCGTGCGACATAATTATTGCGGACAAAATGGCGCGCTTCGCTTTTCCCGAGCTGCGCCTCGGATTAATCCCCGGCTTCGGTGGCATTCCGCGGCTGAAGCGCGACCTCGGCAACGCATTTGTTCGAGATTTATTGCTCACCGGGCGAAGTGTGAACGCCGCGCGCGCGCATGCGGTCGGGCTCGTCGCGCAGCTTGCCGCGGAAGGCGAAGTGCTGCGTGTCGCGAGGGCCACCGCGGCTCAAGTCGCGAAATTCGATGGGGTTACGCGGGCAGCGGCGAAGAAATTCATCAAGCCCATACCCCACGAAGAACTGCGCCGGGAGATCGACCTGTTCTGCGAGCTATTCGCACGCCCCACGGTTATGGCGGCGCTCAAGAAATTCATCGAGTCAACCGATGCCATGCCGTATTTGCCCTGACGTGGCGCTGCAGAGCCCTTGGGGGGACTGTTCGGATCGAGTTTTCCTTCTTTGGCGTTGGGGTGGTAAATTTAGAGCCGTATGCGCACGCTAGAACAGACCACGCAGGAAATCCTCGACCTGGCATCGAAGCACTTCAACGTGCCCGCAGGCTCGCTCGCGCCCGATGACGATTTTTTCAAGAAGCTCGGCATTGACAGCCTTCAGACGCTTGAGATGCTCTCCCGGCTGGAGAATCATTTCGGAATCGAGCTGCCTGACTACGAAGTGCAGGGTGTCAGCGACTTCCGTACGCTGGCTTCGCGGATTCAGTCCCGCCTGTAATGTTGGACCTCTCCCAATATCAATCTATCGGAGCGGCGTTGAAGGATGCGCTGGAAGAATTTGCGGGCGAAGTGTGCCTGATCGAGGCGGACCGCGAGAGGGAGAAAGAGCGGCTGACTTATCGCGATTTCAGGGAGCGCGCACTCCCGCTGGCGAAAGCGTTGCAGGAAACGGGTCTTGTAGCGGGCGATCGGGCGTCTATCATCATGACGAATCAGTCCAAGTGGCTGATCTCGGCTTATGCGGTTTTCCATGCCGGCGGTGTACTCGTTCCGCTGGACTACAAGCTCACGCCGGACGAGCACTGGCAGCTTCTGAAGCATTCGGGAGCCAGAGTCCTTATCACCGAATATCCAATCTGGCGGCAACTTAGCGCCGCCGCGGGGCGATCAGTTGCGACCAATCTTCTTACCGTATTGGTGACGGAAGCGCCGGCGGATGCGGATTTATCCGGGGCGCGGCGCTGGGAAGAATTTCGCGGGGGCGGCGAGCCAACATTTGTCGCACGGCAGCGCCAAGATACAGCCTGCATCGTGTATTCCTCCGGCACGGGAGGCCACCCTAAAGGCTGTATGCTGACGCACGAGAATTATCTGGAGCAGTGCGTCGCGCTAACCTCCCTCTACCCGTTTTGGCCCGGCGTGCGGTATCTGAGCATTCTGCCGACGAATCACGCGATCGATTTCATGGTCGGCTTCTTCGGGCCGTTCACGTGCGGCGCTGCGGTCGTACACCTCCGCACGCCGCGCCCGGAATATGTGCGCGAGGCGTTTCCAAAATACAAAATCACTTACGTCAGTCTCGTTCCGCTGGTGCTGAAGAACTTGCAGAAGGGTTTGCAGGCGCGCTTCGATGGCCTTCCGCCGGGGAGGCGCAGAGTTTTCCAAGGCCTAGTGGCCATTAACAAGGCGCTCACCAAAAGTCAGCCACGCCTGGGGATAAGTCGTCGCTTGCTCAAGCAAGTTCATGAGGCATTTGGCGGTGAACTCCGCGCGATTATTGTCGGTGGCGCCTTCACTGAGCCACAAACTCTGCAATTCTTTTATGATCTCGGCATCCCGGTTGCAAATGGCTATGGCCTGACCGAGGCCGGGACTGCCATAACGGTCAATGATCTCAAGCCGTTTCGCGCCGATACGGTTGGCAAGCCGCTTCCTGGCATGAAGATCCGCATAGCGAATCCCGATGCGGACGGCATCGGCGAAGTAGCGGTTCGCAGCAAGACGGTCATGGCCGGGTACCTCGATGATCCCGAATTGACCTCGGAAACCATCGTTGACGGCTGGCTCATGACCGGGGACCTCGGCCGTTTTGATTCCTCAGGACACTTACAGCTTTTCGGCCGCAAGAAAAACATGATCGTGACCGAAGAAGGGAAGAACATCTACCCCGAGGACATTGAGTCCGTCTTTGAAAGTCTCCCGGTGAAAGAGTTTTGCGTCTTCGCGGCGAATTACATTTGGCCGAAGCGCTCCATGGTTGGCGAACAACTCGTGCTGGCGCTGCATTTCGAGCCTGGCCAACGCTATGAGGAAGAACTCCGCCGCGAGATCTCGGCGCGCAACAATCAACTGCTCAACTACAAGCGAATTCAAGGTGTTGTACTTGTCGATGAGGACTTTCCGCGTACCGCTTCGCTTAAAATAAAAAGGAACGAACTTGCGGAACGGCTCGCGCAACTTGACCGCGCCACAGCGATTCTGCCGCTGTAGCGGTAGCCAAGCTTTGGCATTTCGGGATATAAGGCGCCATTGAAAAATCGCTTCTTCGCCATCGTAAACCCCGCTGCTGGTGGCGGCCGCTCGGCCAGGCTGGCCGGGCCCGCTCTCGCACGTTTGCGTGAGAAGGGCCTCAATGTGGATGTCCTGGCGTCGACCGGGCCTGGCCACGCTGTTGAGCTGGCACGCGAAGCGTATCAGCAGGGATACCGGCGCTTTATCGCCGTCGGCGGCGACGGCACAGCACACGAAATTCTGAATGGAGTTTTCCGCCGCGCTGGCGCTCCGGAGCGCGTCGCCCTCGGCTTCTTGCCGCTGGGCACGGGCAATTCGTTTCTTCGCGATTTTTCAAACGATGGCGCAGAGGCCTCTCTACAAGCTCTCTTGGGCCGCCGAACGCGACCCGTCGATCTTCTGCGTCTGACTCACAAGAGCGGCGAGGTCTATTCCTTCAATCTTCTGAGCCTGGGCTTCACGGCCGATGTCGGCGCGATCACCAATCGCCTGTTCAAGCCCTTCGGCTATGCCGGGTATCTTCTAGGCGTTTTTGTCCGCGTGGTCCAATTGCGGTGCCGGGCCTTCAAGCTGCGCTGCGACGACGATAAGGAATGGGATGAGAGCCGCTGTCTTTTTCTGGCCTTCAATAACAGCAAATTTACAGGCGGAACGATGTTGATTGCGCCAAATGCCGATCCCGCCGATGGCCTCATCGAATTCGTGCGCTGGGGACCCATCGGCCGCTTGGGACTGCTGCGCACGCTCCCGAGACTTTACGATGGCACGCACATTACACATGTGCTGGCCTCGCGCCGCGCGGTGCGCCGGGTCGAATTCGATGTTCCTACTCCAGTTGACGTCCTAATTGACGGAGAAGTTGCGTATCTCGAATGCCGCTCGCTCGATATTCTCCCTGCCGCCCTGGATGTCTACATATGAGGCGCTCTCTCCTCGCGCTGCGCAGCGCATTGCTCTGGGTCGTCAGCGGCTTGCATTTTTTCCTCGTTGCGCCGCTCCTTGTCTTCCTTGGAATCTTTCTCGACCCGCGTAGGCACGACTGGCTGCAGCGCAGCTTCTGCCGCCGCATCGCTTTTCTCTCAGGTGCGCGCCTCGAAACCCGGCGCTCGCCGGGCTTCGACCCGAATCGCACCTGCTTTTTCATGGTGAACCACGTCAATGTTTTCGACCCTTTCGTGCTTTACTGTGCGATCCCGCAATACGTCCGAGGCTGGGAGCTGGAATCCCACTTCAAAATTCCCGCATACGGCTGGTTGATGAAGCGGTTCGGCAACGTTCCCGTTCCAAATGTGCGCCGCCCTTCGGATCTCAAGCGCATGTGGCGTTTGACGCAGGACGCGATCAACGGCGGCACGAGCCTGATCATTTTCCCAGAGGCCAAGCGAACTCGCGACGGTCAACTGAGCGAATTTCAGGACGGCGGTTTCCGTGTCGCCCAACAACTGGGAATCCCCATCACCCCGGTTACCCTTGTCGGCTCTTTCGAGCACCATCGCACCGGCCGCTGGATGTTGTGGCCTGCGACCATCACGGTTCATTTTCACGACACCATCGAAACCGCGGCCCTTTCGAAGGTGGATGTACCCGCGCTCCGCGATCGCGTTCGCGAAATCATTGGCGCGCCGCTCAAAGCTCAGGATCCCTCAGAGCTGGAGCATGACGACCGCGTGAATTTGGCGGCTAAAAGGTGAGCTTGATCCCTGGCAGCGTGCGCCCCGCGCGTGTCTCCTGCCAAGTGTAGACGATGCGATGAATTACCGTGATGGTGGAGACGACCGCGATGACCCACAGCACCGGCCCCATGCGGTTGAAGAGCCCCCCGATGATGAGTAAGACCAGGCGCTCCGGGCGCTCCATGAAGCCGACCTTGCAAAGCGGAATCAAGGATTCGGCCCGCGCTCGCGCATAGCTCACCATAACTGAACCCGCGGTCGCCACGGCCGCCAGCACGACGTACGGCGTGCGGCCGCTGACGGAATAGTAGACGAGCAGCCCCATGTACAAAGCCATGTCGGCGTAGCGGTCCAAAGTCGAATCATAAAATGCGCCAAAAGCAGTCACGCGGTTTTGCCGCCGCGCCACCTGGCCGTCCAGCATGTCCAGAAAGCCTGCGATAAAGATGATGATGGCGCCGGTGCGAAAATTCCCTACGGCGAAATTCGCGGCTGCGCCGAAATTCACCACCAGGCCCAGAAACGTGAGGAAATTCGGGTTGATTCCCGTGGCCGCGATGGCCCCGACGATTTTGTCGAGCAGCCACTTGCTTCCCGTTCCGATCGCGCCAGTTAGCGTAGCCATCCGTTAGCTGCAAGCACCTGAAAATTCAATCGATTAAATGTTTCTGTCGAATCCTACACCAGCCTTGCGCCGCACCGCAAACGCACAGGCCAATATTGCTGCCACGAATCTCAGGGCCAAGTCGCTTTTCGCTTGACCCCATTCTGGACGCACAATACAGTCGATTGTCTCGGGCTTCCGCCAGTTTATGGAAAAGAACGTCACGCGCCGCGATTTTCTTTCGAACAGTTTGACCGGCATTTCGACGGTCTGGCTTTCGGCAAACTGGCCAGCGCTTCTGGCCGCTTCGGCGAGAGCGCGCCAAGCGGCAAAATCTCCCGGTACGGCGAAGCTGGAATTCTTCACTCCGGAACAGGCGGCCGAAGTCGAAGCCATCACCGCTCGCATCATCCCCACGGATGACATGCCCGGCGCCCGCGAAGCCGGCGTGGTTTACTTCATCGATCGTGCTCTCACCACCTTCGCGAGTGACGACCAGAAGACTTACCGCGAAGGCCTGCCCGAATTGCAGGAGCGGGCAAAGGAAATATTCCCCGATATCCCTAAGTTCTCCGCAGCGACGCCGGAACAGCAGGATGCGATCCTGCACTCATTCGATGAGCCCGCCGAAGCGAGGGGCAGGGCCTTTCGCCCCCGTGCATCCGCGAAAGACTTTTTTGAGACGCTGCGAGTTCACACGGTCGTCGCGTTCTTGCTCGATCCTGATTCGGGAGGCGACGCCAACGGGATTGGCTGGAAGGTGATTGGGCGAGAGCGCGAGCACATGTTTCAGCCGCCCTTTGGCTATTACGACAAGGACTATCCCGGCTGGCAGCCCAATCCGCCAGACGCAGAGAAAAAATGACGCTCGATCAGCCCAAGAAAAAGACTTCTGACGAAGTCGATTTCGTAATCATCGGGTCAGGCGCCGCCGGGGGCGTGCTCGCCAAGGAGCTCTCGACCAACGGCTTTCGTGTCGTGGTTCTTGAGCAAGGGCCGTATCTCACCGAGGCCGATTTTTCGCATAACGAAGTCAAGATCCTCGGGGAAGACTTCCTCACCAATAAGCCGAAGCTCCAGCCCAACACCTTTCGCAAGACTCCAGCCGAAAAAGCCACGCAGCGGCGCGCGCTCGTTTACGGATGTCTCGTCGGCGGTACAAGCGTACATTTCACCGCAAATTTTTGGCGTTTCCACGAGATCGATTTCATCGAACGAAGCAAAATTGGCGCAATTCCGGGAACGGGTTTTGCCGATTGGCCTATCACCTACGCCGATCTCGAGCCCCATTACACCAAAGTCGAATGGGAAGTTGGTGTGTCCGGACTTGCGGGTGCGAGTCCTTTCGACCCGCCGCGTTCGAAGCCCTATCCGATGCCGCCGCTGCCGGTAAAATCCTCCGGAGTTATCTTCGAGGGCGCTGCTCGCAAGCTGGGTTGGCACCCGTTCCCGGCCCCGATGGCGATTCTTTCGCAGCCACGGCCCGGCCGGAGCGCTTGTATTAACTGCGGCTTCTGCCTGGCGTTCGGGTGCGAAGTCGGGGCCAAGTCCAGTTCTCTCGCCAGCGTGATTCGAATGGCGGAACGCACTGGCCGCTGCGAGATTCGGCCGAACTCCTACGTCCATCGCATTGAGATTGACAGCCAGGGCCGCGCAACCGGCGCGGTCTATTTCGATGAGAAACGCGATACGCACCTGCAGAAGGCCAAGGCCGTCGTTGTTTGTGCCAACGGCGCGGAAACCCCGCGCCTGCTGCTGCTTTCTGCGAGCAAACGATTTCCCAATGGTCTCGCCAACTCGAGCGGCCTCGTCGGCAAATACTTAATGCTTAATTCTGGCGCGCTCGCCATGGGCGTGTTCGAACGGCCGCTCAACGACTACAAAGGTTACGCTGTCAGCCGCATCGTCCATGATTTTTACGAGCTTGATGCTCAGAAAGTCGGGTTTTACGGCGGGGGCGGGCTTGACGCACGGTTCGACATGACCCCCATCGGCTTTGCCATGGGCAGCCTGCCGCCCGATACGCCGCGCTGGGGAGCAGGATTCAAGTCAGCCCTGCGGCACAACTTTACACGCACATTGGAAATCTTTGGTCATGGCACTTCTCTTCCGCTTGAAAACAACAGCTTCTCGCTCGACCCCGATGTCAAGGACGCCTGGGGACTTCCTGCTCTGCGCTTGACTTACAAAGATCATCCCGACGACGTGAAACTGGGAAATTGGCTGAATGACCGGGCGATGGAACTCCTTGACGCCGCCGGGGCGCAGAAAAAATGGCATTTCCCCATCGGGGAGCAGGAGTTTGCCGTTCACCTGCTCGGAACCTGCCGCATGGGAAATGATCCGAAGACCTCGGTGATCAATCCGGATCACCGCGCTCACGATGTGAAGAACCTCTTCCTTTGCGATGGCAGCAGCCTGGTCACATCCGGCCGCGGCCAGCCCACGATGACCATCATGGCCCTTGCCTACCGCGCCGCGGACCGCATCACCCATCTCGCCAAGCGCGGCGACCTGCTCGCCTAGTCTGCTCATTCCATCAATCCTTCTGATGCACGTCTCGGCGGCTTTCTGATACACTCCCCCGTCGGAAAATTCCTGTGGGGTGTGGGGATGAACCTCAAATCACGAAATAGAGTTCTTCTTTTCTGTGGGCTGGGCATTTGTCTTGGAGTGGCTGACGCCGGAGCGAGGGGTCAGTCCGCTGCCGGACAATCTCCCGCCGCGCCTAAATTGGCGGAAGAGCAGTTCAAGAATATTCAGGTCCTCAAAGGCATTCCTGCCGACCAAGTCATCCCTTCGATGCAATTTATTTCAGCTTCCCTTGGCGTGGAATGCGACTACTGCCATGTCCGCGGCGATCGGGCACTGGCCTTTGACAAAGACGACAAGAAGCCCAAGGTCACCGCGCGCAAAATGATGCAGATGATGTTCGCCATCAATAAGGACAATTTCGAAGGGCACCGCGAGGTCACCTGCTACTCCTGCCACCGCGGTGCCGCTGATCCCGTCGCAACCCCTGTCATCACGGACGAGTCAGCGAATCTCCACCCGGAGGAAGAAAAGAAAGCCGGGGATGCGAAGCCTGCCTTGCCTGCTTCTGAGGATCTACTGGACAAGTATCTTGCGGCGGTCGGCGGCGCCGATGCTTTGCAGAAAATTACCAGCCGGATCGAAAAGGGTTCACTCAGTACTCCCGGCCAGAAAGATACGGTCATTGAACTTTTTGCCAAGGCCCCGGACAAGCGCGCTTCGATAGCCCATACCCCGAACGGTGACAGCATTACGGCGTTTGACGGTCACGCCGGGTGGCTCAGTTTTTCCGGACGTGTGCGCATGATGTCTGCAGCAGACAATGAGGCCGCGCGCATGGACGGAGACCTTGCCTTCGCGGCCCATCTCAAGACGCAATACAAGAAATTCGTCGTCGCGTCGGGCGAGAAAATCGATGGTCACGATACTTATCTCGTCGTGGGCCGCAACGAAGGACAGCCGCCCTTGCGTCTCTACCTCGATCAGCAATCCGGCCTTCTGCTGCGCCTTGTCCGTTATGGCGAGACTCCTCTGGGACGCAACCCCACGCAAATCGACTACGCTGATTACCGCACTGCCAACGGCGGCGTCAAGATTCCCTATCGTTGGACAATCGCGCGGCCTGGCAATCGCTTCACCATTAAAGTCGACCAGGTGCAGCAAAACGTTCCCATCCCGGACGATAAGTTCGCTCCGCCACCGGTGCCTCCGGCTCCTGAGCAGAAACCTGCGACGCATTGACATTTATCTGGAAAAAAAGGAGGGCTGCAGCACCGCTGTGGCCCTTCTTCCATTTATTCTTCCCGCGCCGCTCAAGCGTCGTAGTTGAGCCGCTCTTTTGCTGTGTTCCTACTTGCAGGGACGAGGAAGCGCTGGGCCAGGCGATCACGCTACCTGCTGATCCGCGCTCCCGCCTTCAATAGGTAAGATGGATGGTGCTAAACTTCCCTGAGCCCACTCCGGCTTGGCTGCAATCCGCGGGCCGGGAGGAATCATGGCGAAGCCGATCTTACTCGACGTAAACGGCAAGCAGTACTCCATCGATGCTGATCCCGACACGCCGCTTCTTTCTGTCCTTCGCGACGAACTCGGCCTCACCGGTGCCAAGTATGGCTGCGGAGAAGGCCAATGCGGTGCCTGCACCGTCCTCGTCAGCGGTGTGGCTCGGCGTTCCTGCCAAATGCCGCTCAGCGCCGCCGCCGGAAAAGCCATCACCACCATCGAAGGATTGGAACGCGACGGCCGGCTGCATCCCGTGCAGCAAGCCTTTCTCGATGCCGGCGCCTTCCAGTGCGCCTACTGCACTTCGGGCGTGATCATGAGCGGCGTGGCTCTCCTGCGGCAAAACGCCATTCCTACTTCTGTTGAAATCGCCCAATCCCTTCAAGGCAATATCTGCCGGTGCGGTGCGCATCCGCGCATCATGGATGCTATTCGCCGCGCAGCTCAGACGTCACGGGAGCATTCGCAATGAGCGGCCGCCTAACCAAATTCTTTCCCGAGCCGGAGCGCTACGAATTCCGCGAAACTGCATTCCATCATTTCGGTTTGGCTCGCCGCGATTTCTTCAAGATTCTCGGCGCGGGCATTGCCGTCTTCGCTGTGGCCAAAGACGCGGAGGCGCTTCAAGAGTCCGGCCGTGGGCGAGGCTTTGGAGGTGAGGAGCTCCCAAAGGAAATCACCGCATGGCTACACATCGGCGAGGACGGCCAGGTGACGGCTTTCACCGGGAAAGTCGAGATCGGGCAAAACATTCGAACTTCCCTGGCACAGAGTGTCGCGGACGAGTTGCGCGTGCCGTTCGAAAGCGTTCGCATGGTTATGGGCGATACCGCCCTTACGCCTTTCGACATGGGCACCTTCGGCAGTCGAACCACGCCGACAATGGCGCCCCAGCTTCGCCGCGTAGCCGCCGCAGCGCGCGATCTGCTCGTTCAACAGGCGGCGAAGGAATGGAGCGTCTCTTCGGATCGGCTAACCTCTGCCAACGCAAAAGTCACGGACCAGTCGTCTGGCCGCTCCGTCTCCTACGCGGAGCTTGCCCGCGGCAAAACTCTCGCCCAAGACATTCCCGCCGAGGATCCCGTCACGCCGCCCCAGCAATGGTCGGTTGCCGGCAAAGCCCTTCCAAAAGTAGACGGCCGGGATTTCGTCACCGGCCGGCATCAGTACACGACCGATCTCCGCCCCGCTGGCCTATTCTTTGGCAAGGTCCTTCGCCCGCCGTCTTTCGGCGCTACGCTCATTTCTGCTGATATGACCGCGGCTCAAGCCCTACGCGGCGTTGTGGCCATTCATGATGGCGATTTCGTCGGTGCCGCCGCTCCGAGCGAGCGCGCCGCCGAGGCAGCGCTCGCCGCAGTCCGCGCCGAATGGAAAACGCTGCCGCAGCCTTCAGGAGAAGATCTCTTCTCTTATCTCAAGCAGAACGCTGAAGCCGGATCAACTCGCCGCGATGAAAATGAAACCGGCTCCGTCGCGGACGGTCTCGTTCGCGCCGCGCATCGCCTCGAGCAGACATACACCGTCGCCTACATTGCGCATGCGCCGCTTGAGCCACGCGCTGCCGTTGCCGAGTGGGCCGATTCCAACGAAAAACTCACCGTCTGGACCGGTACGCAGCGTCCGTTCGCCGTTCGCGATGAATTGGCGGATGCGTTCCACCTTTCAAAAGACCATGTGCGCGTCATCGCCCCCGACACTGGGTCGGCCTACGGCGGCAAGCACACCGCCGACGCCGCACTTGAGGCCGCGCGACTGTCGCGCGCTGCCGGGCATCCCGTCAAAGTGGTTTGGACGCGCGAAGAGGAATTCACCTGGGCTTATTTCCGCCCTGCCGGCGTGATTGAAATCAAGAGTGGCATCGCCAGTGACGGCACGCTCACCGCCTGGGAATTTCACAACTATAATTCCGGCGCTTCCGGCATTGCGACGCCCTACGCCGTATCGAACCGGCGCATCCAGTTTCATCCCGTTCGCTCACCGCTGCGCCAGGGTTCCTATCGCGGGCTGGCAGCCACGGCAAATCATTTCGCTCGCGAATCCCACATGGACGAGCTGGCTCACGCCGCGCAGCTAGACCCGCTCGAGTTTCGTCTGAAAAATCTCTCGGATCCGCGTCTGCGTGCTGTCTTCGAAGCTGCCGCTAAGTCTTTCGGTTGGCCGCGGCCGAAAAAGCAGCCGGGCCAGGGATTTGGCCTCGGTGGTGGCGTGGAAAAAAACGGCTACGTAGCGACCTGCGCCGAAGTTGCCGTGGACCGCACTTCCGGCGTGGTGCGCGTAGTTCGCGTCGTCACCGCATTCGAATGCGGCGCCATCGTCAATCCCGACGGCCTCCGCAATCAAGTCGTTGGCGCGAATATCATGGGACTCGGCGGCGCGCTTTTCGAAGCCATCGAGTTCGAAAACGGCCGCATCACCAATCCGCGTTTCTCGCGGTACCGCGTCCCGCGCTTCCGCGACGTCCCCGAAATCGAAGCCGTCCTTCTCGACCGCAAGGACATTCCCTCCGCGGGCGCGGGCGAAACACCTATCGTCGGACTCGCCCCGGCCATCGGAAACGCCATCTTTGACGCCACCGGTGTTCGCCTCCGCGGCCTGCCCCTAGTGCCGAACGGCCTCAAGGCGTAGCTTGCCCGGCCCGGTTACCGGCCCGGAATATCTTTCGGTGGATTCCTCTTCAACTCTTCCTGCAGGACCTCAACCGCTCTCTGAAGTTGCGCGTCGCGCCCCGCCAAAAAATCTGCGGGCGAATTATCGACGTACACGTCCGCGGGCACGCCATAGTTCTCAAGGTTCTGCCCGCTGACGTCCCAGAGTCCCGTGCCCGGCGTTCGAACCGTCGAGCCATCCATCAAACGAAATGCTCCCGTTCCGATCACCGAACCGTTCGTATTCACGCCAACCGTTTTGCCCAACCCCAGCCGCTTGAATCCGTCCGGAAAAACCTCGGCGTCGCTGAAGGACCGCTCATTCTGCATCACGACCACTGGTCCGAAAAACGCGCGTTGCGGCCGCGTCACGTAAATAGAATCCCGCCCGCGCGTGTATTGATACTGGTGCTGCTCCAAAATCTCCAGCAGCTCCTGGTCGATTCCTCCGCCGGGATTGAATCTCTGGTCGATCACCAGCGCCTTCTTGAAGTGGTTGTCCGCTAGGTCGCGCTCGAACTTGTGCAAAGCCTCGGCGTTCATCTGCCGGATGTGCAGGTAGCCGATTTCGCCGTGCGACATTTTCTCCGTCATCGCGCGCTGCTCCTCCACCCAGCGGTTGTATTGCAGCGTCGCATGCGCCCCGCCGTTCACCGGTTCCACTTTCGTCGTCCACGCTCCGTCTGTAGAAGGTTTGGAGTTCACGCTGAAAGCAAGTTTCCGTCCCGGAGCCAGGTTGTAATCCTTCCAATAGTTCTCTCCCGAGCGCAGCGACCTGCCGTTTATCGCGAGAATGAAATCGCCCGTATGGATTCTCACGTAGTCGTGATCCGCTGGCCCATCCTTGTAGATAAACGCTACCTTGTAGTAGCCCGAGCTGTCCGCTTCCAGTTCGAACCCCGGGTAGCGCGTCTGGATCGCGTTGGGATTCGGCTCACCGCCGCTTACCCCCGTGTGCGATGCATTCAGCTCTCCGATCATCTGCATGATCACGTTCTGCATCTCTTCGCGGTCGCCCACGTCTGCCAGAAGCAACTCATACTCCCCTCGGTACTTCGCCCAATCCACGCCGTTCATGTTCTTGTCGTAGAAGCGGTCCCGCATCACACGCCACGCCTGTTCGAAAACTTCCTTGCGTTCCGCGCGATGGTCCACTTCCACGCGAATCTGGAAATTCACCCGGCGGCGCCCTACCGCCGAGGGAGCCGCGCTCCCGGTACTGGCCGCTGCAGCGCCACGCCCTCCCGCGGACGCGCCTTCCGCGGCGGCTCCTCCGCCCAGAGCGACCGCGTAGATATTGTCCCTTTCCATGAAGTAGAGACTTCGCCCGTCACGCGTGAATTGCAGTCGCGAAATCCCGCCTAACCCGGGACCCGCAGGCGGCGCCGTTCCTTCCGCCGGTGGTGGCGCTGATTGCGTAATCTGCCTCAACCCTTCGCCCATTGTCACAAACGCGTAGGTGCGGCTATCAGGTGACGGAACTGCCGTCACGATGTTGTCCGCGAGCCGCGTCACGCGGTGTATTCTCCGCTCCAACCCGCCAAAATCAATCTTCACGTCAACGGCAGCACGCGCTTCTGCTCCCGCACCGCCCGAGCGCCCTCCGCGTGGCGCCGCTGCGCGCTCCGCCGCTTCCGCTGCGGCTTCGCTGTCGACATCGCGGCTCATCGGGTCCTTCTCTTCTTCCGAGAGCGACACGCTGTACAGCGACGCGGCGTTCTCCCGCAGCGTGGCCGAGCCGCCCTGCACGTACCCGCCGAGGAAAATCAGCTTTTTCCCGTCCGGCGTCCACCGTGGCGCGAGCGTGCTGAAAAGCAAATCATCGTTCAGTCGATGTTCCTCTCCTCCCTGCGCCGAGACGATAAAGACGTGCGCGCGCAAATCATGGTCCTGCTTCGCATAAGCAAACCACTTCCCATCCGGCGAAACTTCCGCGCCAAGAATATTGCCGGCGTCGTTCGCCGCGATCTTTCTCGTCTGCCCGCCGCCCGCGTCCACCACGTACAGGCCGTGGTCCGAGCTTGTGAAGTACACGGCTTTCGAATCTGGCATCCAGCCCACGCTCAGTTTCTCGTTATCCGTGTCGGTAAGCTTTTTGGCGTTGTTGCCTTCGGCATCCGCAACCCAAACGGAATCGTGCCCTCCCTGGTCGCTCAGATACGCGATCCACTTGCCGTCCGGCGACCACATCGGATCCGTTTCGCGCGAATAACTGTGCGTCACCCGCGTCACGTCGCCGTGTTCCGCCGCAACCGTAAAAATCTCGCCGTGCGCGGAAATCGTTGCGCGCTGTCCCGAAGGCGAAAGGTTGTAACTATCCGCTTCACTGTTGATATTCAAGGCTTCGAAATTGTTCTCTTTGTCGTCCGTGGCGATGTCGATCTTCACTTCGCTGCTCTTGCCTGTCGCGGTGTCTAGCTTCCACAGCCCGGAATCCTCTTCGAAAACAATCACCTTCCCATCCGAGGAAATCGCGGGGAAGAAAAGCGAGCCGTCATGGAAATGCGTCAGTTGCACCGGCTTCCCGCCGCCCTCCGGCACTTTCCATAAATTATTGGTCGACCGCAGCACTTCGTGCGAACCTGCCTTCCCCGTAACCTCGCGGTCGGAAACGAAGTAAATCTCCCCGTTTCCATAGAGCGGCCAGGTGTTGCTCGCTTTCATCTCGTCGGGAACGTCCTCGTCCAGAATTTTGCGAAAGGTCTTTGTCTTCACGTCCTCTACCCAGACATCCGCCGCATAGCTTCCGCGGTAGTGCTTGCGCCACCACGTCGGTGAGTGCCGGTTGAATACAAATTTTGTCCCGTCCGCGGAATAACTCCCCCAGTAGCCCCAATCCCCGTCGAGCGGCTCTTCCAGTCCACCCTCGACCGCCACGCGGTAGAGGCTCAGCACTCCGGGATACACCCGCCCGCGTGATGAATTGAAAATCACGTACTTCGAATCGCGCGACCATCCCACCACCGTGTCGCTCGCGCTGTTGAACGTGAGCTGCTTCGGCTCGCCGCCTTCTGCGGGGATCACGAAC
>WNFF01002352.1_pt1 | contig 29413 bp, 16 predicted proteins | sample 5400441 | NCBI WGS metagenome assembly WNFF01 (sample SAMN13153345, study PRJNA577476) | soil metagenome | isolation source: 120 cm saprolite under Douglas fir tree site 2 hole 3 replicate 1 | place: USA:California | collected 2015-04-18
GATGGATCGCAGTAGCAGTCGTGTTAGAAAGTGCTTTAGAATTAGTGCTGCACTTCATGTCGGGGCGTAGCGCAGCCTGGTAGCGCGCCTGCCTTGGGCGCAGGAGGTCCCCGGTTCAAATCCGGGCGCCCCGACCACTTAGTGATTGCTGGAGTCAGAGTGAAGAATCCATGGCCACAATCCTGGTTGTTGACGATCACCCTCCCAGCCTCCAGTTTCTTACCACTCCACTGGCTTAGAAAAGGCAGTGCTTTGCCTCCAGCTCAGGATTTTTTCATGACACGGTAGGCTGTTCCTCCGACTGTAGTGACGCCTGACGCCCGGAAACCGTGGACTCGCCAGCTGTCCAGATGCTACGCAGCTCTTGGGCGCGGTGCACGACACGGTCGATCAGATCCGCGGATACGAGCGGTTTGCCGGATTCGCGCGCCTTGGCGCTCTTGGGAGAGATTTCGAGGAGCTGGAGTTTTTCGAAAATGGGTTTCATGGCGCGTTCGGGGTTGCGGAAGAACTCTGTGCACCGCATGCGCGTGAAGACCCAGCCCATGCGCTCAAGGACAGACTGGCGGTCCATATCCTCGGCGAGCTTTTCTAGCGGGTGATACCGGTCACCGTCGCACTCGATGGCGAGCCGCTTGTCGTCACCTTCGACTACTAGATCGATTCGAAAAGCGCCCACCCTCCATTGCGAGGCCACCTGATAACCGGCGGCCATAAGACGCTTCATGACCTCACGTTCGAAGGTTGACTGGGCGCGCTTTTCTTTTTCTTCCAGTGCGTGCATGAGGCGGCTGGGGTCTTGCGCGTGCTCGATGAGCTGGCGGCGAAGATCGTCGACCTTGAGGTCGTTATGGGGGCTGAGAGAATGGACGATCCACATCTGATCGCGGGCGCGGCTCGCGGCTACATTGAAACGCTGTTTGAACAATTCCTGATCGCGGAGCGAAAGTGGTCCTCGCTGAGCGGTGTCGACGAGGGAGATAAAGATGACGTCGCGTTCGTCGCCTTGGAACTGCGCGGCGTTCCCGCAGAGGAGGCGGCGAAGCTCGTATCGGTCTGGTGAGATGTGTTTGCGAAGGAGACCATCGATTTCTATGGCCTGCTCGTCGCCGACCAGAGAGACGACACCGAAACTGAGCGGTTGACCTGCATCATTTTTCTTATACTCAGGCTGCTCAATGGCGGCGGCGACCAGCGAGGCCACTGTGAGAGCTTCCTGACGATTGACCCTTCCGTCGCGGCTGGAGCCGGAGACGCGATGGGCGATAGTGTGCGGGCGAAGACGGACGCGACTGGCGTCGCGCAGCGGCTTGATGCGCCAGTCATAGGAAATCATATTGCTGAATTGAATGATTTCCGGGACGCAGCGGAAATGCTCGACAAGGCAAGTCGTGCCGCCGAAGGACTGCCGCGCTAGGTCGTAGATAGAGATTTGACCGTCGTAGAGATCGGCGTTGGGGATGCCGGGGAGGTATTGGAAGATGAGGTTCTGGATGATGCCGAGATCCTGGCCGACGGCAGAGGGGCTGACCTGTTCGTGGTCACCGACGACCAGGACAGTCTTGCCGAGGTACAAGGCGACGAGGGCCATGACGTCGCTTTGGCTGGCTTCGTCGATAATGACGACATCAAAGCGAGTTATACGGGGATCAAAATTCTCGACCGCCCGCGATAGCGGCATGACCCAGACCGGAACCGCGCTGCGGCACTCGCTCATTTTCCGGGCAGCTTCCGCGCGCAGAAGAGCAACGCGAACGCCGTGGCCTTTGCCGATGCGGCGAATCGTGTCTAGCCAGCCGACGAGGGCTTGGCGCTGGCGGGGAGAAGTGCGGCGGGCCTGCGCGGACCACGCGCGCTTGTCGATGAGCTCAACAGTGACGCGGCGAAGTTGCTCCTGGAGTTTTTCGCTCTTGGTTTGGAGGGCCTCGAGTGAAACGCCGGCGCGGCGATCCAGTTCGTCATTGAGCTGGCGCCAGGTCCATGCAGACGCTGGGTCGCGGGGTGGTTCACCGCGGCCATGTACGCCTGTGCGGTTTCGAATCGCGCCGGCCCAGGCAGGGGCGGCGGTCTCCAGCTTGGCGAGCAGCGCGCGCCGAAGATCGAGATCGGCCTGACGGCTTTTTAGTTCTAGGAGACGCTCGTGGGCGTTCCGGTAACTGCTCGAGTCTTCGTTTTTCGCCGCTTCGAGGAGCCGAGCGATCACTTTCGACGATTTGGCAAGGCGAGCCACAAGTTTGAGCCCGTTTTTCAGATCGCGGAGTTCTTCATTCAACTGGAGCAACTTCAGCTTCTTGAAGCGGGAGTCCAGGATGGGGACAAGGGAATCGGTCACCGCTAGTCCGATCCGAACCAACTCGCCATCGGAGCCGACGACCGCGGGCTGCTCAGCAAGGAACTTCTCCCAGCGGAAGCCGAGATCTTCAAATTGCTGCTGGAGAGGAAGCCAGGTATGTTCGTGCCATCTCAGGCAATCTTCGATGGAATCGCAGAACTGCATCAGTGTCTTTTCGACTTCTTCCCCCATCTCATTTGAATTGGGAGTCCCGAGAGCGGCTACTTGGCGGTCCCAACGGGACGCAAGATCCCTGCGGAGGCTCTTGAGCCGGGAGAGTTGGCGCAGCGCATGAAAGTGTTCGGGAAGACGAGGGCGCGCGTTATTGACTCTCGTTTGTTCTATGAATTGGCTCCAAGACTTGTGAGTGAGAAGCGTGAAGGAGCCAAGTTTGCCGCCATTTTCGAGATGGCTCAGGATTTCGCCGGCGATGCGTTCTTGATCCTCGAGGGAAGGATCGCTAGAGATTTGCGGGCCGAACTTGACAAGCGATTCCTGAGTGTTTGCGGCCTCACGATGAACGCGGCGGACGAAGCCGACCAATTGGTCCCAGGGTTGACGATATATATCGCCGTACTTTCCTGCGTAAACCGCAGCTAGCTTCCATTTGTCCTTGCCCGAAAGAGGCTCGACAGCTTGCGCCAGATTGGCAGTGATGGTTTGCAATTCGTCCGCCGAAGCCTGAGCAGCTTGGGATTGCCAGAGATCGGATCGAAAATCCAGATCTTCCATGCCAAGACGATTCTGTTCGTTCACGGAAGCATCGAACTCTTCGGGGCCGGGGAGATCGTGGAGCTCCGGCAAATAACCGGAGAGTTCATTTTCGTCCTCGCGAGAGACGGAAGCGTTCGTGCGGTAAAGGTCAGCCAGTTCACTCGGGGAAAGCGGCAAAGGGGCCACGGCAGCGACTGGGCCGGGGATCCAGCTGCAAGTGTCCTTTTCCTGCGCCGCTTTGCGAGCGGCATCGGCGGGCGCCCAGGATTTTCCGGAGATAACGATGTCGCGGTATTCATCGGCGCGAGCTTCGGTGAGTTGGCTCCGAATTTCATCCTGCTTTTCCAGAAGATCAAGACGTTGGGCTTCCAATTTTTTCGCTCCCGTCTCGAGCAAGCCGGCGTCGGCACGGGACAATCGCTCGGCGATCGACCCAACAGCGCTTTCCAACTGCTTGCGGCTGTCTAAGTCGCTTTCGAGGACGCTGACACACAGTGGACGCAGCTCAGGGACAATGTGGTGCCGCACCATGCGCAAGGCTTTGGTTGTGTGACTCGTGACCAAAACGCTCTTGCCCTGCGCCAGCAAATGGCCGATCAGATTGCCGATGGTGTGGGTCTTTCCTGTTCCCGGAGGGCCTTGCACCAGAACTCCGCCATGTGCTTCCAGTTGCTTTGCAATTCGTATTTGTTCGGGGTTTGCGGGCTTGCTCAGAAGGACTTCGGCATCGGTTTGCTCGCTACTGTTCTCTGGCGGGCCTGTTTCTCCAGCATCAGGAATTGGGGATTCTTCTCCAACGATGTTCAGAAGAGACCAGGGCAAATCTTCACGGGTGCGGAGGTCCGCAAGGATTCCTTCGATTGCGGCCGAGAAGCCGAGCGTACGGGCACGCAGAAATACAACCGGATCGCGTCCGATGCGAGGATCAATCTGTTCGCTGTCGGGTGCACCATCTTCGATGAATTCTCCGCGCGGGGAGAGCTGCACGACCAAGCGTTTGAGGAATCCGGAAGCGGAGCCATTGAAGAGCGGATGAAACCCTTCTTGTTCCAATTCTTCACGGCAGCGCCCGATCGCCCGTCCGTCCACGTCCGCCATAGATTGGAACAAGGCGGAGTAAAGCTCGGCGGGATGGTCGGCTTCCGAGAGCGTGAATTCGGGTACCGAAGCGTTGAATTGCAGTTGCAGGCGCTGGAGGAGGATGGGATGGTAGATGCCGCCCTCAGGACGACGCCAGCTCAGGATGCCGTCCCCTAAAACAAGCTCGACGCGTTCAGCCTCACGATCGATGCGGCCGTACAGCGCATAAAGTGTTTCGAAGATCTTCATGGAAGCGCGAGCGGGCCTTTCACTATTTGCCCAATCATCGCGCAGGGCCTTCCAACGCTGAAACGCCACGGGTCTGGCCGAGTTGTCAGCGAACCTCGCGATGCGAGATTCGATATTTTCCTCCGGCTCGCGCCGGGATTCGAGGACGGAGCTATCACGTGAAGGGTCATCCCAGCCGGCTTCCAGCCATTCAGCAATCTCCAGGGGAGGCGTAGGAGGAAGAGTCAGGGATGGGCGTTGGGCCTTTAGAACGAAACTTCCGCTATGTGATTCGCCGTTCTGGCTCTCCGCGCCCGCGACTTTCGATGCCCCGGGTTTGTTTCCGCCTCGCTTAATCGAAGGATGGTCCGGGAGATCGTGCAGCCAGAGGTTCCAAAGCTGTTCGCGAATCTGCCGTTTGGCAGGATTGCGATGCTGGTTGAGTGCTTCGAGGTAGCGGAAGACGCGCGTGAGTTTGTCACGGGCGAACCGGAGTTTCTCGGCATCCATTGTTTAACTGCCCTTTGAGGACACGTGTAGAGGCTGGGGTTGGCTGGTGGAGCATTTAGAATATCAGGATTCAGCCGATATTCACAGCGCGCCCCAGAAGTAGAACACGGAACGCCCCGTTTTAGTTGCTCTGCAGCTGATGTGGCAAGGTTCAGCTTCGGAAACACGATGAAATCCTGCTCCCTCATCCGAAACCGGGAACGTGAGCCAGTCCGGCAGTGTACGAGTTCAAGAGGCTGTGAAAATATTCAGCTTGGAGGCGAAACCATTTGCAAAAACTGAGTGTCTAAGTATGATTGAAGACGCAAGGGCTGCTGGCTGAGCCTTACCCCTGTCCTGGGCCCGCCGATTCGGCAAATCTTCACTTCTCCAGCCCGCTGAAGACGGTGCCGAAAATTGGAGAATCCCTTCGAAAACCATGATCTGGGATCGTCGCCGACAAAAGAGAAATGTGTTGGATGAATTTGCTTTCATTCAAATCGAGCGTGATGACGGTGGAAGGGTGTTGAACGTTTCCGAAGGTGGCCTCAGTTTTGAGGCTTTCACTCCCGTTCCCCGGAACGGACCGGTGCACTTCTGGTTTTCATTCAATCTCCGGGAGCGAATCGAAGCGTTCGGTGAGCTTGCTTGGACTGATGCCACAAGAAAAGTTGGAGGTTTGAGGTTTCTCGGCCTCAGCCCGCAAGTGCGCGAACAAATTCGCACCTGGGCGAGGCTAACCTCCAAAGCTGAGAATCCGCATGGTGACCTCGCTTCTACGGTTGCGCCAACATTTGACGATCCTAGCAGGCAAGCGAGCAAGCCAGATGCTTCGATGACGTCTGTATCTGGTGGGCGGTTTTCGAACGCTATACGCTTGCATGGTGCATTCGCTTCTGAGAACCATGATTCCGCGGCCCAAGCGGTCGACGCGGTCCACACATCCGCCGAATCATTCGATGCCGCACATCTCGTTCCGCTGGAGCGTTTCCTTACCGCGACGCGGCGCCAATTTATTCTTGGTGTTCTGTTGGGGGTTCTGATTTCTAGCGTTGTGGCTATACCCGCATTCAAATACTCCAACAACCGCAAGCAAGTCCCTGCATCACAGGCAATGCCCGGATCAACAGCCGTCACAAACTCCGAGTCGCAAGCTGGTGCGCCAGGGACGACCTCCGTACCAGGGGCAGTGCATGCCGCCTTGACCGCCTCCACAACGGGGACAGCGCAGCGATCAGTGCAATTGGGACACGCTCCTGATAACCCCTTTGGACCCGCCCCTGCCCAACCTCGTCTCCGATCACCGCAGAGGTCCTCCGGAAACCAGTTGACGCAGACATCATCCCAACCCCGGCCGGATGATACAAAGAGCTCAAGAAAGATCTCCGCCACACCGCAACAACTGTGGTCCTCCGTTCAAGCAGGAAACGCTAAGGCGGCGTTGGCGCTTGCAGATCTCTACATACGGGGTGACGGCGTCCCCGTGAATTGTGACCAGGCACGCGTGTTATTGCTCGTAGCTTCGGAAAAACGCAACGCAGATGCTATTAAGAAATTGCGAGATTTGGACAAGAGCGGCTGTCCTGCACCGTGAAAGTCCTCATCCCTATTCTTGACTCAGGTACGCCCGAGGCTTCCTTTGTCCTTCGGCTTATTCATTTGGATCTGAAATCCTTTCTTGGGGGTCTCAGATCTCTCCGGAGGCTGGACGCTGCAAGCTGTATTCGCGCTTGCCTGGTTGGTATTTTCCCGGCCTATCAGCAGATTCCCGCCGCGGCCTCAATCCGCCAACTGTGCCCCTCCCGTCCGCCTTTCCCGATTCGCCGTTAAATCACCTGCCGTGCGCTGTGGCGGGACATTCTGATTGAGGCGGAAAAAGTTGTTCGGATCGTAATGCGTTTTGACAGCGACGAGGCGGTCCCAGCGTTCGCGGTACGCTTCGGGAACCCGTTCCTGCTCGTCGCCGCTCATGAAGTTGACGTAAACGCCTGGAGTCATAGAGGGCTGCAACTCGGAGAACAGGTTGCGCACCCATGTGATGTTCTTCGCATCCTCCGCTGGATCAGACCAATTCCCCAGCAGGTTCACGATGAATGGCGAGCTGCGATCACCAAATGCCGTTTCGTCCGGGCCCACGCGAGCCACAGCGCCGCCCAGGTAAGCGAGCTCGATCTGACTTGTAGGCGAGGGAATTTTGGCGAGCGCGTCAATCATGCAAGCGACGGTTTGATCGTTCAACGATTTGAAGTAGCCAGATTTGGTGTAATACCGCCGACCGTGAGGAAACTCCGTATCCGCCATGGTTTGCAGCGCAAGGAACGTGAGCGCACTCTTGGTGACGGCCACCGGATTGCAAATGCGAAGAAGGCGGTCCACGTGAGGACGGCCATCTTCCGGATTGCCGACCCACACTAAAGACTGGCTCGCCACTGGCCGCCCTCGAACACTGGCGGGAACGCTTTCCGTGTCCGGAGCGATTGTCAATGAGATTCCCCACCTCAAGTTGTCGGGAGCTTCCGGCATGAAGTCTCGCCAGTGCTGCAAGATGCGCGGAATATCATCACCGAGGCAAAGGCCCGCGCCGAACAAAACGGAAGTCACCGGGTGAAGCTTCACCTCAAACTCGGTTACCACTCCGAAGTTTCCACCTCCTCCGCGCAAAGCCCAAAACAGGTCTGGGTTTTCCGTCGCGCTTGCGTGAACTACCGACCCGTCTGCGACGATCAGGGTGAACCCTTCGACGTTGTCGCAGGATAGTCCGTACAAACGATTGAGCCAGCCGGTCCCGCCTCCGAGGACCAAGCCGGCAGCGCCGGTGTGCGAGACCACCCCGGATGGAAAAGCGAGACCCGTTGCTTGCGTGGCCGCGTCGATCGTGCCTAGAAGGCAGCCGCCGCTGAACTGGGCGCGGCGAGTGTTCTGGCCCACGCTCACGGAGCGCATGCGATTGAGATCGATGACCAGGCCGCCGTCACAGGTGCTGAACCCGGCGAGGCTATGGCCTCCGCAGCGAATTGCCGTGACAACGCCCGCCGCACCCGCGGCTCGGACAGCGGCTTGCACGTCCTCAACATCCGCGCACCTTGCAATCAAACCTGGAGTGCGAGTGACCAAGCCGTTCCAAATTCCGCGCGCGTTGGCAAATTCGCCGTCACCCGGGCGCAACAGTTCTCCTTTGAACTGTCGCCGGAGCGCGGAGTAAAGCTCTGCGATGGCTTTGGTCATGCGGACTCTTCTTCTTGCTTCTGGAAACGAACGCGGGATATTCTAGCCTGCGAAGGCAGAAAACGCGCCCCAAACAGATGCTGTGATTGGAGTTTGGGTTTTGGCCTGCGCATTCCACATCTCTTCAGTTCCGATTCTTAGGGGCAACCGGGAGCAAAGACTTGGAGGTCAAACTGTCAGGCGCCATCAACCGTGAGATTCTCTCCCCTGCGGCTTCCAACTTTCCCGTTGAATCCATTCGCAATGAATTCCCCGCACTGGGCCGGACGCCGGGATTCATCTTTTTCGACAATGCGGCGGGAGCGCAAGTTCCGAAGATCGCGCTGGACGCGGTCAACCGCCATCTCCTGGAATGCAATGTCCAGCGGGGAGGACGCTACGCGAAAAGCCGCGAAGTAGACGCGACGATCGCCCGCGCACGGCAGAGTGTCGCTGATCTTGTGAACGCGCGCGACTCCAGCGAAATTGCGTTCGGGATGAATGCGACCTCGTTCATTCGCTTGGTAAGCCTGGCGATCGGACAAACGCTCGGGAAGCGGAACGAAATTGTCGTTACCGACATGGACCATGAGGCCAACGTCGCCACGTGGCTGGCGCTAGAACGCGCAAAAATACTTTGGTGGAAGATGCGTGACGATGGAAATCTGCACGTCGAAGACTTGACTCCCCTACTTTCCGCGAGAACGCGGCTGGTGGCGTGCACGCTCGCTTCGAATGCGCTCGGTTCCATCGTGGATGTCGCGGCAGCCGCGAAAGCTGCACACGAAGCAGGCGCGGAAATTTTCCTCGACTCTGTGCACTACGGCCCTCACGGGCCAATCGACGTGCGGGCGTTCGATTGCGATTATCTGGTCTGCTCCGGCTACAAGATCTTTGCGCCGCACATGGGATTCTTGTGGGGACGCCGCGAACTACTCCAAAGGCTACCGACCTTCCGCGAAGATTTCATTCCCGATGAGCCACCTGGAAAAATTGAAGCGGGCACCTTTATTTACGAAAACGTAGCGGGAATGGATGCTGTCGTTTCCTATCTGGAAACTCTGGGTAAGGCCGCAAGAGAAAATGTAGGGCCGTATATTCCTGTTTCCAGGCGAGCCGATGTCGTGCGCGGGATGCAAAGGATACAGGCCTACGAAGAAACGCTTTCGTTGGAACTCTTGCGAGTGCTACGGGAGTGCGGTGCGACGATATACGGCCTAGCGGAAAAAGATCGGATCAGTGAACGAGTGCCCACGCTATGCTTCAATTTGCAAAACCTGTCCCCGGCAAGCGTTACCGAAGCGCTGGCACGCGCCGGCATCGGCGTCCGCGACGGTCACATGTACGCGCCGCGGCTGATGAGGCGGCTCGGTCTGAGTGCGGACAGTGGGGCCGTCCGCGCTTCCCTGGTGCACTACAACACCGTGCATGAAATTCACCGCTTCGGAAACGCTCTGCTCGATCTGGCCAAGCATGCATAAATCTCCGGAGTCGGCCCACGCCCGGACGCCCCCGTCGCCCGGTCCTGGGTCTCCTGTTAACCCATCAGGGAGCAACGAACTAAGACGCAGGCTGAGCCAGCGGCAGCTCAGCATGCTGGCGATCGGTGGCGCCATCGGTGTGGGCCTGTTTCTTGGCAGCAGCGTCACCATCCGGCTGGCGGGCCCTGGTGTGATCATCTCCTACCTCATTGGTGCGGTCATCGCCATGATCGTCGCCTATTCGCTGGCAGAAATGGCTGTCGTTCATCCCGTGGCAGGTTCGTTCGGCGTCTATGCGCAAACCTATCTCAGCTCCTGGGCGGGCTTTGCTGTGCGCGCGACTTACGCACTGGTGCAGATCATTGCCATCGGAGCAGAAGTAACGGCCGTGGCGATTTATTTTGCATTTTGGTTTCCGGCGATCCCTCAGTGGGTGTGGGTGGTGGCCGTGTCGATTTGCCTTGTTGGCCTCAATACGCTGCAAGTAGGACGTTTCGGCGAGTTTGAATACTGGTTTGCATTAATCAAAGTTTTGGCAATTATTGTCTTCATTCTTCTGGGGCTGGCTCTGATTTTCGGCTTGGGGCCGTCGCCAGCCATCGGCCTCTCAAATCTGACCGCCTTCGGCGGCTTTCTTCCCTTCGGATGGAAGGGCGTCTGGCTGGCCCTCACTCTTGTGATTACGAGCTACATGGGCGTGGAAGTGATTGCCGTTACTGCGGGCGAGGCCAAGCGCCCCGAAGAATCCATACCCCGCGCCATGCGCAGCATTGTTTTCCGGCTCGTGGTTTTCTACGTTCTCGCCGTCGCAATCATGCTGACGATGACGCCCTGGAATCAGCCCGGAACAGGTATAACCGGCAGCCCTTTCGTTCGCGCTCTTTCCTCCGTCGGCATTCGATACGCAGCCAGTCTCATGAACCTGGTGGTGATCACTGCCGCGCTCTCCAGTGCCAACACGAATCTCTACCTTACTACGCGCATGCTTTACTCCCTGGCGCGGGGACGGTACGCGCCTGGCTGGCTCGGACATCTCAGCACTAACGGGGTTCCGCGTCGAGCCCTGGCCGTTTCCACGGGAGGCATGATCGCCGCGATTCTGCTTGCGATTTTTACTCCCAGCCGCGCCTTCTTGATGCTCTATGGCGTGGCGGTTGCCGGAATGTTTTTCGTCTGGATCGTCATCCTGCTGACGCACCTCGCTTTTCGGCGGGCTCTTGGACCTGAGCGTGTTGCACAGCTTCCCATGCGCTTGCACTTTTTCCCTTATTCGACCGTGCTGGGCATTACTGTCCTTCTGGGAATCGCCGCGAGCACATTTTACGTGGACGGATTGCAATACACGGTTCCTGCCTTCGCGCCGTTTCTGCTGCTGATCTCATTGGCCTACTGGTCGATCCGGCGCGACGCGGAGGCCGCACCGATGACGGAGGGAGCGGGTGAGAGCGGCTCAGTTGCTGAGAAATAGATCTGTTTCAGATTTGAAGTGAAGGAAAAAAGCTCCAGCGGACACGCCGCCGCTGGAGCTCTTGACTTACTCTCTCTCCAGGCCGATTGAACAAAAGTCCGGAGAGCCGTTTCTCAGAACCGGAATCGCGACAGGAACTGGAATGCGCGCGGACCGCCGGTTCCGAATACGCCGCCGGGCGTCACGCCGAGTGGCTGTCCGAAACTGGCACCGCTGTCCAGATTGCCCTGAACTCCGGCGTAGTTCGTGTTGGCGATGCCGAGGATGTTGATGTGATTGAAAATGTTGAAGGCTTCCCAGCCAATGTCCGCCTGATAGCGTTCCTTCCAGGTGAAGCGCTTCACGAGCCGGAAGTCCAGCGTGAAGAAGGGATGGCCGAAACTAAGGTTCGGGTCCACGGCGCAGATGAGACCATTCGGAGCGCCTGCGGGACTGTTGCAACCAAATCCGGCGTTCTTGCGCGTCTGAACGATCGAGGGCGTGGCATTGTCCTTGGCGATGATGACGTTCAGTTCTTTGCCGTCGTGTATCTGGCGGTTGCCCGCGTTGCGCTCCAGGCCGGGCAGCCGAAGGAAGCCGGAGCCAACGCCGCCGCTGAAATCTGCGCCCTGTGTGATGTTAAGCGGCACGCTGCTGAAGGCCGACAGAATCGGCGCGAATTGAATGCCGTAGGGCAAGGCTACCACTCCCGACAAGACGAAGCGGTGCCGCGAATCATTCGGCGACGGCCCGAAGTCGATGCCGTGATTGTTGGGATCGCTGGAAGCGGAGATGAAACCGAGCAGGTCATTGTCTTCGTTCAGCGATCGGGAAAGAGTGTAGGAAGCCAGCATTTGGAAGTGGTTGGTGAAGCGCTTCTTCGCCGTCACCAGGAGACCGTCAAACTGGGTGTTGGCGATGGTCTGCGTCTCGATCACGCTGCCGAAGGCATTGTTCTTGCGCGTACCATTGGCCTGCTGGTTGACTTCCACTTGGCGCTGGAAGTGGCGGCCGCGCGTGCCGATGTAGTCTGCGGTGAAGACCCAATCTTTCCACATCTCGCGCTGGTAGCCGATGGCCCACTGATGAACGAAAGGCTGACGAAGATTGTTGGCAGTTACCTGAATGCTTGGCGGCCCGCCCGGCAAAACGTTGCAGAAAGGATTGGCGAGTGTGCAAATGGGCCCATTCTTGAAATCCGATGCGGAAACTAGGATCGGCAGCCGCGTGCCGTCAACGAGAAGTTCGAGCTGGCGCGTTTCGATCACGTTGTGATCGAAGTACAAGCCATAGCCGCCGCGAATTGAGTTCTTGCCGTTTCGCATCGGATCCCAGGCGAAGCCAAGACGCGGACCGAAGTCCAATTTGTCTGTGGAGCGAGGGCCGGGGCTGAACTGGTTGACCTGATGCTTGCCGATGAAATCGCTGTCATATTCCCAGCGCAAGCCGATGTTAAACGTAAGGTTCGGCCGGAACTTCCAGTCGTCCTGGCCATAAAGCCCGAGCGTGTCATCGGCCGTGGCTGGGATGGCCCCGCGAATGCCGAAGCCCGGGAATCCCGAAGTTAAGGTTTGCTGGTTGATCAAGGAAACGGCCACGGGGATTTGCGAATCCTGCGTGATCCCCGGGCAGGCAGCTTGTCCGGGAAAATCGCAGACCGTGAAGACTAAGCCCGGGCCAAACAAGTTGAAGTTGGTGGGCGCCGGAAGCGAAAGGTGGCTGTAGTCTGCGCCGAACTTAAGAGTATGACGCCCTGAGACCCAGCTCAAATCGTCCTTCAACTGGATGCGGTGCTGGATGTTGCCCTGATCGGCGCGGAAATTGGCGCCAACGTTGATGTCGGGGAAAACGATTTGTGGGGTGGTGGTGAGGGGCTGAATGCGATTTTCCGAGAAAAGAAAATTCAGGCGGAAATCGTTGACCTTGGTATTGGAGAGAGTGCGCGTCCAGCTGGCCACTCCCTGGAAGAAATGGTTTTGCTGGTTTTCAAAATTGCTGGGATCCTGCAAGAGGCCATTTCGCGAAGTTCCCGGGTCCGTGTCATGGTTCTGCTGCACGGAAAAGCGCAGGCTGATGCGGTCTTTGGGTGTCGCAAGAAGGTCGCCCTTGGCGGTGATGAGATACTCGCGGAAAGGAGTAGATGCGAATCCCTGGGTGATGACATTGCTCGTGGTATTGCGCGACCCGCCGGTGGTGGCGCCTTGCTCGCGGTTACGCTCAATGGCAAAGAAAAAGAACGCCTTGTCCTTGATGATCGGCCCGCCAATGGACCCGCCAAACTGTTCGCGGTCGAAAGGCGCCTTCACGGCGCCGCCAAATGGCCCCTTGGCTTGCAGACTATCTGAGCGGAAGAAGATAAACGCGCCGCCGTGAAATTCGTTGCCGCCTGCCTTGGAAACAATGTTCAGAGCGTTGAAGCCGGCGCGGCCGAATTCCGCGGAAAAACGTCCGGTGACGACCTGGAATTCCTGAATCGATTCCTCGGTGAAGTTCTGAGACACGCCGCCGATCTGAGAATCATTATTCTCGACGCCGTCCACCGTCGTGTTTGTGCCGCGCCCGAGATTGCCGAGCGAAGAAACCTCCACCGCGCGTGCCTTCGTGGGATCAAACGAAGGAGCAGAAGTATTGCCGGGCAGGAGGAAAGCGAGCTCGGTGAAGTTGCGGCCATTGAGGGGAAGCTCGTCAATGGAGCGTTGATTGACCACGCCCTCGATGGTTGAGCCGGTGGTATCGACTCCGATCAGTTCTTCACTGACGACCACCTTCTCTGCGCCTCCGGCCAGCGTAAGACTGATATCCGCGCTGGCCGTCCGTCCAACTTCGAGAGCCAGGCCTTTGACCACGGAGCGCGCAAAACCCTTTGCTTCCACGGTCACGTCATACGTGCCCGCCGGCAGGTTGGTAAGTGTGTAAGAGCCGTCCGAACTGGTTTGGGTCGTACGCTCCAATCCAGTGGAGTTTTCCTTTGCCGTAACGCTTGCTCCGGCGACAGCGGATTTTTGCGGGTCAACCACGGTGCCAGTCAAGGTCGCCGTACTGACTTGGCCAAGAGTGGAATTGGCAGCAAATAGAAACACCGTTGCGATCAGCACACATAAGGAAAGCAAGCGAATCGCGTTTTTCATGGATTTCCTCCCCCAAGTCTTCGAGTTTAGGAGTGCACCGATACCCGGACCGTTTTGTTCCCCCCGAACGGCGCAGGCATACAGCCGTGAAGTCTACCGCTGACGGAAGACTATATGCTGCGAATACCAATGTCACTTATTTTCTTGTCATACCTGCATCGGGCCGACTTCGAGGAAAGCAGGGGATAGCGAATGGATCGCTAAAACACGGCGCGCTTTTGAATGGCCTGCTTGCTGGCCAAGGAAAAGCGCGGTTCCGCGGCTCCCTTCCCCAAAACGCGATTGGCGACGTACTCACCGAGGGAGGGACCGTGCTTGAATCCGTGGCCTGAGCCGCCCCCGGCAAGCCAAACATTGCTGAAATCCGGATGGCGGTCGATTAAGAAATCCCCGTTGGACGTGTTTTCGTACTGACACACGCGCGACTCCATCAATGGCGCACCTTTGAGCGCGGGAAACCGTCGAGCGAGGTAGGCGCGAGCCGAACTCAGGCCCTCCGCGCTTGCCACGCGATCAACCGTGTCCGGGTCGACCGCAGGACCGTGTGCGTCATAAGCGATTTTTACGCCGCGGCTCTCCAGGTCCGGGATCCCGTAGTATTCATCGGAAAGAATGATCCAGGCAGGCAGATTTGGCGCAGAGAATCGCAGGTCGCCCGGCGGGATTCCAAAGAAGAAAACTTCCTGACGGGAAGTAACGATGCGGTCTCTGAGAAGATTTGGGAAAACTTTCGGCAACCAGGGCCCGCATGCAAAAACGTAGTTCCCGGCGGTGACGGAAGTCCCGTCTCGCAGCTGGATCGCGTCGAGGCGGCCACCGCCGGCGGGAGATGCAACCGCAGCAACGCGGAATTCGACGCCACGTTCCCTTGCGTCTTCGACGACGGCTTGCACCGCACGCCGCGCCATCAGGACGCCGCTATCCGGCTCGATTATCCCTACTGCGTCGTTGTCGAGAGCAATTTGCCGATAGCGGCCGGCGAGTTCTGCGTGTGAAAGTTTCTGAAATTTTACGCCGGTTTTCTCCAGAACTGAGGCCGTCTGCAAGGCGTAGGGATCTGTGGGCTTGCAAATCCAGAGGACGCCGGTGGAATGGAAGAGCGGAGTTCTTCTGCGAGAGAACAGCTCGTTCCAGAGTGGGAGAGCGCGCTGGGACCACCGAGTATAAATCTCATTCGGGCCGTAACCCATCCGGATAACGCGGGACTCGCCGCCGGAACTGGCCCGATCGTTCGAAGGCCCGTAAGCGTCCAATAGCAGCACTCGCTGTCCGGCGCGGTTCAGAAAATGCGCCGTCCAGGCGCCGAACACCCCTGCGCCGATGACCACAACATCGAAGTTACTCCTGGATGGCCGTGGCAGGACCTTTGAACGCGAGCGTGCCGGCAAAAACAGATCCACGAATGAAATCGCGCCGATGCACCGTGTCTCCTGTCTGTATCCGTACTCCCGGGAACCAATGGTGACAAGCTTGGGCTCCTCTGGTGAAGCGGACTCTCTCTCACTTCGTTGCGGTCAGCTCGAAATTGATTTTCAGCTCATCCTTGACCCGCACGCCGCCGCCGCCCACCCTGATCGGAGTGATACCGTAATCGGATTGCCGGAGCGCGATTTCGCCCACAGCTGTGAGCTTGTCTCCACTCATTCGGATTTGGACAGGAACACTGACCTGTTTTTCAACGCCATGTAGGTTGAGTGTTCCGTCCAGCTTGGCATTGATGCCGTCACTTCCGGTTCGAATAACATGCACGAGGGTGGACGTGAACTTGATTTCTGGGAACTTATCGGAATTCAGTACTTTTTCTCCGAGCATGGTTGCCTGTACTTCGTTTCTGTCCTTTTCGGATTCGCCAGGGTCCAGCACTTCCAGCGATTTCGTCTGCACGAGAAAGGCGATGGAAGAGTCTTCGACGCGCTGCTCAGAAAACCGCGCCTGCCCCGAGAAGCGCTTGGCCAGAATCAAATGATCATGGCCAAATGCCTTGAAAAAGCCCTCTTTATAAACGTGGATCTCCAGCTTGCTGTGATCGGCGTCAATTCGGAAGATGCTGCCGTCGCTTGGCGGGGCGTAAAGAGCGGCTCTCGGAAGAGCCAGCAGTAGAATCGCCGTAATGCATTTCATGCAAGAATCTCCCCTCGGCCATGCAATTGCACAGCAGACCTCCTCCTCGAGCCCATCCGCAAGATAGCCTACGGTCAGTACCGAATCAACAGGCCGCAGCTCATTGTCCCGCACTTGGCGCCGACTCGTTCGATTAACGGGAAGCACCGTCCAACATGGCAGGCAAAAACGGGATCAACAGCCCTCACGGGATTTGTTGCAAAGAATTACTGCACCGCGAGCTTCAATTCGAGTTTTGCTCCCAATCCCACCTGCACCTTCTCACCTCCAGGAAGGTATCTTTGCAGTACTCGGGGATTTGTCCATTCCAATTCCCAGCCGTTTTCGAGAGCCAGGACCGTAAAAGTTCCGGGTGGGATGGCGGTGAGAGTGAAAGAGCCGTCGGAATCGCTTTGATCGCGGCGAAAAACTGCTTCGTTGTTTTCAGCGTCTTGCGGAACGAGGACCACCATCACTCCTCCAGCCGGTTTCCCGCCCTTGATTGCGTAACCCGTTATGCTGCCGCTTGCTTTCGTTACCACCACAGCGACACGGACGTCTTGCAACCCGCTGATTTGCAGGTTGTGGCCTGTGACCTTCGCACCCGTCGCGGTCAGGCTTCGCACGACCGTACCTACCTGCGCGAAGACGATGATTTCGTAGGTCCCCGCCGCGACCGCGTTTTGCTTGAAGGAAAACTCTCCGCTCGGATCGGACCTTACATTTATAAATTCCCCCGTGGCGATGTTGCGCAGTTGCACGTTGGCAGCTTGCGGTAGCGGCGAACCATCGTCCAAATTGATGGTGCCGCTCACGATCGGGGACGTGCTCGTATCTGTTGAGTCCACTTGTGTATCGCCGGCAACCTCGACGGTTCGCGAATGCACCACCGACTCATTGCCCTTCGAAGTGGTGACTTGGAGCTTGAACCGGCCCGGCGGCAGGCCGCTGACTTCGACAAGTCCCGGCGCGACGTTTTGGCTATTCGCCTGAACGTACTCCTGCATGTTTTCCGTGAGGGCCTGTGTCACTTGTACGAAGGAGTTCTGAGCCTCATCGGAAACGGGAGTCTTAACCAAGATGTGCAACGCTGCAATCGCACGCAGCGTAAAGTCGGCCGTCTCCACGTCGCCGGAGTGCAGCGTAATCGGCGCTGCGCCGCCAATGTCCGTCGCGTTCGTAAAAAAAGTAGCGGGGTAGACGACGTCCAGTACGGGGTCATGCTCTTCCATGGGACCGAAATCCCCGGCGGACCCTTGCTTGGACTGGAATCGTCGAATGGCGTTGTTTATTGCATACCATGGGTGCGCTGAGACGGCGATGAAATACGTGCCTGGCTCCAAATGGCCGAAATGATAATAGCCCTGGTCGTCGGTCGATCCCCTTCGATGAATTCGCGTCGCGCGCCTTCCTCTGACCGTGTTCTGCTCAAAAATTAGGACCTGTGCGTTGCGCACCGGTTCGCCCATCTCATCGGTGACTTGGCCTGAGATTTTCGCAACAGGCGCCAGACGGAATCGAAGATTCTCTGTTTCAAGTCCAGGCCCCACGACGATCGCGGTCGTAAATGTCTCGTGCTGCTGGTAGTTCTGCGCCAGGTACCCGCGCCGCCTCGCAGAGAGCACGTATTTCCCCGGCGCAACATTTTCAAAGGCAAAGCTCCCGTCGTTTCCGCTCCGAATAATCTGCGCGGAACTAGGCGAAGTCGACGAGATAGAGACGTCTGCCTGTGCGAGCGGCTGGCCGGTGATGGCGTCCACGACCGTGCCGCTGATTCGAAACGTTTGCCCCTCGGTTGCAGCAGTCGATTGAGGCGGACGAACGGATGCAGTCTCCTGCGCCTGATAACTGAGCAACAACGCCGCCACGGCGAAAATCGGGGAGAGCATCAGAATCTACTCCTGCACATGAACCAATTCCAGATCCACGCTCGCGGACTCGCCCGGCGCAAGAGTAACGTCGCGTGCCTTCGAAAGATACTTCTGCACGACTTCGGGATTCAGATATTCCAGGCCATCTATCCGGTCGAAGGCAATCACTTTGTACGAGCCGGGAGCTAGCGAGAATCCAAATCCGGGGTTTGTGGGGTTCGATATCCCTATGCCTTGCAATTGGATCCTCCTGCTTTGATCCGGGAGAGCAATGACCATAGCTTGCGCGCTCTGCTCGTCAAATGAGACCTTCCCGTGCAGATTTGCGAAATCATCGCGCATCACAATCTCGATCGGCTGCACGGAAGCACCCGGCGCGATTGCAATCTCCTGGCGAAGCAGATCCGTCATCCCCGATCTGGCCGATTGCACGTAATACAGCCCGTTCGGGTAGATTTGAACTGCATAAATCCCCGGCGGAACGTTGGCGATCGCCAATGTCTTGTTTTCAGGATCTCCGACGTATCCAGCGCTGTACTGCATGCGCGACAATAAACCTTCTTTCATGCTCAGGAATACACTTGCGGGCGGGTTGCTCTGTCCGCCCCTTCCAACTCTTGAGATGAACGTCGGGCCTTCGCCATCAGACCCCGTCTGGGGCCGCGTAGTCTCCACGCTCACCGACACCGGGATCGTGATTCCTGGCACGAGCGACAAATGTACTCCCGAGAGGTTCGAACTGAGGTCCACCGACCGCGATGCGGAGTAAGTTTGCGGGGCGTTTCGAGAGTTGAAAGCCGGCGCAGCTTGTCCTTCCTGCGCAGAAGCCTTAAGGGTGTACGAGCCCGCAGGCAGCCATCCCGTTTGGAATTCCCCCGTCCGCTGATCCAATCGCACGTTCGCCGAGATTCCCTGTCCTACCGCATTAATAAATTGTAGGTTCACGGGTACTCCCGCCGGCGCTCCGCTGACGCTACCCGAGACGCGGAATAGCGGATAGAGTGGAAGTGAATACATGATCTCGACACGCTTGCCCGGTGTGATCTGAATGGGAGCTGCTGAGGACAGATCGGCGACGCCGGGATAAAAAATTGCCGCGTAGCCCTTTGCGCCAGGCTCCGACGGTCTGGGAGGCAAAACCACCGGTGTCTGCCCCGGTCCCATGAACAGATAATAGGCGCCGGGCCGGAGTTCTGCGAGGCGAAACTCGCCTTCCTCGTTCGTTTGGGCGCCCCTAGTTTCCTGCCAGCTCAGCTCCCCGTTCTGGACACTTCGGAACAGCAAGCGAACAGGAATCCCTTCGATGCCTTCGCCGCTCTCGCCGCTGATCCGCCCATGGATAATCCCTTCCGGGATGAGTTTGAGCACCGCGGCAGGTGCATCCTGGCCGACCCGAACATATTGTTGAGGTGGCCTTTGCGGTGCTAATTCCTGCTCCGAGAAAAATCCCGGCTTCCTGGCGGCAGCAAAATAACTTCCCGCCGCAATTTTTTCAAATTGAAATCTCCCATCCGCGCCAGTTAAGACGGATCGTTGTGTGTTTGCGTAGATTTGCACTAGAGCGCCACGAATCGGCTCACCCGTGACGGAATTGACCACCGTGCCCCGGAGCGTATAGGTAGACGATTCCGTGGACTGCGAAAATCCCGGGGACGACCCTGCAATTCCCGATCGAACCGCTTCTTCAGCGGCGCGAAATGACCTGCAGCTAATTGCCGCCCATGTGGGATATAGCACCGCGTGGAAGAACAGGAAGATGATTCCAAGCTGCATGAAACACGCCCTATTGGCTGAGGCAAATTTCGGGACAAGTCTACACCGGCTAGGATGCAAATCGCAGGTCCTGCTTTGCCCTGCCAAAACGTCAGCTGTTGTTCATTGCTAACATCTTTGCTCTTTGCAGGGCCGGCGATCTCAGACATATCCCTTGACAATTGACCCGTAAAAGCGTAACTGAGCACCCGAAACTCAGGGCCCCCAGGGGATGCGTCGTTTCATGTCTCTCACGCTCCCCCTTTCTTCGGGGTATCTGAAAAGCTCAACTTCGCGCGCATGCCAATCTCGTTTTGACTGGAGGAGTGCCTGTGACCTGGACACAAAACTACGACCCGCTCGGCCATTGGTGGCTCTCGACTCTCGTGGCTGCGCTTCCCATCATCGTCCTGCTCGGCTTGCTCGCGGGGTTGAAGGTGCGCGCGCATCTCTGCGCCGTTGCGGGCGCCGCCACCGCTGTCCTCTGCGCCATCTTCGTCTTCCACATGCCGGCCCAAACAGCGGTGAGCAGCTTTGCTTACGGTGCGGCATTCGGGCTCCTGAAAATCGTCTGGATCGTCATCGCCGCCGTGTTCCTTTACGACATCTCCGTCGAAACGGGGCAATTCGAAATCATGAAGCATTCCGTGGCCGCAATTACTCCCGACCGCCGCCTGCAGCTTCTCCTCGTGGCGTTCTGCTTCGGCGCGTTTATCGAAGGCTGTGCCGGATTCGGCGCCCCTGTGGCTATCGCCGGCGCCTTCATGATCGGCTTGGGATTCAAGCCCTTCCATGCTGCCGCTCTCAACCTCATCGCCAACACTGCTCCCGTCGCCTGGGGCGCCATTGGAACTCCGGTGCACGCATTGGCGAGCGTGACGGCGCTGCCGGAAAGCGATCTGAACGCCATGATCGGCCGTATTCTCCCTATCACTGCCGTCATCGTGCCTTTCTGGCTGGTCCGCGCCATGGTCAGCTGGTCGGAGACATTCGAAGTCCTTCCCGCAATTCTGGTCGTCGGCATCTCTTTCGCCGGCACGCAGTTCTTCTGGTCGAATTATATGGACAGCAATCTGGTGGACATTGCCGCCGGCGTCGTTTCCCTGGTGGCCACCATGCTCTTCCTCCGCGTGTGGCAACCGAAGCGGGTCTGGCGATTCGAGGACGAGCGCCAAGAAGATGCCGCGAAGGTCGCACGCAATGAAGTAGTCAAGCACTACTCAAGCGGTCAAATTGCCAAGGCTTGGCTGCCCTTTGCCATCCTCTCGGTTTTCGTGCTCGCATGGGGACTGCCCAGTATTAAGCTGGCCATGAATCAGGCTACTACGCCCGCCTTCAAGGTGGTCATGCCTGATGGTAAACCTCGCCCCGGCCCGGCGGGATGGGACTGGCCGTATTTGCATGCCAAAGTGTTTCGAACCACGCCTGTCGTGGCGAAACCAACAGCCGAAGCCGCGCGCTTCGATTTCAACTGGCTCACCGCCACGGGCACGGGCTGTTTTCTTGCGGCTTTGTTTGCGGGTGTGATTCTCGGCCTCAAACCGGGAAAGATCCTTCAGATCTTCGGCCGCACGCTGTTTCGACTGCGATTTGCCATCGTAGCGATGACGTGCATGCTGGGCTTAGGTTACGTTACGCGGTATTCCGGCATGGATGCGGTCTTAGGACTCGCCTTCACGCGCACCGGCTGGTTCTTTCCTTTCTTCGGCGCCTTCATTGGCTGGCTTGGCGTGGCCCTCACCGGCAGCGACACCTCCTCAAACGTCCTCTTCGGCGGCTTGCAGAAAATTACCGCCCAGCAACTCAACCTCAGCCCCATTCTCATGTGCGCCACGAACAGCGCCGGCGGCGTCATGGGCAAGATGGTTGATGCGCAATCCATTTGCATAGCCACCGCTGCCACCAATCAGGTCGGCAACGAAGGTTCCATCTTCCGCTTTGTTTTCTGGCATTCCGTGGCTCTTGCTGCCATCGTCGGCGTCATCGTGATGCTCTACGCCTACGTCTTCCCGCAATTCATTCCCCACGGTTTGACCTTCATCCACTGATGGGGCAAGCTGCTCCCAGGGGCAACCGCCCCTGGGAGCATAACCCCGGTTCCCGGAAAGGCCGCCGTGGATGCCCACATTTTCGGGGAGTTGCGCGCCATCGTCGGGCCGCATGGCCTGATCACTGCGCCCGAAGAACTCCACACCTACGAGTGCGACGGTCTCACAAATATCCGTGTCATGCCGCGCGCGGTTTTGCTTCCCGCTTCCACCGAACAAGTTCAAGCGATCACTCGGATCTGTCATCGCGAGCGCATTCCCTTTGTCGCTCGCGGCGCCGGCACCGGCCTTAGCGGCGGCGCTCTTCCCGTCGAAAACGGCATCGTCATCAGCCTCGCGCGCATGAACCGCATCCTCGAAGTCGATTTTCCAAACGCCCGCGTCGTCGTTGAGCCCGGCGTGATCAATCTCGATGTCACCGGTCGTGTTCAACTTCAAGAATATTTCTATGCGCCTGATCCCTCATCGCAATCCGTTTGCAGCATCGGAGGTAACGTCGCGGAAAATTCCGGTGGCGCCCACTGTCTCAAGTACGGCTTCACCACCACGCACGTGCTCGGTCTTGACGTGGTTCTCCCCGACGGCACGCTTGTTCACCTCGGCGGAAAAACACTGGATCATCCCGGCTACGACCTTGCCGGCATTTTCGTCGGCTCCGAGGGCACGCTCGGCATTGCCACAAAAATGATCCTACGCATCGTAAAGCGCCCCGAGTGTGTGCAGACGCTCCTCGCCGCGTTCCCCTCCACCAATGAAGCAGGCGCCGCCGTGAGCGGCATCATCGCGGCAGGCATGCTCCCAGCAGCTATCGAAATGATGGACAACCTCGCCATCCAGGCCGCTGAAGCCGCTGTCCATGCCAACTATCCCAATTGCGGCGCACTCTTGCTTGTGGAACTCGACGGCCCGGTCGCTGAAGTCGAAGCCCTCATGACCCAGGTCAACGAAATCTGCCGCGCCAACGGCGCCTGGGAGATTCGCGTCGCCCAGTCTGAGGCGGAGCGCGCCTTGGTCTGGAAAGGCCGCAAAGCCGCCTTCGCAGCGATGGGCCGCATCGCCGCAAACTACATCGTCCAGGACGGCGTGATTCCTCGCACTGCGCTTCCCCGTGTGATGAGCGAAATCGATCAACTCAGCAAGGAAGCAGGTTTGCGCGTGGCCAATGTATTTCACGCCGGTGACGGAAATTTGCACCCGCTCGTCCTCTACGACCGCCGCATTCCCGGGCAGGAACACGCCGCGGAGGCTCTCTCGAACCGCATTCTGGAAATATGCATCGCGGCGGGAGGTTCCATCACCGGCGAGCACGGCGTTGGCGAAGACAAAAAGATGATGATGGCCAAAATGTTTGCCGAGCCCGATCTCGACACCATGCAGCGCGTCCGCTGCGCCTTTGATCCACTGCTGCTTTCGAATCCCACTAAAATCTTCCCCACGCCGCGCCTCTGTGGCGAAAAACCCGGTGAATACCTCCCTCACCCTCTCGAAACCTCCGGCATCGCGGAGCGCTTTTGATCACAATCATGGACTCCAGCTCTCAAAGAATCGCCTCAGTTGCGCCTCCTGAGCGGGGGTTTCACGACATCGTTGGAGAGAACAACTTTCGTGCGGCAATTCCCGAAGATTCCGTTGCAGGTGTTCAACCGCGCTTCGTTGTCGAGCCGGGGACTGAAAAGGAACTTGCTTCCGTCCTCCGTCATGCAAACGAGGTGGGTCTCGCGGTCATCCCCCGCGGAAGTGGCACAAAACTGGGATGGGGCAACCCACCCTCGCGAGCCGACCTGATTCTTTCTACCGCCCGCCTGAACAAAATCCTCGAGCACGCTTGGGCCGACCTCACCGTAACCGTCGAAGCGGGCTGCACGATCCAGAAACTGGAGGACGCCCTCGCCCAGCACGGTCAGCGGCTTGCTCTTGATCCCCTCTGGCCTGAAAAAGCTACGGTGGGTGGCGTGCTCTCTGTCAACGACAGTGGCCGTCTGCGCCTTCGTTTCGGCGCGCTGCGTGATCTCATCATTGGTGTCACGCTTGCTCTGTCCGATGGAACCCTGGCCTCCAGCGGCGGCAAAGTCGTCAAGAATGTCGCCGGCTACGACTTGCCAAAACTCGCGACCGGCGCGCTCGGCACGCTCGGCGTCATCACGCGCGCGGTCTTCCGCCTCCATCCCCTACCTCGAAATGCGCGCACACTCTCCCTCTCCACGGCGTCTCTCGAAGAGATGCAGCCGCTGATTCTCGCCATTCAAGATTCGAAACTTGCCCACACCTCTCTGCAGGCCCGCGTGGGCGCACATTCTCTACCGGTCATCGACGTCTTGTTCGAAGGCACCGAGACAGGCATCTCGGCGCAAGAAACGCATCTGAAAAAAATTGCCGGGCATTTGCAAGTCGTTGAAAGCCCCGAAACCCCGTGGAACGCCCGTCAGAATCTTTGGCATTCGAGCGATGCGTCTGCCATCTCGAAGATCAGTGTCCTCCCCGCCAGCATCGCGGAAACGATCCAGGCGATCCAGCGCGAAGCAAGTTCCCGGCAGTTGCAGTGGAAAGTGGTGATGCAAGCAACGGGAATTGGGGGGCTTCTGCTGCAAGGAGCACCGGAAAACTTGCGCGGGTCGCTACTGCAGCTCCGCGCCGAGATCGAGCAGGATGGCGGTTCGCTCGCAGTCCTTCATCGGCCGGCGGCTCTGCTGCCTATCGATACTTGGGGACAGCCGGGCGACGCGCTTCCGCTCATGCGTGCTGTCAAACAACAATTCGATCCCGGGAACACGCTAAAGGAGGCATCTGATGGTGGACGCTCCCTCAACACCCGTTCCCGTGACCGCCTTCGACGCCCATCACCCGCCTTCGAATGAAATCATCGACAAGTGCGTGCATTGCGGATTTTGTTTGCCGGTTTGTCCCACCTACGTTCTTTGGGGCCAGGAAATGGATTCTCCGCGCGGCCGCATCTATCTGATGAGACTCGCCGCCGAAGGCGTAGCCACCATGACCCCGCAATGGGTCCAGCATTTCGACACTTGCCTCGGCTGCATGGCCTGCATGACCGCGTGCCCTTCGGGAGTCGACTACGGAAAATTGATCGAAGCAACCCGCGCGCAAATCGAGCGTAATCATCCCCGTTCGTTTTTTGAAAACCTTCATCGCCGCTTTCTCTTCGAGGTCCTCACACGTCCGGACCGCCTCCACCTTCTTCGCCTTCCACTCCTTGCGTATCAGAAATCCGGCCTGCAGTCGCTCGTCCGCGGCGCCGGCCTTCTAAGCCTTTTCCCGATGCAGCTCCAGACCATGGAAGCCCTTCTTCCGAAACTGCAAGCCAGCGAACACGTGCCGGGACTCACGGCTGCACATGGGGTAAAGCGCCGCCGCGTCGGCCTTCTTCTCGGCTGCGTGCAGCGCGAATTTTTCCCTCAGATCAACGCCGCCACCGCTCGAGTCCTCGCCGCGGAAGGCTGCGAAGTCGTCGCACCTCAAGCGCAGCCCTGCTGCGGCGCGCTGATGGTCCACGCAGGAGAAGAAGAGGGTGCACTGGCTCTCGCTCGCAAAACCATCGAAGCATTCGAGCGTGCGAACGTAGACACCGTTGTGACGAACGCAGCCGGTTGCGGCTCAAATGTGAAGGACTACGGCCATCTTCTCCGCGACGACCCCAGCTGCGCCGCGCGCGCAAAAGTTTTTTCCGCCAAATGCAAGGACATCACCGAAGTTCTCGCCGAACTCGAACCGCGCGCCATCCGGAACCCGCTTCGCTTGCGCGTCGCATTCCAGGATTCCTGCCATCTTCAGCACGCTCAAGGCGTCCGCGCCCAGCCTCGCTCGCTGCTCTCAAACATTCCCGGCTTGGAACTTGCCGAGATCCCGGAAAGCGCGATCTGCTGCGGCTCTGCCGGAATCTACAATCTGGTCCAACCGGATGCCGCTAGCGCTTTGGGCGAACGCAAAGCTCGCCTCATCGCTCCTTTGAAAGTGGACGTCGTGGCCACTGGCAATCCCGGATGCCTGCTGCAAGTGCAATCTTCATTGGCCAGGATCGGCCATAAGACGCCAGTCCTGCACACCGTTCAACTTCTCGACGCTTCGATTCGCGGCGCAACGCGGGAGTCCCTTTTAAAATAACTGGCTGAATCATAGAGTGCACGCATCGCAGTCTCTTCCCCGCTGGAATCAGCTCATCGATACGCGCGCACGAAAAAGTACGCCGTCATCGCTACCCCCACCACAATCACGAAACCCCGAATCCACGCTTGCGGAAGTTTCTGCGCATAGTGCGCTGCGAAGTATCCGCCGAGAATCGCCCCGGCCGTCATCACTATCGCCTGTGGCCACACAATCGCTCCGCTCACCACGAACGTTACCGTCGCAACGCCGTTGATGAAACCGCCAAGCACCACTTTCAGCGCGTTCATCGCATGGATGTCCGTCATCCCCAGCGCCGCGAGCATCGCCAGATTCATGATTCCCATCCCGCCGCCAAAGTAACCGCCGTAAATCGCCACGAACAATTCGAAAATGGCCGCGCCTGCAATTGCGGCTCGGCTGGCGTCGTGGGAGATTCCCGCCGAGATTCTCCCTGTCAGGTGTTTTCCGAATGCAAACAGCAGCGTCGCGCCCAGCATCAGCCATGGCAGCACGCGCAAAAATGTTTGCGCCGGCGTGTTGATCAGGAGGAACGCCCCCGCCAACCCGCCAAGAATACTCGTGACAACCAGCGGAATCATCACGCGTCGCGAAATATTCAGACGGCTGCGGTAAGCGCCGCCGCTTGCCGTCACTCCGACCCAAAGCGCCAGCGTGTTCGTCGCGTTGGCCGGAACCGGGGGCACGCCCGTAAAGAGTAGCGCGGGAAACGCAATGAAGCTTCCCCCGCCCGCAACCGCATTAATCGTCCCGCCGAGGGCCCCGGCGAAAAAAAGAAAAATCGCCTGTGAAAGAGTCAAGGCAGGTTTTTATCACGTTTGCCGTCCTCCGCTCCAGTTGGAACGCCTTCGCCAAAACGCGGCCATCCGATCGCCCGGACTCTGTTTCGCCGAACTCCATTTGTTTCCCAAGTCATTTCTTGACAAGCCGCGTCTGGGAGTATATGTACGGAGCATTTTCAGGGCTCTTCCCATTGGAAACCTGGCTCGCGCCTCCAATCGCGGGCTTCAGGGGGCTTCCAGATGAAAGAGTGAGCCGCATTGGCTGCGCTGTATCAAGGGGCCAGGCTTTTGGTGAATCTGGGGGCAGGATCCGAGTTCCGGTCGCAATCGAACAGGAGGACGCATGGCTAGCCAGGCAAACGCAATCCCCATGGGCGGTACCGCCGAATACGGAATCTGGAGGGTGATTCTTGCCTCCGCCGTCGGCACCATGATCGAGTGGTACGACTTTTATATTTTCGGAAGCCTCGCTGCCGTGTTGTCCCCGATATTCTATCCGCCCGGGAACCAGACATTTTCCTACATCGCTTACTTGGCCACGTTCGCTGTGGGATTCGTCGTGCGGCCCTTTGGCGCGCTCTTTTTTGGACGGATCGGCGACATCGTGGGGCGCAAGTATGCGTTCATTGTGACGTTGTCAATTATGGGTGGAGCAACAGCACTCATCGGAATGTTGCCGACGTATAAGACCGCCGGATGGTTCGCACCGATCGCACTCTTGGCCATCCGCATCCTGCAAGGCCTGGCGCTTGGTGGGGAATACGGAGGCGCAACGGTCTACGTCGCCGAACACGTTCCCGACGGCAAGCGCGGCTTCTACACCAGTTTCATTCAGATCACCGCCACCCTCGGTTTGTTCGTTTCCCTGTTGGTGGTTCTCGCTACTCAGTCTTCCATGAGCCCGGCGGACTTCCAGCGGTACGGCTGGCGCATCCCGTTCCTGATTTCTGTCGTGATGCTGGCGATCTCCCTTTACATCCGTCTGAAGATGAAGGAATCGCCCATCTTCTCGCAGATCAAGTCGGCGGGGATGACTTCGGCGCAGCCTCTGAAGGACGCCTTTGGGAAATGGGAGAACCTCAAGCGTGTCCTCATCTCGCTCTTCGGCGCTACCGCGGGCCAAGGCGTCGTGTGGTACTGCGGGCAGTTCTATGCCCTGTTCTACATGCAAACGATTCTTAAGGTAAACCCCACGCTGGCGGCCAAAATCGTTGCCGGCGCTGTCCTGATCGGGATGCCATTTTTCACCGTGTTTGGCGCGCTATCAGACCGCATCGGACGGAAAAAGATCATAATGGCCGGTTGCCTGATCGCGGTACTCACCTACATCCCGATTTACAAGGCGATGGAGCGCGCGGCCGGAAACAACGTTGTGTCGCTATGGTCAACGCGCAATGCAGTCACAGGCGCAATCAGCCTGACCGCGGTGACAACCGACGCCTCCGGGGCGTTCGTGGCTGCCAGGGAGGCCCGCGATCCCAACGTCCCCATGCTCGTGTTCCTGGTCTTCATCCAGGTGATTTACGTCTGCATGGTGTATGGACCCATTGCAGCCTACTTGGTGGAAGCGTTTCCGGCGAAGATCCGCTATACCTCTCTTTCGCTGCCGTATCACATAGGCAATGGCGTATTTGGAGGGCTGCTACCGTTGATCGGGCTCTCCGTCTGCGCTGCCACTCACAACATCTATGCGGGTCTGTACTACCCCATGGCCGTAGCATCCCTGACGTTTGTCGTGGGGAGCCTGCTGTTGAAGGAGACGCACGGTACCAAGATCTGGGACGAAGTCGGCGGCATGAAGTAGCCGCCTTCCCCATGAACGCTCACGCTCTCCGGTGGGCGCGCACTGTATTGACTCCTGCGCTTACGCGGTAGCATCATCTTTCCCGGCGAATGCGCCCTTCTCTGCGAATGGCGCCGGCCTGAAAAGGGAGCGGCGTGTTTTCGTCCGCTTTTTTCTCGCGCCGAAACTTCACCATCGGTTTCCATCTCTCTAGGGGGGCAAATTTCGTGGCCAAAGCCCAGGCAAGAAAAACCACCCATCGCAGGCGCGCATCCTCTGCTTCCGCCTCACTCAAGAAACTCACCGAAGCGCAAATTGCTGTCCATTGGAAAGAGGAAGAATACTTTCGCCCTCCGAAAAAGTTCATCGCGCAAGCCAACCTTAAAGATCCCGCTTTCGTCAAAAAGTTCGGCGAAAAATATTTTCCGGAATGTTTCGACAACTACGCCGAGCTCCTCGACTGGTACAAGCCCTGGCGCAAAACTCTCGACACCTCCAATCCTCCCTTCTGGAAATGGTTTGTGGGCGGAAAGCTCAATGCCTGCTACAACTGCGTCGACCGCCATCTCGCCAAGCACAAGAACAAGGCTGCGCTGATCTTCGTCCCCGAGCCGGAAAACGAATCCCCCGCCGTCATCACGTACCAGGAGCTTTACAAGCGCGTGAACGAAGTCGCCGCGATGCTCCGCGATTTCGCCGAACTCAAAACCGGCGACCGCGTCACCATTCACATGCCCATGATTCCCGAGCTCCCCATCACCATGCTCGCCTGCGCTCGCCTCGGCATCGTTCACTCCGTCGTCTTTGGCGGTTTCAGCGGTGAAGCCTGTGGCCTTC
>WNFF01000495.1_pt1 | contig 29372 bp, 28 predicted proteins | sample 5400441 | NCBI WGS metagenome assembly WNFF01 (sample SAMN13153345, study PRJNA577476) | soil metagenome | isolation source: 120 cm saprolite under Douglas fir tree site 2 hole 3 replicate 1 | place: USA:California | collected 2015-04-18
TCCGCCTCTTCTTAACGGCTCCTCAACGACTGCCTTCATATTATGCGCCCGTTCTTCCCAACAGCGCCCGCTCCTCGGTAAGATGCAGCTTCGCGCCAAAATGATGAATGCTCATCTCGAAGACGACCGCCTTGCTGCTTCCGGGCCCCGCGACGTTACTCTCTACACGCGTCCCGGATGCCACCTTTGCGACGAAGCCAAGCGTGCCATTGCGCCGCTCTTGCAGGAATTCGACGCCTCTCTCCGGGAAGTCAATATAGATGGCGATCCTGTCCTAAAGGAGCGCTACGGTTGGGATATTCCTGTGCTCTTCATCGGCCAGAGGAAAGCGGCGAAGCATCGTGTGGATCTGGAGCAGTTCCGGCGGCAGCTTCAAGATGCCGGGGCAGGCTGAAATCCTCAGCTTAACTTTCGCCGCGGTAGATTGCTGAAGCTAGTGGCCGCCGGCAACGTGTGCGCCGACGGTTTCGTCCGGCACGTCACCCTTGCGGCCCTTGACGCGGTCGTAAACACTGACCTGGCTGACCGAACCAAGCGCTTCGTTGTAGAAGGTCGGAACGCCCAGAGCCGTGCGCAATTCTTCGTTGAACTTCCGCAGATTTTGCAGATGCGTCGCGAGCGCCGGCAATTTCTGTCCTTCGTCAGTGAGCAAAAACTTCTGGTAACCGGCGTCCCATAGACGCGTGAACTTGCCCTTTACCATGATCGTCGGGGGAATCGTCATCTGGTAGAGGTCGTCGGGGCCTTTGCGGAACTCCGCTCCGCATCCGTATTTTTCGACCCGCACTACGCCGCGCGTGCTGCCTACCGCAAACCCCAGCGCCGCGAGACTCTCGATTGCCTTTGGTGAGAACCGCTCATCGACATTCCACATGGTCTCTTCAGAGTAATGAATGCGCCGGATTCTGTAAAGCACGCACCGGATTGCCTCTGCTGTCATTGCAGTCTTCTCGCGCTGTCCGGACGTCATCACGAAAGGTCTTACACAATAAATTCAAAGCATCGTAATTTCCGATTTTACTTGCATTTTTCTTTTCACCATACTCTCGCGAGCTTGCCCGGGGTGCCCGGGGTTATCCACAGGGCGGCACTCGATTTTTGCACCAAGGGTGTGATAAACGCGTGGCAAGGGCCGTGTCGCATATTGAGGGAAGGGGTGTATGCACATGAGAAAAATGTTTCGACTGATGATGATTTCTCTAAGTCTTCTTTGCCTGCTGAGCATGCCTGCGCGGGCGCAACAAACGCTTGGCTCGATCAATGGCACGGTAGCCGACGTAAGCGGCGGGGTCCTCGGAAAGGTCACTGTGAAGGTTCACAGCGCCGCGACCAACCTGGAGCAGACCGCGGTCACCAAAGACGACGGCTCCTTCTTGATTGTGGGACTCCCCATCGGAAAGTATTCGCTGACCTTTTCGCGCGACGGCTTCAAAGTGGAGCGTCACCCGGAAATATTGGTACAGGGCGGCGTCACTACAACCGTCAACGGCTCGCTGCAGCCCGGCGAGATCACGACGCAGATCACCGTTTCTTCCACGCCTTTGCTGAACCAGACAGACACCGCCATTGGATATACGCTGAATCAAGATCTGATCGAAGGCACGCCTCTAGGTACCGGCAGCTTTACGCAGTTAGCGTTGCTGAGCCCGGGCGTGAACGCGGACTTTCTCACCGGCTCCGGCTCGAACGCTGGTTTGGGTAATCAGAACATTTTTGCCAACGGCCAGCGGGACACCAGCAACAGCATTGTCGTGAACGGTGTTCAGGCCAACAATCTTTTTAACGGCAAGACGTCAAGCGGCGTGGCCGACAACCGCGCGGTGCTGAATACCGGAGAGAATTTCTCGGCGATCGGCGGCGAAATTCAGACCAGCACATCGGTGTACAGCGCCATCGGCCAGGCCATACCGTCTCCCCCCCAGGAGACCCTCGAAGAGGTACGGGTTAGCACCTCGATGTACGATGCTTCGGAGGGCGGGTACAGTGGTGCGCACATCACCCTGCAAACGCGCAGCGGCACAAATGAGCTGCACGGCCAGGCCTATGAATACCACCAGACTAGCGCCTGGAATGCGGCCCCGTTCTTTTTCAATCAAGACCCGACGCTGAGAGACCCGAACGGCCCCACTCATGGAAGTACCGTTCCCTCTTTGAAACGCAACACATTTGGTGTGACGCTCGGCGGGCCCATCTTGAAAGACAAACTGTTTTTCTTCGCATCCTATCAAGGGCAACGCGCCGTGGATCAGGACAGCTCGCTCTCCGAAGTGGCAACCCTACCCGGACTCAGGGATACCAACCGGGACGCTGCGAGTCTCGCTGCTCTGGCGAATAGCGCGTTTGGCACCACCCTGCAGGCAAGCGATATCAATCAGGTCGCGCTGAACATTATGAACCTCAAGCTGCCCAATGGGCAGTTCTTCATCCCTTCGGAAAATCCCGCGATCAATCAGGCACTCGGATATAACGCGTTGGTAGTCGGGCCGAAAACGACATTCAGCGCCGATCAGGTGAATGGCAACATAGATTATAATTTCAGCGCCCAGGATCGGCTCGCGGGCAAATACTATTACCAGAATGATCCGACCTTTGCTCCCTTCGCGGTCAGCCAGGTGGGAAATTTCCCCCAGCAATTGAGCGCGGGATCGCAGGCCTTTTCCCTCGAGAATGCCACCACGATTTCACCGAACGCCGTGTGGACCCAGCGATTTGGTTTCATTCGTGAAAGGGCCTTCGCGCATACGACCAATGAATATACGAATAGCGACTATGGAATGAACATTTTTAACCTCCCTGATGTGCCTGGGATATCCATCACCACGCCCAATCCGAACCTCAGCTCAGGTCTTAGAATAGGTCCGGCCAGCAACTTCGCGGACGCTGGAATTTTTCAGAACGAATTTGAAGGGGCAACGAAATACTCTTGGTCCGTAGGTCGCCACACTCTAGCGTTTGGCTTCCAGTGGGATCACACCCAGCTCAACGTCGTCAACAAGAACAACCACCTGGCTTTGTTGAATTTTTCTGATTTCTCTGCATTTCTGCAGGGCAATCTCTGCACTCCCAATTCTTTCTTCTGCGGCGAAACTGGCGCTTCCACCTTTATCAATGGCGAGTCAAACCGTTATTACCGCTCCAACCAGGTAGGCACCTATACTGCGGACACTTGGCGCATCAAGTCGAACCTTACTCTTACTCTGGGCGTGCGCTGGGATTGGGACGGCCCATTAACGGAGAAGAATGGCCGGCTGGCCAACTTCTACCCACAGGACTATAGCTTCGCGCCGTGCTTGAATGGGGGAGTCGCGGGTCCTCCGCCTTGCGACGCTGGGACGGGTATCGTCACCAGCACCGGAATAGTCATCGCCGGAAACAACAAACAGTTTCCGACCAAGGGCGTGAGCAACTCAACACTTACTGGACGTCAGTGGGGTTTTGCTCCACGCATAGGTCTGGCCTGGACGCCGTCGTTCGTGAAGAACCTTGTCATTCGCGCAGGCTATGGAATGTATTACGACCGAGGCGAATATCTTGCGGAACTTTCTCCCAGCGCTGGGGGCGGCTTCAACGGCCCGTTTGGCGTTACGGTCGAGCCACCATTTGTTGTGCCTATTCTCGCCCAGCCTACCGCGACCTTTGCTCTCCCCTTCGGCTCCCAGGCACTGCCGCCAGCGCCAAGCAGTCTGGCGGGAGTCGCCTCACTCGTTCCTAGAGTAAACGACTTAGTAAATGATACTACTCCGTATTGTCGAGCAAATCCGCCTCTCGCGAATTGTGGCCCGCTTCAATTTGCCGCTTACGATCCCAACAACAAACTGCCCTACTCAGAAAACTTCATGCTTGATTTGCAGTGGCAGCCTAAAAACGACCTTGTCCTGACACTCTCTTTTGTCGGCAATCACGGAGTCCACGAGACCATCCCGGTCCCCTTCAACCAGCCGGCGATCGCCACGCCCACTCATCCCATCAACGGCCAGATCTATTCATATGGATATACAGTGGTCGACAAGAATTTCAACCCCTTGATCAGCGCCGCATCGTTGAGCACACTGGTCAACGGATTCGGCTCAGGGAACACCGACTTGCGAACTCCCTTCATTGGCTTTGATCCTAACTCGCAGTACAACAAGGCCGCCGGTATGTCCAACTACGACGCATTGCAATTCCACGTGACCAAAAGAGCCGCCCGGGGCCTCACTCTCACCGGTTCTTATACGTGGTCTCACGCCATGGACGAAGAGAGCGGCCAGCAGCTCTTCTACAACGGCGACAATCCGCAGAATCTGCGCACGGGCTATGCAAATTCCGACTTTGACCGCCGTCACGTTTTCATCGTCAGCTATCAATATGAATTGCCGAAGACCAGCAAACTGCACGGCTGGACGGCACAACTCGTCAATGGCTGGGGTACCAGCGGGCTCGTAGCTGCGGAAAGCGGACAGCCCTTTAGCGTCATCGATTTCAGCGGCGGCATCGCCAGCCTCTATTTCGGCGGCGGCAACGACTTCGTTACGAATCCGCTTGTCCCGATCGGCGGGGTTGGAAGTACGCCGGGCGCAAAACCTGTTCTGCAAGGCACGCTCGGTGTTGATCCGTCCAAGCCAGTCTTAAACCCCGCGGCATTTGGGATTCCTCTTCTGCAGCCCGGGGACGCAACTTTCGGAGTTCCGCCTTGCGATCCGGCTCCGCCAGTAGGTACCGGAGCTTGCGACATCTACGAAACAGCGTTTGGCAATGGCCGCCGGAATATCTTCGTGGGTCCTTTTCAGTCCCGGGTGGACATGGCGCTATTTAAGAATTTTCAAATCAAGGAGCGCTTCAAACTCCGTTTTGATGTGCAGGCCTTTAACATTTTTAACCACCCCAGCTTCGATACGCCGAATAATAACGTTTCATTCAATCCTAGCTTCGCCGATCCGGCGGATTACGTGGGGAGAAATCCCTGCGTGACGGTGAATACCGGAATCGGCCCACAGGGCGCTTATACCTGTCCTCCACACGGACAGCTTGGGCTCATCCAGCACACCATCGGCAGTCCGCGATTCCTGCAGATGTCGCTGCACCTCATCTTTTAGCGCTTGGCAAAGCCGGGACCTAGCGATTGACATGTGGGGTGGCTTCCGGCGGGCGGTCGTTTTTCGCCTCTACTTCCGTTCGCCGGAACCCCGTTCACCCCTCCCTATTGCCGTCCAATACCTAGTTCTCGCCTTTGCCTGCAAGATACTTAACCAGTCGGCTGTAGCATGCTATCCTTCTACGTGTTTACTCGAACGGAGCGTCGGCCTCCCAATTTCGATCCTGTCGAAAGGGTTTCGGCCTGGCCGGAAGGCGTGCTTCCCAAGAGCCCTGTTTCCCGCTCGTACCCTTCTTTCACTTTCAAGAGGCCACCGCATTCGCGCTTCCCTCCACTCAACCCTTTTCTTTTCATATTCTTGCGCACTCTTTTGCACTTTTTTGCACTTGCAAAAAACCTATCCCTTTTGTTTTCAGGCCATTCCGCACTCTTTGCAAAAAAAACACGAGGGGTGGGGGCCCCCAAACTTCCCGCGAACCATTCCTCCGCCGCTCCTCATCTAGTGGGGTCTCCTATCTCCAGGCTAGGCCCGCGCATCCAATTCGGAGTATTATGGTCGCATATGTCGCAGGCTGCACCGCTTCGAGGGGCGTTTAACTGAGCGTCATGGCTACCACGGGCCACATCACCGCAACTCCTCGCGAATCAACGGCTCAGCAGGGCCGCGCGGGTGAATCGTTGCTTGACCGCATAGGGAATACTCCCCTGCTGCGGATGCAACGCGTTGGCCAGGAATTCCCTAACGTGGAATTCTGTGCCAAGGCCGAGTGGTTCAACCCCGGTGGATCAGTGAAAGACCGGCCGGCGCTGAGCATGATTCAAGCTGGTTTGGCCAGCGGTGCACTCCGAGCTGGCAAGACCATTATTGACGCGACAAGCGGTAACACCGGCATTGCCTACGCGATGGTCGGAGCGGCGCTGGGTTTTCCCGTGCAGCTTTGCCTGCCGGACAGCGCTTCGCATGAACGGAAGCGCATCCTTGCGGCGCTCGGCGCGGAGCTCGTGATCACACCCGGCGATGAAGGTACAGACGGCGCGATTCGCAAAGTGCATGAAATCGTTGCGGGAAATCCTGAGAAATATTTCTACCCGGATCAGTACAGCAATCCCGCGAACTGGCAGGCGCACTATCGCACCACGGCAAACGAAATTTGGCAGCAGACTTCCGGCCGGGTCACGCATTTTGTCGCGGGACTCGGAACGAGCGGCACATTCGTCGGAACGGCGCGGCGGCTCAAAGAACTTAATCCTGAGATCCGCTGCGTGAGTTTGCAGCCCGACGCATCGTTCCATGGCCTGGAAGGGTGGAAGCACATGCCGACGGCCATGCGTCCGGCGATTTACGATGACACGCTCGCCGACGAAAATTTGACGGTCTCCACGGAAGAGGCCTACCGGCTGGTGAAACGATTGGCGCGCGAAGAAGGCTTGCTCGTCAGCCCCAGCGCGGCGGCGGCGCTGCTGGGTTGCTTCCAGGCTGCGGCTGGAATCCCGAAGAACGCGAGCGCCGTTATCGTCACAGTCTTCGCGGATTCCGCTGCGAAGTACCTGAACGAACGTTTCTGGGACGAAGAATAGTTATGTCGGACGCAACGGCACTCCGGATCAGCGGACATCTTGCCGAGAAGATCGGCGCGCATGGCGCAGAGACTTATCCGCATGAATGCTGCGGCGCTTTGCTGGGACGCGATTCGACCGCCATCCTTGAGAGCGATCGGGGAAAGGGCGCACTCACTCCCGCGCGGGAGATCCTGCAACTCTTTCCTCTCGTTAATCGGCGAGACGATTCGCCGCGCAACCGCTTTTCGGTGAACGCGGAAGACGTTCGCGCAGCGGAAAAGGCGGCAGGCGAGCAGGGCCTTGAAGTGGTCGGCTGGTACCATTCGCATCCCGACCATCCAGCGCGGCCAAGCGAGTATGACCGCGATCACGCCTGGCCGTGGTACAGCTATATCATCGTCAGCGTGCAGAACGGCGCGCCTCAGGACATGACCTCGTGGCGGTTGAACGACGATCGTGCGGAGTTTTCGCCCGAGGAAATTGAGGTTCGACAACGCGCCGTCGTGTCGGCCAGTGGTTTCAACACAATGGAGAAATGAAATGCCCGTGAAAGTAATGATTCCATCGCCGCTTCGCCCCTACGCGGGGAAGCGTGACTCGGCCGAGTTCAATGCCCGGACTGTCGGGGAAGCGCTCGGCCACCTGACCACGGAATTCGCGGACCTGCGCAAGCATCTCTTTACCGAAGAAGGCAAGCTGCGCAGCTTCGTCAACGTGTACGTGAACGATGAGGATATTCGCTATCTCGCGAAAGAGAACACGCCCACGAAAGACGGAGACACAATCAGCATTATTCCGTCCATTGCAGGCGGTTGCATTTAGCGGCGGCGTTTCGAGCTTTGGCACGGCCCGGGATAAACTTCGTGAGGAATCTCTGATCGCGTATTGTTCCTCCGAGTCGAATCAGAATTTGAAGGAGTAGAGAAACGCAATGGCCACAACTGCACAGCCGCAGACCGGCGCAAAACCGGCAGCGAGCCTTTCAAACGAAGAAATCCTTCGTTACAGCCGCCACCTTATCATGCCGGAAGTCGGCATGGAGGGGCAGCTCAAGCTGAAGAACGCCAAGGTGCTGCTCATCGGCACGGGCGGGCTTGGTGCGCCGCTCGGTTTGTATCTTGCCGCCGCAGGCGTCGGCAAACTTGGCCTGGTTGATTTTGACGTCGTCGACTTCACCAATCTCCAACGCCAGGTTGCGTTTGGCACCAGCGACGTCGGCAAGCCGAAGAGCGAAGCCACGCGCGCGCGCCTTGCAAACCTCAATCCGGACATTCAGATCCAGTCATTCGAGACGCAACTGACCAGCGCCAACGCGCTTGAATTGTTCAAGGACTTCGACATCATCGTGGATGGCACGGACAATTTCCCTACTCGTTATCTCGTCAACGATGCCTGCATTTTGCTGGGAAAGCCGAATGTGTACGGCTCCATTTTCAGGTTTGAAGGGCAAGTCACCGTTTTCGGCATGCCCGATGGTCCATGCTACCGCTGCCTGTATCCTGAACCGCCTCCGCCGGGGCTTGTGCCTTCCTGTGCGGAAGGCGGCGTCCTCGGCGTTCTTCCCGGAATCGTCGGCTCCATCCAGGCGATGGAAACGATCAAGATGATCCTCGGCAGCGGGGAAAATCTAGTGGGGCGCTTGCTGCTTTTTGACGCTCTCGGGATGAAGTTCCGCGAACTCAAGCTGCGCAAGAATCCGAATTGCCCGGTGTGCGGAACGCATCCGACGATTACGAAGTTGATCGATTATTACGAATTTTGCGGCGTGCGCGGTGAAGAAGCTCCCGGTCCATCCGTGCAAGTGCCGGAGATCACTCCGCGCGAACTCAAAGCCAGGCTGGATCGTGGAGACGATTTATTCATTCTCGATGTGCGCGAGCCCCACGAATACCAGATCTGCAATCTCAAGGGGCATCTGCTTCCGCTTGGGGAGCTGACGCGGCGGGTCCATGAACTCGATTCATCGCGGGAAATCGTGGCGCATTGCCGCAGCGGGAAGCGTTCCGCCGAGGCCGTGGACTTCTTGCGTAAGGCGGGTTTCCGCAAAATCCTCAACCTGAAAGGCGGCATCCTCGCCTGGTCCGACGAGGTTGATCCCTCCGTTCCAAAGTACTGACTCGTCCTCAGGGATTTGTGTTGCTTGATGAGAGCGTCCCGGCCTGGCTGGGGCGCTTGTCATTTGTACTTGTCGCTGCGCGGGAGTATGGGCATACTTTCTGGTGTTCAGGAGAAAAAATGGCGGCCACGAAAATTACCGTGAATCACAACGGATCTATCCGCGTAGAAGGCGATTTCGAAGTTTTTGACCCTGAAGGCAGGCCCTTTGGCCTGGCTGGACGGACCACCATTGGGCTCTGCCGCTGCGGGCAGTCCGCAAACAAGCCGTTCTGCGATGGCTCGCATAAGACCTGTGGATTCGCAGATACCGTTGCTGCCCGGGAGCTGCCTCCTCCAAAACCGAAGCTCTAGTGGATGCTGAGAACGGCTTCCCAACTGTTTCAAGCCTTGAGACAGTCTCAGACTGAGACGGTCTCAAATTTCTCCTTGATACTGCTCGTCCGCCCGGTAACTCTAACGAAACAAAAATGATAATGTCCTAATCCATCAAATTGTAGGTTGTTGCGGCGTCTCGCATCGGTCCACAGATTTCCCTCCCCACTGATACACCTATGTAAGCCATTTAGTTTCAATTAATTACGGAACTGCATTTCCAGCCAGAAAAGGGCACAGACTTGCATTCATAGGTAGTTGGCAGCTTTTTGTCGGTATTTGGGGGATTTTGTGGGTGGTTGGGGCAAGATCATCGGGTTTCTCCGCACCGGCCGCAATCCGGTCAGCGCTGGGAATGTTCATACGCGTGTTCTGGCCGCGTCCGGGGTAATGTCCCTGATCCTCTTTTTTGCCGTAATCTTCTACCTGCGGCAAATCAGCGTCGCTGGCTCGCCACAAAGCTATCTGTATCTGGAAGTTGGCGGCACACTGCTCAGCTTCTGCTATGCCGCCAATGCCCTGGTGCGGTTCCGTGGCACCCATGATCGCACCGCACTAATCCTTGCCTTCGGATTTGTGCTCTCTGGAATTATCGAGACTGCCGGCTGCTTCGGCCTGAGCGATTCGCAGAACTCCGGCGCTCTGGCGCTCTCCTGCATCCCCATGGGTTGGATGGTGAGCCGCACATTGCTTGCCGTTCTGTTGCTCGCCGCTATCGCCGTCGAGCGCTACATGCCCACCGCGCGGCAGCCCAGCAAGGAAACCGCCGCAGCGTTGCTCGTCGTGGCCTTGGCTGCCGATCTGACGAGCGCCGCTTTTCTGGCTGCGCCCGCCGCGCCCGCCGCGCATGCCGCGAACTTGCTGTCTCGTCCGTGGGATCTGCTCCCCGCCGCGCTGTTCCTGATCGCTGCGGTCTGTTTTCGCCAGCGCCTCAAGAACGACACAGGCAAAAAAGGCGCGGCCAGCCTCTTCGATCACTCTCTCTTTATCGTGGCTTCTCTAAATGTTGTTTGTCACGCATCGGCAGCATTTTCGCGGCAGCTTTTCGATGGCCCGTTTTTTCTGGCGGAGTTGAGCAAGACGTTGAGCTATGTCGTGATGCTTTCCGGCGCGCTGCTGGATCAGGCTCGCCTCTTCGAACAGGTTCGTTCGATGGCTGTGACCGACCCGCTCACGGGATTGTCGAACTACCGGCGCCTCATCAGCGTTCTTGAAGCGGAGCTTGACCGTTCGCGCCGCACGCAGCGCCCTTTCAGCGTCGTGCTTCTCGACATGGACGGCCTCAAGATCATCAATGATCAGTACGGACATCTGACCGGCAGCCGCGCGCTGGTGCGTATCGGCAAGATTCTGCGCAACCATTCCCGCGCGATCGACACAGCCGCGCGATACGGCGGGGACGAATTCGCGCTGGTACTTCCGGAAGCCGGCAAGGACATCGCGTCGCGCGTCGTCTCTCGAATCCGCGAACGCCTCTCCGCTGAGCCGGAGCACCCTGCGCTTTCTGTCAGCGCGGGAGTCGCGGCTTTCCCTCAGGATGGCGATACGCCCGAGAAACTGCTTGGCGCTGCTGACCGCGCGCTCTACGTCATGAAGCACCACGGCAGAAGCAGCGTTCAAAATCTCACGCGCATTGCCGCGTGCCTGTGAGGATGAGCAAAATCATGCCTCGTGGGAAGAAATTTGTATTTGGCCGAACCGAACGACGCATTCCGATGGAAATCCCCGTTCTGATCGAGGGCCATCGGCGGGCGCCAGGCTCGGAATCGACTTTTACAGAGAATGTGAGTGCGGGCGGCGCGCGCGTGGTAAGCGTGCGCCGCTGGGAACAAGGCGAACAATTGGTATTTGCCTCGCGCACTGGAGAGTTTCGCTCCTCGGCCCGGGTTGCTTACTGCCAACCGATGCAAGGCGACGGCTTTGCGATTGGCGTGGAGTTCCTCGAGCCAAAGGGGCGATGGGTTGTTTAATCCCCAAGATAGCTTGACCTGAAAACGGCGAGCGGATAGGAGGGAAACGTCTGGAACAAGAGAAGACAGAATACTGGTGCAAAAATTTCAAGAAGGACTGAAGCGCTTGGCGGCTCAAGAAGGAACTGCCAAGCGCTTCATCTATTTGGGGCCTCATCCCTCGTAATTTTGCGGCTACACCTTTCTCGCGACCAGCATCAGACATTCCCCGAACAGCACGGATGCCGAGAGCAGGGTCGCCAGAATTTCCTCATTCCTGGATCTCTGGGCCGGGTCCTTTTCCTTGCGAAACGCCAGTTTTGTGTAGAGCCACATCCAGGGTGCGTAGATCGCGTATGAATAGCTTATCGGCTTGATGTGCGTGTGGCGCACCTCCATCAGCCGAAAGCCGGACATGTGAAGTTCGTAACGCAGCTCGGGGAAAGTCGCAAGGCCAATGTGATGAAGCGGATGTCGTGAAGATTCGTTCAGCGGCCGGGAGTCGCGGCCGAAAAAGCCGCTTCCGAAAAAGCGCGCACGTGATCTCAGTGCGGTGATATTGGGCGTCGTAAGAACCAGGATGCCGCCGGGTTTCAGGATGCGGCACATCTCGCGCAGGAACGAAAAATGATTCTCCAGATGCTCGATTCCCTCCGTTGACAAAATCGCGTCAAAACTCTGGTCCGGCCAGGGGAGCATTGCGTTTAGGTCTACGTTCGCAAAGGCGTTTCCGAGAGGAGTTTCCGCTTTGGGATCAAGGTCCGCCCCGATCGCATGGAACCCCTTCTCGATCAGCGCCAGCGTCAGGGCGGCCGACCCGCCGCACGGCGCATCCAGCACGCGCGCACCGGGCGGCAACCCGAGGGCGGGCACGCGCTTGAGGACCGCTCGCTGAATCACTGTGAGTTCCGGTGGCTTCATGTCAGTTGCCTTTTCTTGAGCACGTCCTCGTAAACTCGAATCGTGTTTTCTACCATGCGCGCCGCGGAGAATCTTTGTCCCACTTCGCGGCGGCCCGCTTCGCTGAGATTTTTTCGGAGCACTTCATCATTGATCAGCCGCAACATCGCGACGGCGAATTCCTTGCCATTTGGCTCCACGACCAGAGCAGTTCGTTCGCCATCCACTACTTCACCGAGCGCTCCGCGCTTCGTCGAAATGCAGGGCAGGCCCGCGGCCATCGCCGCTTGCAATGCTGTTCCCAGGCCTTCGAACTCCGAGGGGAACGCAAACGCATCGAGCGCAGCGTACACTTGCACGACATCCTTTACGAATCCCGGGAAAAGCACCGCTTGCGTCTGCCCGAGACGCACTGTGAGCGCCTCAAGTTCCGCGCGGCAAGCCCCATCGCCCGCGAGCAGCAGCCGCACCTCCGGATGCAACGCTCTCACCAGGGCTAGTGCTTCGATCAAGTGCCGTTGTCCTTTTTCCGGGACAAATACACTGACGCACCCAAGCAAGAATTCGCTTTCTCGTACGCCCCAGTGCTTCCGCGCACCGCTTCGCTGCTCCGGCGTTCGCAACGGAAGGATTTCCACGCCTTCATTCACGATCGAAATTCGCTCGGCCGCGATGCCTGAATCGATGAGGCTTTGTGCCACATTTTTGCTGTTCGCCACGAACCGTTCCACGGCTCTGTAGCGTGCCTGCGACACTGCGTTTTTCTGAAGCGGGAATCCAATTCGGCGGGAGAGCAGCAGCGGAACCCGCCTGTGCGCCCGCGCCAGCCATGCCGCCGTCAACGCATTCGGCTCATTGAGATGAACAAGCTCGAATCGCCTCCGGGCGATCAAAGTGCGGATTGCACGAGCAGCCCAGGCGCGCAAGCCGAATCGCGGAACTTGATGAACGGTGATCCCCGCTTCCAACACGCGATTCGCAAGAGGGGAATCCCGCGCCGACAGCAGCTCGACCTCGTGTCCGCGTTCGCGAAAGCCAGTGAGCGTCAGCAGCGCCTGGCTTTGCCCGCCGCGCCATTCCCGCTCCAGATCCACGTAAAGCAGTCTCATGGCGTCTGTGCTCCTCCCGCGCGGCGCTCTGCCTCGATGAGTTGTCCGAGCTTCTTGAATTTGAGCCACGTCCCACGCGCCGCCATCCGCGAAATGAGCCATCCGCGATAGCCGTCGAGAAACCCAAGGTACAGCACGTAATTCTGAAACCAGTTCCATGGCGCCGCCAGCCACATGGCCGCTCTCCAGCTACGTTTACCTCGGGAGAACAACTCCTGTGCCATGACCGTTGTGTAGCGCTCAACTTTCACTTCATGCTCCGCAAAGGTGCGAATCGTGTAGTGCAGCAAGTTCCCAGTCAGACGGTCCGCCTTTCCTTCGAAGTGCAGGGCCGAATGGATCATTCCGGAAAAGTTCGCTTTGTTTCTGAGGTAGAGCCTTCGCTGATAATCCGGATACCATCGGGAGTGATGGATCCAGGCACCGAGGTACCAGGTGAGGCGCGCCATTTCGTACACTAGGAATTCCGGCTCGCGCCGCTTCCACTCCAGAAGGGAGTTGCGCAGTTCACTGCTCAGCTCTTCGTCAGCATCCAGCAGAAGAATCCAGTCGTTTCTGGCACATGAGGCCGCATAGTTTTTCTGATCGGCATGATTGGTGAAAGGCCTCTCAAAGAAGGAGACGCCGTGCGCCCTCGCAATTTCCGCCGTGCGGTCCGTGCTTCCGGAGTCCAACACCACAATTTCGTCGGCGATTCCCGCAAGCGAAGCCAACGCGCGCGGCAGGTTGTGTTCCTCATTGAACGTAATCAGGCAGGCGGAGATGCGGTTCATCGGACTCCGGGCAATTTTGGAATCGGCGCTAGTATCTCACAAAGGCAATCTGCGGAATCGCAGCACGGATGAAGCCACATTGCGGAGGTGCGAAGCCCGGCTACTTCGGCTTGAAATTCACGCGAATCAGGCTTCCGCCGATTCGAAACTCGGTACCGTCCCGCAACATGGCGGCGCGAACGCGTTCTTCGTCGTAGAAGGTGCCGTTGGTCGAATCCAAGTCCTTGAGATTGATGTACGTGTCCCTCACTTCCAGCAGGCAATGATGCCGCGAAATTTCAGGATCATTCAGCGGGATGTCCGCACCTTTGCGGCCCAGCGTGACACGCGGCTTTGCGATCGTGTGACTCTCGCCCTTCGAAGGGCCCGACAGAATGCTGAGAACAACTTTCGCTCTTTCTGGCAGCCGCAGTCCGGGATCCGGCGGCGGCAAGTGCAGGCTTGAACTGCTGGCGTCCCCGCGCGCAAAAGAGGGAAGGGGAGACATGACGATGGTGGAATCCACACGCCGCTTGATCTCCACGATCGTGGTCTTACCGCATTTCGAACATTTGAACTGCACTTTCGGATGGCCGCCGAACTCCCCATCTTTCAGCAAGTGCTCTGCGCCACAGTGAATGCACGCCGTTTGCATTCTTTAAAATTAGCACTATCAGAAGAGCTTTGGAGGACGCCCGACATGTTTCGAGCGCAAAGGTAAATCCGCGCCGCCGTGCCCGCAGCTGCTGCTCCGAACCGGCCAGCGCTCGGGATCCTGTGTTACGATTACAAGTTCCAGACCAAGCAGGAGAGCGTTTGTGCCCGATCATATTTCGCGTAAAGAGCTGAAGCAGGACAAAATCAAGGAGACCATTGAGCACGGCGCCGAAGCCGTTATCTCACACGGACAGTTCACGCTCATCGTCGTGTTTGTTGCTCTGGTGGTGGCGCTCGGCTACGGCGGCTGGCGGTTTTATCTCGATCGCCAGACTGTGGAGGCTTCTGCCGCCTTCGATACCGGCATGAAGGCTTACCAGGGCCGCATCGGCTCGAGTCCTGATCCCGCCGAGCCCAATGAGCCCGTCTATTCCGATGAAACCGCGCGGCTCCAGGATGCTATGCAAAAGTTCACCAAGGTTGCCGACAAATATCCGCGCACAAATCCGGGAAAACTCGCGCGCTACTACTCCGCGCTTTGTTTCGAGGACCTCGAGCGCCACAATCAGGCACTCGAGGAATTGAAGAAGATCAGCGGCGGGAGCGACAAAGAGCTCGCCTCCATGGCGCAGTATCAGATGGCGATCATTTACTCCCGCACCGGCAGACCGGATGATGCCGTCAAAATCCTTCGTTCTCTGGCGGACAAGCAGAGTGTTCTCGTGCCGCGGCCGCTCGTGCTGCTGGAACTCGCCGGCATCCTTCGTAATTCCAATCCAAAAGAGGCGGCCAGCATCTACCAGCAAATCAAGAAGGAATTCCCGGACACCCCCATCGCGGATCAGGCCGATCGTGGCCTGGATATGCTTTCGCCGAAATCCTGATCCCTTTCGCGCTTAAGAATGCGCAGGGATCATCCGGAATAGGACGGAGCGGCCCATCGAACCAGTTCCAACTCTTGCTCCCTGGGCGATGCGCGCGGAACAGTCCCGCGGCCGGCGCTATCCCGAGCCGCCCCATCCTTACCGCAGCGCCTACGCTCGTGACCGCGACCGCATCATTCATTCGCGGGCTTTTCGCCGCCTTGAAGCCAAGACGCAAGTTTTCACCACGCGCTATTCCGACCATTTCCGCAATCGTCTGACGCATACCCTGGAGGTCTCGCAGATTGCCCGCACGGTCGCCTCCGCGCTGGGGCTGAATGCCGAACTTGCCGAAGCGCTCGCTCTCGTCCATGACATCGGCCATCCGCCGTTCGGCCATGCCGGCGAACGCAAGCTCGATGAATTAATGCGCGCGCAAGGCGGCTGTTTCAATCACAATCTGCACGCGCTGCGGATCGTCGAACAGTTCGAGCAGCGGTATCTCGATTTTCCCGGACTCAATCTCACATTTGAAGTTCGCGAAGGCATCATCAAGCATTCGCGCGATTATTCCGCCGCGGCATTTCCCGAGCTTTCCGAATATCTTCTTGATTTGCGCCCGCCCCTCGAAGCGCAACTCATCGACTGGGTCGACGAAATTGCTTACAACACCGCGGATATCGACGATGCCCTCGAAGCCGAGCTACTGGATCTCGCCGTTTTGCGCAAGGAAGTTCCGTTTTTCGACGATGTCTACGCGCAGGTCGATTCCGCGCACCGCGGCGCGCGCGCAAAACTCATATTCAACGAAGCCCTCAAACGCGTTCTGGATGCGCTGGCTACCGACCTTATTGAAACTACTAAACAGCGCGTTCTCGCCTCCGGTGCCTCCTCCATGGATGGCATTCGCCGGGCCCCAAAACGCCTCGCCGGCTTCAGCGATGCTGCGGCAGGGCGAAATCGTGAGCTTAAGGGCTTCCTTTTCGCCCACATTTACAACCATCCGGGCATCGCCGAGGACCGCGACCGCTCCGTGAAGTGCCTTGAAGAGCTTTTTATCTACTATTTGGGCCGACACGGTTCGATGCCAGCTTCGTACGAAGAACTTGCGCAAACGGAAGCGCGCCACGTCATCGTTTGCGATTACATTGCCGGCATGACTGACCAGTTCCTGGTTCGCCGGCGTCACGAACATTTCGGTAGTTCTCTCAGCGACAAATCTGCCGCATCTCACTGACGGCAGGAAGAATCAACTGCCAAGCCTGAAGCTAGTCCTGGGAATGTTGGAGAAATTGTACGAGTCGTATGAAGCCGCAGCCGGCAATACAAAGTGATATATCATCAGTCGAAATGGAACGCCCCGCTCTTTCAATAACGAAAGAGCGGGGCGTCCAGCCGCGATAGAGAGATCTCTATTCAGCTTCGGTCAGGCGGTTCGATCCTAGAATCGGATAAACGGGCCGAAGCTCACGCGGAGATTGTGATGCGTGGCTCCCGCGAAATAGATCTCATCGCCGGCCTCAAGACGCAGACCAACCGGCCCGAGATGTCCTTCCAAACCCGCTCCCGGATAAATCGCCCCGCTTACATTATTCGATCGCAGATTATTGACCGAACTCACGAAGCCTGTAAAGCTGGCAGGCCGTGGATCGAGCTGGAAATTGATGAATCCCCCCTTCAGCGTCACGAAAGGACGAATCGCACCATGGCCCGCAATGATTTTGGGGCCAAAGAGTCCATGCAGCACTTTGAGATTGCTGTTCTGGAAGCTGACGATTCCGCCGGTCGTATTCGAGAAGCCCTCGGTGAAAGCCTGTTGGAAGTCGTAGCTCATCTCGCCTTCGAGCATCACGTGCGGGAACACCTTGATGGCCGCGCGTCCTCCTAATCCCGCCATGTTGGTCTTTGTTTGCGAGAGGCGGAAGTAATCAGCGTACGCGCCAACCTGAAAATGATCCTGCGCCGACGCCAACGGCACCAGCCAGCCTGCCAGAAATAGCAACAGTGCGACACGCTTCATTCGTGTTCTCCTTGCACAATTAGAGTTGGAATTGCAGAAAGCAGGGGCTGGCTTCCGCCGGGGGGAAGCTGCTGCTTCTTCGACTTAGATGAGACCGCGCAACGTAGAGTTGCCTGGGTGCCTAGCGGACTGTCACAATCCCCGCGCGAGCGTCAGAAAGAGCGTCAGGTAGCGCTTGAGCTTTTGGGTAATGAGAAAATTTTCCTTCACGTGTTGATGCCCATGTTCGCCGAGTTTTGCCGCTATTTCCGGGTGGGAAAGCAAAAAACGAATCTGATACGCCGTGCCTTCCACGGAATGCGCCAGCAAGCCGGTATGCCTGTGAATGATTTGGATGGGGATGCCGCCAACCGCGGAAGCTACCACCGGTTTTTTCTTCCACAGCGCCTCGGAAACAGTGAGGCCAAAGCCTTCGCGCAGGCTTTTCTGAATCACGATGGTCGAGGCCCGCTGCAGGGCGTTGACTTCGAGCGGCGCCCAGGCAGGCAGCTCTATCACTCTAATGTCAGGATCGTTATCCGCTTCGCGGAGCACTTCTTTCAATACGATAGCGCCCTCGGGATCGTCGGAGGCGCTCCCGCCCGCGAGAACCAGTTGGCAATCGAAATATCGCTTCACGATACGGTACGCGCGAATCACCCCAACCGGGTCCTTCAGGCGGTCGAAGCGGGAAATTTGCGTGAGGATGGGGCGCTGGGGGTCGATGCGAAAACGAGCAAGGACTTGAGCGATGAACTCCGGTGTGAGTTCTTGATTTTTTTCGGAAAGTGGATCGATTGCCGGATAGAAAAGATATTGGGGGACCGGAAGCTGGCGTGAGAATTCGGGGGAAGAAAACATGGCGCCGTCGTACCGGGAAACAAATTTGTCCAGAAAATCCCAGACTGCCAGATGGGGGTGCGAGAGGTCGATGTGGCAGCGCCATACCCAGTGATTTGAGCCAGGTTTGCGTGCATCGATCAGAGCCGCCGGTTGGGGATCGTGAATCACCACGAATTCGGCCTCGAGAGGAAGAGTCGCGCGATTTCGTTCGTTGTACGCGAGGAAAATTTCAAAATCTCTCGGGCTCGCATGATAGGGCGCGCCGTGCAAGGCATTGTGGAAGGCCTTGGTCACCTCAAAGAAATCTTCGCCGCCGGTCATGACGTCCCATTTGATGTTGAGGTCAAGCTCTTCCGCCAAGGGCACCAGGCGATTGAGAATTTCGGCGACTCCGCCTCCAACAGCGGTGGAGTTAATCATCTCGATGCTGCGGCCGCGCAGCGGTTTCGCAAGCGCGCGCAACTCCTCGATTTCGCCCGCGCCCAGGAGTTCGGCGTAGTCATCCAGAGGTATGCGCGCAAGGGCCAGCGTATCGCTCATGCTTTCCTGCTTTCGCGGTCGATCAGGCGAAGCAGCTTGGCGCGCGTGCTGTCCAGAGTGTTTGTGTAGATGTCAATGTGATTGACGCTGTGGGCGAGCGTCTGGAGTCCCAATCCATTGGAAAGCCAGTGCGAGAAGTCGTTCGTTTGGAGTTGCAGCCGCAGGCGCGAAGAGATGAAATGAAAGTAGAAGCCGGCGTGGCTGAGATGCGCGATGCCGTCGCGAAACTCGTCCAGGGTTCGAGCGCTTCGGCCAAGGGGCGCGGTGACTTCGACGCCTTCGCAAAAGTAGAAACGCTCCAGCGCGGACTGCCCCGCAAAATGGGGAAACGCCATGCAGAAATCGCCGACAACGCGGCGGAGATCGCTTCGCAGCGCCGCGATGGAGACGTAGTCGCGAATGTCGAGCGCAGCGAGCTGCTCCGCGAGGTCATTGCGGTTGGTGTCCGCGAGCACCCACTGCGCGAAATCGTTGGAAAAACCCTCGGTAAGGAAGTGATGGCTGCCAAGGGTTTGATACGTGTGATGGAAGATGGACGCGTCGCTGCAATTCTCAAGCCCCGTCAGCAACTCGGTGAGTGTGCCGGCCGATTGGTTGCCAATTCGCGTGAGATAGGAAACGGTGAAGAAGTCGAACGGGGTCTCAGCCGCCTTCATGCGAGGGCTTCCTCCAATTTATTAAATGCAGCAGCATCTCAATCTCCTCATACAAGCCGAACGGCTTGGGATGGTCATGACAATTGAGGCGTCTCCACACGCTCCGGAATTTCAATGCGAATTTCGGTGAGATCCGAGAGAAGATGGGCGGCCCAGCGGTAAATGTTGTGCTCGCGCACGTTGTGACGCATGCGCTGCATGCGCGCGGATTGTTCCTCTTCGGACATTTCCAGCGCGCGATGGATCGCTTCCGCGAGTTGCGAGATGTCGTAGGGATTGACTAGCAGCGCGTCGGAAAGCTCGTGCGCCGCGCCCGCAAACGTGCTGAGTATGAGTGCGCCGCGCTCATCGTCGCGCGAGCCGACGAACTCCTTGGCCACCAGGTTCATTCCATCGTGCAGCGAGGTCACCATGCAGAAGGAGGAAGCATGGTAAAAGCGTGCAATCTCTTCGTGCGAATGATGCTTCTTGCGAAACACGATGGGTTTCCATCGAGACGTTTGGAAGCGCGTGTTGATGCGTTCGGCTTCGGCGCTGACTTCGGACAGGAAACTCTTGTAGCGCTCGATGTCCGTTCGGCTGGGCGCTCCGATTTGCACGAAAGTGAAGCGCTGCTGGTAGGCAGGGTATAGGTCGATAAAGCGCTCGATGGCACGGAAGCGTTCGAGAATCCCTTTCGTATAGTCTACACGGTCGACGCCGACGCCCAGAAGGGAAGCCTCAATACCCATTTCGGCGCACAAAGCGGCGCGTTCTACGCCGGCGCTGGGCGATTCATTGATCGCGTGTGAATTCTCCGGAAACGCCACGCTGATGGGATACGGGCGCACCCGCGTGACGTGGCCCTGGCGATTAACTGCGAAACGATCCCATTCAGTGAGCGCTTCGACGGCACGGTCCACGGTTTCAAGAAAATTGTTGCAATGCGATTGGATCTGGAAGCCAATGAGGTCGGCGCCCAGCAAACCATCGACGATCTCGCGTTGCCAAGGGCAGATGCCAAAGACTTCCGCGTTCGGCCAGGGAATATGCCAGAAGATCGCCACTCGGGCGTCGGGCCGCGCGTCCTTGACCATACGCGGCAGCAGTGTGAAGTGATAATCCTGCGCGAGAAGAATGGGTGAGTCGCTGCCTTCCATTTCCTGCAAAACAGCGTCCGCGAAGCGGCGATTGATTCTTTGGTACTGCAGCCAGTCGTCGGGCCGGAAGATCGGGCGCGTATGCGCGATGTGGCACAGCGGCCAGAGACCCTCGTTCGAGAAACCTTCGTAGTAGCCTTTGTCTTCTTCGTCGCTGAGCCATACGCGGCGCAGTGTATAACTTGGGTAATCGGGCGGGACGCGGAGCCGATCGTGTGGATCGACCACTTCGTGGTCGGCGCTGCCGGAGCCATTTGCGACCCAGGTGCCATTGCAGGCGCGCAGAACGGGTTCTAGCGCGGTGACGACCCCGCTCGCTGGAACGATTACGTTGATCGATTTATCCTTTTCGTTAAAGACGTGCATGTAGGGTTCGCGATTCGAAACAACAAAAAGCGGTTTTTCCTTCAGTTTGCTCCGCAGGCTGACGTGCAAGCGTTCCGCAGTCCAAAGTGAAGCGTTCGAATCGCGCAACCGCGCTTCTTCTTCCGCGGCGGCGCGCGCCGTGTTCAGGTCACGTGCGAGATGCGTCACTTCGCGATTGATCTGATCCAGGAGTTCGCCTTGCGCTAACGCCGGCGATGCGTTTGCCTGACCCGTGCGCAGTGTCCGCAGCCAATTTGCCGTGCGCGTCAGTGGGCCCGTGAAAGTCCATCGGACAAGAATCAGCGCGAGTCCCGTGATCAGAACTGTTTGGACGAACGCATTGAGCAGGGAATCGCGAAGCGTGCGGGAGACCTGTTTGTCGATGTAACTAGTGTCGTGGAAGACGGCCAGCGTGCCTACAATTTCACCATCACGATGAAGCGGCAACGCATAGATGTGTATGGGGATTCCCTCTTCCGGGTCCAGTGAAGGACCTTGCCCCGCACTCAGGAATTCGCCTACACCAGCATCGTTCTGTGCGGCTCGAATGGCAGCCGCGGGCAGCTTCTTGAAGGCTGGGGGAAGACCGGAAGTGATCGAGAGCGCACCGCCAGCAGAGTTGTATACAGCGACCCCTTTCAAGTGTTGGCGCTGGCCGAAGCGCTCGACTAGGCGTTGCAAGTTCCTGTCCGGCGCACTGTCGAGCAGCGGCTCGACGCTTTCCTGAAGACTTTCGCCGAGAATTTCCGCTCGGCGCGAGAGGTCATTGCGCAAAGTGCGCTTCTCCGTTCGCGCCTGGTATACCGCGAAAAATAAAGACACCGTTGCGACACTGAAGATCAAGGGCAGAATGATTTTCAGAGTCGTGCGCATCAAGACTCCTCAATTTTAAAAATGAAAATCGACCGCGGGGGCTGGGCGGGCGGCCGCATTGCAAATTCGATCGTCGGTGACTGGCTTATAGAGTATGAGCGGTATATCTCCCTAGAACAAGAGAACAAGTTCATTCCGGAGGCCGGAGTCGCGATAACGCGAACGGCGATGTTCTTGCCTTCGTCTGAGCGGTACTCGACAGTGGCTTGCGCTCGCGCGGCGAGTTTGCCTTCGACTTTCGTTTTGCCATCCACAGAGAATTGAACGGTATTCACATCCCTATCTTTCGTCACCCGTTCGGAGAATTCCGCATCTCCTTCGGATGCGATTTGCCCTCCCACAAGGTTTGATTGTCCGGAGTGGGTCGCAGGTTACCTGATGCAGACTGGGCGGGGAGCCGTGTGTACCAGGCAGCGATGGTGAAACATACGAGAAACACTGCGGCGAAACAGAGTGAAGACCGGAATCGCATTGAGCTTCCTCCCATTCGATTTAGACCGGCGCTGCCCTTGGGCGCAAGAAATGAACCAAAACTGAAAGAAACTTTATTCTCTAATAAGTACGTGTGAAATCAGAGAGACGCGCGGAATTGTAGGCAGTAACGAAGTAAAGGAATGGGTACCAGAGCTATGAAATTTTTGACGCTCCTGCGTTTTCCGGTGGAGGATTGACCCCGGCGTTGCTTGAAAGTAGGATTTGGCTGCGATTCTTGTGGCTCGTTGCGAAGGGCAAGAAGGAAGCGAGGAGATGCCGTGTACTGTTCCAAGTGTGGTGCCGCGATGGCGGATGGTGCGGCGTTTTGCTCAAATTGCGGACAAGAGTTCGCGGTTGCCGCGGCGGTGCCGCTGGCGCCGATGATGAGTGCGTCGATTGCGGATCCGATTGGAGGCGGTGCGGCGGCCGTTCCCGCGTATGCCGGATACGCCGCCGTGCCGCGCGTGGAGTACGCGGGCTTCTGGCTGCGGTTTATGGCGTTCCTCATCGACAACGCGGTGATGGGTATAGCCTTCGCCTTGATACTGATTCCGCTTATCTTTCTGACCGGACTTGGCGGATTCATCGGCACGATCCACCCTAACGAAGATAAGAATGATGTTGATATCTTCATGCTTGTCGGGCTCCTCTTTCTTGCCGCAACCGCCAGCCTGGTCTTTACGTGGTTGTATCACGCGCTGATGGAGAGCTCGGAGTGGCAGGCCACGGTCGGGAAAAAGTTGCTGGGTCTGGTCGTGACGGATATGGCGGGACGGCGCGTCAGCTTCTGGCGTGCGACGGGAAGGCACTTCGCCAAAATCATCACCAACATGGTGCCTGCATTTATCGGATACATCATGGCGGCGTTCACGGAGAAAAGGCAGGCGCTGCACGACATGATAGCCGGATGCCTTGTGCTGCGGCGAAACAGTTGAAAAGAGCGTGTGACACGAGCAGATTTGATTGAAGGTCGTTTTGGCGATACCCAGCGACGGTACAAAAAGGAAGCCCGAAACGATTGGCCGCCCGAATTCTCCCAGCCTGATGAAGTTGCGGCCGCCCCCCCTGGTCCTTCCTTATCTGTTAGCTTAGAAGCCGCCGCTGATGGAAGCCGCCACAAAGCCGTCAACGCTGGGAAGCATTCTTCAACAACGCTGTCCTCGTTGCCGCATGGGCAGAATCTTTCGCTATTCCATCTTCCGGGGTTTCCCTAGCATGCAGGAGCGGTGTGCCGTTTGTGACCTCAAGTTTGAGCGGGAACCTGGCTACTTCCTGGGCGCCATGTACATCAGCTACGGCTTGGGAGTCTTGATCATGGCCCCAATCGCCGCGCTGCTTTGGGCTCTGACTGGATGGCGGCTTACGAAAGTCATCCTCTGGGCCGTTCTCTTGTTCTTGCCACTCGCGCCAACGATCACACTCTTTGCACGCGTACTGTGGATTTATCTTGATCAGAGCGTCGATCCCGAGCGTCCACCTTAGCGAGTCCCCCGCGCTCGCCCGCCGAAAAGAGAATCGACAAAACGGAGAGTGGAAAATAGAAAAGGGAAGAGAAGAATGGCCCACACTTTTTTCGGGAAACGAAAGACGGATGTGGCACCTCTCGCAACGAGAGGCTGTACCGGCTACAGGCGGTGCTGTCTTATCAAAGCCGGTTTCGAGATCAAGATCCAGAAACTCGGGCAAGGCTGGCCCACCCGGCGGCGGAGTAAACGTTTCGTATTGGTTTTCCGAAACGTTTATGCCACGTCGCAGGAATGAGTGTCCAAAAATGAACAGACGCCCCCCGTGTCGGCGTGCGAATATTACAGATTGTCTTTGCGGCTGGATCAGGGAGTACGCAAATGTCGACTCATTGCCCATTGTGCCAAAGCAAAAACGTCAGTAAGTCGAGACGCAGAGGGTTGCTTGAATTCTCGGTTTTCAGGCTGATCCGTGTGCGCCCCTATCGTTGCCAGTCCTGTGATCTGAGGTTCTTGAGTTGGGCTGTGCCGCACGAGCACAGGCCTCTCGCATAGCCACCACAGGAACTCGGTCAGACTCTCACGGAGCTATGTCCCCGGTATCTGAGAGAGAACGCAGTTGATCGAGCTCTGATGGGACGGAGGACCACTTGGAGCGAGCCAGTTATCGAGATGCGGTAGGAGCGGCCGGCGGACCAGCGGTGCAATTCGCCGATCTTTTTGGAAGCGAACGGGGACAACGATGGCAACACAATTTGCGCCTGACACGCAAGTCAGTGAAGAAAGCTTGGTACAGGCGGGCCAGCACGGCGATGCTCAGGCGCTCAACACACTCTTCCACCGCCATCAGCGAACGCTTTTTCATTCGGCTCTCGGCATCATGGGCAATCACCAAGATGCAGAAGACGCCTTGCAGGATGGGTTGCTCACTGCTTTTCGAAATCTGAAGAGCTTTGAAGGCCGTTCACAATTTTCGACATGGCTCACGCGAGTCGTAATTAACGCTGCTCTCATGCGCCGCCGCGGTCAGGCAGTCCGTCCGCGCGCCGCAGCAGCCGAATCAATCAACAGGGACGAAATCCCGTTTGCGGAGCGCTTGGTGTCCAAGGGCCCAGACCCCGAGCAACTCTTCGGCCGCTTGGAAATTCGAGAGATCATCAAGTTCCACATCGACGAGCTTGCGCCGATCCTCCGCGCCGCGTTCGTCCTGCGCAAAGTGCGGGAGTACAGCACCAGCGAGACCGCGAAAATGTTGAGGGTGTCCGAAGAGACTCTAAAAGGGAGACTGTGGCGGGCACGCCGCCAGCTTGCCAAGCGCGTAAGTCGAAGTCTACTCCAAGGTATGAACGCACCTCCCGATCATGAATATGAGCCATGAGAAAGAAGGCGAAGGAAATTGCCGAGCGCGTGGATCTACGGCGAAGCAAAAAATGGATTCTGGCAGTACCGTTATCCTGCGGGATCATTCTGAGGCGTCGCCTTTACACCCGTCAGAATCCCAACGCCCAAGGCAGGCGCAAGGGATAGCCTCCTAGGTTTCCTCTGGTGCGGCCAGACTATTCACGACCCTGCGAACACCTTCAACGGATTTCGCGGTCTTTTCCGCCAACAGTTTTTCCGCGCGGGACAACACCGTGCCCGTCAGAGTGACGACGCCGTTATCGGCGTGGATTTGCACCGTCTTCAGAGGAATAGCCTTCGTTGAGTAGAGTTCAAACTCCACGCGGTGCGCAAGCTTTTCGTCAGCACTCTCCGGCACTGCCTGGGCATCAGCGACGTTCAAGTTATCCGTGAGGCCCTGGACGCCCGGAACCTGCCATGCGATTTGCTCGGCGGTATATTTCTGATTGGTAGTCTGGACCGTTCCGTTGAGAGCTACCGTTCGGTTCTTTACTACAGTGGCGATATGTTTTTCCGCTAGATCGCCATTTTTCAAAATGGCATCGGTAACCAGAGTCTGGATTTCCAGATCCGCCACCCGTTCGCCGAGGTGCTCCCTATCTGGATTGCGCTCCGTTGAAGGGTTGACAATCAGATTGTTGTGCACTTGTTTGACGCTCGACGTGTCCTGGGCGATCGCACCTGCGACAGCTTTGAGTTGTTCCGAGGGCACCTGACCCTCCAAGGTAACTTCGCCCTGGAGTGTTTCCACTTTGATGTCGAAGGGAGATACGTGTTTCGACAGGAGCAGGGCCGTACGCACCCTGGATGTTGTAGCCGCATCTTGCGTTGATTCCTTAATGGAGGAAAATGCGTTCTGAAAAGACGAATTTCGCGTCAAGACAAAGTAGACCACTCCGACGACAAGCGCCAGAAGTGCGAGTACGAGAATCGTCTTGCCGGAGCCTCTTTCACGATTTCTAGAAGACCTCAACTCTTCCTCCTCTGGCTCTTCTTTGGTCGAGACTTGTCCCGACTCTGTAAACCATTTCCCCATAAGGCTAGAAGAGGCGAGGACGCGTGTCTGTCCCTTCTAGGACACATTTGTATTTTATCGGGCAATTTCGCTGCCGTGTGTGACGAAGAAGGACCGAAACCACTGGGCGCGTCTTGGAGAAAAGGCTCAGGTTGTGATGAGCATTCCGACTGCTGCCGCGGTCATAACACTAAAGGTGGCCCAGCCCAAATACCTGAGTAACGGCGAATTCACGCGCTTGCCCATTACTTTGGGGCTGCTTGTCAGCAGGATGACGAGCAAGATCAGCGGAGGCGCCAGGAGGCCATTGATGACCGCCGACCAGAACAGCATTTTTACCGCGTTAAGACCGGCGTAGTTCAGCGCGAGGCCCAACCCCATTGCCACCGCCATCACCGTGTAGAACTTGCGCGCGCTTCTTGGTTTGTCGGCCATGGAGCCACGCCACGCTGCTCCCTCGGCCACCGCATAAGCGCACGATCCCACGAGAACCGGAACGCCCAACATTCCCGTGCCGATCAAGCCCAACGTGAAGAGCAGGTAGGCTCCATTGCCGGCAAGTGGACGCAGGGCCTCGGCGGCTTGCCGGGCCGTTGTGATGTCAATCTGCCCATGTGCATGTAAAGTAGCGGCAGTAGTCAGAATGATGAAATACATGATGAAATTCGAGAAAAACATACCGGCGACGGTATCAGCGCGAGCGGTTCTTAACTCCCCAGCGGTCGCGCCCTTGCTCTGGGCGAGGGTTCGGCCCTTGGCCCGTTCTTCTTCAACCTCCTCGGCGGCTTGCCAAAAGAAGAGATATGGAGAAATCGTGGTGCCCAGTATTGCCACCAGCACCGCTAGGAATCCACGTGACCACTCCAGATGGGGCACCAACGTCACCGCCAGCGCGCGCCTCCAATCGACATGGGCGTAAAACGAGGCCAACACGTAGGCGAGCAATACGAGCGTCATCCACTTGAAAATCTTCGCGATCAGCTTGTAGGAAGTCCAGAACAACAGCCCGGTGATGAACAACGCGTAGAACGGAATCCAGAACAGTGATCGAATTCCCGTGATGAGTTGCGTGGCCTCCGCCATCCCGCCGAGGTCCGCACAGATGTTGATGACGTTAGCGACGACGAGGATCGAGCAAGCTCCCCATAGCACCCAGCGTGGATAATAAATTCGCACGGCGGCTGCCAGCCCGCGCCCCGTAACCATGCCCAGCCGTGCGCACATCAGTTGGATCGCGGCCATCATCGGAAACGTGAGCAGCGCGATCCACAGCGTGGCGTATCCGTAGGCCGCTCCGGCGACGGAATAGGTTGAGATTCCCGACGGATCATCGTCTGCCGCGCCGGTGATCAGTCCGGGCCCCAAGACGGCAAAGGATCTCCTCAGAAGGTTCTGTCCTTTGCCGTTTTTGACATTCTTGGCAGGCAGATTTTTTGTCGCCGTCATTTGGGTCGGAAGTGACACTCTGCAGCACGCGTGTCCATCGCGTTTGCGGGACGTCGCGGCCATGAATTCCCTAATGGGAGAGAAATACTTGCAAGAGCCGCAGGAGAGTCAGATTCTGCAGTACCGTTATCCCGCAGGGTCTTTCTGACGCGTCGCCTTCACACCTGACAGAATCCCGACGCCTAAGAGTACGATCGCGCCCACGACAATCCAGTGCGCGGGCATATGGACCAGGTATGCGCCATAAATCAGCCCGCCGATCAAGATTGCAAACCCAACCGCGTAAAGTCCGAACGACATACCAACTCCTTCTCGAGTCAGCCACAGAGGTATTTACTCAAGAACTCACGTTGCTTGCAGGAGCTTGCATCATAGATGCTTCGAAAAAGAGTTGCTGTCCACTTAAGAACACATTTGACTTGCGGCTGAAATGTCCACATCCGCAGCTAAACCGCCTGCAGAGGGGAACGGGATGACGGCGGTGCCAATCATCGATACAGCGAGAGCGAAATGCGCGAGTCTTTTCAGTAGGTGAAATCCTCTTGAGATGTGATGTCCTTGCCTGCAGTGAGTGGTACGGAGGATGTGGCGGATTGGAGGGGGGAAGCGGTTGATGGCCGAAAGTTGAAGGAAAAGGAAGGGACCAACACACTGCGCGCACAGAGCGCGGAGTTCACAGAGAAGAATGCAGCACGACGGAGTTATTACGCGGCGGTGAACAGCTTGTGGTGAAGGACCAACAATTGGAGCGAATTGAGCGCGGCGCTCGCGTACGTGCGGCCTTCATGGTCGCTGAATTCGATCTCAAAAACTCCGGGGGCCAAGTTCTCAACTACCGTCCCCACTTGTCCGCGAATCAGATTGTGCGCTGGGACATCTTCCAACAGCGCGACGACATCGAGAAGTTTTGGTTCCATAGCGTCATCACCTCACAACACATAGCAGGTGGTCAATCTCGGGAAGTCTTCTCCCGTGAGAACGATCCAGGAGCTTCGGACCACCGCTTGGCCTGACAATCCATCCATCAAAAAGTCTAGCACGTACCTTTGTCCGTAGGCATCCCACACCCCAAGCGTTGCTTCCTCCCGCACCGCGGCCAAGAGCAATGCGCCGCGTAACCGATCAACATCTCTCCGCGTAATCCCGAGAGCTGAAGCGAAAATTCGAGCTTTGTGACGCCCGTGAGCGTGGAGTGGGTTGAGGCAATAGTCGGTAAGTTTCGCGAGATCCACGACCGCTCTGGCTGGATTGGGCAGCTTCACGACCGGGATGATACCACTGCGGGTACTAGGCTGGGTTGGCGACGCCTGGTTGCAAAAAAGGGATGGAGCTAGGGGCACTTCCTTGACTTGGCGGGGAGCCGACTCAATAATGGTAAAGCATGAGCGTACGCGCCGGAGGCGCTGAAGACATGTTCCTTGACGTTAAGGAATTAGCTGTCCGCAAGTTGCGAATCCGGAAGACGTATGCCCCGGGCAGCATCGATTTTCATTCGGCGGAGATCAAGCAGCTCGAGCCGCTGGAAGTGACGGCGACGGCGGAGCTGCTGGAATCCCAGATTCGGATCGAGGGGAACCTCGAAACAAAAATCGAGCTCGTGTGTGCGCGTTGCCTCGAGCCCGTGGTGGAAGAGGTGGCCCGGGCCTTTGACCTGTTTTACGCGCCGCTGCCGAAGGATGCCAAGCCGAAAGAGGACCGGCTGAAGGACGATGATACGGAGATTGGATTCTACCAAGGAGAAGGACTCTTCCTGGCGGACGTGATCAAGGAGCAGGTGCTGCTGGCACTGCCGTTGAAGGTGAT
>WNFF01000745.1_pt1 | contig 29323 bp, 25 predicted proteins | sample 5400441 | NCBI WGS metagenome assembly WNFF01 (sample SAMN13153345, study PRJNA577476) | soil metagenome | isolation source: 120 cm saprolite under Douglas fir tree site 2 hole 3 replicate 1 | place: USA:California | collected 2015-04-18
ATGTGGGCGTCCGGAGATTCCGGTGGGTCCATGAGCGCGCCGGGGAGGCCGTCCAGGACCGGACCGATCGTCGCCCGGACCCTGATCGCGTCGGCTCCCCAGGGCTCGATGCGTAGTGTCTCCTGCCGGGCGCTCCATTCGAGGGCGTGGCCACGCTCGCGGAAATGGCTCACGGTCAGCTCACCTCGCAGGCCTCTGCGTCATGAAGGGACGGGGACGTTAAGCGGGGGTGTGGTCGCGGGCCGGGCACCGGCGCTCAGCGGCCCAATGGGGCGGGCGCGCTGCTGGCGCGGATGGTCAGGGCCGGAGGAAGCAGGACCACTTCACCGGCCCGGCCGTTCTCCAGCCGCTGCATGACCAGTTCGACTGCCCGGCGGCCCATTTCCTCGGCCGGGATGGTGACCGAGCTGAGGTGCGGTGAGGTCTGCTCGGCGACCTGGTCCGGGCAGAGCGCCACGATCGAGACGTCCTCGGGAACCGTCCGGCCGGCGGTCCGCAGCACGCTCAGCACGGCCGGGATGATGGCCTCGTTCTGGACGATCAGGCCGGTCGTGCCCGGCCGTTCCTCAAGGATCCGGGTCACCGCCCCGGCGGCTGCCTCGTGGCTGCCCTCACAGGGACGGTGCACAAGCCGGACGCCCCGCCGGGCCGCGCCGTCCGCGATGCCGCGCAGCGTCCGTTCGGCGAATCCGCTGTGCCGCTGGTACACGGCCTCGGCCTCGCCGATGAACGCCAACTCGCGGTGGCCGAGCCCGGTGAGATGCTCAACGCACAGTTCCCCAGCGGCGGCGAAGTCCAGGTCGACGCAGGTCAACCCCCTGGTATCGGACGGAATCCCGATCAGCACCGCGGGGATGCCGACGTCGAGAAGCATGGGAATGCGGTTGTCGTCCATGCTCACGTCCATGAGGATCATGGCGTCTGCCCGGGCACTGACCGCGACCCGCCGGATACCCTCAGCGCCCTCGTCGTTCGTGAGCAGCAGCACGTCATGCCCGAACCTGCGGGCCGTGGTCGTCACGGCGATGGCGATCTCCATCATCACCGGCACGTACAGATCGCTGCGCAGCGGCACGACCAGGGCGACGATGTTGGAGCGGCTGCTGGCCAGGGCCTGGGCGCCCGCGTTCGGATGATAGTTGAGCAGTTCAATGCTGCGTTCGACTCTGCGGCGGGTGCTTGCGGAGACCGTCCGTTTGCCGCTGAGCACATAGGAGACGGTGCTGGCTGCGACACCAGCGTGACGGGCCACGTCAGCGAGTGTCGTCGCCATGATGGTCCCTCCTGATTGCCGCCACCCAGTAGCGTGGCGCGATGCGTCCACGGGATCGGCTCGGCGCTTACGAAGCGCTTCGATGTGCGCTCTCACGTCTGCTGCGGACCCAGAACCCCAACGATATCACCGCCCCATTCTGGATCTTCATGCCTTTATCGCAGGTAGCGACGGCCGGGTCGGCACCGCTACGGTACCGCGTCGCCCGGCTGGGATGGCGCCCGGCACCGTCCGGGCACCATCCCAGCCGTCCTGCTTGGCCGTGCTCGAAGCGCTTCACGGGCGAGGCATCTAGCTCGGCCTAGGCACGGTGCGGGCAGGCAGCTGAGGAGGTAACCGCCCGCCCGCCCGCACCGTGAGATGCGGCCGCCGTCGAAGCGCTTCGAATTTGCGCCGAGGTTACGTCAGCCCGGAAGGGCAGGCAAGAGGTAACCGGGATTTCATGCAACAAGCCCGCCAAGAGGTAACAGGAAAGCCGCGCGCGCGTTGGTCGGGGGGCTCTGTGCGCTCCGGCGGCGGCCTGGTGCGCGCTCCGTCGGCGGCTCTGCTGCGCCCTGGCGGCGGCCTGGTGCGCTCTGGCGGCGGCCTGGTGCGCTGCGGCGGCGGCTCTGGTGCGCTGCGGCGAGGGACGGCGGGTTGGGCCACCCTTGACAGGCGCACGGTCGAATGGCACCGTCGAAGCGCCTCGACCCCCAGAAACCTGAGAGTCGCGGATGCCGCTGGGTGACCGGGCCGAGCTGCCCGCCTTCCTGGATCCGGGCCTGCCGCTGCGCAAACGCGCCGACGATCTGCTGCAGCGGCTGACCACCGCCGAGAAGGTCGCGATGCTGCACCAGCACTCGCCCGGCGTGGGCAGGCTGGGGATCGCGCCGTTCCATACCGGCACCGAGGCTCTGCACGGCGCGGCCTGGCTCGGTCCCGCCACAGTCTTCCCGCAGGCCGTCGGCCTGGGCGCCACCTGGGACACGGATCTGGTCCAGGCCGTGGGCACCGCGGTGGCCGAGGAGGTGCGGGCCATGCACCGCCGCGACCCGGCGGTGAGCCTCAACGTGTGGGCACCGGTGGTCAACCTGCTGCGGGACCCCCGGTGGGGCCGCAACGAGGAAGGCTACTCAGAGGACCCGCTGCTGACGGCCCGGACCGCCATCGCCTACTGCCGCGGCCTGCGCGGCGACCATCCCGTGTACCTGCGCACCGCACCGCTGCTCAAGCACTTCCTGGCCTACAACAACGAGACCGACCGGTCGACCACCTCGTCAGCGCTGCGGCCACGCGTGCTGCACGAGTATGACCTGCCGCCGTTTCACGCGCCGATCGCCGCTGGCGTCGCCGTCGGCGTGATGCCGTCCTACAACCTCGTGAACGGGCGGCCGTGCCACGTCAGCCCCTACCTGGAGGGCGAGCTACGGCGCTGGCCAGCTGGTGAGCGGGCCGGTGACGAGCTCGTCGTGTGCAGCGACGCGGAAGCCCCGTCCAACCTGGTCGACGTCGAGCACTACTTCGCCGACCACCCGGCAGGCCACGCGGCCGCTCTGCGGGCGGGCGTGGACAGCTTCACCGATCACGGCGAGGACCCTTCGGTCACCATCGGCCGGATTACCGAGGCACTGGAGCGCGGGCTGCTTACCGTCGCGGACGTGGACCGCGCCGTGCGCCGGCTGCTGCTGCTCAGGCTACGCCTCGGGGAGTTCGATCCGGACCTTGACCCGTACGCGGATCTTGGCGCGGACTCAACCGGCGCGCCACGGTCGGTCGGTCGATCAAGCCGCCTATCGACCGATCTATCAGGTGGCCAAGCGACCGACGATCTATCAGGTGGCCAATCTGCCGGCGATCTATCAGATGGCCAAGCGACCGACGATCTATCAGGTGGCCAATCGGCCGATCGATCGGCTGCGGGGGATCTGGCGCGCAGCGAACTCGCCCGCCGGGCGGCCAGGCAGGCCATCGTCTTGCTGAAGAACGACAATGGCGTGCTGCCGATCATGCTGCGGCCCGGCTTCCGGATCGCCGTCGTGGGTCCGCTCGCCGACAGATTGTGCGAGGACTGGTCCAGCGGGACGATGCCCTACCAGGTCACGGTGGCCGAGGGTTTGCGGGAGGCGGCGCGGCCGCTGGGCGGCGACATCGCCTGCGCGGAGGGCACGGACCGGGTGGCGCTGCGTCTATCGCCGGCCAGGCACCCGGCGGGCGGCGAATCGGCCGGGCACCCGGTGGGCGGCGCGTCGTCCGGGCGGCCGGCGGGCGGCGAATCGGCCGAGGGGCCGGAGATCGGCGAGTTCGACGTCTTCGGCTGGGGTTGCAACGTGATCACGCTGCGGAGCGCCGTCAGCGGGCGCTACCTCACCGTCAAGGAGGACAACTCGCTCGTGGCCGACGCCGTCCGGCCGAACGGCTGGGTGGTCAGGGAGGCGTTCGTCCGCGAGCCGCAGGCTGATGGCAGCGTGCTGCTGCGCAGCGCCGCGACCGGGCGTTACGTAACGGTCGATGAGTCATCGGGCCGGCCGGCCGCGGCCGCGCGCGATGCCGCCGGGGCGCAGCGCTTCACCTGGCGGGTCACCCGGGACGGGATCGAGCAGGCGGTGCGCGCGATGCGGGGCGCGGACAGCGTCGTGGTCGTCGTGGGCAACGATCCCCTGATCAACGGCCGCGAGACCCAGGACCGGGCCACGCTCGCGCTGCCACCGCAGCAACAGAGGCTTGTGGAGGCGGCCCGCGCTGTCCACCAGCGCGTGGTGCTGCTGGTGATGAGCAGGTTCCCGCCATCGCGTGGACCTGTCATGGCGGTCAGGAGACCGGCCGCGCGGTCGCCGACGTCCTGTTCGGCGGGCATGACCCCGGCGGCCGGCTACCGCAGACGTGGTATTCGTCCCTCGCCGACCTGCCCGGCTTGCTGGAGTACGACATCATCAAGGCCCGGCGGACCTATCTGTACTTCGAGGGCACGCCGCTGTTTCCGTTCGGCCATGGATTGTCTTATACGACGTTCAGCTATGCGCGGCTGCGCCTGGACGCGGCCGAGGCGCGGGACGGGGACACGGTCACGGCCGCGGTCGAGGTGACGAACACCGGGACGCGCGACGGCACCGAGGTGGTCCAGCTCTACACGCGCGCGCTGGCGCCGCGGTGCCCGCGCCCGCGACGCGCGCTGGCCGGGTTCGCGCGGGTCACGCTGCGGCCGGGCGAGAGCAGCACGGTCAAGATCCCGCTGCCGGTGTCGTCACTGGCGTTCTGGGATGTCGCCACGCACCGGATGACCGTGGATCCCGGCAACTACGAGGTGATGGCGGGTTCGTCAAGTGATGCCATACGGCAGTCCACGCTCCTGACGATCCTCGGCAGGAGGCCTGGCCCGCGGCAGATCGGCGCGGCGATCGCCGCCGCGGACTTCGACGACTACGACCAGGTCACCCTGGTCGACGCCACCCCCGAAGACGGCGATGCGGTCACGCCGACCTCCGGCGGCCCGGGATGGATCCTGTTCCGCGCGGTCAGCCTGGCTGAGAGCGGTAGCGGCGGGCTGGCCGTCACCGTGCGGGTGGCCAGGGAAGAGCCGGGTGAGGCCAGCCTGGACCTGTGGTGCGATCACCCGGCCGATGGCCGGTTCCTCGGCTCCGTGGCGGTCCGTGCACCGGAGGCCGCTACGCGTGGGCCGAGGTCAGCGCCGGCCTGGCACCGGCTGCGGGCGTCCGCGACCTCTACGTCGTGCTGCGCGGCCGGCAGCGTCTGGCATCGGTATGCCTTCGCGGCGTGACGGGAGGTTCCCAGCCGCGATTCGCGAGCACGGTCCTGCCACGGGAGCCAGCTGAACTGGTCTGCGGCCGCCGGGCCCCACCCCGGCCTTGGCTGCGTGCTCGCTCGCACCCCCGGCACCCGCCGCCAACCTGCACGGTGCGGATTTGGTGTCGTCGGGTCGGCCCGGAGCCAGCGGCTCAGTAGGCTCTAGACGGGAGAGCAACCGCCGAACAGTGAGGTGTGGCGTGCGCATCGCGAGATTCGCCCGGGGCGGCGACGTCGCCTACGGCGTGGTCGGGGAGGCCCAGGGAGATGGCGCCGCAGGTGGCGGCGGGGCGGCCGGCGCGGGCAGCGGCCTGGTCATCGCCGAACTACGCGGGCACCCGTTCAGCCCGGGGGAGAGCGTCCAGTTCACCGGGGCGACCTTCCCGCTCGACGACGTGCGGCTGCTGGCGCCGGTGCTGCCGAGCAAGGTGGTGGCGGTGGGCAGGAATTACGCGGACCACGCGCGTGAGATGGGCGAGGAGCCGCCCGCGGAACCCGTTCTCTTCCTCAAGCCGTCCACCGCCGTGGCGGGCCCCGGGGACCCCATCGGCTACCCAGTGAAACTCACCCAGCGGGTCGACTACGAGGGTGAGCTGGCGGTGATCATCGGCAGGTTGTGCCGCGAGGTGCCGGCCGCGCAGGCAGCTTCCGTCATCTTCGGCTACACCTGCGCCAACGACGTGACCGCCCGGGACCTGCAGGCCAGGGACGGGCAGTGGACACGGGCCAAGGGGTTCGACACGTTCTGCCCGCTGGGCCCGTGGATCGAGACGGACGCCGATCCGGCCGATCTGGCCCTCACCACATCCGTGAACGGCGAGGTCCGGCAGCGGGCCCGCACCTCGCAGTTGCTGCACGACGTGCCCGCCCTGATCGAGTACATCACCGCGGTGATGACGCTGCTCCCGGGCGACGTGCTGCTCACCGGGACACCGGCGGGGGTTGGCCCGCTGGAAGACGGAGACGAGGTATCGGTGACCATCGAGGACATCGGCACGCTGGCCAACAGGGTGGTGACCCGTGACTGAGCACCCGGCGGGAGGTCACGCCGGCGCCGCTGACGGGCATCCAGGCCGAGTGCGGGTTCGGTTCGCCCCCTCGCCGAGCGGCGATCTGCACGTCGGCAATATCCGCACCGCTCTCTACGACTGGGCGTTTGCCCGGCATACCGGCGGCACGTTCGTGCTGCGGATCGAGGACACCGACCAGACCCGGGTGACCCCGGAATACATAGACTCGGCCCTGGACACGCTCCGCTGGCTGGGCCTGGACTGGGACGAGGGACCGGGCGTGGGCGGGACGTACGGGCCGTACCTGCAGAGTGAGCGGCTGGGCCGTTACGCCGAGTGGGCGCAGCGGTTCCTGGAGACGGGGCACGCCTACTACTGCTACTGCACGCAGGAGGAACTCGCCGAGCGCCGGGCTGCCGCGCGGGCAAGCGGCGGCCCGAGCGGATATGACGGCCACTGCCGCGACCTGACCGCCGAGCAGGTTGCCGCCTATCAGGCCGAGGGCCGCAAGCCGGCGGTCAGGTTCCGGATGCCATCCGGGTCGACCACATTCTCCGACCTCGTCCTCGGCGAGGTCACCGTGGACAACGCGCACGTCCCCGACTTCGTGCTCGTGCGTGCCGACGGATCCCCGCTGTACACGCTGGCCGTCGCGGTCGATGACGTGCTGATGAAGATCACCCACGTGGTGCGCGGGCAGGACCTGCTCTCTTCCACCCCGCGCCAGATCGCGGTCTACCGCGCCATGGGCGTCGCCGAGGACGAGTTCCCCGCGTTCGCCCACCTGCCCTACGTCCTTGGCAAAGATGGGCAGCGGCTTTCCAAACGAAACGGGGTGGTGTCGGTCAACTGGTACCGGCACGAGGGTTTCCTCCCCGAAGCGATCTGCAATTACCTGGCGCTGCTCGGGTGGTCTCCGGGGGAGAACCGGGAATCTTTCACGCTCGCCGAGATGGCCGCCGAGTTCGACCTGGCCCGGGTGAGCAAGAACCCGGCCCAGTTCGACGCGGCCAAGCTAGAGGCGATCAACGGGGACAAGATCCGCGCACTGGACCGGGGTGACTTCGCCACCCGGATCACGCCGTTCCTGCAGCGCGCGGGGCTGGTCGCCGATCCGGTCAGCGAGGAGGAGGCCCGGCTGATCGAGGCGGGCGCGCCGCTCATCCAGGAGCGGATCTCCAGGCTCACTGAGGCAGTCGGCATGCTCGGCTTCCTGTTCACCGGCGAGGCGGACTTCGCGGTCGACCCCGGCGACGCGGCGAAGGTGCTCACCCCGGACGCGGCGCCGGTGCTCAAGGCCGCCGAGGCCGCCCTCGCCGACGTGACGCCGTGGAAATGGGAGGCCATCAAGGAAGCGCTGCACCTGGCACTGGTCGAAGGGCTGGGGCTGAAGCCGCGGCAGGCCTTCGCGCCCGTCCGGGTCGCGGTTACCGGGCGGCGGGTGTCCCCGCCGCTGTATGAGTCGATCGAATTGCTGGGCCGGGAGCGCACCCTGGCCCGTCTGGCCCGGGCGCTCAGCGCATCGGCTTGAGCGGGCCCCGGGCGTGTGCCCGTGCGTTACCTGCTGCCCGCCGCCCGGCTGTCACCGCAGCCGCGGCCCGCGGTTCCCGCTTGGGTCGATGTGACAACGAGCACCCTCGAGGGGCCTCGTTGTCACATCGACCTCCCGCACTAGGTCCGCCCGGCCGGCACCGGGACCCGCCCGGCCGGCACCGGGACCCGCCCGGCCGGCACCGGGACCCGCCCGGCCGGCACCGGGACCCGCCCGGCCGGCACCGGGACCCGCCCGGCCGGCACCGGGACCGCCCGGCCGGCACCGGGACCGCCCGCCGGCACCGGGCGGTCCCACGTTGGCCGGATATTTCGACACGCCAAGGGCTAAACCGGTATATCGAACCTCTCGACCGCCTTTCAAGGCATTGACGCTAAACCGGTCTAGTGATGTCATCTTCAGTGTGCGCGGCGGATTCACTCCCGCGCCCGCCTGCTTGATGTCACGGCCCGGCAGAAGCTGGGCCGATCCGACCAATGGAGGTTCGAGATGGCCGCAGGCTCTTCACCAAGTCCGGATGATCCCCGGCGGGGGCGACCCGCCGTGCCGTTCTCGCGGGGACGGTCGCTGGCGCGGCGGGGCTCGCCGTGGGCGCGGGAGCCATCCCTGCGGTCGCGGCGACCGCCACCCGTTCTGGCCTCGCCGCGAGCGGCCGGGCTGCGGCCAGCCTTACCTCGGGCGACCCGTTCCCGGCCCGGCCCCGTGATTTCGTCATAGTCCGTGGCGGCAAGTTCTCCGTCGACGGCAAGCCACTGCGGTTCGGCGGCACCTTCGACTACCCGTACTCCAACTACGAGGGTGACCGCTGGAAGGACTTCCTCGCCCTGCCCACGATCGACTACGGCACCGTGCACCTCTACCCGCAGGGCTGGGGTGAGAATCCGTCCTCCAAGCCGGGTACCGACCCGATCACCTGGGGCACGACGTGGATCGCCAACCACATCTCGGACGGGGCGGTGCTCGGCAAGCCGGTCGTGCTTGAGGAGTACGGCCTGGCGATCAACGCCGCGCAGGGCGTGCCGGACGAGACGACCAGGGATGTCGGCTACCAGAAGTGGACCGACACGGTGCTGGCCAATGGCGGGGCCGGGGACCAGTTCTGGCTGCTCACCGCGCGGGTGGATGACGGCTCCTTCTACCCCAACTATGACGGCTACCGCATCATCTGGGACAACGACCCGAGCAACACCACCAATGCGGCCGCCCACTTGCTCAGCGCGCACGCCAAGGCGATGACCGCGGCGAGCTGAGCGGGCCGGCTCACGATCGATCGATCAGGCCGCCAAATCGATCGATCGGCTGTCGGCCCACGCCTGCTCCTACCCGGCTCCCCACCACCCCGGGGGGCCGGGCAGGGCTCAGCCGGTCACGGCGCGGACCACTGCCTGAGATGCCGGAGTTGATCCTCCACGTGCGCCGGCGGGACCGCGTGCACCCCGAACGTGAACACGGCGATCTCCTTGGCCGCGGTGATCTCGTTGTACGCGGCGAATACCGTCGAGGGCGGGCAGACCAGGTCCATCAGGCCCGTGCTGATCAGGCAGTCGGCGGTGATCCGGCGGGCCAGCAGGGCGCAGTCCACGTAGCGCAGGGTGTCCATGGCCGCGCTCTCCAGCTCCACGATCTGGGCCAGGAACTCCGCCACCTCCGCATACGGCATCTCGGGTGTCAAGGTCACGGCGCGCTGGATGTCGCACAGGAACGGCACGTCGGCGTGGCAGGCCGTGACCCGCTCGCCCAGCAGCGCAGCGGAGGCCAGCGCGAGGGCGCCGCCCTGGCTGGCGCCGCTTACCCCGATCCTGGAGCCGTCGACCCCTTCGAGTCCCGCGGCGGTCTCGACCGTGCGTGCCGCATCCACGTAAAGCCTGGTGAAGTAGTAGCTCTCCGGGCTGGTGATGCCCCGGGTCATCACCGTGGAGTTCTCAGGCCCCGGCGTGCCCAGGTCGCCGGTGGCGCCCACGGTCCACCGCCCGCCCTGGCCGCGGGTGTCCATCACGAAGACGGCATAACCTGCCGCGGGCAGCAGCGTGTGATCGGCCGGAAGCCCGCGCCCGCCGCCGTATCCGATGAACCGCACCACGATAGGCAGCCGCGCGTTGCCGGCCCCGGGTGGTCGTAGGTACCAGCCGCGGATACGATCTCCACGCGCCCCGGAGAACTCGACGTCATATGCGTGCAGCGGCCCGTAGGTGTCCGTTTGGTATCGGGTGGCCATGGCTGGGCGGGCGGCCGCGCGCGCTTCGCCCAGTCGCGCGGCCCACCACTTGTCAAGGCGGGCCGGCTCCTCGGTCGCGGTGCGGTGTTCACGCAGCGCCGCGAGCGGCAGGTCGAACCAGGGCATCGGCGATCTCCACAGTGGGTGCTGCTAGGTGTGTCCCGTGGATCTTGGCCGTCGCGAGCGGCCGTCCTCCGGCGACTGTGCAGCAAACACCCTGCAGCAGGCCGAAGATCCGCGGGACACACTTTAGCGGGCCTCACGGCCCGCCAACGCTCTCCTTCCCGTCTGCGAGACGGAAAACACCGATACCGAACGGAACCAGAGTGACCTCTCCATTGGCCGCGTCGCCGTCGAGTGCGCAGAGCCGGAGCCCGGCGGCGAGCTGCGGCTTGACCGCTACAGGCTCGGCCGCCTGGCTCACCAGCCAGGCGAAGCGGGTGCCGTCCTGATGGACCAGGATGTCGGCGGCGACCCGGGGATCCTCGACAGTGACCAGCCTGCTCACCCCGGCGTGCACGGCGAGCGCGTCGTACAGGACGCTGGTTGCCTCCGGGTTGACCCCCGGGGTGGCGGCGGCCATGTGCTCGATGGGATAGGTGCACAGCACCAGCGAGCCGGCGCCGGCGGCCCGGAGCAGAAGCGCGGGCTTGCCGCGGGAGTCCACGGCGATGACCTCGGCACCGTCGGGCCGCACCGGCAGGTAGGCCCGGCCGTACTGGGTGCCCGCGACGCTGAAGGTCAGCCGCGCCCCGGCGGTGATCGTGCCGAAGTCGCGGGTGAAGGTGAACGTCACCTGGTCGCCGGTGATCGGGTCCACCAGGCCGTTGCGCAGCTCGTGCTGGATCCCGAACATGGCGTTGAGACGGGAGGACCAGGGCCCCGGGTGGTCGTCGTTGTCCCCCGCCGAGTAGGACGCGTACACGGTGGCGCCGTCGGCGGCGAGCCGCTCCAGGTCGTAGCACGTCGGGCTGAGCAACTGCTTGGCCGAGGGCAGGAGGTAGAGCCGCGCGCCATCCGTCACGCCGGCGCTCTCCCTGGTGAGCGCGGGGGCCAGGTCGGCGAGCCGGGCGGAGACATAGGCCTGGTGCAGCGTCTGCGCCAGGTAGCGGCGGTCGCGGGGGCTGGTGAACGGGTAGCTGGTGTCCAGGTGGGCCGGAACGATCAGGGCCGTGTCGGAGTCGGCTCGCTCGCAATGGCCGATGTCGGCCGCGGCCAGGATGGCGGCGAAGGCCTTCATCTCGGCCAGTTGCGGCTTGGGCACGCCACGTGAGTCGGTCAGGCCGAAATGCAGCTCGAAGGCGTGATGCCGGTAGGGATCCTGGTCGATCAGGTCGTCGTAGTCGGAATTGCACCAGGCCAGCCAGCCGGTCGCGCCGGCCAGCAGGCTGTTGTGCAGGACCTGGCGGTAGTAGCTGGCCGCGTTCTCGCCGGAGGCGAAGTCGGAGCTGACCCCGAACTCCTCCAGGATCACCGGGCGGCCGAAGGTCGTGGCGAGCTCGCAGGCCCAGGCCGCGGCGTAGTGCTGCCGGACCTGGTCAGTGCCCACGGGGTACACGTGCGGGCCGATGAAGTCACACAGCCGTGCGCTGTCGGCGACCGAGAAGCCGGTGTCCTTCCCGCTGATCTCGATCCCCCAGGCGCCGTCGCCGAGAGAAACGGGCTGGCTGCCGCCCGCGGCGCGGACCGCGTCCACCATGATCTGCGCCCACGCCGCGACGGTCTCGCGAGGCGCCTCACCGCCGTAGATCGGCATCTCGTTGGAGATCAGCCAGCCGCAGACCGCCTGGTGCGCGCCGAACCGGCGCACCATCTCGCCGGCGAACCATGCCTGCCTGGCCACCATCCAGACGTCGCTGTACAAGTCGCGCCCGAGGCGCCAGGACGGATCCCAGTTCTCGCCGGACATGTGGCCGACCACGAAGGTGGGCACCGTGTACATGCCCATTTCGGCATGTCGGTCGAGAAAGTCAGCGAACCTGGCCGCCATCTCCTCATCGATCCGGTCCGGCTCGGGCATGAAGTCGGGCCAGTAGAAGAAAGACCGGGTCACGGTGAGACCGTGCTCCCGCAGGACCCGCAGTTCCCCGAGGACTGTCTGCCCGTCATAGTGCCGCCACATTAGCGGGCCGCCGGTGCGGGACCAGAAGTTCACCCCCAGCCAGTTGACCGCCCGCCCATCAGTGACGATCTTGGCAGCATTTCTGCGCATGCGGAAAGATCTCCTCTGGGAACTTCAGCGGGCGTCGGATGGCTGCGGCCCAGGCCCGTGCGATCATGTCAAAGCGATCAGGCCCGTGCGACCGGCCCGTGCGACTAGCCAGTGCGATCGAATCACTATACCGGTTAAGTGTCAATACATATGAACACTGACGGCGCGCCCGGGATCTTGCCCCGGCCATGGCGTCCGGCTGCTTGTTACACTGGCCTGCGCAAGAGCCGGGCGGCTGTGATGCGCCGGTCGGCAGGCTCCCGCGGGAGGCAGGTGCCGCGGCGCGGGTACCGGGAGGCGTTACCGCACAATGTGGTAACCGCGGAGCGGTAGCGTGCGGCACGCCGGGCCGACCGGCGATCGCGGGGAGGCATCGCGTGAAACGTCCGACCATCGCCGACATCGCGCGCCGCGCGGGCGTCACCAAGGCGGCAGTGTCGTTCGCGCTCAACGGCCAGCCTGGTGTTTCCGCGGCCACCCGGGAGCGCATCCTGGCCATCGCCGAGGAAATAGGCTTCCAGCCCAATAGCGCGGCCCGAGCGCTGTCCGATGGCCGGGCCGGCGCGTTCGGCCTGATCATCGACCGGCCGCCGAACATGCTCGGTATAGAGCCGTGGTTCATGCAGCTCGTGGCGGGCATCCAGGCGGAGTTGTCCGGTGATCATGCCGCGCTGCTGTTCAGCACCGCCGAGGACCAGGCCGCCGAGATCGCCATGTACCGCTCGTGGTGGGCTCAGCGCCGGGTGGACGGGGTGTTCCTGGTGGACCTGCAGATCAACGACCAGCGGGTGCCGGTACTTGAGGAACTGCGGATGCCGGCGGTGGTGATCGGCACTCCGCTCGGCGCTGGATCGCTGACCGCGGTGTGGCAGGACGACGCGGCCGGGATCATCTCCGCCGTGGAGTACCTCGCTGGGCTCGGGCACCGGCGGATCGCCCGGGTGACCGGTATACCGAGGTTCTGGCATACCAAGATCCGGACCGATGCGCTCGCTGAGGCGGCACAGTCCGCGGGGATCGAGTCCATCTCCGTGGAGGCCGACTACACGCGCGAGCGCGGCGCTGAGGCCACCCGGACTCTGCTGCGGGGCCCGCGGCGGCCTACCGCGATCATCTACGACAACGACCTCATGGCGATCTCGGGGCTGATCTCCGCCCAGCGAATGGGCGTGGAGGTGCCGGCCGAACTCTCGATTGTGGCCTGGGATGACTCTCCGCTGTGTGAGCTGGTCCACCCGCCTCTCACGGCGTTGAGCAGGGATATCCCAGCCTATGGGGCGCATGCCGCGCGAATATTGGCGCGAGTGGCGAGCGGCGAGGCGGTCGGCCATTTCCAGGAAGACCCGCCGGTGCTCACCCTCCGGGGCAGCACCGGGAGCCCTCCACTGGTTCGCCGCCTGAGCCGCGCCGCGCCGCCTGGCAGTTAGTGGTCTGTCTCGCAGATCTTCTGCCTGCTGCACGTCCGCCAAGATCCACAAGACACGCCCAGCCGGGCCGCCCGGCAGCTAGGGCGACACACGCCCAGCCGGGCCGCGGCGGCTGCCTCGGCCGTGGCGCTTGGCGCGCTGCCGCAGAGTTGCACCTGAACCCGGGAGCCAGGACGGCGCTGCTCCTAACGGCCAAGAAGCCCGTGGTCAGCGGCCCATCTTAACCGCGCCGACATGGGATCGAAACCCGAACGATACCCGATTCCTTCTTCACCAGAGGTCATGAAGGGTTGACACTTAACCGGTATAGTGATTCGCTCAGTCGACCCCGGAGACCCCGGTGGCCGATTGCCGCAGGCAGGGCCCTGAAGTGCATACCCGAAGATCACGTTGATTGACCAGCGGCCATGACAGCCGTAGTTCGTGCGCGCTACGGCGAGGTGCGCCGCAGGTGTATTTCGCGACCACCCCAGGGCGAAAGAAAGAAGGAATCAGCAATGTCGTTGAGACCCTGGCGCATGCGAACTATTGCCGCCGGTGCCGCCCTCGTGACTGCCGGCACGCTTGCTGCCTGCGGCGGCAGCAGCGGCAGCGGCAGCAGCAGCTCGTCGTCCTCGGGCCCCACCGGAGTGCTCACGGTCGCCACCGGGCAGCCCGCCTACACCGATGACTTCAACCTGTACTCGTTGAACCAGCAGGACGCGACCAACGGCATGATCTACGAGCCGATGTTCTTCTACGACACGGCAAAGGCCGGCGACATCAAGCCGTGGCTCGGCACCAGCTATGCGTGGACCAACGGCGGCAAGACTCTTACCGTCCAGCTCAGGCACAACGTGACCTGGACCGATGGCAAGCCGTTCACCAGTGCGGACGTTGTCTTCACCTTCAATCAGGCGCTGCACAGCACCGCCCTCAACAAGTTCGCCCTGCCCCTGGCCAGCGTGTCGGCCAACGGCGCCTACGGGGTGACGATCAACTTCACCAAGGCCGCCTACACAGACGCCTACTACGCGCTCGGCCGGGTGGAGATACTGCCCCAGCACATCTGGAAGTCGATCACGAACCCGACCACGTTCCAGAACCAGCACCCGGTCGGCACCGGCGCTTACGTACTGAGCAAGTTCTCGCCGCAGGTGTTCGAGCTGACCGCGAACCCGCACTATTACCTGCCGGGCCTGCCGCACTTCAAGACGGTCCGGTTCATCGGCTACACCGGCAACACGACGCTGGACGCGGCGATAGTGGCCGGCCAGCTCGACTGGACCGGCGCCTTCATCCCGAACATCAAGAAGCTCTACCTGGCCAAGGACCCGAAGTTCGTGGTCAGCGACATCCCGCTGGCCACCACGTTCCTGGTGCCGAACATGGCCACCGGCCCGACCACCAAGCTCGCCGTCCGGCAGGCGATCAGCGCCGCGGTGGACCGCACCTCCATCAGCAACACGGTCTACGACGGGTATGCCCCGCCCACCAACCCCGAGGCGCTGATCACGCCGAACTTCAACTCGGTGCTCGATCCGACGCTGGCCAGCGCCAGCTTCGCCAGCCCTAGTGCGGCGGCCGCGAAAACCATCCTGACCAAGGCCGGCATAGCGACGCCGCTGACCCTTACGGTCAAGATGGTCGCGGGCTACACCGACTATCTCAGCGCGCTGCAGATCGTCCAGCAGGAACTCAAGCCAGCCGGCATCAACCTCGTCATCGCCCAGGAGGCCTACACCGCATTCACTTCGGACCAGGACAACGGCAACTTCCAGCTGCTGATCGACAGCTTCGGCTACACGCCCGACCCGTGGTCGTACTACTACACGCTCCTGAACAGCGGGATCGCGCCCGCCATCGGCAAGGCCGACACGGTCGGCAACTACGGCCGCTACCGGAACCCGACGGTGGACTCGCTGCTCGCGCAGATTGCCGCCACGGCAGACACGTCCGTGCAGAAGCCAGCGTTCTACAAGATCGAGAACATCTTCACGAAGGACATGCCGCTCATCCCGCTCTGGGAATCGCAGAACGAGATCGAGTTCAACGGCCACCACGTCGGCAACATCCCCACCGTGCAGAATCCGTACGGCGCGCCGGCCGTCTACATCCAGCCGGACATCGGCTGGATCTCGGCGCGCCTGCTCCCGCTGAACAAGTGACCGCCGCGGCCCACGGCTGACAAGGCCGGAGCCGAGGCCGGGGAACCCGCCCGGCGGAGGGACCGAAGACCGCGGCGACCCTCCGCCGGGTGGGCCTGGGCCGGGTGGGCCTGGGCCGCACTGGGCAATTCGGCACTGGCGCCGGAGAAAGGAGGGCCAGGCGTGCGTTACGTGGCCCGCAAGCTTGGCTTCTACCTGGTGGCGGCGTGGGCGGCGCTCACCCTCAACTTCTTGCTGCCGCAGCTCATCCCGGGGAACCCGATCGAGGTCCTGCTGGCCAAGATGTCACAGTCGGGCTCGGTGCCGCCCGGTGAGGCCCAGGTCCTGGCCAAGCTGCTCGGCCTCGGCACGGGAAACATATTCCAGAAGTACTGGCAGTACCTGGACGGCCTCGCCCACCTGCAGCTCTGCCTGTCCATCAGCGACTTCCCCACCCCGGTCAGCACTGAGATCGGCCAATCCATCTACTGGACGCTGGCCCTGGTCGGCACGGCGACGGTGATCAGCTTCGCGCTCGGCATCATGCTCGGGACGCTGGCCGGGTGGAAGCGCGGTTCCAGGCTGGACGCCATCATCCCGTCCACTACCCTGCTCACGGCGATGCCGTACTTCTGGCTCGCGCTGCTCATGCTGTTCTTCTTCGCCAGCAACGTCTGGCACGTCTTTCCGCAGGGCCAGGGGTACAACACCAACTCCGAAATCACCGAGGGATGGAACCTGCCGTTCATCCTCTCGGCCGTGCAGCATGCGCTCCTGCCCGCGCTGACCATCGTGCTCAGCTCGGTGGGCGGCTGGCTGCTAGGAATGCGCAACATGATGGTGTCCACGTTGTCTGACGATTACGTGGTCGCCGCCGAGGCGAAGGGGCTGCGGCAGCGCCGGATAATGATCGGCTACGCCGCCCGTAACGCCGTGCTGCCCAGCGTCTCCGGGTTCGCGATCTCGCTCGGCTTCGTGGTCAGCGGGGCCATCGCGATGGAGTACGTCTTCTCCTACCCCGGCCTCGGCTTCAAGCTGGTGCAGGCGGTGAGCAACAACGACTACCCACTGATGCAGGGGATCTTCCTGGTGATCACGTTCGCGGTGCTCGGCGCCAATATGGTCGTTGACTTGCTGCACGGCTTCATCGACCCACGGACGAGGCTGTCCCGGTGACCGCCACGAACGTCGTCGCCGCCGTCGCGGCGGAGGCCGGCGACTCGGGCGCTGGCCGGCTGACCGAGTTGCGGGCGGCCTTCCGGTCGCCCCGGCTGGTCGCGGGAGCCTGCATCGTCGGGTTCTTCCTGCTGCTCGGGATCCTCGGGCCGTTCTTCGTGGCGGACCCGAATCAGCTCAGCCACGCCCAGCTCGCGCCGCCATCGCTCAGCCACTGGCTGGGCACCACCCAGATCGGGCAGGACGTCTTCGCCCAGCTCGTGGTCAGCGCGCGGGCCTCGCTGGTGATCGGCATAGGAGCCGGGCTGCTGGCCACCGTCGTCTCGGTCGTCATCGGCATCAGCGGTGGGTACGCGGGCGGCTTCATCGACGAGGCGCTGTCGCTGCTGTCCAATGTGGTCCTGGTCATTCCCACCCTGCCGCTGGTCATCGTGATCCTTGCGTACGTGAAGGCCAGCGGCCTGATCCCGCTCATCGTGATCATCGCCCTGACCAGCTGGGCGGCCGCCGCCCGCGTGCTGCGGGCGCAGACGCGGCTTCGCGAGGAACTCGGGTTCAGCGTCGTCTTCATCACGCACGACCTGTCCCTGCTGTTGGAGATCAGCGACCGGCTCGCGGTCATGTATGCGGGCGAGATCGTGGAGCAGGCGCCGTCCGAGGCGGTCGGTACCGCCTCCGCACACCCGTATACCCTCGGCCTGCTCCGCTCGTTCCCGGACATGCGCAGCGCCCGGCGCGAGCTGCGCGGGGTGCCGGGCATCCCCGCCGGACCTGCGGGACCGCTTGGCTGGGTGCCCATTCGCGCCGCGGTGTGAGCATCGGTTCGAGCCGTGCGCGACCACCCACCCGGCCCTGCGCCCGCCTGCCAGCCGGCTGCTGGCGGAGGACCCGGGCCTGGTCGGCGGCTGGCGGGTGGCCTGCCATCTGCACGACCAGCAGTACCGCCCGGAGGGCCCGCCGGACGAGCTCGCCGGGGCGCAGCCGGACCCGGCGGACGGTGCAGCCGCGGACAGCAAAGCCGCCGCCGGCAGCCCGGTCACCGCCGGCCGCCCGGTCACCGCCGGCCGCCCGGTCACCGCCGGCCGCCCGGTCACCGCGGACAGCCCGGTCACGGCGGACAGTGCGGGAGGCGAGCAGTGAGTGTCCTTGACGTCCGTAACCTGACCGTCGAGTTCGGCCAGCGCGGTGGCAGCAAGCTGCGGGCCGTCGACGACATGTCGTTCGCGCTGAGCGCGGGCCAGACGCTCGCGCTGGTCGGCGAGAGCGGCAGCGGCAAGTCGACCGTGGTGCGCGCCCTCGCCCAGCTGCTGAAGCGGACCTCCGGTGAGATCCTGCTGGACGGCGCGCCCGCCGGCCGGCGCGGCCAGGCACTGCGCGGCTACCGGCACCGGGTGCAGCTGGTCTTCCAGGATCCGTTCGCGTCGCTCAACCCGATGCACACCGTCCGGCATCACCTGATCAGGCCGCTGCAGCTACGGCCGCACCACCCCCGGGGCGACGACCTTGAGGCGGCGGTGCACGAACTGCTCCTGTCGGTCAACCTGACCCCACCCGACGAGATCGCCGGGAAGCACCCGCATGAGCTGTCCGGCGGCCAGCGCCAGCGGGTGGCCATCGCCCGGGCACTGGCCACCGATCCCGACGTTCTGCTCGCTGACGAGCCGGTATCGATGCTGGATGTGTCCATCCGGCTGGAGATCCTCAACCTGCTCGACCGGCTGAAGCAGGACCGGAACCTGGCCATGCTGTACGTCACCCACGACCTGGCCACCGCGCGGCATTTCTCCTCCGAGATCATGGTGATGTACCGGGGTGAGATCGTGGAGCATGGCCCCAGCGACGAGGTGATCCTGAGGCCCTCGCACCCCTATACCCAGATCCTCGCGGGCGCCGCGCCCGATCCGACCGTCTCCCGTGAGGCGCTCGCCGCGGCCCGGCGGAAGCGGCAGCAGGCGCGGGCCAGCCGGGACGCCGAACGCCGGGAGGTCACGGTCGACGCGGCGGGCTGCCGGTTCCGCTCCCGCTGTCCCTTTGCCATGGACATCTGTGCGACGCATCCGCCCGACCTGCCGGTTGCCGCTGGCCACCTGGCCCGCTGCTGGCTGCTCAGTGGCGAGGCGGAGCCAGCCGGCGCGGGTGCCGAGCGCGGGCAGCCGCGGCGGCAGGCAGGGCAATGACTCCGGGCCACCCGGCTCCCGCCCGGCCGACCAGACCCCGTTCCAGTGCCTGCTGGACGTCGCCGGTCGCGGTAGGCGGTCCGGCCGGGTTTCGTTTGGTCGCTGGGTCTGGGTTTCGGCTACACTGCACAGGCGCGCGCGGGCCTGCTGGCTCGCCGCAATGGGGTATGGGGTAATTGGCAGCCCGACGGGTTCTGGCCCCGTTAGTCTAGGTTCGAGTCCTGGTACCCCAGCAGGTCAGAGGGCGTAGCCGAATCGCGGCTACGCACATGGCGCCAGCGGCCCGGTCAATAGCCGCGCCGGGCGCCGCGCCCGCGGCTAGTCAGGCGCAGCAGAAGCAGCACGACGATCGCGCCGATGACGGAGCCGATGATGCCGGTCGCGTGCGGATGGCGGATTTCGAGGCTGTGGTAGACGATCAGGTTCTGCAGGTAGCCGCCCAGGAACGACCCCGCAACCCCCAGGGCGATGGTGCCGATCACTCCCATCGGGTCGCGGCCTGGGACGAGCAACCGCGCGATGGCGCCGGCGATCAGGCCGACAATGAGCAGGACAATCAAAAAATCCGAGCATGCTGCGACAGCTGCCCGTATCAGGGGCGGCCATGCGGTCGGCGCCGTGCCGCCTCGATGCTCCCACGTGGGCGATGCCGGCATCCGGATAAGGCTGGGCACCCGTTTTGGCGAGCCCGGCTGCGGTGCGCTACCGTGCAGTGTCTGGCCCCGTCGTCTAGCGGCCCAGGACGCCGCCCTCTCAAGGCGGTAGCGCCGGTTCAAATCCGGTCGGGGCTACTCATGAAGCAGCAGGTGAAGGGCCTGATCGCTGGCTATAGCGGTCAGGTCCTTGATCATTTGGGGCAGATTGGGGGCAGGACCGGCCGTCATGAGGTGGCAGGGAGCCTCACCGACCGGTCTGTGCCGACCCGTTGAGGGCGGTCGGCGCTGGCCTTGGGACGGTGATTGTGTATGACGCGCGACGAGTTGCTCGACCTGCTGGCCAGGCTGCGGCGTGCGTCGGTGGGTGGTCTGCGGGCGCCACACAAACCTCTGTTACTGCTGTGGCTGTTCGGGAGGTTCGCCGCCACTGGCAGCACAGTGGCGGCCTACACGGAGGCCGGTGAGCCGGTCAGCATGCTGATCAACGACTTCGGCCCGCCTGTCGCGAGTGCCGCGGCCGCGCGGCAGCGCGCAGCTATGCCGTTCGTGCACCTGGAGCGTGAGATCTGGGACCTGCGGGAAGCCTCGGGCAGCGAGATCGGGCCGGACGCCCCTGAGCGAGCCCCGTGGCTGGCCAGCCATGGGGCCGTGGGCCGGTTGCGGCCGGGTGTGGAGCAGTTGATCGCGGATCCAGGCACGCTGGCGGCCGCCGCGCGGCTGCTGCTGGACCTGCACTTCACGCCGAGTCTGGCCGCCATGATCTGCGATGCGGTCGGCCTTGATCTCGCGGTCCTGGATCTCGCCGCCAGCCCGGCAGTTGCGGCGGCCAGACGTAGCGTGCGGCGGTCCGGGTTCGCTGAGGAGGTCCTGCGCGCTTACGCCTACCAGTGCGCCATGTGTGGCTTCGATGGGGCCCTTGGCCGTAATCCCGTTGGTCTCGAAGCAGCACACGTGCGCTGGCACAGCCAGGACGGTCCCGACGTGGTGACCAATGGCCTGGCGCTGTGTGCGCTGCACCATGCGCTGTTCGACCTGGGCGTGCTAGGCCTGACGACGGACCTGCGCATCCTGGTATCCAGCCTCTACGTGGGCCGCAGCGACGCCGGCCGGGCGGTCGATCACCTCGCAGGCCAGGCACTGCTCGATCCCAGGCCGGGGCAGCCCGTCGTGGAGATAGATCACATCGGCTGGCATCACCGGCAAGTCTTCAAGGGAGCCGACGCGGCGGCCGCATAGAGATCCACGTCAGCCCCTGAAGAGAACCGAACACAGCGTCATTGAATGACACACCTCATTCTAATTCGGCACTAAATTATTGGTAACTGGTCAGGTCGCTGCGGATTTCGGTGTGACGGGCTGCTGTGAGTGTCGCTTCCCGTTGTAGGTGACCAATGGCCGGACGACGTGGTTGGCGTTGGCCACCTTGACTGGGACATAGGGGCGTTTGGTGGACCCGTTGTATTTGGCATTTGTCGCCCAGAGAGCCCGACACGGTCCGGCTCAACGCGGGCGGCAGCACACGGGCAGGTCGCGGCAGCACACGGGCAGGTCGCCGTCAGGACGGGAGCTTCACTTGGTGCCAGCTGGCGCCGCCGTCGTTGGAGGCGATCAGGCCGGCGGTGCTCCAGCAGTCGGTCTTGAAGCTTCTGCAGCCGTTGGCGCCGCCGATGGTCCAGAGGTTGTCGTGGCCGGCGAGCATGAGCGGTCCGGGGTAGAAGTTGTGGACGCTGCTCGTGTCGGTGAAGTTCTGGCCGCCGTCGGTGCTGCGCGATGTCACCCAGGTGAACGTCTGAAGGTCCTGGCCCGGTTGTGCTCGAAGCAGCGCATAGGACGAGCCGTCGGGCGTGGCGGCGAAGCTGTACTGCTCGGTCGGAGTCTGACTCGCTACCTGGCGGACGGTCCAGGTAGCCCCGAGGTTCGTGCTGCGGTAGATGCCGACACCGTCGGCACTGCCCTGGGCGGGCGTCGTGAAGCTCGCCGCCAGCACGACGGCATCGCCGGCGAGGGCGGGAGCGCTGATGATGCTCACCGAGTCGGATCTTTTTGTCGCTGGCGTCGGTAGCTGAAGGTGTGTCCAGATCTGGCCGGCGTCGCGGGTGGTCCACCAGGCTCCGGTCATGTCCTCGTCGAGGTAGCCGACCTGCGGGGTAAGGAAGTGGATTGCTCCGACGGCGGGCAGGGTGCGCTGGCCAGCTTGCAGGGTCCAGGTCGTGCCTCCGTCTGTGGTGCGCAGCAGCTCGCCGAATCCGGTGTGCGTGATCTGCTCACCGACAAGGATCCACCCGTTGTTCGGGCCGGTGAACGACAAGGACGTCGTGGCGCCAGCATAGGGTGAGATGGTCAGCGCGCCGAGCGGAATGCTCGTGCTCGTCCATCTCTGCGTGGTCGATGAGCGTCGCATCAGGGTCACGGTGCTGCTGCCAGCCTTCGGCGCGACAGCGACCCACTCATGGCCGTCGGGCTGCAGCGCGATGCCCGCGGACTGCAGCTGTGCTTGCGTGAGGCCGGGGGGCGTGATGTTGCGCCAGGTCGCACCAAGGTCGTCGGTCCAGAACAACGACTGTTGCGTGCGCACATACCCACGTCCTGCAGCGAACAGCCCGGCGTCAATCACCTGGGGTCCGGCCAGAGGCTGCTGCCGTGCACCAGTAGACGTTGGCGTCGGTGATGGCGTCGGGGACGGTGATGAGGTCACCGGCGGCGACGATCGGTGACTGACGGGTGTGCCTTCATGCTTGTTCACGGTTCGCGCGATGGCCGTGAGCCCGGCGATGATCACCACGACTGCCGCGGCAGCGAGCAGCGGCGCCACCCAGGGGCCTTGACGGCGACGTCGTGTCCTGGGGCGGTCGCCGCCGTCCGGGTTCGTGGCTGGCGGCTGGTAGTCCGCGGAATCGGGTGGGTCGGTGATCAACTCGGCGCTCGCCTCGAGAGCGGCCCGCAGCCGTCGCTCGGGGTCGGTACTCATCGCGTGTCCTTCAAGGTGTTCTCGAGCGCATCAAGGGCGCGGGACGCGGTCGATTTCACAGTGCCTCGCGATATCCGCAGCGTCTGGGAGATCTCGGCTTCGTCGAGGTTCGCCCAGTACCGAAGTACCAATACCTCGCGCTGTCGGCGGGGCAGGCGACGCAGTGCCGCGACGACTTCCCGGTGTTCCTCGGCGAGCAACAGGGCGAAGTCGGCTGGCGGCAACGCGTCGGGCTCGGCCACCCGAAGATGCCGGCGCACGATGCCCTGATGGCGCTGGGCGGAGCGGGCACCGTTGACCACCGTGGTGCGCAGGTAGGACGGTGCGGCCGACTTGTCGGTGAGGGACCCCCAACGCTGGTAGAGGGCCGCGAAGGCATCCTGGACCAGCTCCTCGGCGATGGCACGATCATCGACAAGGAACGCCGCAAGCCGCAGAAGGCTGAGTCGGTGCGAGCGATACAGACCTGCGATCGCCTCGTTCAGCGCGGCGATCTCGGCAGGTCCTGCCTCTGTCACCGAGCCCGCCTCTCCCAGCGCTGAACCGCGCACCGCCGTCCACCTCGCTCCGCGCCAGCGAAAGACCTTGTCATTGGTAAGACGCTTTCGCGGGCCTCTGGTTGAGCCGCCGTTCCCACGAAGTTCGTGCGGGCGCGACGACATCGCGGCCGGTACCTGTGCAACGGCTGGCCGGGGCAGCGAGGAGATCCTCGCGGCGAGGACGGGCTCGTCTATTACCGTCGGTCCGCCCAACCAGACCTCGTCCAGCCCGGTGTGGTCGAGGGCCTGTTCATGCGCGCGGCGCCGCCGGGCGAGTGCCGGGACAGCGGAAATCGACAGTGAGGTCGGTATGTCGAGGTATGCGGCTGCGGGGGCTGGATCTTTGCCGGTAGTGTCCGGCCGTGCCGGTTGATCAGGGCCCGCCGCCGTATGACGTTATCGCGGCGCTGGTGGTCTCGTTGCGTGGTGAGCTGGCGGATGCCCTGGCCGCGCTCGGCGAGACGCGGGCGGAGCTGGGGCAGGCGCAGGAGCGGATCGCCGAGCTGGAGGCCCGGCTGGGGCAGACGCCGCGGAATTCCTCGAAACCGCCCTCCAGCGAGGGGTTAGGCAAGCCGACGCCGCGGCAGCGGTCGCTGCGGAAGAAGACTGGCCGCAGACCGGGCGGGCAGGACGGGCATAAGGGCACGACCCTGGCCCGGGTGGCACGGCCGGACCGGGAGGAGCGGCATGAGCCGGCTGCCTGCGGGAGCTGCGGGGCGGGGCTGGCAGGCCGGCCGGTGACCGGGGTGGAGCGCCGCCAGGTCTTCGACCTGCCACCGGTGAGGGCCGAGGTCACTGAGCACCAGCTGGTCGAGCGGGAATGCGCGTGCGGGCAGCGCACCAAGGCTGCCGCCCCGGCAGGGGCAGAGGCTCTGGTGCAGTACGGGCCGCGGATCGCCGCGGTCGTCGTCTACCTGTACGCCGGCAGTTCCTGTCGAAGAAGCGCACCGCTCAGGCGCTGGCGGAGCTGTTCGGCGTGCCGTTGTCGCCAGGCACGGTGGCCGCGGTTACCGGCCGTGCCGCCGGGGAGCTGGGCGGGTTCCTGGAGCGGGTCCGTGACCAGATCGCCGCCAGCGACGTGGCCGGGTTTGATGAGACCGGGTTCCGGGTGGAGGGACGGCTGCGCTGGGTGCACTGCGCCCGCACCGGCAGGTACACCTTGCTGATGGTGCACTCCAGGCGCGGCGCCGAAGCCATGGAGGCGATGGGCGTGCTGCCCTCGTTCGCCGGGACCGCCGTCCATGATGCCTGGGCTCCCTACGACGGCTACGCCGCAGCGAGCCACCAGCTTTGCTGCGCACACGCCCTCCGCGAGCTGCAGGCTGTCACCGACCTGACGCCGCCGGGCCAGTGGTGCTGGGCCGCCCAGGCCGCCGAGGCGCTGACGGAGATGCAGAAGCTGGTGAGCGAGGCGATCGCGGACAGCCAGGACGCCGTGGACCCGGGCACGCTGGCCAGGCTGACCGCACTTTACCGGTCCGCAGCGCTGATAGGCGCCAGCCAGACCATGGCACGGTCGGGCAAGCTGATGAAAAAGCACAACGCGCTGGCCCGCCGCCTGCTGGACCGCCAGGACGACTATCTGCTGTTCACCCGCGATTTCCGGGTGCCCGCCGATAACGATCTGGCTTCATACTGCACCTCTTGTGGTGGCTGGAGGGTACGGGGGTTGGCGGGGTGTTCAGGTCGCTGTGGTGCTGGTGGTTTCAGTGTCGCCGGGGGGTCTGACACTTTTCCTTGGTGTGCGGGGGCGTCCGGATTGGCGGTGGGGGTTGCGGCGGCCTGAGCGGTGATCGTCGCCGAGGAGCTTGCGGGCGTTTTCGGTGTCGGCGCTGGCCGGGCGGGTCTGGCCGGGGTGGTAGCGGAAGATGCCGCGGTCGTCGGCTTGCTCGCCGGTGATCAGGCCGAGGCGGTGCCAGCGCTTGATGCTGCTGGGGTGGGCGCCGAGGTCGCCGGCGATCTGTTCGAGGGTGAGCAGGCCGCGGTCGCATAGCCGCTGGTCGTGGCTGGGCATCTGGTGGTAGTTCACCAGTTTGGCGACGCGGTCGCCGTCCCAGGGGTGTCCGTCGCTGCTGGTGTGGCCTGCGGTGTTCAGCTGGCCGGCGATCTGGGCGTAGGTGCAGTTGTCGAGCAGGTGCTCGATCAGCTCGGTGAGCTGGGCGGGGGTCGCGCGGAGCTGCCAGGCGTTCTTCGGGGCGGGCAGGTGAAGGACGTGGTGGCGGCCGGCGGGGAAGCGGATCGCGGCGGTGATGGTGTCCTGGCCGCGGGTGAGGGTGACGTCGGTGATCAGCAGGCGGATCAGTCGCTTGCGTTCGCGCATGGGGGTGCCGGGGTCATTCCATAGGGCGGGCAGGTCGTCGGCGAGCGCGCGGATCTTGTCGCGCTGCTGCTGGTCAAGGGCGGTGGCGGCGGCGGTGGCCTTGCGGTAGTCGTCGCGGGCAGCGGCGAGGGCGCGCAGCGCGGTGTTCCAGCCGGCTTCCAGGGCGTCGGCGACGAGCCGGTTGGCGGCATCGACGGCGAGGTAGCGGCGCCGGGCGGCACCGGCGGCGTGCTCAGCACGCTGGACGTGGGCCTGGCGGAGCTGGTCTGCGCGTTCGGCCTGGGCGATCAGCTCGTCGCTGACGGCGAGGGTGACCTCGATGGCCGCTGGGGTCAGGGCGGTCAGGATCAGGTCGCTGACGGCGGAGTCGATGATGTCGCCGGTCAGGTGCTGGCAGATGGGCTGCGCGGTGCGGATGCCGTCGTTCTGGCAGACGTAGCCGGGGATCTGGGTGCCGTGGCGGGTGTGGTAGCGGATGGTCATCCGCCGGCCGCACCGGCCGCAGACGACCAGGCCTTGCAGCAGCGCGGTGCCTTCGCGGGGCGGGCCGGCCGCGCGGTCGTCGCCGCGGGCGGCGGCGTTGGCGGCGAGAACGGCCAGGTTGGCCTCGTGCCGGGCCCAGGTGAGGTACCCGGGGTGATGGTCCTTGATCAGGACCGTCCATTCGGCGATGGGTTTGACGGTGGTGTGGTGGTGCCCGTCCAGGCCGGTGGTGTGGCGGGCCCGTCCGTAGGCGTAGGCGCCGGCGTAGGCGGGGTTGTGCAGGATCTTGATGACCCGGTCGTGGGTGAGCGGCTGGAAGAACAGCTCACCGCGGCGGGGGCCGCGGTGGTGGCGGGCGGGGAAGGTCAGCTGCTGCTCGCGGAATGCCCTGACGACGCCGAACGCCGATCCGGTGGCGGTGAAGGTGCCGAATAGCAGCTGCACGGTGTGGCGCACGCCCGCGTCGGGGTCCAGGACCACCTGGCCGTGGTGGTCGCGGGCCAGGCCGACCGGGAGGGCGAGCGCGAGCTCGCCGCGGCGGGCCTTGGCCAGGATCCCGCCGCGCATCCGGGCGCGCAGGAAATGCAATTCGAATTCCGGGATCTGGCCTTTCATCCCCAGCAGGACGCGGTCGTTGAAGATGGCCGGGTCATATAGGCCGTCCTCGTCGAGGATGAGCGTGTCGGTGTGGGCGCAGATCTTGACGAGCTGCTGCCAGCCGGCGGAGTCGCGGGCCAGCCGGGAGCATTCCAGGCCAAGGACGATGCCGGCCCGGCCCAGGGAGACCTCGGCGACCAGGTGCTGGAACCCTGCCCGGTCGGCGGCGCTGGCGCCGGAGTGGCCCTGGTCGATGTCGATGACGTGGATCTTGTCCTCGGGCCAGCCGAGCGCGACCGCGCGGTTTTTCAGGTCGTATTGCCGGCCGGTCGACTCGGTGTTGTTGATCACCTGGTAGAGGGTGGACTGGCGGATGTAGAGGTAGGCGTCGCGGCGCAGCCGCGCGGGGGTCACTTTGGCGGTGTCGTCGCCGCTCATGGGCGGGCCTTCCTGGTGAAGGGCGCGGGTGGTTAACGGCGGGCATGGTGGAGCGCCATCTGCGCGAGCACCGCGACGATCTCTGCGGTGAGCGGCAGCGACGTGCAGGCCGGCGGGCGGGCATCACCTCCGTTCGTGCTCGTATCGGGCGGGACGGGGTCGGGGGCGGGCAAGGACGGGCCGGCCTGCGGCATCGCTGCTGCCTGGTGGTCGCCAGCGCCGGGATCAGCGGCGGGCCCCTGGGCCAGCCAGGACGCCATTCCCCGGGCGGCCAGCACCGGCAGCTGATACCGCCAGCCGCCGCCCGCGCCGGCCAGCGCGATCGCCCGCAGGGCCTCATAGCGCCCGATCGCCGGGTCTGCGCCCGGCGGCAGTCCCGGCTGCGCCGCCGCGCCGCCGCTGTCAGCCGCGGCGGCCGCTTTTGGGCGCCGCCGGTCCCGGGGTCCCGGCCCCGGGACCGGTGAGCCGCCGCTGCAGCGCCCTGCGCACCGAACGGGGATGCACCTGGACGCCGAACCGCTGCGCGGCTTGCGCGGCCAGCTCGGCGAAACTCAGCCGGGGATCCTGCTCGAGCAGGGCCTGCAGGTGATCCAGGACCGGCCCGGTGAGCTTGTGGCCTCCTTTGGGGCCCGGCTTGCCCGGGATCAGCGCGGCCAGCCCGCCCGCGGCCAGCGCCGCCCGGGCGTTGTAGGCACTCTGGCGCGCGAACCCGAACGTCCGGGCGGCCGCGGACACCGGCACGCCCTCCACCTCGACCTGCCGCACCATCTCGTACTTCACCTGCAGCAGATCGGCGGGATCGAAGAAACCGCCAGCGGCGAAGGCCGGATCGGTCACCTTCTGCGGATCGCTGTTCAGCGTCCGTGACGCCGCCAGCGCGGCCTGCTTGGCGTCGTCCCGCCTGGCCATGCCGCCTCCCGTAACCGAATCTCGTCCATGTAATTACATCACATAGATCACGCAGGAGAAGCAGGACCGGAAACACTGATATCAAAAGAGCCAGCTTGACATCCTGAAATTCCGGCAGGAAGCCGCCCGCGCGCCAGCTACCTGATTGTGCTGCAGACATAATCCGCTGGGCATTCATGACGTAATCCCGTGGACAGCCGCCAGGCACGCGCTGACCAGCTCAGCCAGCTGCGCCAGATCCTCGGCGCGAAACGCCGCCCGGCCCGCAGCAACCACCACGAACGGATCAGGCGCCACCAGATCGGTCCATGCCGCCGGCACGCTCGTCAGCTCTCCAGCGGCATCCAGGAAGTAGACCAGATCCGACTGCCACGCCTGCAGCCGCTTGACGAACCCGAACGACTGCCCGGACAGCGGATGGAACCGGTGCGTCACCCGCACCCGGCCCGCAGGCGTCTGATTACCCGAGACATGCGCAATTGACGGCCCGCTTGAACAACGTCTCCGAGCGCGACATCCGCATGGCCAAGCTGAAACAGAAAGTATCCGGCTGCCTGCGAACCATGAGCGGCGCCCGGCAGTTCTGCGCGATCCGCAGCTACCTGTCCACCGCCGCCAAGCACGGCATCTGCTTCTTTGACGCCCTCGTCATGCTTGCCGAAGGCCGACCCTGGATACCCGGGACTGCCTGACCACGCAACCGCTATCTGGCACCTGACCAGTTACAATTATTGCTGACCCTCAAACTGGCCAATGCTGCGGTTCGGGATCTTGCATCTGATGAAATCCTTTACTGGCAGGATGTCGTATTTAACTGTGCTGTATTCGACCGCCTGCGGGAATCTTTCACCACCGGGCCTGTCCTCTCTGTCCGGCCGACCATAACCTGCTCTGAGCGCGGCGCCGTCGCGACCAGCCCGTGATGACTACTGCGATTGCCGTCGAGGGTGAACCGGGATTACTAAGGACCCGCCTCGGAACAAAGCGTTGTTCATATTCACGAATTCGGGCCGTGGCCTGGGCGCCTGGGGCGTCAAGCCGGCGTGTTGTTCCTCTGCGCGCCCTAACGACGTGGTGCGCAATTAGGCTCGGGGCGTCCTTACCCGGGGTGTCTGTGTGATCGGTGCGTGGCGGCGGGTTACCGGGCTGCGGCGCGGTCGGACACCAGTGAGCCGATCGCCTGGATGGTCTCGGGCAGGTCGTCGCGCCTGCCGGTCCAGCGTTGCAGGGTCCGCCAGTTCTTGCTGTCAGCGATGGCGTGCTCCACGCAGATGCGGGTCGATGACTGGGCGTGGCGGGCCTGCTCCCAGGCGCCGGTCACCTCCGGGACCGCGTCTTTGGCGGGCTTCTTCGGCGGGACGCTGACCTGGCCTGGGTGGTCGCGGTGCAGGCCCCGGTAGCCGGCGTCCATCTCGCATTTGACTGTGGGGAACTGTTCGAGCAGGTCATCGACGCCGCCGGTTTG
>WNFF01001509.1_pt1 | contig 29182 bp, 22 predicted proteins | sample 5400441 | NCBI WGS metagenome assembly WNFF01 (sample SAMN13153345, study PRJNA577476) | soil metagenome | isolation source: 120 cm saprolite under Douglas fir tree site 2 hole 3 replicate 1 | place: USA:California | collected 2015-04-18
CTCGCCCTGGGCCTTCCAAATCGTGCCATTTGAGAACGTCACAAATGGAACATTGAAGGTCCAGGCGCATTTGTCGCCATTTTCCTGTCCTGAGCCGTCGTACCACCCGCCGTTGCTGGGATCACTACGCGCCTCGGACAGTTCATGGGCGCTGACATTGGCAAGCGCGGCCAGGCCTTGGGAATGCGTGGTCTGGGTGTCTTGCGGATCGCAGCCGGGGTCACCGTCCAGGTTCCAGAAGAACGCGAACTGTACTTGAACGCCGGAACACGTGCCGAAGCTGTGATAGGCGCAATAGCCTGCGTGGCCGCGCGGGAGATCTACGTATACCGGGTAGTATCCATTGGGGACAGGATTGGTGATCTTCCGGCAAACCTCCGCCAGGATGGTTGAGGTTCTTGCGCCGCTGCCCGCGGCAGTGGAGTCAATGATGTCGCCGAGGTACGTATTAAGAGGGCCAACGGTGCCGTTGGTTCCGGTGTATTCATCCGAAGTCTTGGCGTAATTTGAATTGCTGAAGCCTTGATACCAAGTGGCCAGACCGGTGATCTTGTCGCCGACAAACGAAGAATTGGTCCAACTCGTTCCCCAGTAAATCACCTCTACCGCTGAGTCCGTCATGATCGAGCCATTGTGCCAAGTCATGAGCGGAGAGCCACCACCGCCGGGTTTGGCAGGTCTGTTAGGATTCACGCTGCCTTTGGCCCAATGGATGCCCAAAGCAGGCGGCTCCGGTTGTGCATCTGGTGATTGCGGAGCCAGTTCTGCGTCCCTAGCCGCTTCGTCCTTCGCTGCTGATTGTTGAGCGCTCAAACCGACGGTTGCCATCAGAACAACCAACGCCAAAACACAAACAAGAGACCTCTTCATACATCCTCCGGCACAAATTGTGGACTTGTTGCTCTTCCTCGACTCGTCTTACGAAAGAAGCCTGAATAAAAGGGCGTCACAACTACAAGCAATCGTCGGAGTTCGCTTTGTTCGCCAACTTTGTCTTGTGGCATCCCGAACTGCCGAAAGATAGCACGGCCGAAATGTGAACTCCACCATTGGTGCGAAAGCCTATCTTTGAAGTCTGAAGCTGTCAACAAGAAACTCGAGAAAAGAGTTCCAGGACGCTAGTTCTTAAAAAAGTTCTCACGAATGCTTACTAAACTAAGGCTTCTACCCCTCTGGGAGGCTCCATGATTACGTCGCGCGTAAAAGTGGTGGTATGCTTCTAGGTCTTTGGGAAGGCTGAGACCGTGTCAGGTTCCTCCATCAGATCCGTGCTTAATATCTTAGGTATTGCTTTGTTCCTGGCAGGCTTCATCTGCACTACAGCCGGCCAGCAAGCGGCCACGAATGGCCAAAGCGCAAGCTCGAGGGGAACTGCGGAAGCGGACCGGCGCCGGAACCGCATTCCTGACATCAATGTGATCGACCAAGATGGCCATGTCCGCCACTTTTACAGCGATCTGGTCAAAGGCAAAGTGGTTGCGATCAATTTTGTCTACACTACGTGCACCACGATTTGTCCCCCGCTGGGAGCGACGTTTGGAAAATTGCAGAGCAGCCTGGGAGAGCATTTTGGGCGGGACATTTTCTTGATCTCTGTTTCAGTCGATCCCGCCACCGATACTCCGGAGCGGCTGCGATCCTGGGCAGCGCAATTCTCCGGCAAGCCTGCCTGGACTCTGGTTACTGGCGACAAGCTGGAACTCAATCGCCTGCTCAAAGCTTTGGGCGCTGACACGGCCTCACCAGAGAGCCATTCACCTATGGTGCTGGTCATCAATGAGAAGGCGGGGCTGTGGAAGCGCGTCTACGGGCTGGGTTCCACCGCAGCTCTTGCCCGGAGCATTGAGCAAATCGCGGCGCTTCCATCGAGCTCCGCACAAAAGGCTCCATAGTTTATTGTAGGTAGCGAAGAACCGATGCTACCTCCTTGCCATACTTCTGCACGATGGTTTGCCGCCGCATTCCTGCCATTTGCGTTCCTGACTTCCATCTTTCCTGATGCGCCTTTGGATCCGCAGGAGGACTGTGGCAAAAAAATCTACTTTCAGGGCGTGAATTGCAAGGGTCGCGAGATCAAAGCGCTTCTCGGCGACGTGGAGGTTTCGGCCAAGGTCCAAAGCTGCGCGAGCTGCCACGGCAGTGACGGCAAAGGCCGCGCGGAGAGTGGATTTAATCCGGGAGACATCACGTGGGAGCACCTGAGCGTGCCGTACGGTCATTCGCATGGTAATGGAAGAAGGCATCCGGCGTTCACCGAGCAATCCTTCGCCCTGGCGGTCACGCGGGGAATCGATCCCGGCAATCACACGCTCGCCAGTCTGATGCCCAGGTTCCGGATGTCGAGCGAGGAACTCGCCCAATTGGCAGCGTATCTGAAGCGGCTCTCCACCGATCTTGATCCCGGTCTGGAGCCCTCCACCATTACCATTGGCATTCTGGAGCCCGAGCAGGGTCCCAATGCCGAGGCCGGCGGCGCCGTGAGAGATGTTCTCCGTGCTTACTTCGACGAAGTCAACCAGCGCGGCGGCATTTATGGCCGGCGAATTATTCTTCAATTCGCCGCAGCGACATCCAGCAGCAAAGAAACGATCGCCAGCGCGCACCATTTGATGGATGCCCCGGTCTTCGCAATGATTGCGCCATTCGTTCCCGGCGCAGAGAAGGACTTCGTCGCTCTGGCACACGAAAGCAAATTACCGGTCATCGGCCCGGTGACTCTGTCTGTGCCGGACAATCCGACGAATGAGGTGTTTTACGTTGCTCCCGGCTGGCAGCAATTGGAGGAAGAACTCGTACGGTGGGCAGCCGAGCAGCATCACGTCCAGGCTTCCCGAACTGCCATTGTCGTTGCCGGCAAGCCGCAGGAGGAAGTTTCCTCAGCCATTAACGCGGCATGGAAAGCGGTTGGTTCTGCCATGCCGCCGCAGTTTCAGTATGCACGGCCGAATAGCGAGCAGCTCATATTCACCTTGCAGCAGCAGAGGATCGACTCTGTTTTTTTTGTCGGCTCTGGAGCAGATGCCCTCTCCTGGATGCAGGCGGCCTACCAGGCAGGATGGAGTCCTCAGGTGTTTCTGCTTGGTCCGCTGATGGGAAGCGAAGTGCTGGAAGCCCCGGCTACATTTCAGGGCAGAATCTTTGTAGCGTATCCGGCGCTCGCGGCCCCATCGCAAGGAGCGGCGGAATTCGATGCATTCTTACAGCGCCATCACTTGCCGAAATCTCATCGCTTGCTCCAGGTTTCAGCCTACTGTGCCGCCAGACTATTTGAAGATGCGTTGACCCGGACGGGCAGCGCACTAAGCCGACAGAAACTCATTCGAAGCCTGGAGCAAACTCACAATTTCCAAACCGGCCTGTTGCCCGAGATCACCTTCGGTCCCAATCGCCGTGTGGGCTCCGCCAGGGCTGACATTGCTTGCCTCGATCTCGAGCACAAGCGTCTCCAGACAGCTTGCGGCGAAGCGCCATGACAATTTGATTCATCGGGCCGTTCACCGCTTGGGCGTCGTTCTCGGCGCTACGGGAACAGTGAAGCATTCGACCAGGGGAGGGCTGTTTACCAGCAGGGGCAAGCTATAGACTCCGGGCTTGTCGAGCTGGGTGGAGGTTTCGTAAATCCCAGGAGTTCGTTCGCGCAAACTACGGTCGATCACCAGCACGGCCCTCGGCTCTTCTCCAAAATTACTGGATATACCCATGGGAGCTGCCATGCCTTCGTCGTAATAGTACATAGCCTTGTCCCCGGGGCTGGCAATGACCACGCTGTTCTCGCCCGGTATTTGAACGACTAAGGCCGTGGAGTCATCGTCGGCAAAGTAACTGGCGCCGGAGCTCTTGGCCCCGGGCAAATCTACAACCGGGACTCGCGTGTGCAGTCCGCCCAACTGGTCCAGGGGAAACATTTCAATCAACTCGCTTCCCTGGCGCACCACATAGGCAAGCTGGTCAGAGAAAGCAATCTGCGCAGGCATCTTGTCAATGGCGGCCGTCTGCACGATCTCATTTCGGGCCACATCCAAAATGTGGACCTTCCCTTGACGGGGATTCAAGACAAACCCCAGCCGGCCATCTCCTGGAAAGTAAATGTGAGTGAGTCCCGGCTCCGCCTGCATGCGCGGGACTACTTCCTGGTGCGCGGCGCTGATGGAGAAAATCATTCCATTTTCTGAATCGGTTACGTAGGCTGATTGCGCGATAGCAGAAAATGCGACGTGCGATGGCTGCCCGCCCGTCTTCAATTCCCTGATCACGGCGAGGCGAGAGGTTTCTATCACGGCGACCGATCCAGCGCCCCGATTCGTAACCAAGGCAAAACGGCTGTCGCTGCTGAAAGCGATATCGTGGGGGCCTTTCGCCAGCGCAATTTGTTTCACCAGGCCGAGATCAGACGCGCGCAATACGGCAATTCCGGACGGCTGATCTCCATAACTCACCCACAAATACTGCTCATCCGGTTGCAAGGCGAGTCGCGCGGGCTTCTGGATCTGCGTGCGGCGGACTATGTGCCAGCTTCCAGTGTCAATCGCGGCAACCTGATTCGCCGTAGGCATCGAGACATAAAGCCGCGATCGGTCGGAGCTCAAGCTCCAATCTTCACCCGGGCCTTTTAATTCAATCCGTGAAACCAGCCTGCTCCTTCCCGAGGAAAACTGGGGATCAACGACTGTGATAGAGCCGCTCTGGTTCAGGGCGGCAACATAGTAGGTGTTCAAATCCACTTCGGGTCGGGCGGCAAGCAAACTGCCACTCAGATAAGACTTGACCCTCACTTTGCAGGGAACATCGGCGGAGTCCCCAAGCAAGCTCATCCACGCGGAAGGATGCAGGCCCGTCAGAGGACTGCCTGTCTCGGCGTCATGCACACCTATACTAATGCGTATGTAATCTCCCGCAATTATTGAAGCTCCGGCATAGTCTGCTCCGGACAACGGTTCTATTTGCAGCTCAAGCGCAATTCCTTCCCGGACCACCGTGTTGTGAAACAAGATTCGCCCATCTCGACTCGGGGATGGGACAGACGCCGGAGCGGGTTTCGATGCTGTACCGGGCCGGGACGAGGAAGGCCCTCGCGGGGACGGTTGTTGTTCTGCGGATACACTCCGCAACACTGGTCCGGCAGTCCGGGCCTGCCATCGTGGGGAATGCGATAGACAGGAGGTTCCCATTATGAAACTGATTGCCAAAATGGCACGTACTCGCAGTTCAATCGGCATGTCCGTTAACCGCCCCAACTTGTCGGTTTGGTGACAAGGCTACCATGAAGTGTAAACGCGCTGAGACAGGCAATAGTAGTCAGACGTAATATTCCTGCTTGTGGGCGCCTATTCTTGCCTTGCTCAAGCACCCTTGGGATCCAAAGCTTCCGGCGCTAGGTTGTAGTGCGAAATATTATTATTGCCAATTCACTCAGTGCTGGCTAAACTACCAGCACTTTCCAGGCAAGAAAACAAACTACTAGTGCTGTAGCGTTTTAGATGTTTGTTGGCGTCGGCTCTTAACTAGACAAGGAGATCTCTGATGCTTACTCAAAGACTTGGTCCTGCTCCAACTTCGCTATGCTCGATGATATCGCTTGCCACGCTGCTTCTGGCTACCAGCCTCGTCGCGGCGGCCAAAGCACCGGGTGGTCCTGAATCCGAAGCAGGAACTGCGCAGAGCAGGACTGCAGCAGGTTATTCGTGTAGCGCAGGAACAGTCACAGCGAACGTAGTGGCCCTCGATCAGCCCTATATGCTGAATCGGCTGGGAGCGGCCATGCCACAGGGAATGATGTTCGCCTTGCAGTCGGATGTGGTCCGCAAGAGCGATCTCCAAAGCTGCTCGAAAGTGACCTGCCAAAAAGGGCAGGTACAGTTGCGTCCTGACAAGCGTCCGCGGCCCATAGTGTTGCGCGTGAATCAAGGGCAGTGCCTGAAGATCAATTTCAACAATCTGCTGGCCGATGCCCGTCCGAGCGTTTTCCAGCCGGTAACCCGCGCCGCTTCTGTTCACGTGAATGGCATGGAACTGGCCTCCACCATTGCCCAGGACGGCTCCTTCGTTGGCAAAAACGCCAGCAGCCTTGTCGCTCCGGGCGCATCCCAGAGCTATACGCTCTATGCAACGGCGGAAGGAACATTTCTGCTGTACAGCCTGGGCTCATCATTCGGCAATGGCAGCGAGGCCGGCCAGATTACCGCCGGATTATTCGGCGCCGTGAACGTCGAACCGCCGAAAGCCGAATACTACCGTAGTCAGATTACTCGAGCTGATTTACTTTTGGCGACGACTGGGTTTACCCCTGACGGGCATCCCATTCTCGATTACAACAAGGTTTATCCTGCCGGGAATCCACGCGCAGGCATGCCCATCCTGCGCATGGTGGACGCTTCGGGCAACACCATCTATACCGATCTGAATGCCATCATCACGGGACCGAATGCAGGGCGTTTTCCCGATCGTCAACCCGGACCGGAATTCAATCCCATTCCCGCCTCGCCCGACCGGCGTGAACCATTTCGCGAATTTACGATCCACTATCACGAAGTCACAAGCGCCATACAGGCTTTCGCGGAGTTTTATCCGCTTCCTGACGGAACGCCGGGCCTCTCGTACACACTGGCTCCGGGCAAGGACAACTTCGCCATTAACTACGGCTCGGCCTCGATTGGAACCGAGGTGTTAGCCAACCGGTTTCACGTTGGGCCGAACACGCTGGCCAACTTCTTTCCCAAGGAGCCGCCGGTAACCGTCCCGAATGGAGTCCCTCCGGCAGTAGTGCAGCAAATGGAGCAATATGCGGCGTTTCAACAGGGCCTGATCAAATCAGCCCCTCCGCTTCCGCCGCCTCCGCAGCCGGGCCCGAAAGCAACCCAGGTTTTCTTCCCTGACGATCCCTCGAATGTTTATCACAGCTATCTGCGGGACCACGTGAAGTTTCGCATTCTGCATGCAGGCTCAAATCTCACCCACGTACATCACCAGCATGCCCACCAGTGGATGCATACCCCCAACGATCCCAACAGCAGTTATCTGGACAGCCAACTACTGAGTCCGGGAGCGGCTTACACTTTGGAAATTGATTACAACGGCGGCGGCAATCGCAACCAGACTCTGGGAGACTCTATCTTCCACTGCCATTTCTATCCCCATTTTGCTGCTGGGATGTGGTCGCTGTGGCGCGTACACGATGTGTTTGAGGCGGGCACGCCGCTGAATAATGGACTAGTGGTCAAGGCGACACGAGCGCTTCCCGACGGAGAAATCGCCGATGGGACGCCCATTCCTGCTCTGGTTCCAGTGCCGACCCTTGCCATGGCGCCGATTCCTGCACAGGTGCAGATTGTTCCCGTCGTTGACCCCAACAACCCGAATAAGATTGCCGGTTATGAAGCCAAGACGATTCCCAAGTGCGACCGGCTTGACGGTTCAACCCAAGGCACATGCACAAATCCTGGATATCCATTTTTCATTCCCGGCATATCGGGGCACCGCGCCCCAGCTCCTCCGCTGGACTTCGCTCCCGCGCTCACCGCAAGTGGACAGCCCATTCTGGATCCCAAAGGTCAGCCTGAGTTTCTGGATGGCGGCCTGGACCGGCATGTGATCGTCACTGCCACAGTGCAAGGGGAGCGCCACAACGCCTGGGATTTCAGCAAGAATAACGACAAAATCACTGCCCGCCAATTGCCGGAAGATGGCACGCCTGTTGAAAAAGCAGCCATGGCTTTCAACCACGTTCGTAAACATCCCAGCTTCACTTCCGGCGGACAGCCGGCGGATTTCATCACCAATGGACTGCCGCGCGGTCCGCAGCCAGGGGCCCCATTTGCCGACCCCGCGGTTGACGATCAAGGTAACCCGGTGGGACAAATCCGCCGGTACAAGGCAGCCGACATACAGACCGACGTGGTCTTCAATAAGGCAGGCTGGCACTATCCGCAACAGCGGTTTCTGACTCTATGGAATGATGTGAAGACAACGATCGCCGGACAGCGCGCGCCGGAGCCGCTCTTCTTCCGCGCCAATAGCAAACAGGACATCGTTGAGTACTGGCAGACCAATCTGGTCCCCAGCTATTACGAACTCGATGATTTCCAGGTGCAAACGCCTACGGACATTATTGGACAGCATATCCACCTGGTGAAGTTCGACGTTCTGGCCTCTGATGGCGCATCGAACGGATTCAACTACGAGGACGGCACTCTTAGTCCGCAAGAGGTGGTGGATCGCATCAATGCTATTCGCGCGCAGAACCGTTGCACGCCCAATGATCCACGCAACGGAACTTTCACCTGTCCAGTGGCCAAAGACCCAACTCCCGCCAATGGATATCCGATAGATTTTGGCCCTCCACCTCCGGGACAGAGCTATACGGGAGCCCAGACGACCATCCAGAGGTGGTATGCCGATCCACTGGATGGATGCTTCTGGCCGCCGTGTCCTAACAACGGAGCCGGCAGCGACCGGACGTTGCGGACGGTGTTTACTCATGATCATTTTGGCCCTTCCACTCATCAACAAGCCGGGCTCTACGCCGGACTGGTGGTCGAGCCGGAAAAATCGCAATGGCAAAATCCGGAAACTGGCGCTCCTCTGGGGGGCGGGCCGGATGGCGGACCTACGAGCTGGCAGGCCAACATCATTACGGGTGCCAATGGCGCCGATAGTTATCGCGAATTCCTCCTGGAATTTCAAGACTTGGCGCTCGTCTACGGAAACCACAGTCGGGGAACCGCTGGCCCGTACCCGCAATATCCGCCTCAGACCATCCAGAAAGGTCAGCAACCGTGGGGCTGGATGGATTGCGACAACACAAGCGGCGCTACCACCGCAATCAATTCACCCACCAGCGTCCTGTCGAGTCCGCCGGTACCTTGTGCCCCCACACTCATTAGCGGCTCTCCCGCAGAAGGCACCATGAACGTGAATTACAGAAGCGAGCCAGTGCCGCTGCGTGTAGACCCAACTTGTACCAACTCTGATCCGAGCAAATGCGACCCCAAGGCCAGTGATCTTTCTTATGCGTTTAGTTCGCAAGTGCTTCGCAATGAAGCCATCTTGAACCAGCAGCCGGTATTCCCGCAAAACATTGACACGGGCAGTCCGGCAGCCAACACTTTCCAGTATCCGCCGCCTCTGCTTTCGTGCGCCAACTGCGTGAAAGGTGGCGACCCCTACACGCCTCTGATGCGGGCCTTCCAAAACGATCGCGTTCAAGTGCGCGTACTGGTCGGCGCTTATCTGTTCAACCACACATTTGGCATGGAAGGACTCAAATGGCTGTTCGAACCCTCCTCCAGCACTTCCGGGTACCGCGACAACCAGGAGATGGGAATCTCGGAACATTTCGAAATGCAGTTCACAGTGCCTTCGACCAAGGTCAGCACCGCCGATTATCTGTACGTGCTCGGCTCCGGCGTGACTGACATGGGGCAAGGGCTATGGGGGCTTTTCCGTACCTACAACGCGGGTGGCTATCCCAACACAGTGCCCGACTTGAAGCCGCTGCCGAACAATCCCGGCGGAGGTGTCGTTCTGAAGGGGAGCGGAAGCTGTCCGGCGAACGCTACAAGGCGCATCGCATACAATGTGGCCGCGGTGTATGTGGGAAGCGGGCTCTCCTACAATTCACGTGACGGCGCAAACTCCATCTCTAACGCAAACGGCGCGGTAGTCTACATGATGGCGGACGCGAATGGAAAGCCGCTGGGCAGTCTGCCACCCACGGACCCGCTGGTGCTTCGCGCCAACGCAGGCGATTGTATGACCGTAACGCTTTTCAACAACATCATTCCAGCTCAAAGCGGCAGCCTCTTCACTACGGCCGATACAAACGCTCCCGGTGTTGCTCCCTTCGCTGGTATTAGCCTGTTTCCATCCACCGCAGTCGGCATGCATGCCCAACTGGTGGGCTACGATGTTTCACAGAACAACGGCGTCAACGTGGGTTTGAACCCGGACCAGGTTGTTCCTGCATGTACCGCAGCGCCTTGTCCGTCGCGGCAATATCAATGGTATGCCGGCCAAGTGGTTACGAACCCTGATGGCACCACAACCGGAGTGCCCATCGAACTGGGATCGGCGAATCTGATTACCTCCGACCCTATAGAACAGCAGCCTCTGTCAATGATCGGGGCGCTGGTGGTTGAACCTATGGGAGCTAAATGGTCTGCAAAGGCGGGAACCAGCGCAGATATTACAGACGCCAGCGGGAACTTCCTGTTCCGCGAGTTTGTAACCATCCTGCAAAACAACGTCTACCTTACGCAGGGCGTTTTTAACTCGATTAATTTTGGGACCGAGCCGATGGCCTATCGGTTCAGTAATGCGCAAGGAAAATCGCCCGGCAATTTCGATAATGTACCGATAGCCAATGCGTTTTCCAACAGTATGCCAAACAAGGCGGTAAGCCCTGTAGCGCCTCAAGGCGAGCCGCATCTTCTGTGCTCTGGCCGGAAAGCCGGTGCGCTTCCGAATGCTGCATCCCGATGGCCTCGGCGGCTTCCCCGACGACGTGTTTACGATTAACGGGCACGTGTGGCAGGAAGAACCGTACGTGACTGTCGGCAACGTATCGAGTGCATCGTTAGGCAACAATCCCAACTCCGAGTGGTTCGGTGCGCGCGACGGGTTTGGACCGCAAAACCATTTCGATATCCTGCTGTCCAGGGCCGGCGGTAAGGACGGCGTTGCAGGCGATTACCTCTATAAGAGCTTCCCTGTGGGCGAATTTACCGCAGGGAATTGGGGCATTTTCCGGGTGAACGCCACTCAAGCGCAACAGACGGCATGTGTGGCAGCCGCTGCGCAAAAAGCGACTGGAGTCGGACCTAGGCTCTTCAATCTGCCTGGTGCTGAGGCCCCTGCTCCGCCCGTGGTCGATCCGCAGGACCGGTTCAAGATCAAGAGGGGCAGCAGTCCGTCTCCTAAGAGCAAGGAGTAAGACATTTTGCGGGCGCGGTTTGCCTCGAGGTTTAAACTTGTTTTCGGGTTCCGTTGGCCGTTACGAGAAATTGAGGAGGTTTGCCAGAAAATCTTGACCGAAACTTCTTCGTCTCCAGTGGAGCCGCCGGAAGGTGATTGTGTGCTGAAATATGAGGTACTTGAGAATCTGGCCCAGATAGAAGCCATCGCCTCAAGCTGGGACCAGATTCTCGAGAACTCTGCGTGCAACCGGGCTTTCAGTTGCTCTACGTGGTTTCTCGCGACATGCAGTCACAACTCGCAGATCACGCCCCATGTCGTGATTGCAAAGCGCGGAACCAGTCTGGCGGGCGTGCTGCCTCTGGCCTCGCGCAACGACAACAAGACTGTGGATTTCCCATCGGCGATCAGTGACTACAACGATCTGGTCACATGCGCCGAAGATCACGCTGTACAGTCTGGCCTTCTGGAAGCCGCTTTATCGAGCGCCAGCTCCCATCAGCTTGTACTCTCCGATGTCCGGCCGGATTCCAATTGCGTGCGAGGCGCTCATCTCCTGGCCGAGTCGAAGGGAATTGGGGTAGTCTATCAGCCATCCAGAAATTGCTATTATCTCGAACTGGCTCATGAGTTTGATCGTTACCTTGCGACCAGAAGCCGCGCCTTTCGCAAAGGACTCTATCGGATACGCCGCCAGGCTGCGGCTAAACAGCTTGAAGTGCGGCAACTGACCCCGGCAGATATCCCTGCGGCCGAGGTTGCGGAGCTGTTCCTATCACTAAACGCCAGCCGCTTTCAGGCACGGAGTGGATTCCTCTCGGAGACTACGCAATCTTTTGTCAGGCAGGCGTTCCCCTCTCTTTTTATTGAAGGCAGGTTGATCGTCTTCGCCCTGCTGGAGGGCGATCGTCCCCTGGCAATTGATCTATGTATGCGCGGTCCCAACAGCCTATGCACTTGGAATGGTGGTTTTCTGCCTGAAGCGGCGCAGTTGTCGCCTGGAAGACTGCTTTTAGCGGCAGGGATTGAACAGGCTATTGCTGAACACTTGCAGGAATATGATATGCTTCGCGGTTCGCATGCTTACAAAGCAAGCTGGGCAACGCACTCACGGAGTATAGGGAAGTTGGAGTTAAATCTTCAAGGCTTTACCCGTCCTTCGTTGGAACATGAAACCCAAAGCGCTCATTGTATGTAGCGACAGCCCATATCCCGTAGTTGTGGGCGGCTATGAACGGCTGATCACTGATTATCAGAATCACGTCCTGGTTGACTATGACGTTTATCTGCTCATATGTCACTGCGACGGCGAGATCGAGCTCCTTCACTATGGGCGCCCGGTCCCGAATCATCAAAAATTACCTCTTCTTTTTGAAGAAAGATTTGAATTCAGCTTATTCATTCATCCCGACATAGATTTCAAGGACTCGGAATTGATTTGCCCTCTTGCCGCTCGTATCCCTTCGTTCTGTTTCGTGCAGCGCTACCCCGAGAAACAAATCAATGAAGAGCTTTTCCGGGGAATCCTGACTCATTGCAGCGGGATACCGCGGTCCGATCTGCTGGTGATCGGCGGGTCCTACAACCCACAGGTTTTCTACAAGCGACGCAGCGGAGACGATTACGTACTTTGTGTGGCCAGAATCTATCCAGAGAAAAACCAGCTCGAACTGGTCCGCGATTACAAGAAGAAAATTTACGACCGCTTCAAACTTCCTTTGTATCTCGTAGGTGGGACCGAGAACCTTGAATATTTTGAAACGGTCCGCCCATACATTGACGGCACTGCAGTGATTGGAACAGTAGACCCCGATGCTCCGATGGCCCCGCAGTCCTGGAGATCAGCTTCAGAAATAGCCGACTTGTGCAGCCGTGCCCGGTTATTTGTCATGGCGTCCCGCCGCGAAAGTTTTTGCATCGCCATGATTGAAGCTATGGCTTGTGGTACTACGTGCGTTGTGAATGGTGACTATTTCGGATTCGACCGCAACGACCTGCGTCCCAATGTCGCCGGCCCGATCAGCCGAAAACGAGGCCCTATTGCGGATACCATCGCTACCGCCCTTGAGTCTGACGTCAGAATTGACGCGTCCGAGTGGGCGAAAAAATTTACCGTGCATGAGATCAGAGGGAAATTGCTCGATTTCATCAGGGCCAGGATCTAAATTCGTTGAAGTCAGCCAACCTTATTATCGTCGCCTATCCGGCGGACGAAACCCTCCGTTTCAGCACCATATGCCCAGGCGCATCCATCGTTGTTGTCGGAGACCCGAAGTGGCAAGACAGTCTGCCTGCTGTCCGAAGTGAGTTGCAACAGGCGGCCGGTAAACTGGGCGCGCGCAGGGTCATTTATCTGCACCACCTTTTTGACGATGTTGAGAGCCCGCACTTCCAGGGCCTGATCAGGAAATTGAAGCGATTGAAGGGACACCGTCGCGTCTATACTCATAGCCCTTTCGATGACGACTCCTTTCGCCGCATCATAGCCCTGGCAGCAGCACGGGCTTTCGGTAAAGTGTGGGTGGAAGGAGCAACCGGAGTACTCCGCCAAGTGAACGTTCTTGGCCGCAAGGCTTTTCAGCAAAAACTTCAGATCATCAATGATGTGTACGCGTTGAGGCAACGCAGCGAAGATGATGAGTACCGGATACCTCATACAGCTCTTCTTGGCGTTGAAGCCTTTACCCCGGTCACTTTCGCGGAAGTTATGCACAGCGTTGCCTTGACCAGCTCCGTGATTCTGCCATTCCCGGATGCGTGGGGGCTACTGAAGTCTCCCTACGAGTCAGAACGGTACGACAGATCCTGTGAACTTTTGGCCGGCCAGGCGGCTCCCGGCAGCATCGGAACAATTCTGGAAGTTGGGGCTTGTGAGGGGGCAATGACAGCGCATCTCAGAAAATCGTTTCCCGATGCGAGCATCTGCGCTGTTGAACCACATCCTGTTTTTGCTGCGCGCCTGCGAGCACGATTTCGCAAAGACAAAAACGTTCAAGTAGTCCAGGCGTCAATACTCGATGTGCCGCTGCGGGCCGACGTCATTGTACTGGCAGAGGTCTTGTACTACGTGGAAGCCGACCAAAAGAAAACGCTGGCGCGAATGCGCGCGAAATATCTGATGACCTCATGTGAAGGCGCCTTCGAATTGGATCTTTGCCGGCTACTCTCGAGATTGAAGTGGCGTACGGTTGCCAGCACATCGGTGGCCAGCCGATTCGAGCCTGTGAACGGCGCCAGAAGCAGCCTTTTCTGCCGGCGCGAAGGAACCAATATCCGCATTTGGAAGCATGACCGATCAAAGCTGAATGGTTAAGGGTGGCTGGCTCCGATTTCGCGTTCATATTCCTTCAAATAGCCTTCTGCCATTCGAAGGTAATGATATTCGCGCAGCGCTTTGGCGCGGCAGGTCGCGGGTTGGATGCAGCCGACGTTGGCCATGGCGGTCAGGAAATCCTGCTCTGTATCGCAAACAAACCCGACGTCGGAAGAAATAATTTCCCGGCAGGCTCCACGATTGCTGCAAATGACGGGCGTGCCGGACATCAACGCCTCCGTCATCACCATGCCAAAGCCTTCGTTGATTTGCGTGGGAAAGAGAAGGGCTTTGGCCCCTGCGAATAGTTCTGCCCGGCGCGCGCCCAGGGCTTCTCCTGCCAGTTCAACATTCGCGCCGGCGCACATCTCTCGAATTCTTTGGCCCACGCCGTCATTGCTCGCCGAGCCCGCGATCACCAGCCTGGCCCCGGTCTTCTTGAGAAGCGATACGGCAACATCCAGTCCCTTCTGCTCCGCCCGGTCCAGGCTGGACACAAAAAGGAAATAATTCTCCTTGGTTTCCGAAAAAATGAACTCCGAAGGATCTATGCCATTGAGGACATATCGCTTACTGCCGTAGGAATCGGCCAGCGTACGAGATACGAAGATCCAATTCTGCTCGGCAAGGTTTCGAGCAAATCCCCGCGCGGTCAGGTCAGCGTGGCATGTCTTGACCCATGGCTCCGGATAATCAGACATACGCACCCATGGTTCCACCTGCCTGTGCGCCACATCGATGGAAGGAGCGTCGGATTCATTTGATATCCACCGCACATTGCCGGGCATTGGTTCGGAGCCAAGTTCAACCTGGTAGTAGACTTCATGACCAAGCTCCGCGAGCCCTTTCACTATGAGGTCAGTGACGCGAAAAGCAGCAAGTCCTTCGGTAGCGGCGGGGTAAGCACGGGCCGGATAGAAGCTACGGCGAGTGACCAGAATGCGCATGATTCGGCCAAGTCTAATGGCTGGTTTCCAAATCTGCAATCTGGCCAAGGTTGTTCTGTATCTCATTTCGGAATTGCCGGATAGTGTGAAAGTGAATAGACTGAGGTGGAGAAATGCTTGATCATTTCTTCCCCGGATGGTTCGAAGGCTGTTTGCGGCACAACAGTCAGCACTCCTGTTACGGAAATAGAGAAGATCCTGCTATGGCAAAAAGGCCGATGAGCTCAGATCAAACTTCCTCTTTCCAGGCTGCTACCAACTCAGTTAAGCCTTGGATATGGTCCATTGGCTTGTATTCAGGCACCTCACCGCTGCAGCTTGCGCCGGCTCAGGGTATCGTCAATCCTGTGCTCTCTGCCGGCGACATCGTAGATGTGCCTGCCAGATTTGTCGCAGACCCATTTATGTTGAGAGTGGATGGCATATGGCACATGTTTTTTGAAGTAATGAATGATATTTCGGGCAAAGGCGAAATCGGCATGGCCATCAGCCGCAACGGCTTCAACTGGGAATATCAGGAAATTGTGCTGAAGGAGCCCTTTCACCTCTCTTATCCCTGTGTCTTCCAGGACAACGGTGATTTTTACATGGTTCCTGAAACGCTGGATGCCGGCTCCATACGGCTGTATCGGGCGGTGTCATTCCCTGATGATTGGGTTCATGTAAAAGACCTCGTCCGCGGCAAGCATGCAGATCCTTCTATTTTTTCTTTTGCCGGAAAGTGGTGGCTGTTTGCGTGTCCGGCTCCCAAAACACACGATGTTCTCTCCCTGTACTATGCGAACGATCTCGACTCAAACTGGGTCCCACACCCGTGCAATCCCATAGTCACTGGGAACAACCGAATTGCGCGGCCTGGCGGCCGGGTGTTAGTCCATGACGGCCAATTGGTTCGTTTCGCTCAGGATTGTTATCCCACCTATGGGAGCCGGGTAAGGGCGTTTCAAATCACCGAGCTCACACCCACTACCTATCGTGAGACAGAGGCAAAGGAAACACCGGTGCTGGTTCCCGGCAAGGGCGGATGGAATGTCTCTGGCATGCACCACGTTGACGTTCATCTTGCTGAGAACGGAAAGTGGCTGGCATGTGTGGACGGGTTATTGAATGTCCAGCCGGAATGAAGTTGCTCCAGGGCTTTGAATCTTCATTCCACCTTACGATGACCGCGCATCTTTCGGCTGATCAGGAATTCCTCGTTTGCCACGATGCCTTTTTCCACGTCAAATGACGGGGGTTGTTCCAGTCTTGGCAGGTGAGAACAATTGGCGGCGCCCCTCGCCTGGACGACAGGCAGATTGGAAGCGGGGATGTCTGGGGTCATGTAGCTGACCGAGAATCCTATCCGGCTTACATCTGAATGGTTCGGTTCCGATCCATGGATAATATTTGTGTCATGGACCGACATTTCTCCGGGGGTCAGAACCAAAGGAACAACTTGAGTGCCGTCGATAGGTAGAGTGATTTCCTGCCCGTGGTTCTCCAAATTGTCATGGCAAGGCTTTTCGACATAGGGATAAGATCCCAATTTGTGCGACCCGCGCACTACCCGCAGGCAGCCATTGTCGACCGTGCTTTCGCTCAGAGCTATCCAGGCAGTCAGCGATTTGTGGTCATTCAATCCAGAGTACCGCCCATCGACATGCCACGATACATAGGAGCCATCGTGTGGATGTTTATAAAAAATCCGGCTGGAATGCACGAGTATTTCCGGGCCAATAATGTCCTCAATTACATCCAGGATCGCAGGATAGATAGCCAGATCATAAGCCCAGCGAAAAAATAAGTGACACTGATCAAATCGCTGCAACTTTCCTATGCGCTCCGACAGAGCCTGCAAACTGCTGCGGAATCCGTGTGCTTCGTCGCCGGAAAGCACGCGCTTGGGAAAGAAAAAGCCGTTCTGGTCGAAATCGCGGACCTGCTGTGGGGTCAAAGATCTGTTCGTCATAAATCTCTGTTCTCAACGTGATGTGCCGGCCCGGCCGCGAAGAACGCAACAATGCTGTATTTCGCCTCCGCCTGGATCATAATCCCCGGGCGAAAACTTGATAACGCCATCAGGAAAGGCTTTGTTCATGAAACGGACCGTGTGGAAGACGTCGTATCGCTTTCTCTCCTCGATGTCATAGTGGCGAAGATTCTCGTGTTCGATATAGAGATCTTCGTTGACCAAGGTGCACCATTCTGAGCCGGACGCTTCGGCCAGCATTCTTTCTACCGGAAGAAACGGGTTCTGTTGCCGCACTGTTTCGAGTCGCAGGCAAAGGTTGGTAGGCTGGCTGTGCATCCGGTAAAGCGGACTATAGCCCTGCGGCAGCACGCAATGAGGATCTTTAAACGTAAAAGCCAGCGTGCCATTTTCCAGAAGCAGATTTCTCAGCACATCAACCAGTTCGAGCATCTCGGCCCGGCTGGTATGGGTGAAGACGGAATAGACCAGAATGAAATCAAATCTTTCCTGGAGCAAAGGCACGGCCAGCCCGGGCACGCCCGTGGGATTAAAAGCAAAATTGTAGCGGTCATATAAGATCCAATGGGCCCGCGGATACTCTCGCTTGCCCTGGGCAATGGCATCGCGCGAGACATCAATACACCAGTAGTTGCGTTCTTCAATCTTGCCGCCGCTGAGCAGAGCGCCCTTGTTGCCGCCAAAATCGAGCACCTTGCGTCCTTGCCAGTCTGGCTGCCCTAATTGCAGATCAAAATACGTCAGCCGTTCCGGGGCAGTCGAAATGAAAGACATGTTTTCTCGCTTCACCTTTCTCGCACCGATGTTCCGGCCGCCGCTGCAGCGAAATCAGCGGGTCGCGAAGCGGCGTTTTCCTGCGCTCTGATTAAGGGCAGGACCTCGCGACTGAAGAAGACCATGGACTCCAGTTTGGGCCACCCCGAAATGATGAATTGAGACACTCCAATCTTCTTGTAATCGAGAATGGCGGAAGCGATCTCCCGGGACGATCCAACCAATGCGATGGCTGCGGGGCCATGTGACTTTACTGCTCCCGCCCATAAACAGTCAGTCAGCCATTCGGAGTCGGCCGCCTGATGCAGTGATTTGACCGAGAGAGCGTCGCTCCGGCTGGCGAATTCTTTTTCGTTCGCGCGATCGTCAAATCCGGGATCAGTTCCTTTTATCAGCGCATGAGCTTCCGCAATCGCCTCTTCACGCGTGGGGCGGGCGATGATGGAGCAGCGCAGACCCACTTCCTTCCCATTCTCCAGAACCGGATGGATTTCCTCTTGCAGCCGTTCGGGGGCTTCGGGAAATCGCATCCAGCAAGTGCCCTGCGTCATGGCAACGCGCTGAGCTGGACGTGAATTGCCGGCAACATAGATTTCAGGAGATGTCCGGTCGGGCGAGCGAAACGGAGTGTTCAGCTTGCCTTTTTCCACGCGATAGTACTTGCCGTCGAAATCTACTGCCGCGCCGTTATTCCAGAACGCATTGCAGACTGCCAGGAACTCTTCGGTCCGGTCATAGCGTTCGTCATGGGCAAGAAAGTCGCCGTAATAGTGCTGCTCTTCGGGTGAATGGCCAGCCACAATGTTCAACGAAAAGCGGCCGTTGATCAGGTGGGAGAGCGTGTTGAGTTGCTGCACAAAAGACGTCGGACAGATCAGCCCGGAGCGGTAGGCCACGATCAACTTGATCTTCTCCGTGGCCGCGCCAAGGGCCGCCGACAGCAGAATGGGATCTGCCTTGGACCAGCCGAAGTCGACCAGCAGAGAGTCAATGCCGCAGTCTTCAGCACACCGGCAAAACTGCGCTTGTGGACCGAGATCCGGCAAGCCTGTCTGGGCCAGGCTCGCCTGCAAGGCCCGGGAAGCGCCGGGTCGTTCGCCGCCCTGGGGCAGCCGCCAGTGAAATCGGAGATGAGAATTCCGCGGCATAATCTATCTCTCTGCGCTCTTCGCTTGTATTTCCGGTGCAGCGTACACCGTTGGCGCTGCCACTTTCTCTTCTTCGTGCTCCTTCTTGCGAACCAATGGCAAAACGGAGGCGCTGAAGAATGACATCTCTTCCGGATCTGGCCATCCCATCAGAAGAAACTGCGAGATTCCGATTCGCTTGTAATCCATCATGGCCGAAGCGATCTCATCGGCTGATCCGACCAACGCGATCGAGGGAGCGCCCAGGTAGGGAACCGCACCGGTCCATAGATAAGGTGTAAGCCATTCCGAGGCGCGGGTCTCGGCCATCTGCAATACCGATGTGAACGCCACCGAGTCGGAGCGTCGCGAAAATTCCTTGTGGGTCTGTCTTGGCTTCTCCCCCAGACCGGCAATCATGGACGAAGCGGCTTCTACTGCCTCGCCATGCGTAGGCCGCGCGATGATCGAGACCAGCAGACCGACCTCCACGCTCTTCGCGAGCAGCGGCCGGATGCGGGGAGCCAGCACCTCGGGACTGTCAGGCATTCGCCACAGGCAATCTCCATGCTTCACCGCCAATTCTTCAGCCAACTCGGAATTGCCTCCAACAAAGATCTCAGGTGCGGACCTCTCGCTGGAAACAAACGGTGTGTTGAGCTTGCCATTCTCGATTCGGTAGTACCGGCCGTCGAAATTGACTTCGCCATTATTTTCCCAGAAAGCGCGGCACACGCTCAGAAACTCGTCGGCACGCCGGTAGCGTTCGTCGTGCTCCAGAAAGTCGCCATAGCCGCGCTGCTCTCCCGGCGTATGGCCGGCTACCACATTCAGACAGATACGGCCCTGGATAAATGCCGAAACAGTATTGATCTGCTGCACGAAGGCCGTTGGAGACTGGATACCCGACCGTACCGCCACCATGAATTTGATTTTGTTGGTGACCATGCCCACAGCCGCGGCCAGAACGATCGGGTCAGGCCGATGGAAGCCGAAGGCGGTCAACAGTGAATCAATCCCGCATTCTTCGGCATGGCGGCAATATTTCAGCAGAGCTTCCTGGTCGGGAATTCCGGACTGTGCGGCGCGAGACTTTGCTCCGCGAAATTTGTCGCCCGCGGAGGAAAGACTCCAGTGAAAGCGCAGGGCCATCAGGAGCCTCCGCCTGATTGCGACTGCTTTTGCAACACCTGGCGCACCGCCTGAAAGTTGATGGTGATGAAGCTCGAGCTGCCTTCAGGTCGAATACCCTGCGCGGCGGAAGGGGCGTTTTTCGCAAAGTCGAGAACGACCAGTCGACGCTCCGCAATCGCGCCTTTTAGCTGCTTCAAATACAACGGCAGATGGTGCAAAGGAGACATGACGAGCAGGGCCGCAATGATCAAGAACGCTGCGCCGATCTGGACTCCGCTGGGGGCCGGCCCATGCAGCCACCACATGAGGATGTAGCTGGCAACAATGCCCGAAAGCAGGCTGGAACAGGAGAACAAGGGCATGCAAAAAGTGTTCTCGCGCCGGTCCAGATAGATAAAAGATAAAACAATCCCCAAGCCGGCATAGAAGATTCCGATCCCGATACCGGACAGTGTGAACGGACTAGTCAGCAGGTGCGCGAAGCCGTAGCGGAGTTGATTCACGATCTCGCCCCGGCCAAACAGAGCAAGCAGGGCAGGCGCCAGTACGAGGGCCGGCATGGCTACAGCCTGTTCCTCGACAAAGTAGCGGTAAGCGATTTCTTTGTCTCCGGTCTTCGCAATCTGCGTCATGCACGGGATGCGCATGGCGTACCCAGTCAGATAAGCGGCGAGATTCACCAACGCGGCGAGACTCAATTGATATTCATGAACGCTGCTGAATGAGAGCAACAAAGCCAGCAAGCTCAACAGCAGACCGGCCCAGGAGAACCAGCGCACCCGGCGATGGAAAATCCGGTCGATGAGCGGAGACATGATCAGCACGCCGGCCCGCATCAGGATCAAGGCGAAGACGATGGATACACCGCTGAAACTATAAGCCAATGTAGTGGTGATGATGATGGCGGCAAAACTGAGCCCGGAAATGAAGGTCTGGCGCCTCGGGCAAGGAACGTTCAGTCCGAAGAATTGACGTTTTTGTGCGTATTTCCACCATCCCATGACGGTGATAAAGAGGAGGACCGAAATCGCAGTGGAGATTACAGCAGAGGGCAGTAGCTGAGCTCCGGGGACGGGACGTCCCGCTGTCAGAAGGCCTGAGGTTACCGCCTTTGCCAGTCCGCTGTAGGGTACGTAAAACAGGAAATACCCCAGGGTCAGGGCCCAGATTCCCAGCGTGTATTCCCGTTTCGTACTCATCGGTTCACCAACAATTGCAAAAATCAAAAAGTCCTGCGGCGCACTGCCGTGCTCACGGCTTGTAGAACGATGGATCGTGTTGCTGACCCAGCAGCGATTTCCCCACAGTCGCCAGAATATGGTCGTCATTGTCGTGGCGAACGTAGAAAGAAAGGTCGCGATAAATGCGCTCCAGCGCACTGGGACGGTTCAAGCTGCGGGCGCCACAAGCGCGTATGCACTGCTTTACCGTGTCTTCAGCCAGGTGTTCAATGGCGTGACGAGCGCGGCTCCCTGCGATCTGCGCTTCATCGTGCCGCCCTGTCTCCCACATGCGCGCCACATGTTGCAGCCAGAGATACGCGGTTTCGACATTGATCGCGCTTTGGGCAATATGGTGCTGGACGTACGGGTCTGCCGTCTTCTTCTGTGAAGTGACGTACTCGAGCGCAAATTCATAAGCTGCTTCGGCTGCGCCCAGGAAAGTCGCGGCGTAGTGGGGGATGAAGCAGGTTTGCCATCCATCGGTCAGATACTGGCCTGGGCTTCCGATCAGATTGTTTTCCGGAATGAAGGTGTGGTCAAAGCGGACCACGTGGCTGGCGGTGGCCCTCATGCCAATGGGGTCCCACCACGATTTGTCGATGCTGATGGATGGGTTCGAAAGGTCGCAGGCCAGCAGAAGCTGGGACTCAACTGCTCCCGTATTGTGTCTTGCTCCGCCGGGACCAGCGGTGCTCACCAGCAGAATGGCCCATTGTGCTCCACCTGCGCTGGTTGCGAAAGCTTTGTTCCCATCGATGACATAGCCACCCTCAACCTTGGTGGTGGCAGTCCCGAATCTCAAAGTTTCCGACGACGCACGCGCTTGTGGCTCGCCGCTCCAAGCCACCCATATCTCGCCTTTGTCCATTACGCCGCTAAACCAGCGCGCCTTCTGCTCCTCGGTTCCCATGCCGTCGAGCAAGAGCAGGGAGTTGGCGTGACCTTCCCAGCAACGGGCGAGGGAAAGATCAGCTTTCGCGATCTCTTTCGTGATCAGCCACAGCGTCAGAACATCTCCTCGATAAGGTCCCAATTGCAGCCCACCGTAGGCTGAAGGGAGGACCGCGCCCAGCAATCCTGCCTGGAAAAGGTCATCAAAGTCTTCGCGCGGGAAAGTGGCGGCACGATCGTACTCGAGCGCCCGCGAGGCAAAGTTAGTTCGTGCAAGACCGCGCACCCGCGCCAGCAGTTCCTGCTGGGAGGAATTCAATTCAATCGGCATTCGCAGGTGTGAACTTGTCTGTACCGGTTGCACTGCTGTCTCCTGACTGCCTATCGTCGATCAATCCACCGCTTCACGAGAAAAGAACTCGCGAGAAAAATAACTCGAGCGTCCGCTCTGGTCTTTGAAGCGGTTAAAGCTGGCGATCACGAGCACGCCCTTTTCGGTCTTGGCCTGAAGATGAGTTTCCATAAATCCGAAATCATAAAACGCGCGAAATGACCGGATACGCGGCGAACTTGCGCCATCAGTAAAGACCTCCGCGGTGGCGATGCCCCAATCGCTCAAGGCCGGCTCAGCGGCGCCAAAGGCGTTCACACTCAGCCCATTCTCCTTAGTGCGGATTTTTATCTTCGCGATTCCGCGGGTGGATTGGTTGGTGCTGACCCAATCTCCGCAAAACTGAGCAATGGTGTGGTCCTCCTGGAATTCAACTCCGGGCTGGTCTTCCAGGCGGCTGATTCCTTCCGTTAGCGTAGTTCTGCTCGCTGCCATGGCTATTCCTTAAGCCCCTCTCTGATTTCGCGGTGAAAGAATTCCCTGGAAAAATAGTTGGAGCGATTGCTCCCGTCTTTGAAAGTATTGAAGCAAGCCAGTACCAGCAAACCCAGGCTGAAGTTCCCTTGTATATGGACGTCCATAAAGCCAAGGTCGTACCTGGCATCGAACGCCATGGGCTCAGCCGAACTCACGTCTTTCGTGTACAGGGTCTCTATCGGTACCGATCCCCAGTCAATGGGAGATGGTGAGCCGGAACCGAAGATATGCAGGTAGGGCGCTCCCGCTTCCTGCGTCACGATTAGTTTCGCCACTCCTGGACCGGATGGACTGGTATTGATCCACGCTCCCACTAAAGTCTCCAGACGCACTGGCTCATTGGCTTTGAGAGGCGCCATCGGGCAGTCTTCACTACGGCTGTGCTTCAAGAACTCCATTTGCCGGCCTCCAGTGCCTGCAGTGCTTCAGCGCGTGGTTTTCCATTCGTGGAAAGTGCGTATCCGCCATTCCTCGACACTATGGTTTCGCGGCCGACACTAGCGGGCAGTTCACGGCCTACCATCATTTGGAATTGCCGGCGCACTTGGGTAAGGACAACTTCGTGGCCGTCGATCACCGTGCCACCTCGTGCCAGCGTGCCCGAAACCAGCGGGGTTGGGCGAGTTCCATATGCCAGGTCGACCACCACCGTCTCGCTGCCGAGCGAGTCAATGGCAAAGGGCAGCGAATCGTCCTCTTGCTGACCAATCGGCGTGGCATTCACTAGCAAAGTGAAGCCCCGCGCTTGAAACTCTGAGAGCAACACAAAAGGCAAGCCAAGAAGTTTGACGGCACGCTGCCCACGCTCGGGGCCCCGGTTGACCAGAGTGACCTCCGCGCCGGCTTGTTGCAGCGCGGCAGCCACAGCACGGCCGGCTCCTCCGCAGCCAATCACGGCAGCTTTGCAGCGTGACCCGTTGCTGTACTTTCGATTGATGCCGGCGATGCTGTCAGGATCAGTCGTATGCGCTTCCCATCGGCCATCCCTGCGGAGAAAGACATTGCTCGAGCCGGCTTTGCGGACCATCGGACTGTGCATTTCCGCCGCAACGAGCGCCGCCTCTTTGTGGGGCGAGACAACCGTGAGACCCTGGATTGGAATTCCCAGAGTTTCCAGGGTGGAGGACTCAATCATCTGCTGCCAGAAATCCTGGAAGCACTCCACATGGAAAGGCAGGAAAAATGCCGGATAGCCAAGGTCCCGGTATCCAGTGTTATGCAGGCACGGAGAAGGCGACTGGAAGATCCGGTTCCCGACAATGCCATAAATTTCGTTGAAAGGATGGAGAGCGGGGAATCCGTAGTCGTGAATGAGCTGCTGGATCGCCGGCTGGCTTGCGGAGATTGTCTGGGAGCCGATCTGCCCGAATACTAATGGAGATCCGAAGTGTGGCGCCACGAGTTGGCTCCAACATCCGGAAGGTCCTTCAGAAAATGCAATCACGTCGTTCCGGCCCAGCGTTTGTAGCAATAGGAGTGGCTGTAGTCCTTCACTGGTTTTCGATGCCGTGGTACGCAGACAGTAATATCGGGCCGGCGTGCAGGCCATGGCTTTGAATTTGGAGTGGAGATGAGCCATGCTACCGGCAACTCCACTCCAGGAGAGCAAGCGGCGGTCAGCAGTAATGGCAGCGAGTAAGGTCGACGACAAGTCGGACTCAGCTTCCAATTCCACAAGATCGTAATCTTGTGCTGCAGCAAGGATTCTCTGTTGCCGCTCAAGCGGTGGACCTGCGAAGGCCCCGCCGGAGCGGCCACCTCGCAGGGTATACAGAAGTTTTCCCTTGAAGTAACTACGCAGCCGGCCCACAGATACGTCGCCAATCAGATCTGCTCTTACCTGCAGATACGTGACTGAATCAGGAAGCTTTTGTATCTCGTGGAGATCAGAAGACAAGGGCGCTGTCAATGTGGCTACGAGCACTACTTCCGCCATAGGGCTATCTCATCTCGTCAGAAAAACTTTGCCAACCCTTGCATGTCCCGTCAAATGCACGAAACCTGTAGCGTCCACATCTGACAGGCTATAGGTTTCTTGCTAGTGGAAGGCTAAACGAGGGAGGCTATTACCCTTCTGGACGTCTGTCAAGTCAATTCTCATTTTGTTGAAGGAGGGATGGTATTAGCTTTGCCAACGCTAGGCGAATTTCCAGAATGGAACTATTCATCCAGCAAGCTTTAAACACCGGCTTCTTTAGCTCGATGCGCGGACAGTGCTTCCGTAAACCAGAAAAACTCGGAAAAATAAGCCTGTGCCTTCCGGTGGAAACCAGGGTCAGCAGGATTGCCTTCGGGATCAAAGGCTTCCTGAACCTTGGACACCATTAAACTGGCCGGAATGGGCACGCCACCCATCTGCAGGATGACCTGCCGTAGTGCGTTCAGGCACAGAATCCCACCCGTAAGGGCCGCCGAGACGGTGATGATTCCAAAGGGCTTACGTTTGCACTCCGGCCGCAAATAGTCGAGGGCGTTCTTGAGCACTCCCGGATAGCCCCCACTGTACTCCGGAGTCACGATAAGTATGGAATCGGCGCGGCTGACTTTGGCGCTGAATTCCAGTAAGCTGGGGCCCGCATCGTTTCGAAATCGCAGCCGTTCTTCCATCATGGGCAGGTCCAATTCTCGCAGATCGAGCAGCTCGGCCTGAATGGCGGCGTTCTCCTTCAGATAGCGGAGTACGAACTTAGCCACCTTGATGCTTTCCCGGTTCCTTCGAATACTACCCAGGATTATCGGTACATAAAACATATGCGCGCGTCTCCAAATCTTTATGCGTATGGTGGATTGCAAGCGCTTGACCAACCCATCATAACTTACGCGAAAGTATTACCGGTTCACTGCGAAAGGTTTCAATTTGACGGCATGAGTTTACTGAGATTTCCTGAAGGCCAGGACAGCGTTGAGCCCGCCGAAGGCGAAGGAATTTGAAAGAGAGAATTCAACCTCGGCCGGCCGTGCCTGGTTGGGGACAATATCCAGATCGCATTCCGGATCGGGTGTGGTGAAATTTGCGGTTGGCGGAATTATCTTTTCCCGCATCGCCATTACGGTGGCGACGGCCTCCAGCGCTCCCGCGGCGCCCAGCGTATGACCGTGCATGGATTTGGTAGAACTCACTGCCAGCCTGTCGGCATGCTTCCCAAAGACTTCGCGCACGGCGTGTGTCTCCGTCACATCATTGCCTGCAGTGCCTGTGCCGTGAGCGTTGATATATCCGACCTGCTCAGGTGCGAGCTGGGCGTCAGACAAGGCGGCCCGGATTGCGCTTACCGGACCTTGAAGCGTAGGCGAAGTAATGTGTCCTGCATCAGAGGACATTCCAAACCCAACGATCTCGCCGTGGATCGTGGCGCCGCGCCCCAGGGCGCTGTCCATGGGTTCGAGCACCAGCATGGCGGCTCCTTCACCCAGAATCAGTCCCTTGCGATCTTTGGAAAACGGCCGGCAAGTGTCGGGAGAAACAACTCTCATGGCCTCCCACGCCTTCAGCAGGCCGAGGCTGAACGGCGCCTCGCTGCCCCCGGTGATCGCGGCGTCCACTTGGCCGCTACGGACCATCCAGAATGCTTGTCCCATCGCGTGATTGGCTGAGGAGCAGGCGGTCGAGACCGTGTAAACAGGCCCCGAGATCCCAAGCTCCATTGAAATATGACTGGCTCCCGCATTGGCCATGGTTCGGGGGATGAGCAGCGGATGGACCCGGGGAGAGTTCTTTTGGTAGAGGTTCAGGAAAGCCGAGTCCTGGCTGGATTGGCCGCCGACACAGGAACCAGTGACCACGGCGGTCCGCCCGGCGATTTCGGGCACGATCTTGAGGCCGGAATCCGCCAGAGCCTGGCGTGCAGCAATCAGTGCGAATTGAGCAAAGCGATCGAGCAAGCCAAGCTGGCCGGGCTCGAAGTGTTGTTCAGGATCATACCCGCGCACCTCGGCGCCGTTCTGGAAACGCAGTTTTGAAACATCTACTGACTGGATTGGGCCAATTCCGGACCTGCCTTGAACCAGGGAAGGCCAGGTCTCCGCGAGATTGGCCCCCAGGGAGCTGATTATCCCCATGCCCGTGATAGCGACTCGACGTGGCGGCATTTCCTATTCCGGCGCGCCTTGCTGAGACGATGAAGCTTCCGCCAATAGCAGTTTTAGTTTCTCGATCAACTCCGGCACGCTGTGGATGGAGTTTGCAACTTCGTTGGAAACAGAGACGTCGAATTGACTCTCAATTTCGAAGATCAGGTTGATGGCGTCCAGTGAATCCAATCCCAGCTCGGCAAAGGAGCTGTTCACCGACACTTTCTCGCGAGGGAGCCGCTTGGTGGAGGCTATCAAATCCAGCACTTTTTCTGTAATGGCGTCAGGCATAGGTGGTTAACGGGCAGAAAGAGTATACCGAAGAGAGGTCCCTTGCGCCCGATGCAATTTGCCCGATTGTCAATTGAGAAAATCTATGCCTGGAGCGGTGATGGGGATGAAGATCCCACGCAGAACAAGAGCGGGAGGTGAGAAAGACTCCCAGCGTGCTTTCTCAAAGCGCCTATGCAACAATGGCGCGTGTCCTATGAGCTCGGAGCGCTTTCACTTCGGTGTTTTTGAATTCGATACGGCGACAGGACAGCTGCTGCGCAATGGCACCCCGATTGCCTTGCAGGCGCAACCTGCTCAGGTGCTCGGATGTCTGCTGGAACGCGCCGGTCAAGCCGTTTCGCGCGAGGATTTGCGCCAGGCGGTGTGGGGCGCCGAGACGTTCGTGGACTTCGACCGCGGGCTGAACTTCTGCATCTCTCAAATCCGGTCCGCTCTCCGGGACGATTCCACTCAACCGATTTACGTTCGAACCATTCCGAAGTACGGATACCAGTTCATAGCGCCGTTGGAACGGATTCACGACCGAGCCTCAGACGGGCAAGCGGCCATTCCAATCGAGCGGAGTAGTCCCAACCGAAAACTCAGGCTAGCCGTGGTTTTCGGCTTGATCGCGGTGTTCGCGCTCGCGGCAGGATACCTGGTCCGGATGCGCCAGAACGCAAAGCCAGTCCCCATTGTCGCAGTCCTGAGGTTCGACAATGAGACCGGGAATCCCGCGCTGGCCCAGTTCTCAGATGCTCTGACCGACAACACAGTGGAGCAACTGATGTCCCAGAGCCGCGGCCGGTACAGCGTGATCGGCAACGCGCAAATCCTCAGACTCCCCCGCGATCAGCGCGACTTGAGGACCATCGCTTCGTCGCTGCACGCGTCATACGTGGTGTTGGGCCAGGTGCAAGCGAACAACGGCCAAGTGCGAATCCTTGCCCATCTGATTCATTTGCCGGAACAGACACACATCCGGGTGGCGCGAATGGACCGCGCGTTGAATGATCCGCTGAGCGTTGAGTCTGACGTAGCGCAAAGGATTGCTGCTGAATTCTCCGCACCAGTGTCATCAGATCCCTCATCTCGTACCTCACTCTCCCTCGCAAGTCACTGAAAAAAGGTCACATCCTGTCTAATATTTTCCTAATGGCCGGAGGCCGGAATTTTACTTGCGTTGCGCGAATGCTGTGGGAGATTCTGCCTGAGAAAGGAAGGATTCATGACCAGCATTTGCTCGCGTCGCGGTCTTCTGCAGTTTGCCGCTGCCATGCTTCCTCTAAAGGCAATCAATATGTCGAAGAGTCTGATGAGTTTTGAGAGCTCCACCAATGAGGGTCAAGCGGGACCTGTATCTGACCTCTTCCCCTCGCAGCCAGCCGATCTTGTGCGCGAGATGGTAACCGTCTCGCACTTCAATCTCAAACGCATCAAAGAATTAATCGAGGCACGTCCCTCGCTGGCCAAAGCGGCCTGGGACTGGGGCTTTGGTGATTGGGAAACGGCCTTGGGCGCCGCTTCGCACATGGGCAATAGACCCATTGCCGAGTTCCTGATCGCGAATGGCGCCCGTCCTTCACTCTTCTCCGGGGCCATGCTGGGTCAGATCGAGGTGGTGAAAGCGTTCGTAGCCGTCAGCCCCCATGCGGAACGCATTCGCGGACCACACGGAATC
>WNFF01000503.1_pt1 | contig 29174 bp, 13 predicted proteins | sample 5400441 | NCBI WGS metagenome assembly WNFF01 (sample SAMN13153345, study PRJNA577476) | soil metagenome | isolation source: 120 cm saprolite under Douglas fir tree site 2 hole 3 replicate 1 | place: USA:California | collected 2015-04-18
GCCTCATTCACGCCTACGGCATTTTCTTTATCGCTTGCGGACTGACCGGCGTGCCTGCGGTCCTTCTGTTCGCGGCATTGGGTTACTGGCACAGGCGGAAGCAACCGGCGCCAGCCGCTGCCTAGGAAAGTCTTCACTCCAACGAAAATAGCCGTCTATCTCCTTGAAAACAAAACCTTGTTCCCAGGCTCATTTCATCCTTCGTTGACGCTCTCTGAGAGACATGAGCTACTCGTAACGCAGAGCCACTGCCCGGTCGACGCGCGAGGCACGCTGAGCTTCCTCGGCCTCCGCGTGCTCGCGCCGGTTCCGAGTTGGGGCGCCATGCTCAACGATACGCGCGGGCAGCTCTTCGATGCGCCTCACATGGTGGTATTTCCAGCACTTGCGGTGATCACGGCGGTGCTTTCGTTCAACCTGCTCGGGGATGCGTGGCGCGATTGGCTCGATCCGCGGACTCGATCGCAGATAGCGGCGAAGGAATTTTCCCGCTGAAGTGTTGTTGGGGCGCGAAGAGTGGAACGCGCAATGGGCCGCTGTTTTCTATTTGGTGAGGACCACTGGCGTGCCGCGACCTAGATTCAATGTGCGCGCCGCATTGGCCTTGTTCACGCCGATTTCGAGATACCCGCTGGAACCCAGATAGGCGATGGGTTCGCCGTTGTTACCGCGCGCGAAAGTATCTACCAGGCGCGAGACCTGATGTGCGCCCACTTGAAGAATGAGGGCGCCGCCGTTCAGCGCCGATTCCGGCAAATCTTCCGAGCGGAAATTGGTGATCAGATTGCCGAAGGCATCGGTGCGCAGGACCACGCCCTTCATGGCGCCCTCGGACTCCTTTGGGCGAGGAATCGAGAACTTTTTATAGTCGGTGATTTCATCCCCCATGCTGGGAGTTTGCCAGCCTTTGGAAAGCCAGGAAGCCACGGAAGCGAAAATGTCCCGGCCATGAAAGGTCTTGCTGACGGGATGGAGATAGTAATGTTCGACGTTGGCATGGCGCACGACGAGAGTTTCCTGCTCGCGTTCGTAAATGACGGAGAGGACACCGTTGTCGGGGGCAATAAAATACTGATTCTGGGCGCTGACGAGCAGGGGGCGGCGCTCGGTGCCGACACCGGGATCGACAACCACAACGTGGATGGTTTTCGGGGGAAAGTAGGAATAGGCGGAGCCAATGGCCAGGGCACCGTCGAGCAGGTCGAAGGGTGTCACGTTGTGGGTGATATCCACGATGGTGACATCGGGATTGATCTTTAGGATTACGCCTTTCAGCGTTCCGGCCAGGTGGTCGTTGGTGCCGTAGTCGGTTGTGAGCGTGATGATCGCGTTGGCCAAGGGATTCTCTCGCCTGGAATGATTTGCGCATGGCGCGCGGGCGGAGAGTGGCGGCACTCCGCATCCTATGACGCTAACGGAGGCGTGCGCCGCCGTCAAGAATTCGCGCGGCGAGTGCTGTGCAATTGCTAATGCCCATTCGGCGGGTACTTCACGTGCGCGCTAGCCCACGCCCTGTTCGGGCGCGCAAGGATGCCAGTCCGGGTCGGGAAAGTGAGCCCGGCAATACCATTGGCCGCAGCGCTCGCAATACTGCTGAGCGCTGTGGTCGCAGGGTTCATCCACACGCGAAACCGCCTGACAGAGTTGTTCCTTGGGTTTTACCGCTGTTGCGTTCATGGCATCCTCCACGGCACGAGAGTCAATGCAGCAGGGAAGGGGCGCTCAGGGGGCGGGGTTCCACCACGCCCACCTTGTTCACTCCGCTACAGGCAATATACACCCGCCCGTCGGAAGTGGCGGCCATATTGCGCACCGTCCCGCCGCCGGAAGGAATGATGGCACGCGAAAAGTTCTCCGTCTTCGGGTCGAATTGGATGATGGTATTCGGTTTCATCCCGGACTCGCTGTACCAAACCATTCCGTCCGGAGTAATCGCAATGCCGTAGGGAGCTGATCGCGCACCGCCCGGCGATGTCCACATCTTCACGGCCCCAGAAGTCAATTCAAGGCGCCCGAGATGGCCTTCGTTGAAGTCCGTGAAGTAAACGCGGTCGCTCGCATCAATTGCGATTCTCCGCGGCCGCGCTCCTTGTGGGAGCGTGTATTCCGTGATCCCCATCGTTTGAGGATCGATCTTCGCGATCTTGTTTGTCGCAAACTCACAAAAAATGGGGAAGCCCTTGCTGTTGATCGCGATGCCATACGGATGGGAATTCGCCGTTGGCGCATTTTTCAAGTCGATTTTTCCGCTGCGCGGATCCAGTCTGCCCACCATGTTGGCGACTTGAAGCGTGAACCACAACAAGCCCCGGCTGTCGAAGACGGCGGTGTGTGGGTCCTCGCCCTTTGGATCGGGAATCTTAAATTCCGTTACTGCTCCCGTTCGCGGATCGAGCTTTCCGATGTAGCCCTTAAAATTTCCAGTGAACCAAATATTCCCCTGGCGATCGGCAACCAGGCCGTGTGGACCGGAATTCTCGATGTTCAGCTTAAATTCCCTGAAAGCACCGGTTTTGGGATCGACGCTGCCAATCTTGTTTTGCATCTGCTCCGTGAACCACAGCGCGCCGTCCGGGCCAACGGCGGGATCGTGCGGATGCGCGCCTTTCGTGGGAACGTCCCATTCGCGTATGGTGACTTTCAGTTCGCTGACTCCGGTCGCGGGCGGTGCCCCGCGCGAGGCGAGAGCGGCTGCCAAGCCCAGGATGGCGCCGCCTAAAATGATCTGATTTCTTCTTCTCATGTGTACCTCCCCGCCGGGGTCCATGGCCGCAGTAAGTTGACTTATGTACTTTATCCTTTCCCGAACCTCATGAACTGCAAGACTCGTGGGGCCTTGCCGGCCCGGCGGCAATTTGCTAGCTTAATCCTCAGAGCGGGCGTCGTACAATGGCAGTATAGAAGCTTCCCAAGCTTCGGACGTGGGTTCGATTCCCATCGCCCGCTCCATAAACCTAGTTGATTTGGTTGCCCTTTCATCGCCAGAGAGAATAGAACCACAACGCTTGGGTTCCGGTCCCAAGTTGGTCACAAATCTGCCAATCAACCATAGCTCCCCAAGTGAATAGTTGGGGATTGGCAGATTGCCCGCGCACTTGCCGCGGCACAGCCGCTAAGACACACCTTGATGGCCATTGATGCGTCGCGCATGTCCGGAGGAACACGCTGTGTGTTGTTCGACACGAAGCGAAACAGATTCGCGGGTCTGGAAACCCTCTAGTTTTCCGTAAAAATCCTGTGGCCGCCCATGTGCTATATGTATTTGACATCGAAGTTGAAACGCATACCCAGACAGAAGTGTCTTGAGGGAACTGATGGGGCAGACGCGAAAAATGATGATGCGGGCGATCGCGGCTGGTGCCGGGGTGCTTGCACTGACAGTCTGCTTCGTCGGCTGGCGTGCGACGCGGGCGCTGCGACTCTCTACGGAGGAAGTTCATTCGGAACAAGTGATTCGCTTCGACGTGCACCCATTCGCCGCGCCGGTGGGAGCCGGTTTCGAGCTGGTCAGCGCACCCGCAGTCTTTCTGCAAGCCGCGCGCTTTCAGGATCATCTATATGTAGGAGGGCCGGGCGGCCTTCTGGAGTTCGATCTTAGCGGCACTCCCTCCCGAAAATTCATCCCTGGCCGAGAGCTGCCATCTTCTTCGCTGGTCGCTCTTGCTCCGGCTCTGTTGGCGGACGCGCAGGAACCGGAGCTCGTGCTGGCCACCGCGCAGGATGGGCTGCTGGGGTTCGATGGACACAGCTTCCGGCAAATCTATCCGCAGGATTCGGAAGTTCGCGCGATTAGTTCGATTCTCCCGGCTTCCGCCGGGCACTTGTTGATCGGGACAAAGAAGCGGGGCGTACTGATTTACGACGGCAAACATCTGGCGCCGTTGCATCCCTCCCTGACTAGCCTGTACGTCACGGCGCTTGCGGGCACGGAATCCGACTTGTGGATCGGAACGCAGAACCAGGGCGTGTTCCATTGGCACGCCGGCGCGGTCGATTCTTTTGGTGAAGAGCAGGGTTTGCCTGACCGGCAGGTGCAGTGCCTGGCGATCTCCGGTGAGAAAGCGTATGTGGGCACGGTGCTGGGCGTTGCAGTATTCGATCGCGGCAGTTTTTCGCACGTGCTTGCGCCGGGAGTGCTTGCTACTTCGTTGTTCGTCACCGATTCGAGCTTAATCGTGGGCTCCGAGGATCAGGGGGTTCTTAGCATCCCCATCGGCAGTCCGCAGAATGGGTCTCACCTGCCGCATGCGGGTAAGACCGCTGAATTGGACAAGGTGCGCCAGCTTTTCGCGTCCGGGAACGACATCTATGCGCTTGCAAGCGATGCGCTCTATCGCATGAGCGGGCGCGGGTTGGGTTGGCAACAGGTTTTGAAACCGGGACCTGCGATACTCAGCGACCACAATATTTCCGCGTTGGCAGTGGACAAAAGCGGACGGCTTTGGATTGGGTATTTCGACCGTGGCCTCGATGTGCTGGAAGCGGATGCGGGGCGTGCAACGCATGTGGAGAACGATCACGTTTTCTGCGTCAACCGAATCTTGGCGGACGGCCGGACCGGCACGGTAGCGGTGGCGACGGCGAACGGGTTGGTCCGGTTCGATTCGAATGCCAGCCAGCAGCAGGTTTCAACGCGAGCGGACGGGCTTATCGCGGACCACGTCACGGACGTCGCCATCTACCGCGACGGTTTGGTGGTGGGCACGCCGGCGGGTTTGACCTTCCTGGATGCCAATGGGCCCCACAGCATGTATGCGTTTCACGGGCTGGTGAACAATCACGTGTACGCGCTCGGCGTTTCGGGCGATGAACTGATGGTCGGCACGCTGGGCGGGCTTTCTGAAATCAACAAGGAGAGCGTTCGAGTAAATTACACGGCGGGGGCGGGCTCCGGCTTAAAGCACCATTGGATCACGGCAGTGGTTCCTGTCGGCGATGAATGGATGGTGGGCACCTACGGGGCGGGTATTCTCAGGCTGGATCGGTCCGGGCGATTTCAAACGTTCGAGAAAGCCACTGCGCCTTTCGAAATCAATCCCAACGCCATGCTCGTGACGGCGCAGCATGTTTTCGCCGGCTCGCTGGGAAAGGGCCTCTATGTGTACCACCGCGGCGCGGCGCGCTGGACGGTTGTCACCGATGCACTGCCATCGCTGAATGTAACGGCACTGGCGGAGAGCAACGGCACCATCTACGTCGGCACGGACAACGGATTAGTCAGGATTTTGGAGCAGAAATTGCGTCCATGAAGAAAACTAACATCGCCGTGGTCCTTTTGCTTTTTGCGCCGTGCCTTCTCCGCGCAGACGGAGGGGTGCTGATCCCGCGCGATAAGGCGCAACCGGATCCCAAGGTGCTGTCGCTCGAAGAAATGGAAATCACCGTCCGCATCGACAATGGCGATGCGCGTATTTTTGTGCGGCAGATTTTTGCCAATCACACGAACCAGATCGAGGAAGGGAACTATGTTTTTGCGCTGCCCAGCCGCGCCACGGTATCCGACTTTGCTGTGTGGGACGGGCCCGTGCGCATTCCGGCGGTGGTCCTGGAGCGCAAGCGCGCGGAGGAAATTTACAATCAACTGAAGCAGCAATCGATCGATCCGGGGCTGCTGCAAATGGGAGAACGTGGCGCCGGGGAAGCCGCGCGGAGCGCGATCTTCAGTGCGCGCATCGTGCCCATCGCGCCGTATGGCACAAAGCGCCTGGAATTCGAATACCACGAAGCGATACCGGTGGAAAATCTGAAGTCGTACTTTGCCATTCCGCTGCGCCCGGACGCTTACCAGGCGCAAGTGGCGCGGCATCTGTCCATCAACTACGAGCTGCACTCGGCGCACGCCATCACGAACTTTCAAGCTTCCGCGAAGACCTTCTCCTTGCAGATCGACCAGAATACGCCGCATGCGGTGAAGGGACACTTCGAGGGACAGAACGTAAATCTGACGGAAGATTTCGTCGCCACATTCGAACTTGACCGCGCCGGAAGCGATACGCTGCAAGTGCTGGCGTTTCGAAACCCAGTGAGCGGCCAGCCGTCGCCGACGGAAACGGCTCCGGTTCGCAGCACCAATGAGCCAGGCTTTTTTTCCGTGGATGCATTGCTCGGGGGCGGGAAGCAGGCCCCACCGGCCGGCGGGAACGCGGCGCAGGACCCTGGACAGGCAAAGACGATCGTGCTTCTCTTCGACACATCCCTTTCCATGCAGTGGGAAAAACTGGAACGAAGCTATCAAGCGCTGGAAACGCTGCTTCGCACGTTGCATCCTTCGGACAGCTTTAATCTGATTTTGTTCAATCAGCAGACGCAATATTTTCAGACTGCGAAGGCGCCGGCGGATAGTGCAGCGATTCAGCGCGCTCTGGATTTTGTGCGGAGCAGCCGGCTGCGCGGAGGCACCGATCTGCAGCATGCGCTGGATGAAGGTTTGAAGCAATGCGCTGGAGACGGAGGCGGCAGCCGCTATCTCGTGGTGCTCAGCGATGGCGGAGCCACGCGCGGGCCGATCCAAAATAGCAAGATTGCGGCATGGTACGCGGCCGCCTGGAAAAAACTGCCGGAAGCGCAGCGGCCGAAAACCTACATTTTCGGCGTTGGAGACGATGCCAACATGCCGCTGTTGCGTTTGCTTGCGAGGGAAGATGGAGTGATCGAGCAGGTTCTCTCGACCGAACCGATGGAGTTCAAGCTCAATTCCTTTCTTTCCAAAATCGGCAGGAGCCCACTTGGCCAGTTGCGGCTGGATGTTCCCTCCGACGCCGGCATCGATGCCGTCTATCCCTTACAGGACTCCGCGTTCCCAGGTTCGCTGGCGGCATGGGTGGGTCGTTATCAGAAACCGAAGCAGGACGCAGCTTTTGCGGTACACGGCGTGAGGGAAGGCAGTCCGCTGGAAATTAATGCAAAGGCTAGCTTGCCGCGCGAATCCCTCGAGCACCTGCAATTGCCGAGGCTGTGGGCGCGAGCCCGAGTGGACGCGCTGCTTGAGAAGATTCAGCGCGAAGGTGAAGACCAGGCAACCATTGACGAAATCATTCGCCTCGCGCGGCAGTATAAGTTCGTCACGCCTTATACATCGTTTCTCGCCGTTCCTCGCGCGCTGCTGCGCCCGAGGGTGATTAGGCCGGGCGATCCAGTGCTGCGCGTCAAGACGGACGAATCCATCGTTTCGGTGACCGCGTTGTTTCCGTTCGGGCTGGTTCAGAAGCTGCGTTTTCTCTCCGGAGAGGATATCTGGCAAACGCGATTCTTTGCGCCCAGTGACATGCAGGATGGCACTTACAACGTGCGGCTGATTCTGCGCGACAAGGCCGGGCATACTTACCGCGAATCGAAGAGTTTCGTGATCGCCAGCAAGCCGCCGGTTATTCAAATTCGGCTGGACCAGAAGCGTTTTCGCCGAGGCCAAGTGCTGGAGCTAAAAGTTTCGGCATCGCGGAGCACGCGGACGCTGCTGGCACGGCTCGAAGGAGCTGCTCCTGTCGGGCTGAGATGGGATGAACGGGCAGGCGCGAACACAGGACAACTTGTAATTCCGGAGCAGATGATTCCGGGCATATACAGATTGACGGTGACTGGCGAGGACGTGGCGCACAACATCGGCTCACAGGGGGTGGACCTTGAGATCGTTCCGTAACGTTTTCCGCAAACCCCTGATTGCGCTGGGTGCGGTTGCGCTTGGGATTCTTGCCGCGGGGTGGGTTGTTACAGCAAGCGGTGCCCTTCCGGGCTGGATTCGGAATATAGAAGGACGCACGGAGATGGAAGCCGCGTTTTTCCGGCTGATGGCGCTTCCGGGAGGCGAGGTGGCGTTTCGCAGGCCTCCCAGCGAGACGCGAGCGGCGCTGGGAGAACTGCTTAAGAAACAGCCGGGGGACGCCGGACTGTACTCGCTGCGGGCGCTTGAAGACGAGCAGCAGTTGGATTTCACCGCTGCGGAAGCGGATTGGAAGAGTTTCGTGGAAAAATCCGCGGACAAGCCTGCGGCCTTGCTTTCTCTCGCGGACTACTATCATCGAAGGCTGCAGCCGCTCGACGAGATCAAGGCGCTTTCTGGGGCAGCCGGCGCGCCACTAGATGCTTCGCAAAAACTCACGCCGGTCTTCGAGCAGCGGTCCTGGCGCGCGTTCGAGCGCATTTTCGAGGTGATCCGTGCCCAGGGACTGCCGGCGGAAGTTTCCGTAACCCAGTACCGGAGTTGGCTGGCGCGATATCCGCACGAGGCTTCGCTCTATCCGCGTTTTCTCGAATACCTGATTTCGGTCAGGGATTTTTCCGCGGCGACGCAACTCATCGCGCAGTATCATGAAAAATTTCCCGCCGACGAGATTCTCCCCGTAAAGGCGCGGGCTCTCGTCGAATATCGCCAGGGATCGATTCAGCAAGGGCTTTCCGTCTATGAAAAAGGGTTCCAGCCGCTGTGGGCGCCGGAACTGATCAAGAGCTACTTCGATTTGTTGACGCAAACGCACAGCCTGCGAAAGTTCCTGGATGAAGCGAAGGCAGCGGAGCAGGCGAATCCCGAGGACCTCAACGCGGCGGCACGCATCTTCTATTACTACCAGCAGCAAGGCAAGCTCGAAGCGGCGCAGGAAACCATCGCCAAATTCCGTTTGCGCAAAGACGCGTCGGGAACCGCCTGGAGCGCGCAAGAACTGTATGTTTGCGCACGGCTGCTCGAGGACATACATGCGTACCCGGAGTCCGCACGCTTTTACTTCGCGCTGTACAACAGTAGAGGGATGAACGATGCGCAGGAACGCGCCCTCGGCGGTCTTGCCAATCTTTTGCTCACGGCTCCGGAAACGCCGATCCGATTCGGCTCCGGTGAACTCTCGATGTATCGCGACATCGCAACGATGGATCAGGGGCCGGGCTACTTGAACGGAATCCTTTCTTTGCTTCTAAATACGACGACTCCGGCAAGTGAATTCTCCGGAGAAGAGGATCGCGCGGTCTCTTATTTTCACCGTTCACGCGCGGCAGAGCTTGTCACACTCTTTGACGCCAAATTTCCCAATTCGCCTCGCCGCGCCGAACTGCACTCCGCGATATTGGAGTTCTATGCCGCTTCCGGTGAAAGCGAGGCGGTCATCAAGGGTGGCAAGGAGTTTCTCGCCAACTTCCCTAATGCTTCACAGCGCACCGCCGTTTCGCTTTTGATGGCGGATGCCTATGCGCGGACGGGGAAGCCTCAGGACGAATTTGTAATCTACGATTCCGTTTTGCAGGAATTGGCGGCGAAGGCGGACAAAATACCGCTGGGAGCGCGCGATTCGGAGGCGGAAGGTTATTCGGGGGCGGGAGACAGAGCGCAGGTCGACGAAGAATCGGAAGGGGATGATGCGCAGAATAACGCGATGCCCCGAGCAGCCCAAGGACAGAATTCAGCGTTCCAAGTGAGGGCGGCGTCAGCGTCGTCGCAGGCTGGCGCGCGATCCCCGGAATATGCGCGCGTTCTCGAAAGGTATCTAGCTCGGCTTGTTGAGCTGAAGGAGATTCCGCAGGCGCTTGGAGTGCTTCGACGCGAACTGGACCATAACCCGGATGATCCCGGGCTGTACGAGCGGCTGGCGGTTTTTCTGGATCAGAACCGCCTCGGAGTGGAGCAGGAGGAGATTTACCGGCGGGCAATGGCACGGTTCCCGGACCGCTCTTGGTATCACAAGCTGGCGCGTCTTTACTTGCGCCAGAGAAAGAACGCGGAGTTCGAGAAGCTGGCACAAGAAGCAGTACGGATCTTCCAGGGCAATGAGCTGGAGCACTATTTTCAGACGCTCGTCGGGGGCACCGCGGAGATGTTTCTGCGCTTGAACCTGTATGCGAATCGGCGATTCCCTCACAATCCCGTTTTTGTGCGCAATCTACTTTCGGCTTACATGCGACAGGAAACCCACGACGAAGCTGCCTGGGAAGCGGTTTTGCGGCAGCACTGGTTTGAGGAGCCGGATCTGCGCAACCGTTTCTTCGAATTCCTGACACGAACAGGAAGGCTCGAAGCCGAAATCAAATCGCTGCAGCAAACTGTTCCGGCGGAGGGAAAAGGACGTTGGAGCGGGCTCGTAGGGCAGAATCCGGCCGCGGGGCAATATGTGGCGCAGGCGTATCTCTGGCGTTCCCATTTTGAAGAGAGCGCGCCGGTGTTGCAGGCCCTCGCGGAAGAGTATCCCGCGGATACAGAGGTCGGGCAGACGGCCTCTTCCATTTTTCGTTCGCTCGCGTATTTTGATCCGGGATCAACCGGCGCGGCTGTCAAAATCGAAGAGCATCTCCTCGCAGCAAATCCGGGGGACACGCAGAATCTGGCGCGCATCGGAGACACTTACGCCGACCGAGAATTATTCGCCAAAGCCGCGCCTTATTGGGAGCGCATCCCGCGGGTGTCTCCGGGGGAGGCGGGGGGTTACCTGGAGGCAGCGACCATTTACTGGGATTATTTTGATTTTGAAAATGCCATGAGGCTGCTCACGGAAGGCCGCACTAAACTCGCCGATGACGGTCTCTATTCCTACGAAGCCGGAGCTATTTATGAAGGAAAGCGCGACTATCCCCGCGCCGTACAGGAGTACGTAAAAGGCGCGCTGGCCGCGGGCGGAGAATCACCGGCGGAGTCGCGACTTCTGGCGCTGGCCACGCGGCCGAAGTTCCGCGATCTTGTCGATCGCGAAACGCAGAAACCCGCCGCCGCTTCTGGCGCTTCCATGGTGGCTGTTCTCTTGCGCGTGCGCGTCCTCGAAGCGCAGAACCGCAAGCCGGAGTTGGTGAGCTTCCTGGAGTCCGTGGTTAGCGGGGCAACTAGCATTGAACAGGCTGCCGAGGTCGAAAACCTCGCGCGGCGGAAATCCATGGAGGCCGTGAGGCAACACGCCCTGGAGAAGCAGGCCGCCCTGGCTTCGGACCCCGTTACGCGCCTGCAGTTGCGCTACACACTCGCCCATTTGTACGAGAGCCGCAAGGATCTAGCTGCAACGCAGAGAAATGTGGAATCCCTGTACCGCGAAAATCCGAAGATACTCGGTGTGGTGCGTTCCACGGCAGACTTCTACTGGCGCGTGAAGCTCTATCCTCAAGCCATTGCCGTGCTCCAGCAAGCCGCGAAAGACGCTTACCCCGAGCTTGGCAGGCAATTCGCTTTTGAGGCTGCGCGCAAATCGACTGAAGCGCGCCTTTTCGCTCAAGCTCGGGAAATACTTGCTCAACTACTAAAAGATTCTCCCTACGACAGCCAGTACCTCGCTGCCGTGGCGGACACGTACGCCCAGGCAGGCGACCAGCAAGGGCTGAAGCAGTTCTATCTGGACAAGATCGCGCTCTTTCGCAATGCGCCTCTCTCTGCCGACGACCGCAAAGCGCGCATCGCTGCCCTTCGCCGCGGGTTGATTCCGGCGCTCACTCGCCTTGCCGATTATCCTGGCGCGGTGGACCAGTACGTCGAGATCATCAATGCTTTCCCCGAGGACGAAAGCGTTGTGACCGAAGCCGCGCTTTTTGCCGCACGATACAAACGCCAGCAGCAGCTCACGGACTACTACGCCAAGACCATACAGCAATCGCCGCGCGACTACCGCTGGTCCATGGTTCTCGCTCGCATCCAGACCAGCCTCGAAGATTTCCCCGGCGCGATTGAAACCTATGCGAAGGCCATCGCCATCCGTCCGGACCGCGCCGACCTGCGCATCGCCCGCGCCGGCCTTGCCGAACGAATGATGCGCTTCGATGACGCAATCGCCGAATATGAGCGCGTCTATCAGCTTGCGTACAAAGACCCGAAGTGGATGGAGAAGATCGCGGAGATTCGCGCCAGGCAGGGCAAGGCAGACGAGGCGGTCGCTGCGCTAAAGGTCGCGCTGATCGACGGCCGCCCGGAGAAGGCGGAGAACTTCTTCGAAGCCGCCCAGCGCTTGGAATCCTGGGGCCTCCTAGTCCAAGCGCGCGGATTCGCCGAGCAGGGCGTCACCTCCGCCGGAGCCGAGCTCCTGGCTTCCACGGACAATCATGCGGGCGCAAACCTCTACATGCGGATTCTGACGCGGCTCCGCCAGCAGGAGACCGCTTACACAACATTGCAGAGCGCTTTTTCCAGCGCGTCTTCCTCTTTGCCGGTGATCAAGGAGCAGCTTGGGAAGGAAGGCATCTCCGCGGCTAGGGACAGCGAATGGCGCTGGCGCCAGAAGGAAATTCGCATGGAAAGCGCGCGCACGGGGATGCGCGCGGCCATGGTGGAAATGGGGAGCGCCGTCGCGCGCTACTTCACTCCCGAAGAGAAGGTGTCCTTCGAGCAATTCGCCCAGAAGCTGCGCGTGTCGATGGTGGCGCCGGATGTGGTCGAAAACTTCGCTATTCCACTGGTCCAGAGCGCGGGCCTTGCGGAAAAGGAAGCCGCTTGGCGCTACGAACTCTTGATGAGTGCGAGCAAGCAGCCGCAACAATTGATCGCTGACATGAACGCTTACATCGAACTGCAGCGGCGACGGCTGGCTTTGACCGACCTCGGTTCACAATTGGAACGCTTTGCTCCGCGCCTGAACGGAATTAACCGGGGTTCCGCGCTGATCGCTGCGGCGAAGGCTTATCAAACTACGGGGGACGATGAAAACGAGCTGCGGGTGCTTGCTTCCGTGGGCCCCAATAACCTGGGTGGTGATGATCTGAAACGTTTGTTTTCGCTCTTGTTGGCCCATAGGCCAGACCTGCTCGCGCAAGTCGCGGCAAACTGGACTCCCTGGGGTCAACAGGCTGCCGATTTTGTTATTGCCAATGGCGATGCCGCGCTCGCCCATGGAGTGGTCATCGCTCGCGGCCGTGTGCGACCTCCGGTGTGGTCCAAGGTCTACGGCGCTTTAACCGGTCTTTACTTTGCGGAGCCTTCGCCTAATGTCAATAATGTCTTTCTCTCCGCGCTCGGTGACAACACCATCGCCGGGCGGCTCGGCAAACAGGTGGACCGCAACGTCCAGCTTGCCGGCGACATTTGGTTTTACTACGGTTCGCGCTACGGCGAATATCTCGGCGTCACAAAACAAGGTGCTCCCGAAGATTTTCTCCCAGCGCTTCTTGAGCAGAGTCCGGCTACGGCGTCCGGGTACCTTGCGCTCGCGGACTACTATGCCGAGAGCGGCGACACCCGCTCCGCGGTAAGCGATTACCACCATACGCTCGAACTCACGCCTGGCCGTGTCGATGTTTTGGACCGTCTGGCCGTCGCTTATTACAAGCAGGGTTCCCGTTCGGAAGCTTTGGCACAGTGGAAACTAGCTCTGTCCACGCTCACGCGCCAAATCGATACTAGCCGTGTACCGGAAAGTTTTTGGACGGACTTTGCGCACATTTGCGATCATCTGCAGACGCGGCGCATCTTCGCTCAATTGAAGCCCGATGCCGACGCGCTTCTTCGCGCCTATCTCCGCCGCAATGGAAACTACCGCTCCAATGCTCCGCTCCGCAGCGCCTTTCTGGCAGCTGGAGACCCCGCTGCGGCTACATTATGGCTCCTCGATTTGGCTTCGGCCGCCCCCGACCCCACGCAGATCCTCGCGGACTTTGCGGACGCCCCATGGATTCCGCTGGCGCAACGCGCGCCAATCTACCAGCGCATCCTGGAAAACAAGCAGAACGCTTTTTCCAGCGCCGAAGGCTTGCAGAAAGACAGCGCGCAGGAAGATCTGCGCTCCTGGCAAGTCCGCTGGGCAAAGTATCTCATTCAGACCAAGCAGTTTGCGCAAGCCGCAGATTTCCTTGCCACGCTTCCCATCGAGACGCAACGCTCTCGCGCAGCCGCACTCGTTCCTTACGAATTGCAGGCCGCCGCACAACTGGGAACGCTCGACGCGAAGATCGCAGCCTACCGCGCCGATCCTTCCTCGGCGCCTTCGCCCGAAATTCTTCGAGCGGCGGTGCGCCAGCTATTTGACACCGGTGACAAACAATCCGCTCGCAAGGTCATCGAGTTTGTCTTTGCTCGCGAAATCGAGAATCATCAGCTCGTCGCCTCCAACTTCCTCGGTCTCGCGGAGATTCGCATTGCGGCCGGCGACACGCCTGGTGCGCTCGAGCTTCTGCGCCGTTTGGTCGTCGTGGTGGGCAACCCGTATGAGAATCTCGATCCCGCCGCGGCGCTTCTGGAAAAAACCGGCCACCTAGCTGAGGCCGTCGAATTTCTCGACCAGCTTGTGAAGTCCGCACCATGGGAAGCCTCCTACCGCCTGCGGCTCGCGAAGGCTCGGACGGCTACGAAGGACGCGAACGCTTCCACGGATGCCCTGGAGAAAATAGCTTCCAGTGCGGCGGCTGCGTACAGCGTTCGCGTCGAAGCCGCGATTGCTCTTTCCAGCGTTCACACGTCCGCCGGCCTTGGCAGCGCGGAGTTGAAACTTCTGTCTGGCGGGCCGCGCTTGATTTCCGCGGCCGCAGCCGACCAGGCCTTCTTCTATGACGCTCGGCTCAAAGCTGCCGAGAATGCCGCCGATGAGCGCGCGAAATTACAGCCTCTCAGCAAGGCTCTTGCCGGAACGCCGGCGCGCGGCGACGCGCGCATCCCGTTTTTCAAGGCGGCGGAAAGCATCCATTCGGACAAGATGGCGCTCCTGGCCATCGAGCCACTTCTGCGCGAACTGTTGGTGCGGCGTGCTTCGCGCGACGAAAGCGACGAAGAAGAAATTGTCAGCTCTGGCGATACGGGAGCGGATGCCGGCGACGAGGAAGCATCAGCGCAGGCTTACGCTTCGGCAAAGCTGCCACGCGCCGAGCAAGCGCAAATCTCGCTGGCCGTAGCCAATGCCATGGTCCGGCTGCAACGATGGAGCGAGGCTCTGCCCTATCTACAGTTTGCGCAAAAGCTGGAAAAGGCCGCCGCGCAGCGCAAGGAAATCACCGGCAAGCTCGCTGAGGTGAGAAGCGTGCTGCGGCGCGAGCGGCTAAATTTCGCGCGCCAGCCGATTCTCCACCAGGAACTCGAGCAGGACCGCATCGTTCGTCCGCGCCTCGTCGCCCGAGCCGTTACACCCGCTGTAGCAAATGCAACAGGAGGACAATAATCATGAAACGTGCCGCCATTCTCCTTCTCGCGACTATCGCCTCCATCGGCGCGAATTGGGCCGCATTCCAAGCGCTCGCTCCCGAAGTGCCCCCGCTTTCCCGCTACGTTCCCGCGGGCTCTTTGCTCTATCTGCAAGCGAAAGATTTTTCCGCGCTGCTCAGCGATTGGAATGCGTCACCGCAAGAAGCAAGCTGGGTGAAGAGCAAGAATTACGAAGTCTATTCCCGTTCCCGCCTTTTCCTGCGGCTGGAGGGCGCCGGCAAGCAGTTCGCCGCCGCGGCCGGCCTTCCAGCGGACATGAATTTTCTGACGCAGGTAGCCGGTACGCAGAGCGCCGTCGCACTCTACGACATCGGTAAGCTGGAGTTTCTTTACATCACTAAGCTGTCTTCGGCTAGCTCTGCGCAATCCGCTCTCTGGCAGACGCGCGCAAAATTCGAGACGCGCAGCGCCGCCGGTCTCACGTTCTACGTTCGGCGCGATCCCGAATCCCAGCGGGAAGTGGCGTTCGCGGTCAACGGCGAATTTCTGATTTTGGCCACGCGCGAGGATCTCCTCGCCGGCGCGCTCCAACTCATGGCCGGCAGCAAGGATCGCACCATCGAAGCCGAGCAATGGTGGTCTCAATCCGTGGCCGCCGCCGGCCCTGTCGGCGATCTGCGCATGGTCCTCAATCTCGAAAAGATTGTACCCAGCCCCTATTTCCGCTCGTACTGGATTCAGCGCAACGTCACGGATATGAAGCAGTACAGCGCCGCCGTTTCCGATCTTTTTCGCTCTGGCGGCGAGTATCGGGAAGAACGCGTTCTGCTGAAGAAATTCGCGGCCCCCGGCGATGCCGTCGCAAGTGAGGGTGCAACCGCGGTCGCCGATTTGCTGCGTCTCGCGCCGGCGGATACTGGCACCTACGAAGTAAGAGCCACGCCGTCCGCTGCGGACTGCCTCGATGTTCTCGAGACCAAGATTCTTTCGCCTCACCGCGGCCCTGCCGTGGCCCAGCAAACTGCTCCGGACGTTCAGCTCTCTCCCGGCGAAACCGGCAGCAGCTCCGACCTCGAAACGCGCATCGATCAAGCCCCGTTGCAAACCTCGGCTTCCTCGGATGCCTCCGCTCCGCTAAAGGACCTTTTCCAAAAGGTCCAAGTACGCGCCATCCTGCAAGTTCAGGGCACGGAACGCGACAAGGACGGCGTTTTCGTCCGTATCCACTCGGGCGTTGCTTTTCTCGCCGCCTCCGACTGGCCGGAAACTGCCGTGCGGTCCGCCCTTGTCGAATTCTTACGGCCCTCCTTAACGGCGAGCAGCCTCGGTTTGCAATGGCAGGCCAAGTCCGGCTATCAAGAACTCGATGGTCTCTGGAATTTCGCCGTCGCCGTTCGTGGAAAATATCTGCTGATCTCAGATGACTCTTCTCTTCTGAAAAGTATGTTTGCGAACATGAACCAGAAGACCGCGAAGCCAGCTACGCTTGTCGCGGGTTTTCATCACGCCCGGGAACGTGAAAACTTCGCCCGGCTCACCCGGCTTCTCGACCGCCCGGGAGCAAACCCTGGCGGCGCTGGGACATCCGAACCTTATCCACAGTTCTTCTCGGATAATCTTGCGAGCTTCAGCGCCGTACTTGCGGGCGTTTCTTCGCAGACCATTGTGGTTCGCGACGCAAGCGACAAGGTCCTTCAGACGGTCACCTACGAATGGTCCCGCTGAGAACAGCCGCATGCCTGGTCATCGCGGCATTCGCGATGACAGCCGGTCCTTCTGGGCGTCCCGGCATGCTCGCTATTTCTGCTCAGGATTCCCCCGCGCCGGCGAAGTCTCTTTTCAGCCAGTCCGCCGTTCTCGTTTTCGAACGCGAATTCTCCAGCAACGATATTTCCTATCTTCTCTTCGATGCCCGCACCGGCACCCTTTTGTCGTCCCTCTGGGAGAACCCCGACAAACCCATCCCAATGGGCTCGCTCATCAAACCCTTCACGGCGCTCGCCTATGCTGAAACCCATCAGTATCGGTTTCCCGCACACGTCTGCCGAGGCGAAGCCACCGGTTGCTGGCAGGCGCGTCCTCATGGAAAACTGGACCTCGCCTCCGCCATTTCTGTCTCGTGCAATTCTTATTTTCGCGAACTGGCTGCAAACCTCACCGGTGAACAGCTGATTCCCGTGGCAAATCGTTTCGGCCTCGAGCCTCCCGATCCCACTCTCTCTGGGCCTCCGCTTATGGGCCTCGGCGACCAATGGCCCATCTCTCCTCTCAAAATGGCGCGCGCCTATCTGGAGCTCTATCAGCGCCGCGATCAGCCTGTCGTTCGCGAAATACTTGCGGGCATGGCTCGGTCGGCCCGTGAAGGCACGGGAAAAGGCGTAGGCGACGCAATGAAGCATGCGGACGCTCTTGTGAAGACCGGAACGGCCCCGTGCACCCATCCGCATGCTGCTCCTGGTGATGGTTTCGTCGTCGCCATGGTTCCCGCGAGCCAGCCCGAGCTTCTTCTCCTTGTCCGAGTTCATTCTGTGCCCGGAGCCACCGCGTCCCTTACCGCAGGACGCATGCTTTGCAGGTTGGAGGATTAGCCGCGTGCAGGCCAGAGTCCTCCTCACGTTACTCCTCGTTCTGGTCTTTAATCCCCATACAATCGCGCAGGAAGTCCGTATAGGAGTCCTCGGTCTTTTTCATCCTCGCCAACTCACGCTGCAACCTTTGCGCAAAGAAGCAGTTGTGATACAAGCCGCAAGCCGGACATTCATTCTTGAGCCGGGCTCGCAAATGGCCGCTTCGCTTCGAATTTCCGATGACGCGCTGCTTCTCGAATTCGGCGGCCAAGTGCTTCGGACAACGGAAATCCGCGCCGCAGCTCGAAATAATGGTGCAGTCTCTTTTCTCCTCACTGTTCCCGGAAAAGTCAGTCGCGCTTATCGCGGCACTCTTGTTGCGAAGGCATCGCGCGGCGAAGTAGTTCCCGTCGTAACGATGGATCTGGAAACTGCCGTCGCCTCCGCCGTTGCAGCAGAGTCCGATTCGGATGCGCCTCCCGAAGCGTTGAAGGCCCAAGCGGTTGTGGCCCGTTCGTATTTCTTGGCCGGAGGGGGGCGTCACCGCGACTTTGATTTTTGCGATCTAACCCACTGCCAATTTCTCCGCGAACCGCCGGCTCCGGAGAGTCCCGCCGCCGTCGCCACGCGAGAAACGCGCGGGCTCGTCGTCACTTTTGAAGAGAAGCCCTTTGCAGCCATGTTCTCGCGCAGTTGCAGCGGACACACGCGCACTCCTGCCGCGGTCGGTCTTCCCGGCAGTCGGTATCCCTACTTTTCCGTGCTGTGCGAGTTCTGCTACAAGAGTCCCTATCGCTGGACCCGCAAATTGTCCTCACAAGACGCCGCCCTGCTTGGAAAAGGCGAACCCGGAAGACTCGCCGTAGACCGGCGTCTCGGCTGGAACGCCGTGCCCAGCAACAATTTCACTTCCCGCCAGGAGGGCGAGCAAGTGATCCTCGAAGGCACTGGCCAGGGACATGGGATCGGCCTCTGTCAGCGGGGCGCAAGAACCATGGCCGAAGAGGGCAGCAGCTTCAAGCAAATCCTCAACCACTATTTCCCCAACACGGGATTTAGGCTGCTCGAGGAACATGTCCCGAGCAGCGCCGGGTCTCGGGTGCCGCCTCGGCTTCGGCCGGAAACTCGCATCCAGGTTGACAAGTAGCCTTCACTACCGCCTTAGGGATAGATGGGGAGTTGCGGTAATCATCTTGACTTCTAAATGTACCGCTATATCATGGCGGCATTTGCAATAATTGATTCGGAACTGTCCGACGAGCGCGCCTGGCAATCCTATAGTCTGCCGTCATTCCCTGGGGACCACCACATGGCCTTCTGCCTGTTTGCATCGATAGCCCGGCATCCGGGATTCTATGGTTACCAAGCAGCGCTCGCCGCCACTTTGGCGGTAGTGTGGGCAAACCCGCTGCCAGCAAAAGATGTTTCCTTGACCGCGATTGAGCTCTACAGCGGAGCAAGCGGACCGGCTTACGTTCACATCACCGATGTGCTGATCAACGGCAAAATCGAATTGCGCAGTTGCAGTTCCGCGACAAAAATCGATAAGTCAACTTATGGAAAACTCGCAAAGGTGATTCTGGGGCCGGGAGCTTCCCTCGAATACGGGAATGACGGCGTCTTGATGTTGACGAGAGACGCGTCTTCCTCCTGCGTGGTTCCCAGCAATTTGAAGTTCGAAAAGAATGCGCCTGTGACGCCTGCCGAATTGGCGAGCAAGGCGATACTTCAGGGCAAGGTGCTGTCGACCGGCACTGACGCCAATGAAGCGCCACCGCCGCTAAAGCCGGGAGTGAAAATCGTCTTTGTGACAGCGCCGGACGTCGAACTTGCGGAATTTCTTCGAGCCGAACGCGCTTCCACCATTCCATTGTGGCAAGACTATTTGGGAAGATATCCCTCATCTCCGCACTCTTTGACGGGCAAGCAGTCGCTCACAGCGCTCTTGGTGAAGGAAGGAGCGAGCAGCCTGGAGGCGTATCGGAAATCGCTTTCCGGCGCATCGAAATCGTTTGACGATCTGAAGAAAGCAAGAGCACGGGCCACCCAGGCCCTTGCCGTCCTTCCCACCTACGTCATCGCCGGAAAGCTGGACGACGATGTCAAGACGGAACTCATCAAGCTCGTCAGCGAGGGTCAAAAGGAGCTGCAGGATTACAGTCAAGCGCTGAAATCACAAACCCCTGGGTATGCCCACCTGACCGCCGCGAGCAAACTTGCTGACACATTATTTGAAATTGACCCTCATTTTGCGCCGGGAGTAGCGCTTCAATCCGAAACGAATAGCGAAACTACGGGAGTCGAATCGAAGCTGAAATCGGGGGAATCCTCGGTGGCCGCGAAAAGATTCGACGATGGATATGCGGCCATCGCTCCCTTTAGTTCATTTTTTGAAGAAGTGCCTCGCGTTGGCGCGGTCGTAAAGGCGGCCTATGACTTCCACTTCGGGCATGGCGAAGAGCTGGCGGGCGCGAAGGATTGGGAAGGCGCGGTAAAAGAATTTCAGAAAGCTTCGGAGATAAGCCAGACGCAACGGGTTGCGGCGTCGCTCAAGAATGCCAAAGCGGAATTGGGGGTGATGCGGGACAAGCGGGCCTCGAACGCCGCGCTTCAACAAAGCCAGGCCCTTTCGGCGCAGGGACAATTCATTCAGGCGTACGAAGTACTTTCGAGTCTGCCGCCCGCGCAGCATTCCATGGTTGCGGATGAATTGCAGCGCCTTGGTCCGCTTTACGTGCAAGCTGCTTCGGATACGGCAAAGGACCTCCAGCAAGCGCACGATCCAATCCGCGGACTCAAGGATGAGCTGGAGATCGAACGAGCCTACGGGTATCTCCATCAGGCAAATGCGCTGGGCAACGATCCAAAGCTGAAAGATCGCATGGACGACCTCGCCGATAAATTGAGCGACTACTATCTCCAGCAAGCAAAACGATACATGGAGAAGCCCCTTGGTTCCGGCGCTGGCCTTGGCTGGTCGTATCTGGACAAGGCCCTGGCCTACCAGGCCTCAAACTTAAGCGCGGTTCGCGACGAGAGGACCCGGGCCGCCTCCGCCTACCAAATGCGCTCGCGCCTGTCCATTCGCGTGGTATTCCGGGACCAAACGTCGCGGCGCGACAGCGCCGGATTCGCCGACCAACTGGCTGACGCCATGGCAACGGGGCTGGAAACGTCGGGTCTTCCGGTGAGAGTCATTCGGCCCGGCGAAAGCCCCGCTTTTGAACCCAATTTCCAATTGGTCGGCGACGTCATTCAACATCGCCGCACGTCGGTGCCTACTTCCAAACCCAAGGATTCAAAGTATCGCGCCGGCGAACAAGAAATGCCCAATGACAATTGGAACAAGGCGAATCGCGAATACGAGTCCGCGACTCTCGATCTGCAGAGGACGCAAGTCTCGCTGCAAGGGGCGACCTCGCACGGGAAAAAGAAAGAAATCGCGGATGCGAATAATCTGGTTTCGGCCGCGCAAAGGAAAGTCGAGGAGGCGCGAGCAAAATTGGACACCATTCCCAAGACTATTCCCATCGACATCGTAAAACCGTATACCTACACGGAGAAGGACATCGATCTCACGGCGGCCGTCCAACTGCAATTCCGGATCAATGATTCCTCGGGAAATCAGTTGGAGCCGCCGGTTCCCATCAGCAAGGATGCCAATCAAAAATTCGTGGTGTTGGAAAACGTCAAGCCGGAAGACACCGAGGGCGTCAAGGCGCAAGGCACGATTCCGGACGAGATTCAGTTCCTGACGGACGTTGAAAACGTTGCGAGAGACCTTTTGCTAAAAGCCGTCCGGGAGAGCGTTGCAAAATTCCCGGAGAAGATTTTCGAGCAAGCGAAGAAGCGCGCTGACGGCGGCGATTTGGATGGCGCCGCGGAATCCTACATCCTGTACTTGAATTCCACCCCGGGGGAACAGACTTCCAAGCGCGAACTGGCGGAACGCTTTCTGCGGGAGCAATACAACGTCCGGCGCGCGTTAAGTTCCGGTTCTTGATAGGACGCGCAAGTTCGCTCGTCTTCCCAATCTTCGCTGGATCGCCCTAACTCCGGAAGCCAGCAATTGTGGACCGCGCACTTCTAACCAGTCAAAGCGCGCTGCAAAGGATTAGAAGGTGTAAGAAGCGCCGAAGAGCGGTGCCAGGCGCTCGCGCAAGCCGCCGCGATCCAGCTTGACCAGGAGATTGGAGGTCAGCAGCAGTCTGCCGATGGGTTTTACCTTGAAACCAATGGAACCGTCGGTCCGGTTATATGTTCCTTTGGAGGTGGTGATGGTCCGGGGAATTGTAAGCGAGGAATTGTTGATCGGTTGAACGTCGGTAAGTATGGCTGCCCGGGGAGCGTCAAAGACCCGTTGGGCCAGAATGTCCGCGGCAAAAGTGAATTTTCGCACGACTCTCCAGTCAGCGCCACCCGAATAGATCAAGCGATTGGGCAGCGAGCCTTTGCCAGTGCCGGAACTGGAAGCGACGAGAACCGTGGTGCCATTGAACTGGTAGCCGACATTGACATGCGGAGAAACCCGTCCCCCGTAAGCGAAGGCCGCAAAAGGCTTCGCCCCGAATGTGCCGGAGCCGAGGAAATTCTGAGCGTCGCCAGTGGGCAACCGGAATTCAGCGCCGGCGGCCAAACCGCCGCCATGCTTGAGTTTCCAGAGGGTGCCTTTGACGGCCAGTACGACGTCGCCTATCCCAGTGGATTCCTGGGCCTTGGAATTCTGGAACGGATTGCTTGGCGTGCATGCACCCGTCACACCCGGACCACACACGGGTAGGAGGGAGCCATTCGACGCGTTAAAGAGTTGTTCGTTGACGGTGTAGCGCATGTCCACGCGCAAAAGGGGAATGGCAGCGGAGACATCGATGCGGCTGGTCAAGCCATAAGTCACATAGCCAACGAACTGATGCACTTTCAAATCGATACGGCTATTGCCGAAAGCGACGGTGTCCGGAGACGTGCCGGTATTGGCTGAAGAGCTGAGCAGGAAAGTCGCGGGCAGGCCTTTCAGACCGTTGCCATCCACGTCTTCCAGCAGGAAGTATTGATAGGTGAAGGCGACATATACCTTGCGCTTGCCGATAGTTTCCGGCCGCTGCGTAAGAATCGGGCCGAGAGATTGGTCCGAGGGCACCGGCACGTGCAGCGTGGGGTCTGTGGTGAAGATGATGCCCGATGCGGGAGAAGCAAGCGGAATTTGGCTAATCTCCCCGCCAATGTCGGCAGTCAGAAAGCCGAAGTTATTTCCAACCGATACGCTTTGCGCGGAAGAATTGGAGAAGGTGAAACCCGAAGGCGTCACTGTGCTGGGTATCAAGCAACTCAGCTTGCTGGAAGAAGCGGAACTGGCGCAATTTATCTGGGCGAAGCTTGCAGGAGGGACTGCCAGCATCAAGAACAAGATGAGATGCAACTTTCGGGTGCTCATGCGTTTCACCTTCTGGGTAAGGCTTGTTCGCGAACTTCGGAAGCTCATTTGCGCCGTCCTTGGCCTGGGATAGCCGCCAGTCCTTCAGAAAGGCCCTGGTTATTTCACCGAGTACGGAACTGAAACCGTCACTGTCGTGAAACTTCCACCGCTCGGCGTGATCGTCACCGTGAGTGTGCCGCTGGCCGCGGTCGTAGGAGGCACAGGTGCGCCGGGCACACTCGGAACAGAAAATTGGTTGCAGGCCGACATCCAACCCAGACATACGCAAAGCAGCAGCACAAGGGCAAAGGCATGCCGGGGTCCCGGTAAAACTATCTCGCGCCGGCGGACGCATACCAGCCCGAATAGGACGAACGGAATCACGGCGCCATACAAGAGGCCTCGTATCGGCGCGTTGCGAGGCTGTGCAAAAGGAGGCCCGTTAAGGTTGGCTACCGCAGCGGCGGCAACGATGGAAAGCGTCAGCGTGACCTTGGTGGTTCCGGAAGCGTCAGCCGAGACGGGATTTGAGGGCGAGAAGGTGCAACTAGCGTTGCTTAGCCCCGCGAAATTGGAACAGGCAAGGCCGAAAGTGGCGCCATCTCCCGGGATGGGGCCCTGCAGATCGATGGTGGTCTGGGCGGATGTTTGCGTTCCAATGGCAATCGAAAGCTGCTGCGCGGCACCCGGGTCAATGCCTGCCTTGTCGGGAACGATGGTGATGCTTGAGGAGCCTGATTTATTAAAGTCGGCTTGAGAGGTGGCCGTGATCGTGGCTGTAGCCGTACTTGGGGTAACCGCAGGCGCAGTGTACATGCCGGTGCCCGCGTTAATGGAGCCACAATTGGTGACGCCTGTAGCGCATGTGAGCGACCAGGTTACTCCCGATAAGGACCCGGAATTCTGGATGGCATCGGTGAACGTAATCGAGAAACGAATCGGCACCGTCGTGTTCGTGGAGGTGGCGGGCGTGACCGAGACGCTTACGTTCGATGTAATGACTACAGCCGCCGAAGAGGTTTTGCTAGGGTCGGCCTTGGACGTTGCCTGGACCGCGATGCTCGATGGCGCAGGCGGCACAACCGGCGGCGCGGTGTATGCGCCGGTTGAAGCATTCACCGATCCGCATGGCACCGGATTGGGTGGATTGGTTGTCGGAGTGAGAGTGCAATTGATGATGGCCCAGGTTACCCCAAGGCCGCCGTCGTTCGTGGTATTCGCGACAAAACTAGATGTGCCGTTAATGAGCACCGGAGGAGCGGGCGCGGTGACCGCAACAGTTACGTTGGAGTTGACGGTAATCGCTGAGTTCCCAAACTTGCTCGTGTCCGCAAGTGAGGTGGCAATGATGGCGACTTGCGGCGGATTTGGCTGCACCACTGGCGGCGCATTGTAGAAAACATTGAAATTGTCGATGGCCGTGAGCGTGCCGCAGGGATTGGGATTGGGCGGATTAGTAGTCGGGGCTACCGGGCATGCACCCAGGCTCCACGTCACTCCGAAGTTGCTGGAGTCGCCCAGAACAGCGGCCGTGAATTTAGTCTGCGTGTTGATGAGCAGCGTGGGATTCAACGGCGTCACGCTGACCGTCACGGCGGAGTTGATGCTCATCGCCGAGTTTCCGCTCTTACTCGTGTCTGCGACAGACTTGGCAGTGATGGTAACCTGCGGCGGATTGGGCTGCACCACCGGAGGGGCGTTGTAGAAAACATTGAGGCCGTCGACGGCCGTAAGCGTGCCGCAGGGATTGGGATTGGCAGGATTGGTGGTCGGAGTCGCAGCGCAAGCGATGCTCCATGTCACGCCGAAGTTGCTCGTGTCTCCCAGAACGGTGGCCGTGAATTTAGTCTGCGTGTTGATGCCCAGGGTGGGATTCACCGGCGCCACCGTGACGGTCACGTTCGAGTTGATGGTAATCGCGGAGATTCCGGCCTTGTTCGTGGCCGCAACCGACTTGGCGGTGATGGTGACCAGAGGCGTATTCGGTTGCACCACTGGCGGAGCATTGTAGAAAACGTTGAAATTGTCGATGGCCGTAAGCGTGCCGCAGGGATTGGGATTGGCAGGAGTGGTGGTCGGGGCTACCGGGCAAGCACCTAAGCTCCACGTTACGCCAAGATTGGCTGCATCTCCCGCAACGGTGGCCGTGAATTTTGTCTGAGAGTTGATACCTAGGGTGGGATTCAACGGCGCCACCGTCACGGTCACGTTGGAATTGATAGTAATCCCTGATGAGCCAGTTTTGTTCGTGTCCGCAACCGACTTGGCTGTGATGGTGACCAGAGGCGAATTCGGTTGCACCACTGGCGGAGCACTGTAGAAAACATTGAAATTGTCGATGGCCGTTAGTGTGCCGCAAGGGTTGGGGTTTGGAGGATTGACTGTCGGAGCTACCGGGCAAGCACCCAGGCTCCACGTCACTCCAAAGTTGCTGGTGTCTCCCAGAACTGTAGCTGTGAATTTTGTCTGCGTGTTGATGCCCAGGGTGGGATTCACCGGCGCCACCGTGACGGTCACGTTCGAGTTGATGGTAATCCCAGAGTTTCCGCTCTTGCTCGTGTCCGCAACGGACGTGGCAGTGATGGTGACCAGCGGCGAATTCGGTTGCACCACCGGCGGGGCATTGTAGAAAACATTGAAATTGTCGATGGCAGTGAGCGTGCCGCAGGGATTGGGATTGGCAGGAGTGGTGGTCGGGGCTACCGGGCAAGCGCCCAGGCTCCACGTTACTCCAAGATTGGCTGAATCACCCTGGACGGTGGCCGTGAACTTGGTCTGAGAGTTGATGCCCAGTGTGGGGTTCGCTGGGGCCACTGTGACCGTCACGCTGGAAGTGATCGTCAAGGTCGTGGAGCCCGTTTGCGTCCCGTCTGCGCCGGAGGTAGCGGTGACGGTAACCATCGAAGGCGCAGGCGGCAAGACGTGAGGCGCGGTATATGTCGCATGAGTTGCATCCGTCGCAACCACCGTCCCGACGGTTGAGTTGCCGCCCGGATTGTTATTGACGGCCCAAGCGGTCACGCCTTGGCCCGAGGTGTCGTTTGTAGCGGTCGCCGTAATGGTGTCCGTGAGGTCAAGACCAACTGTCGGAGACGCTGGGGCAAGCGAGACAATGATGGCGGGCGTCGTCACGGTGACGGTCACGCTGGCGGAGCCGAACTTTGGATTGTAAAGGAATTCTGCTGAACTGGAACTGGCGGTGACGGTCACGGTCGCGGGAGTTGGCGGCGTGGGTGGGGCCGTGTATTTGCCAGTCGCATCGATCGTGCCGCATGCCGCGCCGCCTGCCGTGCAAGTGACCGACCAGCTCACCGTAGCTGGATTCTTTACGAACTTTGCAACGGCGGCAAACTGAAACGACGCATTTACCGGCACGCTCTGTGTTGTGGTCGGTGGAGTGGGCGTGGTGAAAACCATAATTGGCCGCCGATAGCCGCCACCCCTCAGTGGCGAAGTTCCCGTAATCATGGCAGCCACAAGATCAGTACTGACGCTGATAACGGGAATCGCACCATCACTTGTCGCTACATAAACGGATGCGCCGTCGGATGAAATGGCCAGGCCCTGTGTCGTGTGTCCCGTGAGCGTAATTGTGTTACAGCCAGTCCCAGGGCAGGTGTTGGTGGCGGCTGCAATCCATTGAACGAAAGTGGTGCCCGGACAAGTATAGTAAACCCGGCTGCTATCCGGAGTGATGGCGGTGGCGAAGGCAGTCGAACATTGTGGAAAAGGGGTCTGCGGAGTCGCGGCATTAGTGCTGACGTTAATCTGAGTTGCGGTGGTCGGGTTGGCCGCCACGTCTATGACATATGCGAAAGTACCGCTTGGCTGTACCACCGCCGCGCCGCCGCTCGCAGAAATCGTGGTTGCGGAAATTGAATCGGTGCTCGTGGTGACGATGTACGTGAGACCTTCCGTGGCGATGTAAGCCTTGGTGGAATCCGGTGTGAAATCCACGCCGAGTCCGGGAGCAGTCACTGGCGTAGCCGTCGCTGGCGAAGGCGCCACAACCGAAATGGGGCTGGAAGCGGTAAGGGTCAGTGCTGGCAGGCTAATAACATACAGGCTGGCTTGCGTGGATGCTGTCAAGGTCGCAGGCAAGGTCACAACGTAAACCTTTGAGTTGTCCGGCGATACGGCCAAGTTGGCCGTCATCGCAGTACCGGTTAGAGGGATAGTTTTGTTGAGCGTGCCATCCGTAAGATTCAAGACGGTGACAGTGCCGTCGGCGTCGTTCTCCACGAATAACAGGGAGCCATCGGGACTCACCGCTAGGTTCGTCGGATCTTTCCCCACAGTCATGGAGCACTGAACGGTGTTCGCCGAAGCGTTAATTAAGAAAACCGAACCCGCAGTAGTCGTGCCTGTCGAATTCACCACGAAGGCGGCTGAACCGCTTGCCAGGTCGCTGGTTGTGCAGGCGGCCGCGTCCGCGCGAAATGGCGAAGCTAAGAACGCAAACAGGCCAAAAATAAGGACGAGGATTCGTCCTAGAGGGGAGCAGAACTGGGGCTTCATGGCTGGACCTCTTCAGGGGACAACTAAGGATTCCTCGCAGGCGTTACGGGACAATGATTTCAAAGGATGCCAGAGAGAGAAACCTGCGGGCATTCTATGCAGTTCCTGGTTATTGTCAATTAAAAATTTCATCAGGCAGCTACATCGACAGTTCGTTGATGATCCACGTATTGCCATTGCGCTTTAGTACCGCCTTGAAAGAACCGTTATAGATCTGACTATCCTTGCCGATGACAAAGTTGCTCGCGTACGTTCCACTGACCGTGGCAGTGTCGTTGTTGACCGTGAAAGTGGCGGGCGTGAATTTACGCGAGACGGTCCTGGCAGCATGGAAACTCGCCTCAAGATTGTCGGCCTGCTGTTTAGGGATTGAAGGCCAAAGCGCTTTGATCGCCCTGATGTCCTTATTGCCGAACGCGCGGGACAAATCATCGATGACCTTGCTGATAGCCAATTTCGGGTCTTCTGTAGGTATTACCGCTGGAGTCGACGACGGCTGCACCGCAGGAGTCGCGATTGCTTTCGGGGGAGGCGGCGGGGCGGAGCTGAGGATTTCGTTGATGCGAGTGACGTATTGCTGCGCCTCGGCAGAGTGCTGGCCGTTCAAGAACGGTTGCAACTGATCCTTCAGGGGAATTAGAGCGCTTCGATTCTTGGCCTCGAGGGCTGTTTTGTACTGTGCGGAGGTCTGGCTCCAGGCAGCTTCCTGCTGTGTTCGCTTGGTGATGTCGCCGATGGCGCTGGGGATCGCGACATCGATTAAATTTCTGGATCGAGGCGCATTCGCGCCGCCGCCGCTCGAAATTTTTTCCAGCCCGCTCCGCAGACCCTGCAATCGGTCAACGTCGGACGCCGCTTTTGCCCTTTCGAATTGGCCCTGCAAATCGCTGAACCATTGGTTCTCCGAAGCCTCGATCTGGCGGGTAAGTTCACCATTCGAATCCTGCCCGCCCTGCGCTCTGAATTCGTTGAGTTTCTGCCGCGCGCCCAGATAGTCGTGGTTTTGAACGGCACCCATGACTTGTGCTCGAAAGACGTCTTGGGCGCTACCGGTGTCGATTTTCACCTCGGTCGCCTCATCGATATGGTTCTGGGCTTCCTTAACTTTTTGCGCGGCTTTGTTTCGGAGATTCGCGTCAGCATCCGCTGCCTGGGTCACTCGCTGGAAGCCGGACTTTGCCCGGAGCCAGTCGCCTCTCGCGAAATACCCGTCGGCTTGATTGTATAAATCTTGCGCCGCGGCCTTAGTCGCACCCACTGTGGGATTTGATGTCGGTTCGGGCGGCGTCGTGGAGAGAGGTGCCTCCTCCGCGGGTGCCGTTGAAACTCGTCCGGCGGACGACGGCTGTTGCAGCTTGCCTCCCTGGCCGGGTCGCAGGACGTAGACGGTCGCAACGATCAACAAAACGACCGCCAAGGCGGCTCCGCCCGTCACCAGCGGATTTTTCCAGTACGGCTGCGGAGCCGGTTGCGGGGCGGGCTCAACCGCTCCCTGCGTACCCGGCAGCCTCGACGGACGCTTCTGTACCGTGGATTGCTCCAGCTCGATTTCTGGCGCGAAGATCTGGGAAGACGCCTCCTCCGGGCTGGCCGCTGGCAAAAATATTTGCGTGGCAGAAGCGTCCACGGGCGCCGAAGTCGGTTCCGGGCGGCGCTTCTT
>WNFF01002104.1_pt1 | contig 29111 bp, 24 predicted proteins | sample 5400441 | NCBI WGS metagenome assembly WNFF01 (sample SAMN13153345, study PRJNA577476) | soil metagenome | isolation source: 120 cm saprolite under Douglas fir tree site 2 hole 3 replicate 1 | place: USA:California | collected 2015-04-18
GAGAACATTGACAATAGCCTGACTGGTAAGCTTATCCGCTCTATTCTGGCTTGGAGCGCCGAAAGTGAGCGCCATAAGATTGTTGAATATGCGAATCGGCGTTGGCAGACGCGCGTAGAGGTAGGTTTGCCGGTAGGAACCGGACGCAGCCCCTATGGGTGGGACTGGCAAGATAAAGAAAAAACCGGTTATGTGGTTAACCAAGAACAAGCCGCCGTCAGGGTGTCTATATTCCATATGTTTGTTGAGCTGGATATGAGCCTGCGTGCAATCACGCACAAACTCACGGAAGACAGGATATTGATGCCTACCTATGCCAAGAAATTCCAGGGTACTCCGCCACAAGATTTGGAGGTGAGTATTGTGCATTGCCTATGGCGGTATACCACCGTCAGAGAAGTGCTGAAGGATTTGGAAAACATCGGTATTCTGGTAGTGTGCAAAGCAAAGCAGACGATCGGGCAGGATGGCAAGCGTAAGACTGAGGTGCATCCGAACCGGCGAGAAGTACCGGGCGGCATACCCGCTATTATCGATTCTGTCCTCTATGAACGGGCGCAGGAAAAACTCAAGACGAATAAAGCGGATAAAAGCCATCTTCCCCTGAATAATGAAGACTTTTTACTCAGGGGGCATATTTATTGCGCGACCTGTACGCACACCATGAAGCCAAGGACACAGAAAAAAGGGCGACTGACACAAAAAGGAACCGACAAGTCCTATCCGTTCTATGCCTGCGCCAACACGCATAATAAATATAAAGCCTGTCCGTCTTTAACCACGATACGAACCAGCCCGCTCGATGAAATCGTCTGGCAGGAATGCTGTGTATTATTCAAGCGCATTGATGTCTTGCAAGCAGCGCTGGAACAGGAGATGGAAGCAGCCATTAGCGCGTTGCTGGAGGATACGACAGGACAGGAGCAGATTCAAAAAATAGAGGCGACCATTGAGTTTGCGAAGAACGAGAGAGAAAAATACGTGCCGGGAAGCTACATGCACAATCTTATCTCACAAGATATTACGAACCAGGAAGAGCAGCTTGCACGCTATAAAGAAGAGATAGGCTCTAGCAATATAGAAAAGGTTACAGGCTCCTATCAGCAGAGAATTATGGAGTTTTTAGAGTTCCTTAATGTGATGCGTGGACGCTATGAAAATGCTACATTCCAGGAAAAGAGAAATGCCCTCCAAGTCTTGGGTGTGCGTGTGATGGTGCATGAGCCGACAGAAACCTATGGCTTATCTTCAGATGCTTTGGATATAGCGGATGGGCAGGAATGGTTCAGTGCGAAGGAAGCGGGACAGCTCCTTGGCGTGCATGCCAAGACCATACGGTTCTACCAGAAGAACGGTACAATCACCAAGTACAAAGATGAGCCTTTTTTGTTGGTGCACCGAGATGAACTGCTGAAGCTACAGAGAAAAGGTTTTTTGCAACGCAATACGGAAGAGATTGTACGTGATCGGGTGGAAATCAGCTATTCCCCGAGGTTTATTGGCCGAGGAAATAATCTCACAGCTGCTCCTGTATCCTTGCAGACGCGCAGGTACATATAGGTCTCCGCTTGTTGCACCCCCGGCACTTTGTAGAGTTTTTCGGTCAGAAAACTTAGCAGGTGATCGTTATCGCGGCAAACTACTTCGGCCAAGAGGTCGATACTTCCGGCGCAGATGATGAGGTAGATCACTTCTTCAAAGGCGGCAATCTCGTTAGCTACTTCCAGGAGCCGATCACCCGAAACGCGGATGCCGATCATGCTTGCCAGCGAGAAGCCTAGTTTTACAGGGTTAGTGACTGCCACAATCTGCATGACGTGTGTATTGATCAGGTTGGCGACGCGTTGACGAACGCTGGCTTCGGAGATACCAAGTTCGGCAGCTAATTTCGTAAATGGACGCCGGCCATCCAATTGCAGCGCCTCAATGATGCGCTGGTCAATTTCGTCTATTGCATTTTTGTTGTTTTGGTCCATAGCCCGATTATAGTATCACCTTGTAGCCCCACATGCAATAAGCTGAAGACCTTTGGAGACCTTTCCCGTTCAATCGAGTTGAAAGACACGACGAGCATTTTCACCCAAAAACTTCGTCTGGATCTCAAGAGGCAAGTGCATCGCCTGGACCTGTTGGACACACTTCTCCCAAGACAGTTGCGGGAAGTTGGTTCCAAAGAGCACTTTGTCTTGCCCATAGGTTTTGAGATAGTGCACCAGTTGCGGGGGATAGTAGCGTGGTGCATGGGCAGAGGTGTCGATAAAGACGTTCTCGTGCTTCCAGGCGACCCCAATCATTTCGTCCGTCCAGGGATACCCGATGTGACCCGCGACAATGCGCAACTCGGGGAAGGTCAAAGCTACCTCATCGAGATAGGGAACCGGACGCCCCGTTTCGGAAGGCATGAGGGGGCCGGTATGACCGACCTGGGTGCAGAAAGGAATATCCAGCTCGATGCAGGTGACGTAGAGGGGAAAATAGAACTTGTCGTTGGGCGGACGATTCCACAGCCAGGGCACCACCCGCAATGCCTTGAACCCCAAGTCCCTGACGGCGCGCTGCAATTCGCGGACCGCCTCAACGGGCTTTTCCAGATTGACGGCCGCAACGCCGACGAAACGCTCAGGAAACTGGCGGACAAACTCGGCAATGGTATCATTACTGATGACCCAGGTGCCAGGCCGGTGCCAGGCGCAAAGCATGACGCGATCCACACCCGCTTTGTCCATCATCTCGACGAGTTGTGCTGCGCTGAGGTCCTGGCCGAGCAGATGTGCTGATCCCGATTGTTCAAAGAGCCGAACGACTTCCGGGAGCAAGCCGTCTTTGAGTACCGGTTGCGCCCATGCATCGATGATCTGCCTGCTGGAAGCGTTTGCCATGGTTATAGCTCCTTTCAGAAAAGACAAGAAACGATCGGTGTCTTTCACCAGTATGGAAGAAAAAGGGGGCAAATGTAACGTTGCTGGCTAACAGGTTATTTGCGGGGATGCATCTGATCGGCTGGCTCCCCTGGGGGTGGGATGATCGCCAGGTTGCCCGTATGGCAGCGAGGGTTTTCCATGAATGTGTCACCACCGTCGCTGTATAGTTTGCAAGCCAACGAGCGGCCAGGTATACTGCTTGGGTAGACGGCGGTAGACGCAGTTGAATCTCTTCACCAGAAAGGATTCTTAACGATGTCATCAATAAACGGGACTGGCCTTGTCTTCGATGAGCGCTACTTGAGTCATGATACCGGCGTACAAACAACTGTCCTCATGCGTGACGGCTCATTCCAGCTGGCGCCTGAACCGCATCCCTCGTCGATATATATCACGCAGCGCATCAAACAATTTCTTGATGGCTCTGGTTTAACTGCCCAGATGCAATCCGTAGCGGCGCGGCCGGCGACCGAGGATGAACTCGCTGTGTATCACACGCGCGAATATATCGCCGGGGTGCGTGCGCATGCCGAGGGTGGCCCAATGCAAGGGAGTTGGGGCCAGATAGAGGGTGATACGCCGCTCAGTCGAGGCTCATTTGATGCAGCCTTATATGCCGCAGGGGGGGCTATGAATGCAGCGCAGTCTGTCATGCATGGGGAGGTACGTAATGCCTACGCGCTCCTGCGTCCCCCTGGTCATCATGCGGTAAGCAGCAGGGCAATGGGATTCTGTATCTTTAATAATGCTGTAATCGCGGCTCACCACGCGCGTAAGGTGTACGGACTTGAGCGCATGATGATCGTGGACTGGGATGTACATCACGGCAATGGCACGCAGGATGCTTTCTATGCTGATCCTGGGGTGCTGTTTGTCTCATTGCATCAACATAACTGGTATCCCAAACTCTCTGGAGAATTGGAGCAGGTAGGAATAGGCGCTGGTGCAGGCTACACTGTCAATATTCCGCTCCCTGCCGGGACAGGGGATAGAGGATACCGCGCTGCATTCGAGCAACTGGTTGTTCCCATCGGATTGCAGTATCGACCGCAGTTGATACTCATCTCAGCTGGTCAAGACGCGAACTGGCTCGACCCGCTGGCCCAGATGATGGTTACCATGGCTGGCTTTCACACGATGTCCGAACTCATGCTTGCACTGGCGGAAGAAGTCTGCGAGGGGCGGCTGGTGATGTTGCAGGAGGGGGGCTACAGCGCGGCATATGTGCCTTACTGTACCGTTGCTGCTGTCGAACCGCTGTTGGGTATCGACCTGGGCATTGTCGATCTGTATGCAGGCGCCTCAGAACTTGAGCGTAGCGCAACTATCTTCACGCAGGAAACGCAGGATGCTTTGATGGCGGCCAGGAGGTGGCATAAGAACTGGTGGAAGGTTTAGTGCAGAGATTTCATATAGTCATAGACTATTTAGAGTTGAATGTCCTGATTGTGGAAGGGTGCGCTCACTCTCCCCGCGCAATGGAGTTCTCCGATTTCCGTCTCACGAGAAACGCAAGACCCGTACCCCGAATATCGACCGACGATGGGCCACGGTCGATTTGGCCTGGGATGTGGTTGGAGGAGATCCGCGTGAGAGGAGTGGGAAATGATCCTCTGTGCGAAGCGCTCCCGACTTCCGCGCTGGCTGACTGACGCATCCATGACGTGCTGCAAGAAGGATCATTCATTCACAGGAGAAGGAGGAAGATCCTACCAGTGTCATCCCAACATGTCCACTGCTTGTGGAAGAGCAAGATTCGAGAAGTTTTTTCGCATTGCTCATGCTATGATGATCAGCAGTCAAGAGTTGACAGACGGGGTGTCGGCGTTGGCCGCCATCCATCGAGTTGCGCCTTCGTAACTCATCAGTGAAAGCGACACATGAAAGAAGGAGAGAATCGTCATGAGAAAGATCGTCGCAGGCCTGTTCGTCTCGCTGGACGGAGTCGTAGAGTCACCGGATAAGTGGATGGGCCCCTACGATGGCGAGGAGGTCGATCAGGCGATTGAGTCGTCCATGGCGGCAGCGGACATCATGCTGTTGGGGCGGCACACCTACCAGGAGTTCGCCGGCTATTGGGCCGACAAGCCCAGCGATGTGCGGTTCGCGGACTACCTGAACACAACGCCCAAGCTCGTCGTGTCCACGAACCTGAACAAGGTCGAATGGCAGAACTCCACCCTCATCAGCACCAACGTCGCCGAGGAGATCGCCAAACTCAAGCAGCAGGCTGGCAAGAACATCTACATGAGTGGCAGCGCCACGCTCGTCGGTTGGCTGTTGCGCCAGGGCCTGCTGGACGAGCTCGAGCTGTTCGTCTTTCCGGTCCTGGTGGGCCATGGCAAGCGCCTCTTTGAGGGCGATCCGGTAGCATTGAAGCTCGCCGAGTCCAAGGTCTTTCGCGACGGCGTCTTGCACCTCACCTACCAGGTGGCTGGCACGTAACGCGGGGTCATTTTCCACGAAATTGGCTCATGTTCGCTTTTGGTGGGAGATGAGCTTGTTTGGAAAATCTCGTGGCAATTCGGCGGTTCGCGATAGGGGCAATACCGCTCTCGACGTGGCTTCTTCCATCGACATCTTGTAAATTGGACCCCTCATGCCCTGGTTGGCACGAGTCAGGATAGGGGTTCTCGGACTGGAAAGGTCGAGAAAAAAGAGCGTCGGATCAGCCGAAGAACTGGGAGCATGGGAGCTGATCACCGCACACACCCTGAAAAGCGTGCAAGAGCCGGAGGCTCCTTTCTCTGTCACTCTTTAGAGTCGCAGCACGCCTTCAGCCACCGTCACACCAGCGCCAAAGATGCGCACCTCATCGTCACGCAAGCGCACCTCAATACGGCTTGGCCGCAACAGCGCATAGCCCTGCTCAATCATCACTGTCGCCGAAGAGCCGATCCTGCCATACTTCGCCAGGTAGCAGGCCAGTGGTCCAGCAGCGGTTCCTGTGGCCGGATCTTCGACAATGCCCTCGGTGGGATTGAAGAAACGCGTATGAGCCGCAGCAGTTGGATCAACCGGATCGAGGCTAAACAGATAGCAGCCCTGCCCATCAACCGTGCGAAGTTGTTGGAAGAGACGATGCGCGTCTGGTTGAGCACGCTTGATCGCTTCACGGTTGCGTAATGGCACGAGCAGATGCGCTGCCCCTGTGGAAACAACCTGCGCGGGAAACTCCTCTACGGCCAGATCAACAGCCTCCAGAGCGAGTGCCTCCGCGAGCTTTATCGGATCGTTGTGGATGGCTCCAAATGAGGGTGCGGTCTGCCTCATCCCGATGGCGGTCGGTCGCCACTGCTCCCCCTCTTTTCCCTGTTCTGCCAGGACCTCCACCGACAGAACGTGCTGCCCAATCTCCTGTTGAAAGACCGTCCGTGATCCCGACAGCGCGAGCCGACCTGCTTCCGCCAGCCACCACCAGGCACCGAGCGCATTGTGACCAGCCCCAGAGACCTCTACGCCAGTTGGGGTGAATGAGCGCAGACGCCAATCGGCCTCTGGCCTGGTCGGTGGAAGCAAAAAGGTGGTCTCCGACTGGTTAAACTCGCGCGCGATCTGCTGCATTGTTGCCCGACTCAGCTCCTGCGCATCGACCACCAGCGCAAGCGGATTGCCGGAAAGTGGCGCGTCGGCAAAAACGTCGACCACATAGAAACGAAGCTGCTGTCTTGTCATCTCTTTGCTCTCTTTCCTGGTACAGCCGGTGCTCCTATGAGCGTCCAGTCGGATGAAGCGCGAAATGCGGAGCATTCCAACAGCTTCGTCTTCCACAGAAGCATCCAATTGACACCATCTCAGTGGAGTATACCAGATCAGGAGAGGCATTCCCAGGTGATGGAAGACACAGTTCACATGATTCACGTCAATTTCCCACCCTTCAGTTCAACATCTGACCACCCTTGAGTTAATTTACCATGTACGCACCGTCCGGTGGAGGGCTCACACGGAGCGCTGATAGGCGCGGAAGGCGCGGGTGGAGAGCCAGGCGCAGACGAGCGTCAGCACCAGCAGCTCAGCCAGGTGCATGCTCACCAGCGACCAATCAATGCTGCTGCTGAGCGTTTGGCGGCCCGCCTCGACGGCCCAGTTGACTGGATTGAACTTAGCGAAATCCTGCATCCACTGTGGCATGAGGTTCACCGGCAGGAAGGTGGAGGACAGGAACGTGAGGGGCAGCACCAGGGTGACGTTCGCAGCGATCACCGACTCTTGTTTGCGCAGGACGAGGGCGAGGGCGTTGGAGAGCGAGGCGAACGCCGTGCCGAGCAGCATCGTGCAGACGAACAGGATGACGATGCTGGCGATGCCGCCGGCGAAGCGGGCCCCAACGAGGAAACCAAGCCCCAGGATGATCAGCGATTGCAACAGCACCATACCGGCCTGGTAGACGAGCTCGCCGCCGATGAGCGCGCCGCGGCGCACAGGTGAGACGAGGAAGCGGTCCAGCACGCCGCGCTCCATGTCGACGACATAGCTCGTGCCGCTCCAGCCCGTGGAGAGCATCGCGGACATGACGACGATGCCCGGCGTGAGGAAGGCCATGTACGATCCGGCGGTGAAGCCGGGGATCTCCGTGGCGCGCTCGAAGAGCTGGCCGAACAGCAGCAGCCAGATGATCGGCTGTACGAGTGTGCCCGCGATATAGCCGGGCTGGCGCAGAAACGCACGCAGGTAGCGGGTGGTGATCTGGACAGAGTTGGCGAGCGTGGTGGTCATCGGATGGCCCCCTTCTTGTTGACTTCGGAGTAGGCGCGCCCGGTGTGGCGCAGATATACATCGTCCAGCGACGGCCGAGCGACGGTCGCGGTGGAGGCACGGATGCCGGCGGCGTCCAGCGCCGCGAGCACGGTGGGCAGCGCGCTGGCTCCGCTATCGACACGCGCCCGCAGGCTGCGGCCGTCTATGATGACCTCGCGGAGCATGGTATCTAGCCCTCGCAACGCGGCGCGGACGTTGGACTCAGGGAAGGCGTCGGCCAGCTCCACCTGGATGGCGTCGCCCCGCAGCTCAGCCTTGAGCCCTTCGGGCGTCCCTTCGACGACGACCTGCCCGTGGTCAATGATGGCGACGTGCTGCGCCAGGTGGTCGGCCTCCTCGAGGTAGTGCGTGGTGAGCACGACGGTCAGCCCATCCTCGCGCGAAAGCCTGGCGATCTCGCGCCACATATCCGCGCGCGTCTCTGGATCCAGGCCGGTGGTCGGCTCATCCAGGAACAGCACCTGCGGCTGGTGGATGAGTCCCATCACCACATCGAGCTTGCGCTGCATGCCGCCGGAGAGGGTGCGCGCGATGCGCTTGCGCGCGTCCGTGAGGTCAAGGCGCTCAAGCAGACTGGAAACGCGCCGCCGCAGCTCGGCGCCGGACATGCCGTAGAGCTGGCCTTGCAGCGTCAGGTTCTCGGCCGCCGTGGCCTCAAGGTCTACCGCCGACTTCTGCGCCACGAGGCCGATCACGCGGCGCACGCGCTGAGGCTCGCGCACGACGTCGCGGCCGGCGATGCTAGCGCGCCCGGCGGTGGGCCGGGAGAGCGTCGTGAGGATCTTCACAATGGTGGACTTGCCCGCGCCGTTGGGACCGAGCAGCGCGAACACGGTACCTGGCCTGACGCTGAAGCTGACGCCTTTGAGTGCTTGGATGCCACCAGGATAGGTCTTCGTGAGTCCCTCGACCTCGACAGTCGACCGCGAGACGGTGGCCGTGGTCGCGCTGCGCGACCCGGCTGGTTGGATGGTCATGGGAAGTCTCTCTTTTCATTTTAGGAATTGTACGGTTCGGCAAAAAATCGGCGCAGTTCTTGCGCCACCCGTTCTGGCTGGCCACCTCTATTGGTATTGCTATTGGTATTGCCTGAGCCCCCATGACCTAGTCCGGGGAACTCAATACGTTTGGCATGTGGGAAGACCTTCTCTAGGGCGTCAAGGGCAACCCTCAAGAAAGCCGGGCTTGTGCTCCCGCCGAGCAAAAGCACCTCGGCGCGTATAGCCCTGAAGCTCTCCAGCGCCCCTTCCGACTCGATGACCAGCTGAAAGTCATAGTGTAGCGTCGGAGCCAGCATCCTCATCGTTACGTCGTCACCCTTGGCTTTCTTATCCTCGCTTGCTATCATCATCTTCGTGAGCAGCTCGAGCAGCCAGCGAGGAATAGCGTTGAATACTGGTGGCCCCATCTGCGATCCTTTCATGCCTGTGACGAGCGCTGAGGCCACCTTGCCTTGGGCCATCTCCTTGTCATAGCGCGTCACAAAGGCAGTCGGCACGGAGCCGTTAATGAGCAGCATTGGTTCATAGAGGGCAGCTTTGTGAATAGCGGGTAGGGTGAGTGCCGCTTGGAGCCAGATGAGGCCTCCTGAACTGACCCCGAAGACATAGTGAGCGCCCGTCTTGGTAAGGAGAGCGTCCATATCTTCCACGTCCTTCTGTATGCTGTAGTCTTTGCCGTACGGGCCGCTGAGGCCACGGCCACGGCGGTCGGGCAAGTAGATGGTGAAAGTATCGGCCAGCGCCTCAGCCAGCTGCATGTGACTTTGGGCTGACTCCATGGCGCCATGCAGCAGCACCACCCCCGGGCCGTGGCCGAGCTGGCGGTAGCCGATGGTGGTGCCATCTTGAGAGGGTACGGAGCCGGTGATATAGGGATCCCGCGCGGGTACGGTCGATGGATTATTGACGCTGGTGTTCGTGTTCATGTGCTGATATCCTTTTTTTGTTCCAAAATCATGTAACGTTTTCGTGAAATCTTCCAGGAAGAGTTCCGTTTTCTCTGTAGAAGAAGCATACCGTGTCGCAGCGAAGAACACAGGAGCCAAAAGTCTACTTTGAGGTACCATTTCTTTTCGGAGAAGGGAAGGATCCGGGGGGCCAAAAGGACACCGGGCTCCTGGCCTCTTGATCTGCGGCGCTGGAAGTCGAGCAGAGAACCCGACGAGACGGGAGGCGAGTCAGAGCAAAGATAACTCTCGTGCTCGTGCCACCGCATGGGTTCTATTCTCAGCCGCCAGCTTCAGCAGGAGGCTGCCGACATGTTTCTTGACTGTCGTGAGCGAGACCACCAGTCGGTTGGCAATCTCCTGGTTGGAGGCTCCCTGCGCGAGCAGACGCAGGACCTCCTGTTCGCGTGGGGTTAGTGGCTCAGGCAGTGGGGGGACGGCTTGAGAAGGTGTGTGTGAGAGCGATGTGGAGACAAAGGGGATGGCCTTCTCCGTCGCTGCCTGGTGCTGCTCGCTTGCAAACGCATCGAGCACTGTATGGGCGTAGGAAGCAAGTGCAGGTGGGACAGGGGAGATGTCTTGCTGCATGTGCGAAGTCTTGAGCAATGTCTGGATGGCCTGTTGCATGGGCACTCCAGCATCGAGAAAGACGCGTATATACCCCTCAGGCTCTGCCAAGGCGAGCAGGCGAAGAAGAGCGCGGAGCGCCTCTTGTGTGGCCCCCGAAGCCTGCAGAGCGGCTACTTGCAGAGCCAGGATGGCTATTATACTTCCCACTCGCGCAACCTGCTCGGCGCTGCTCAGGAGCGCTGCGAGCAGCTGCAAGGCTTGTGTATACTGGAGCTTCGCCAGATAGACACGCACCAGCGCCAGATAGGCACTTTCGCGGCTGTATAAGGGAACTTCCTGACGGTATGGGGTGTGCTCGGCCCAGTCTACCGCCTGAGTCAGGTTACCCTGGGCCAGCCAGAGGTGGACCCGGAGACTTTCGAAATAGGGACGAAAGAGCGGGATCCCGGCAGACTGATTCAACCGCTCCATCTCGCGTACGGCTTGTTCAGCACCAGTGATATCGCCCTGAGTAATGCAGACACGAACCAGCACCTCATAAGCACCCACGAGAATGTCCATGTACTGCAAGGGTGCCGTCCTGTCAATAGCTTTCTGCGCAACGCTTTGCGCGACCTCCAGCTGATTCCATTCGTACGCAAGCTGAGCCTGGAATAAATCAGGATACGCCGCCACCGGGAGTGGTCCTCCCAGACGGTCGACCAACTGCTGGAGTTCCTGGCAGCAGTCGCGCGCCTGCCGCAACTGCCCCAGGGCGATCAGGGCGGCAATCAGCCCCCAGAGGATTTGGGCCTCCTGGTAGCGATTCTGCGTCATCCGAGCCACCTTTCTGCTTTCCTGCAAGGCGGACACCATCGGAGGAAAATTCCCCGCGAGACGATATGCCATAGCAATGCCCCCAGGTAGCTGTCTCCACACAGCGTCGTCATCCAGAGACAGGTGTCGTTCCAGCTCAGCAGCGCTGTTCAGTTGTTCAACATTGCCATCAGAGAGCGCCTTTATCGCTATTCTCCATCCATTGAGAATCGTCATCCGATTGCGCAGCCGGTCCCGCTCGGCGAGCGTCAGGGTGGTCTGATCTTCGCTCTGCAACGTCTGCTCCACGCCCGCCCAGAGAAGATTCAGATACTCTTTTTCCTCCCCATCAGAGAAAGGGGACAGGAGATTGAAAGCCAACAGGTAGCTCGTGGCAAGGCGAGGATGCGCGCGTAAAACCTCTGCGGGGAGCAGCTTAATCCAGGCCAGCAGGGTTTTTAGCTCCCCTTGCAGATGCAAACGCTCGACAGTGCCCTCCAGCAACTCTGCCACGAAATAGAAGTCCTGCGTCGCCAGCGCGTGGGGGATCGCCTCGTGCGGCCATTCTTGCTGATACCAGGTTGCAGCCTCCCGGTGCAGGCGGATCACCTGCTCCGGCTGGGTGGCCTGTAAGCGGGCCAGCAGCACCTCGCGGAAGAGCGTGTGAAAGCGATACCAGCGCCGCTCCTCGTCGAGAGGAACCAGAAAGAGGTTGGCCCGCTCCAGCGACTCCAGCATCTGCTGACTGGCCTGTTCTCCAGTCAGCGCCTGACAGATCTCGGCATTCATTCTGGTGAGCACCGACGTTTGCAGCAAAAAGCGTTGCTGCACCTGGGGCAAGGGCGCAAGGATCTCCTCTTGCACATAATCCAGGATAAAGCGATGACTGCCGGTAAACGCCTTGATGAAGGCTGACACATCATCGTGTCTGCGCATGGAGAGGGCTGCCAGTTGGAGTCCGGCGATCCATCCTTCCGTGCGCGTTTCCAGGCGAGCGATCTCTTCCTCTGAGAGAGCCAGGCCCATGATCTGTGTCAGAAATCTGGCGGCTTCCTCGCCGCTCAAGCGCAGCTCCGTCTCGCGGATCTCGACCACCTGTCCTCGCGCCCGCAGACGAGCAAGAGGAAGCTTGGGATCGCCTCGACTGGCAAGGAGCAGGTGCAGGCAGGGAGGAAGATGATCGAGCAAGAACTGAAGCGAGTCATGAATAGCCTGTTCTCTGATCAGATGATAGTCATCCAGAATCAGGGCGGTGTCCTGCGAAAGCGCGGCCAGTTCGTTGATGAGTGAAGTCAGAGCGGCTGTCAGCAGAGAAGGGTGTGGTGACTGCAGCAGAGCTAACGCCGCCTCTCCTACAGGAGAGCCGCTGCGCCTGAGTGCAGCAATCACATAGGCCCAGAAGCGTGTCGGGTCGTTGTCCTGTTCATCAAGCGTCAACCACGCGACCTGGCTGGTGCTCTGGCTGGCCCAGGCAGACAAGAGCGTCGTTTTGCCAAAGCCAGCCGAGGCCGAGAGCAGGGTCAAGGGAAACGAGCGGCTCTGATCGAGGACCGTGAGCAGGTGCTCGCGAGGAAGCAGCATGGAACGAAGAGGTGGGATGGTGAACTTGGTCACCAGCAAGTCTGGCTCAGGCAGAGTCTTGCCTCCTTTCTCTTTGGCGGTCTGGCAGCCCTCTCTTGTCTCTGCGCAAAGCACTCCTCGTTCATACAGTCCTTTCTCCAGGGACCAGCTCAATGTGTAGGCTGCAACCCTGGAGGGACTATGTGCGCGTTGCTGGCAGTATGGGGAGTGCTTGTTTCCAGTCGTCTCCATGACGTGCATAGCTCACCACCAGGCCACCGCGAATGCCATTCGGCTTAACAGACGCCTCGTCGAGGCCGTAGCGCGAAAGAACCTGCAACAGAATCACGGCTCCAGCAGCGAGCAGGCATGCGCGTTCCTCCGGGCAATCGTAGGCATGTGCGATCTCCCTGGCAGGGTTCTTTTGCAGTGTATGCAGCGCATGGTGGAGGTCACCCTGCGTCACGCGGTGCTGCTTTGGATCGGCGGCGAACTGGAGCAGGTGATCGGCGCTCCCTCCCATCAGCACAGCGCTCTGTGGAGCAAGCACGTGTGGCAGCTGGGCCAGGAACTGCTGTGTCATGTTGCCTGCGCCGACAGGGAGCGATCGCGCGAAGACGGGAGTTGGCCCTTCACCCAGGATCACCTGGGTGCTTCCACCTCCACTATCCACAACCAGCAACGGCATCGGTAGCACTGGTGGGAAGGTCGCCCAGCGGTAATCCAGAGCTGCCTCGACCTCCCCGGAGATCAGCGTTGCCTGGATATCCAGCGTGACGCCAACCAGGTCGATGAACGCGGGACCATTCGCAACCTCGCGCAGCGCCTCTGTAGCAAGCGCGATGATGGGGCTAGCACCGGCGCTCCGTGCGACCTTCACGAGCATCTCAAGGTCTTGCAAGGCCTGACCCAGCGGTTTGGCGGGAACCACTCCACCTTTGACGGCACCGACCAGTTCTGCCAGCACCGACTGATTCGCTTGCCTGTCGAACGCCCCGATGCCATCGGAGGTCGCAACGAGCAAGTGGATGTCGTTGCTGCCGATGCTGATCACCCCGATGGGCTTTTGTTCTGCCATAGCTCTCTCCGGTTCGTTCTGCCTGCGCATTCGTTTCTTTACCGAGCGCATTGATACGTAAAGCATACCCAATTCGGAGAGAAAAAACAATGACAGATGCCTCGACCCCATACGCTCCATCGCGAAACGAAGTAGCGTAGTGGAGCATTGTATATGGTAGAACCAGAGGTAGGACAATGAGGAGAGCTATGCCCGTATTCCAGGTCTCATCAAAAAGTATCCCCTCGGCCATGCCACCGCCGAGGCGGCGACGCAGGCGCCTCCCCCGGGAATGGGATGGGGTCATCTCTATCAGCCGCAGCATCGTCATCTCGGTGCTGCTCTTCGGGCTGCCTCTTGTTGTGTGGCCTTTCAATGGGAGCAATCGGAAGGCGCGCCAGGCCCTCGATGCCTTCACAGGGTCGATGCGCGAGGTGATCGACCTCACACAGCTCCGCGAGGGCACCCTTTCGGTCGCGCAACAGATGATGCAGCCCGCCATGGTCACCCTCTGGGTACGGCTGAGCGCACACCAACAGGAGGCAGCAGGGGATCTGGCGCAGACCACCTGTCAGGTGGCCGACGATGACCCATTGCTCGCCTATCTGCTAAGCCACTCTGGCGCATTAGAGGTCGAGCGAGTGCAGCTGGCCTCAGAGGCGTTGCAGGATCTCAACTCTCAGGGGGCGGAGATCCTGCTGCCGCTGGTCAGTCAGGGAGAGCTGCTGGGCCTGCTCATCCTGTGGCCACGTGTGAAAGGACAACGCTATACGCTCGAGAGCTTCTTCCTGTTGGGCTCGCTGGCGCAGCAGGTAGCGCAGGCACTCCGCGTGGTAGAGCTGGTGCAGGAGCAGCAGGCGCAGGCGATCGAGCGTGAACGCATCGAGCAGGAGCTGCGCACTGCCCGCAGTATTCAACAATCGTTATTACCCACAAGCCTGCCAGATCCCGCTGACTGGCAGATTGCCGCCTATTATAAACCGGCCCGCGAGGTGGGAGGCGACTTCTACGACTTTCTCCCCTTCGAGGATGGTCGCCTGGGGGTAGTGATTGGCGATGTCTCTGGCAAGGGGATTCCGGCAGCCATGCTGATGTCGAGCACCCGCAGCCTCTTGCGTGCTGCTGCCCAGATGGCGGCTTCTCCCGGCGAAGTCCTTGCCCGCGTCAATGAACTGCTCTGCGCCGACACGCTTCCCAGCATGTTTGTCACCTGCTTCTATGCTCTCCTTGATCCCATCAGTGGCAAACTCCACTATGCGAACGCCGGTCACGATCTTCCCTATCGCCGCTCAAGGGAAGATGTTCGTGAGTTATACGCAACAGGGATGCCGCTGGGCCTATTGCCAGGGATGCAATACGAGGAGCGGGAAGCGTTAGTCACTGCTGGCGAGCACATTCTCCTCTATAGCGATGGCCTGGTCGAGGCCCATAATCCTGACCGCGAGATGTTCGGCTTCCCCCGTCTCAAGCAATTGATCGTCGTCTCACCCTCTGACACGTTGGGATCCAGTCTCATCGACTTCCTGCTGCAAGAACTCAAATGCTTCACTGGCGAGGGCTGGGAACAGGAAGATGATATCACGCTCGTCGTTCTTCAGAGAATCGCTGGATCTTCTCTTGACGTTGATCAGCAACTTTTAACAGGAAGAACTATGCCAGCCCGGTCAGCTACGTCACGCCTGACGCTCCTCCCTTTCTGATCTTGCAAGGCGCTGTTGATTGGTTTATCACGCCACATCACTCTCAGAAGTTGGCGAGCCTGCTCCAGGCTGCGCATGTCCCCACCACCTTGGTCATGATTCAGCATGATGAGCACGGTCTGGCCGCCGTCACGCCTGGCCAGGTCGAGCAGCCAAGCCCCGACGCGCTGATCCAGATGATCCAAGATTTCTTCGTCAAGACCCTGGCTGCATAAGTCTAGGGCCAGATCAAAGTTGACAGAGCAAGAGAGGCCGGAATCCCTGAAATGGGGCTCAGCAACCGGCCTCCCTTTGTGCGCTGGTAGTATGCCGTTTGCTTACATGCCTGACTATGATAGGCTTGATCTCGCCGTTGCGCAGGCGCGGTGATAACTGATCGAGGGAGGAGGTTACTCTTCGCTTGCTTTTCAGCGTGCTTTGATACATACTACTCTTGTACCCGCTAGCGTATACCACATTCCTACATATCTTACCAAACAGAGGACATTGATCTATGGAACAGGCTCTCACACTCTCTGACGAAGCTTACGAGCAAGCTACGATCTATGAGTTGGGTAAGCCCGTGAGTGAGTATCCTTCGCAAACTGATACTGAGAAAATGAAAAAAGGAATGTCAGTCATCAGGCTTGCTTTCTTTCTCGTTTGGATTCTCATAACCGCAATTTGCGTTGGCCTTGCTGCGCTTATTTATTTTCTCAGCCAGCCGACACTTTACTCTCCAGATTTGTCTGCTCATTTTATGGGGCCTGGCTTGTTTATCTTTGTGGCAGTATCGCAAACGGTATTTATATTCAGAGCAATTCGCCTGATAGTCAAAAAGCTCGTAGTCTGCACGGGCGGTATTCTTACACTCAGAGGTAGCAACCTGGAGGCGACGACCTGGGAACAGATCACCACTATCCAACGCGAGGTAACCGAGACTCGAACTCGCTTTTCTTCTGGCAAGCCCATTATAACCTACCGCCTCAAACGCAGCAACGGTTCTACGCTTACGCTGGACGCCATCAGAGGTGCCCAGGTCGAAGAACACTATATTGAAGCGTGCCTGCCTGCCCTTCTAGCTCAATATAAGAGTGGTACTCCCCTCACTTTTGGAAAACTGAGTCTGGATTCCACCGGTATTACATGGCAAGCCCGTATCCTCCCCTGGCACGAGTTTGAAGAGGTACGAATTGTACAAAATCCCTCCCGGTTAAGCATCTTCCAACGGGGGCATGGTAAAGCATGGACCGTCCTGCGGTCCCAAAATGTTCCCTCCTTGGCCCTCGTTGGAAGAGTAATTGAGCAGATTCGAGCCAAGCAGGAATGCATCAAAGAAGCGGACCAGAATCCTGACCTGCCAAAATCGCGCCGCATCTGAAACGTATCATTGGGTACTTTTCTTCTCGAAAAGGACATCGGTTGCAAGTGTCATTTAAAGTAATTCATGGCGCGTTTGTATCATAAAACTTGCCCAAGGGTGGCTTGAAAAGCGCATCCAGGCGATTTTTGAGCCAACGGTCTCTCGCATAAACTGGCGAGACATCTTATCTCATCTATTCAACGCTATTCAGAAGCGATGAAACGACCAGTTTTTCTCGTATAAATTGGCGTGTGCCGCCTGGAATCCGCTCCTGGAGAAGCATCCTTTTTCTCTCGCATACATTGGCGCAAAGCTGAAAAGAGAGTCGACTTACAGGCAAAGCAAGCTTCCATTGCTAAAGTGCCAAAGCTACGCCGGTTTATACGAGAAAACTGATCCTCTGAATGCGCTTGGCTGCGTGGCACGTTTTCTGAGAAACCCGCGTAGAATTACTGATAAATGACAGACTGTTTTTTCTCGCATAACTTTTCGTTTCAGGCTCGCGAATACAACCAGAGGTAGGCCTCCCTGCTGCGGAGCGGTTCCTAGACAGCTCCACTCCCCATCGGGAGGCCTTCACCCAACCACGACAAAAGACTCGTGTCGTCGCACTGGTTCGACCAACCTGCCGGGACATCACCTCTCGTGATTGAAGTAGTGACCTTGTTCGATGTCCGCGATCAGTGCAGGGCCCTCCGGCCGCCATCCCAGGAGTTCCTGTGTCTGCTTGCTCGACGTCGGGTAGTCGGCCGACACGAAGGCGGAGAGGAAGCCGAAGTGGGCGCCCGCGGCTGAAGCCTCGATGCTGACAACCGGCAGCTTCAACTGCCGGCCGATAGCCTCAGCGATTTCCCGGAACGGCACGCCCTCCTCGCCGACTCCGTGCAGTCGCGAGCCAGCCGGGGCGGCTTCCACGGCCAGCCGGAACAGGCGCGCCGCATCGAGTCGATGCACGGCAGGCCAGCGGTTCGATCCATCGCCGACGAAGGCTGACACGCCCTTTGCGCGAGCAATGCCGATCAGGCTCGGGACGAAGCTGTGCTTGTCGCCCTCGCCGTGCACGGACAGTGCGAGACGGACGACCGATGACCGCACCCCACGCTCGGCCAGCGCGATCGCCGCGTTCTCCGATGCGCCATGGGGCAAAGCGGGGTCAGACACGTCCTCTTCCGTCACGAGGCGTCCCAGCATCGCGAGCGCGAGCGTCCCCGAGGTGACCATGAAGGGTTTGCCGGAACCTTCGAGCGCTGCTCCGATCGCTTCGACGGCACGGAGATCGGCCTGACCCGCGGCCGCGAAGTCCGTGGTGGAGATGTTGTTGAAAGCCGTGTGGATGACACCGTCCGATGCGACCGCGCCGCTCCGCAGGCTGTCGAGGTCGTCGAGGTTGCCGCGGTGCACCTCGGCGCCGGCGGCCTTCAATGCTGCGGCGGCCGTGTCCGAGCGGGCGAGGCCGACGACCTGATGCCCCGCCGCAAGCAGCTCGCGGACGATGGCGGAACCGATGTATCCGGTTGCTCCGGTAACGAAAACTCTCATAGGAAATTCCTCCATTAAACTTAGCATTAGACTTAGGGTTGGGATGCGCGGTCGAGTCGTTCCTCACGAACAGGGTAGCTACGAATGACCGGCTCGTCGCCGTCACAGGAACCGTGTCGTGAACTTCTGGTGCTAGTGTAGCGTTCCTCATCGACACAGCGCGGTGTCTGCACGTAGTTTAACTGATGAAGCGGGTTACATATGGTATACCAAAGTTCTAAGCGCATGGTTATTTTTGGCGAGGATAAGGGTGAGGAGGTTGGGTTACAGGAGGTTGAGTGTCCTGGCGCGGACGATGGCTTGTGCGCGGCTCTGCACGCCGAGTTTGCCACAAATATTATAGACGTGCTTCTTCACCGTGTTCACGCTGATGACCAGGTGACGGGCGATCTCACGATTAGAGGCTCCCTCAAGCAACAGCCGCAGCACCTCGCGCTCGCGCTCAGTGAACGGTTCCACGAGCGAACTGGGGCGTGCTGTGTGGAGAGCGGGATTCGCCCTTGTTTGTTCGCCAAAGGCTGTCAGGAGCGTTGCAACGTAGCCCGGCACCATGCCGCGTGCCTGGGCCAGGCGCAGCAAGGCCAGCATCGGCGTCCCCTCGTCCACGAAGAGGCGCATGTAGCCCTCTGGTTCGGCCAGCAGGAGTGCCTGTTCCAGCGTGGTGAGAGCGGCAGTCCGGTCGCCTTGTGCCTGATGGGCCAGCGCACGCAGCACCAGGATTGCCAGCACACTCCCCATGCGCGCTTTGGCCTCGGCCGACTCTTGCAGCCTCTCCAGGAGGTGCAGAGCATCCTGGAGGAAAGGGGCTGCCGGATCCTCACGACCTTGTGCGATGCGCACCCGCGCCAGGGCCAGGTACTCGCTCTCGCGGGGATAACTCAGGTTCTCATCCTCGGCGGACAGGCCACTGGCATCTGCCCAGTGGAGAGCTGCCTCCAGGTTGCCCTGTGCCAGCTCGAGCTGCGCCCGCACGGCGGCTCCCTGGGTCACCAGGTGGGGAGGGAAGCGACGCAGCTGGGCCACTCGCGCCAGGGTGTCCAGGGTTGCGAAGGCTGCGCGGCTGTTGCCACGCGCCTGCTGTAGACGTGCCAGGGCGGTGTGGCCCAGTAGCGCTACAAAGGGCTCAAGCGTCAGCGCCTCGTCGACCAGCGCAAAACCTTGCACCAGGTGCCGTTCAGCCGCATCCAGGTCATTCCACTCGCGCAGCAGGTCACCCAGAGCGAAATGGTAGAAAAGGCTGCCGAAAGAGATCTGCAACGCCTCCGACCCAGGGAGCGACTGCCGCACCTGTTCGTATGTGGTGGCGGCCTGCCGGAGCCTACCCTGCAGGACGTAGAGCCGCCCCAGCAGGGTCTTGCTTCTCTCGAATGCAAGCAGGTCGCCCGCGATGTGGATCAACGCATCCGCGGCTGCAACCTCGCGTTCGCTGTCGGGTGTCACATCCCCGCTCGCCAGGTAGGCGTGAGCTGTGGTCACCAGGGCACCCATACGAAGGACCACCTCCGCTTCCGGCAACAGCTCCAGCGCCTGGCGAGCGAGGGAGACCCCCTGCATCGTCTCGCCAGCGAGATTGGCGATGCCCCCGCGGATGGTGAGCACGTAGCTCCGGATGGTCCGTGTTTGCTCGGCAGGCATTTCCTCCTGGATTCCCCGTTCGGCATCCTGCAAGCGCGCCTCAGCAGCCTCCAATTGATTGGTGAACATCAGGTAGGATGCCTGCTGGACACAGAGGAGAGGGTGAGCGCGTACCAGCGCCTCGGGAAGGGCGTTCATCCACCCGCGCACCGTGTCGATCTGACCCAGGTGGAAGACAATGGGGAACGCGATCGGTTCGATCAGGCGGGCTGCGAGTTCGACATCGGGAACAGCCAGGGCGTGCTGCACCGCTTCGGCAGGCAGATCGTGCTGCTCGTACCAGGCGCTGGCCCGTCGATGCAATATGGGGACCAATGCAGGCGAGGCCTGTTGCAGGTGGTTGCGCAGCACCTCGGCGAACAGATGGTGATAGCGGTACCAACGTCGCTCGTCATCAAGCGAGACGACAAACAGGTTTGCCCGTTCGAGCGCTTCCAGCATGCCCTGGCTCCCCGTCCGCTCTGTCACCGCATCGCAGAGCGCTCCGCTCAGGCGCTCGAGGATACAGGTGTGCAAGAGAAACTGCTGCACCACCGCCGGCTGCCGTGCGAGCACCTCTTCGCTCAGGTAGTCCAGGACATAGCGATGGCTGCCGCTAAAGGCAGCCAGAAATCTGGACACATCGGCTCTGCCCTGCAGTGAGAGCGCGGCCAGTTGCAGGCCAACAATCCATCCCTCCGTGCGGCGCTCGAGGATGGCGATGGCTGAAGCCTCCAGGTCCAGTCCCATCACCATCTGGAGAAATGTGTTCACTTCGGCAGCTCCAAAGCGTAAGTCAGCCGTCCGCACCTCGGTGAGCTGTCCCTGGGCTCGCAGACGTGCTAATGGGAGTGGCGGGTCAGCGCGAACAGCCAGGATGAGGTGCAGCTGCGCGGGCAGGTGCTCGAGCAGAAAGGCCATGCCGTGCTGGATGCTTTCGTCAGTGATGACATGGTAGTCATCCAACACCAGCGTAAAGTTGCCTGCTTCACGGCCTGCCAGGTCATTGATCAGCACGGCCAGCACGACCTCCGGATATGGGGGTTGCGGAGTGCGCAGCAGCGAGAGCGCCGTCGTCCCAATCTGTGCATCAAGGGTCTGTAGAGCGGCAATCAGGTAGGAGAGAAAGCTGGTCGGGTCATTGTCCTCCGGCCCCAAGGATACCCATGCAGCGGGCGTGCCACTTTCCGCGAGCCATTGAGCAAGCAAAGTGGTTTTGCCAAACCCGGCGGGGGCCGAGACCAGCGTGAGCGTACGTTCCATCCCTTGCTGGAGCTGCGCAATCAGGTGAGAGCGCACCACCAGGTGTGGCCGCGGACGCGGAATGTGAAGCTTGGTTGCCAGAAGGGAGGCGAGTGGATCGGGCAACTTCGGATTCTCCTCATGAGCTAATCCATGGCATGCGCACCTCAGAGATTCTTACCCAACAAGATTCTCCTGGCTGTAGTATACCTGTTGGGTAAGGACACGACAAGGCCCCCATCATCGCTCATGGATCAGCGAGATGAAGAGTAAAATGATCATGCTCGCCACACAAACATGATCAGCACAATGATGCACAAAATGATCAGGGATGCTCTTCTCTACTCGCCACCTCCTCTGTCATTTATGCTAATTCCTGGCGCGTTTCAATCATAAAACTTGGCATCAATTTGCTTATAACTGGCTTGAGAAGCCTGTCAAGACAATTTTTGAGAAAAATCGTTGAAACCATAATGTGGCGTGACATCTTAGCTCATCTATGTGGGTGCTCCTCAGAAATACCGCAATGACCACTATTGATCTCATAAAATGGCGCGTACTTCTCGGAAACCGCTTCTGCGCGCAACGCCGCCTTTTTCTCTTCTAACGTGGCGCAAAGTTGAAAAGAGATGCGCTCAAATTGAAAAGCCTGGCGTTCTGTTCGCTTGTTCGGCATTCCCTGGGTATTCTCAACTCTCCCATTTGTGTCACTTACTCGTCTCATACAGAGAAAAGCGAGACGTTGATTTTGACACGTTTTTTGAGACAACTCATCATTTCCTGTTCTCCACCCGCCTCCGGCCTCTCTGGTATCTTGCGTGAATCCTTGAATGCTTTTTGCACGAACTCTTGAATCCTTGTGTGAATCTTTGAACAAACAAACGGTGAAAGGGGCATGAAGCTCCAGGAAAGCAGGGGGTCTTCAGGACAGAGAAGCATCCTGCGCCTCTGTTTTCTCTACATAGCGATATAATGTCGAGCGGGAGATCCCAAGCGCCGAACAAATTTCCTGAATCGAAAGACTCTTATCGGCATACATGTGCTGGGCAAGCAGGACTTTGTCGGGTGCCAGGAGTTTCTTTGGTCTACCACCCTTACGCCCTCTTGCCCGTGCAACAGCCAGGCCAGAGTCGGTGCGTGCGCGACTCAGATCATGATCAAATTCGGCAAGAAGCCCTATCAGGTGAAACGTGCCTTGGCCGTCGGACATCGTGGTATCGATCTTCTCGGTCAGACTGATAAAGTGAATACTCCGCTCTTTGAGGATGTTGAGCGTTTTGATAAGGTGTTTAAGGGAATAGCTGAAACAGTCGAGTTTCCACACGACCAATGTATCTCCCGGACGAGCAAACAGCAGCGCTTCCTCTAACCCTTTACGTGAAGACGCGGATCTGGTGCTCTTGTCGATAAAGAATTCCTCGCAGCCTGCCTCGTTCAGTGCATTCATCTGGAGGGTTTCGTGTTGTTCGTGTGTGGACACCCGAATATATCCGATTTTCATCCCATCTCCATTGCTCATCTGAGAGCAATATCGTTCCTTTGGCACGTCCCTCTTTCTTTATGATATATTATCACCTAGAATATATCAATGCTTCTTTTGCATCTTGTGTAGGGTGATTTCGTAGATGAGGAAATGCCGTTTGCTGATCGCTCGTGGGTTCATGGAGAGAGGCGACTATGGATGCCCCATCAGTCTCATCAACAACGCGCCCAGGGACACCAGGACTGGATGTCTTTAAGATTGCGGGACGCTCGATTTCGGGTTTCTTGTCGAGCTTCAAAACAGGTGACAGCGGACATGTGCGGATGCCCTACACCACTACCTTAGAACTGAAATTAGCGCTGTCCCTCGAATACCATCCCCATGTCCTCACCTTTCAGCGTGGGGATATGAGTCCCACTTTCGCCACTGCCTATGACCTGTTCACCCCGCTGGGCACCCCCTACCGGATCTCGTATCTCTACGAAGGGAAGTCACATGACTACCTCCCGGATTTCGTCGGCACGCTCTGCGACGGCGGTTTGCTCATTGCTGAAGCAGGACGGGCGCAGGAAAAGCGCAAGGCGCAGCCCCTGGCGAAAGCTGAGGCAGCACAACGATTGGCACAACTCAAAGGGGGAGTCTACTGGATTGCGACGGAGGAGAATCTTTCTGAACGCCGCTATCATAATTTGCTGTATTTGCATGCACGCCGTCAATCCTTTCCGACCTACGATGAGATTGCGGCAACGCTGCTGGCGAATTGGGCCTGGGGTGAGATGCGCAGTGTGAACGAGTGTACCCAACGCTTTGGGAGTCGCTGGTCAGAGATGGAGGTAGAAGCAGCCATGTGGAAGCTCATCGGGGATGCGGCGGCGCAGGGGCGGCTGTTGATCGATCTGAGCGAGGTAGAGCTTTCGCGTTTCACCGCTGTTGCCTTCCTTGATCCCAATGCTCCGCCCATTCTCCCTGATCCATTGCCTTCGACGCTTGAAGGGAGGAAGGATGATGAGGGTGTGCTGCCTGCGTCATCTGAACAAGAAGATGACCAGGTCCTTGATCCGCAAGGGGTTGTTCCTGGGCCGCCTTTTGATGCCTCCATTCTGGAAACAGCAGAACAACAAGCACACTTTCATCGTAACCTGGCGGCGGTCACCGAGGTATTGAGCGGGAAGAGTCTGGGAGCCGTTGCCAAGGCATATGAGATGCGCTCAACTATGCTCTCCTATCTGGTCAAGCGCACCAGAGCATTTGGGCAACTGGCCTGTGTTCCCTATGGCACCTACCACCGCAATCGCACGCTTCGACCAGAGTTTGAGCACCTGATTCGGAAACTGTACACCCAGCCGCTTCGCCCCAGCATCATGGCGGTCTGCGAAGATGTCCGACTCAAGAAACTTGCCGAGGAACTCTCTTCGCGTGAGGGATCTCTCGTTCTCGTGCCAACCTGACTTCCAGGTCTACCGCTTCCTCCAGAGCATCGCCCAGGAAGAATCAGTGGTCCAGGCGCGATCTGGTCTCAAACATCCTCTACGAGAACGGACCTCTCCCCACTCCTTTGTGCTCTCCATTCCCTATCCAGCGCAGATCTGTCAGGTGGACGAACATACCCTGGACCAACTCGTGGTGACACCAGATGGCACGGTGATCACTCGCTGCGTGCATGCAGCAGTGCTCATTTGCGTGAAAACAGCGGCCATTCTGGGAGCCGTCATATCGCTGGATACGTTGAAGGAAGAAGACTACATGCGACTGGTGAAACAGGCCCTTGAACCAAAGGATCGCTTGACCATCCTCTACGAATGCCAACATGCTTGGCCCTGTTCTGGCAAGCCAGCGGTCATTTTTCACGATCGAGGCAAAATCTTTACCTCGAAGCGAGCAACCCAGGTACTGGTGGATCGGCTCGGCATCACGACTCAGCAGGCTCCTCCCTACACTCCCTCAGCAAAAGGGACCGTCGAAGCCTTGTTTACCTGGGTGACGCGCAAGTTCTCCCATCGTCTGCCCGGAACAACGAAGTCCACCCCGAAAGAACGCGGCATCTATGACAGTGCGCGTGAGGCGGAAAAAGCTGGTATGACCCTCGATGTCTTAGAAAAACTCTTCATCCAAGCCATTGTAGACGGCTACATGCAGGAATGGGACAAGCTACGGCGGCAAACCAGGATAGCGCTCTGGGAGCATGCGGTCCAAGAGAAGGGCGTTCCCCGCTTCATGAGGTCTCAAGATGAGTTAAAACTCCTGCTCATGAAAGCGGTGAATCGCAAAAACCCCGCGAGCGGTCGCTACGCCATTCGGCAAGGGAGTCTTTCCTTTCTAGGTCGTCGCTACGTCAGCCCCGGCTTGCTCGACCGCTTACGCGGGAGAGCAATCGACATCTACTACGACAGACGGGATATCTCGGTGATTTATCTCTTCCTGGAAGGCGTCCTGGTGGGCGAAGCATTCTGCACGGAGTTTCTGGACCGCCGTCTCTCGGTGTGGGAGGCACAGGCGGAGCGCCGCGCCGATGCAAGGGCAGCACAAGCAGCATCAGGGATCAGCCTGGAGAGTCGTCAACGTATTCAACAAGAGGCATTGCAAGGTCGTCGTCTCCACACGCTGGAAACGAAGCGCTTGGAAAAGCAGCGACAACTGGATCTCCAGCGGCAGGATATTCATCCTTCCCACGTTCAGGCGACGTTACAGGCGCTCAAAGAGCAGCAGGCGCCCCCACCAGGGCCTCGATCAGGACTGCTTCCGCCAGCCATTCCCGAAGACGATCCTGAAGATCGCGTTGTCGTCCATCTGAAAGTCAGAAAGTTGAGGAGAGATGATGACTAACCACCTCTCTCAAGATGGTCGTGCTCCTTTTCAGGTCCAGGAGAGCTTTATCGAAACAGCCTTTGAGCAACGCTTTCAAACACTCTTACGCCATGCCTGGCAGGCACGTTCCTGGCATGTCATCGCTGCGGTGCCAGGCAGTGGGAAATCGCTAGGCATCAATGATGTGATCGTCAACAGCGGGGCACGTAAAGACGCCAATGGGACAACCTCCCTCCCTGTTCTTGCCGTTCGCGCCCCAAAGAATGCCAAACAAGAGCAAGCGCTTGGCATGGCTCTGTCGGCGAGCTTTGGGGTGGTTCCACCTATGGACTGGCAACTTCGTCGTGTCTGGCTCGCCAGAGTCATGGCCTCAACCCAGGTCGAGTGCCTGATCATCGATGATGCTCAAGATCTGACGCTTCCTCACCTGGCTTTCCTCAAAGAACTGACGGACAATCTGGCAGCTCCACCCTATCAGCGGCAGATTGGTCTTTGTCTGGTGGCAGCCAATGGCGGGAATGTCGTTCCCTTCAAAGCAACCTTTGCCGGCCCTGAGATCCTCTGGCGACAATTTCGTCGTCGGCTGGATACAGAGCGCCCGTTCTGTGTGGTTCTGGGCCACACCATGGAAGAAGTCCGAGATATTCTCACCACTTTTGAGGATATCTACCGGAGCCAACTCCCAGATCTCAAACTGCGAGCCTTCGCAAAACCCATCTTTACCTGGCTGACACACCAGAGCCTTGATCCTGATGCCACAGGACGGGTCACCATGGATCACTTGACCCGACTGGTGATCAGCGCTTTGCGTTATTCGTACGAGCAGGGCGAAACGTCCGTCAATGAAAAGGTCCTTCAGGGGCGGGCCGAGTTCATGATCTTACGCCGGGATGAAATCACGGCCATTGATGGCACTTCCTCCCAGCCGTCTTTTGAAGCCACGGAGGTCGGATGATCAATCGAGTTCGCCTGGCACAGCCAGCCTGGCATCTGACGTTTCCGCATCGGGTGGTCCCCAGGCCCGACGAGTGGCTTCCTGGTGTGTTGTTACGCTGCGATGAAGCCAATCACTGGGGGAGCGAAACCACGTTCTCTCAGATTCTTCATCCCCATCACGATATCTCTCACAAGAAGCTCCTGACGGATATGAGCCATCTCGTCGTGCCCTCCGTGTTGCGTCTGGATCACCTTTCTGAATTGCTCGCGGTTTCCCTGCGCGCCATTGTTGCCACGACCTATCAGTCTGAACTGGTTCGCATCTTCAGTAGCTCGCAGTCGCCCTCTCAACACCTGGGCCTCTCGCATTCCTTTCGCCTGTGTCCTGAGTGTATTGCTCAACACCGGATGCTCTCGCGTACGCTGGTCCTTCTCAACATCACCTGCTGCCTTGAGCACCAGGTGATGTTACAGGAGAGGTGTACGTGTGGAGCTGCTTTGCAGGTTTTTCACCACCGAGCACAGCCCTTTGCGTGTTACAAATGCGGTCTCCATTGGGAGAAGCTTGCCCACCGCCCAGCAGATCCATCACGCGTGGAACTTGAACAGAACTATCTCTCATTGTATGAGTTTTTCTTTACAAGAGGAACTCCAGCACTGCTTGCAAGTGCCAGACACCTTCTCCTTGATGATGCAGAGGAAAAGGAAGAAAAGGTCATGACGCATGACTTCATCGAGAAGGGGTCTTCGCTCAGTATGCTCATTTACTTGTTAGTGAACGGCAACTATTCTCCCCGTGATGTGATGGCCTATGCAGGGCCGTTGCCGTGGAGATCCCTCAAGTGGCTGACCTTTGATTGTCCAGCACAAACCTGCCCTTACAGGATGTATGATGAATGATGCTAACCACGAAAATCCGCTCATTTCGTTCAAAGATTCGTGCAAAAATTTCTTGCACGAATCTTTGAACGATTCCCTTTCCCTCGCTCGCTTTTGTTCAAGAAGTGACGCAAATTACCACTCTCACGAGAGAGGAAAAGCTGAGCCAGATGTGCCAAGAAACACCCGATTGTGAGAGAATAAAGCTTTTTGGGAAAGAGATCGTATACAGCGACAAACGTACCGTATATGATCTCTTTCGCCTCTGCTCATCGGTGTACTTGGCTAAAGCTGTGCAGTAGAAGCTACCCTTGATTTGGATTTGAAGAGGCAGGGATCCTTCCCAGCTCAGAAGCTTGGATTGTCCACAATGGCTCATAATTCGCGATTGGATCGAATTGCACACCTATCCGTTCAGCACCAGGGCGCAGGGCGAGCATAGGTGCCAGCGTGTCCATCTGCTTGGCGGCGTCGAGATCGGTCCAGATGCTTACATTGACGACGGTATTCGTGACCGGATCAACGGCTACATGATAATAAAGAAGGCCGCGCAGTTGCTTGATCGCAGGAACCAATGGTTCGGCTGCCGCCTCGTTGAACCGACGAACTTCGTCGTACTGTGTGGACGCGAAGCGTCCCTTAGAGATGCGGACTACTGGGGAAGTTGCCATGAGTTGTTCTCCTATTCTAACATGGTCCCTCTTCAAAGAGGCGCGTCTTGCTCCTCACAATAATATACAATACAATGTTGTATATTATTCCTGTCAAGGAAACAACACCTATGGGGAGTAGCTCTGACGTGGGTCGATAGGCTGTATGGAGGCAGTAGGAATGTTCCGATCATCTCCATCGCACGACACTCGCCGCAGGAACGAGCGAGACGGTAGAACTGGAGAACAAGGAGAAAAGACGTTTGTATGCATGCAACACAACCTCGCGGCAGACCGCGTGAAGCTTCGCTTGATCAACGTATTCTTCAAGCCACACTCCGCTTAATTGCAGAGGTAGGATATGCACGTATGTCCTTGGACGACGTCGCCACTGCAGCGCACACGACCCGCGCGACGATTTATTTGCGTTATCCTTCCAAGGCAGCGCTAGCAGCAGCGGCGATTGTTCATGCTCGAAGCACGTCCGTTTTGCCACCGGCGACAGGTGATCTGCGCCAGGATTTGGTAGCGCAACTGCGCCATTTTCAGGAAAGCATGGCTGCGCCCTATAGCCTGCCGATCATTGGAGCGGCACTTGCTGAAGAACATACTGCACCAGAGTTACTTGCGGCGCTTCGCGAACATGTAGTGGCATCGCGGCGGCAGATGCTCCGGTCTCTTTTACAGCAAGCCCAGTCACGCGATGAACTCGTGCCATTGGTAGATATCGACTTGGCCGTGGCGCAACTCGTTGGAAGCTACTACGCTTTCTCTATCGCTGGCGATCTCATTCCACCTAATTGGTCGGAACGAATAGTCGATCAAGTGTTGACTGGGATCGTGAGTGACGCGTTTGAGCATCAGGAACGCTGAACTCCGATCTTGCCCAATACCTGTACGACAAGGGCTATTCGCACCAAACGAACGGTTTTTGGCCCACATGGAAGAGCTTCTTCTTTTTCATCAGCGAAGTTGCATAAAAACCGTAACATGGCGTTTCTCTCACGTATCTTGGCGTTGGGTCAAAAAAGCATGCAAAAGAGATGAGCTATAAATGACTCGATACAAGAAAATGTTGTCACGCCAAATTATACGAGAAAGCTGATCCGCTAAAAGCGCTTGGCAGCGTGGCAGGTTTTTTGAGAAACAGGATTTTTACCCTGATAAATGACAGCAAGCCTGGAAGCAGCAGGTTGCTGACAGTGGCCTTCCTGAAGTGCAGCGCTTCGCAAAGGGACTCGAACGAGATAAAGAGGCAGTGCTTGCAGGGCTCACCGAGAGCTATTCTAATGGGATGACCGAGGGCTTCGTG
>WNFF01000763.1_pt1 | contig 29066 bp, 31 predicted proteins | sample 5400441 | NCBI WGS metagenome assembly WNFF01 (sample SAMN13153345, study PRJNA577476) | soil metagenome | isolation source: 120 cm saprolite under Douglas fir tree site 2 hole 3 replicate 1 | place: USA:California | collected 2015-04-18
CGGTCAGCCCGGGCATGCGCACGTCCAGGACCAGGCAGCAGGGGCCGTCGTACGGGCGCCGGGCCAGAAATTCCCCGACCGAGGCGAAGGCCTCCGCTTCGTACCCCGCGGTCTTGATCAGCCGTCCGAGGCTCTTGCGAACCGATGTGTCGTCGTCCACCACGAAGACCAGCGGGGCGGCCGGCGCGGTCACGGCGCGTCCTTGATCACCGGCAGCGTGAACGAGAAGGTGGCCCCGCACCGGGGGTTGCTTCTCGCCTCCAAGTGGCCGCCGTGCGCCTCCACGATGGAGCGCGCGATGGCCAGCCCCATCCCGAGCCCGTCGGCCTTGGTGGTATAGAACGCGTGGAAGACGTGCTCCAGGTCGGCCTCGTCGATCCCGACCCCCGAGTCCTCCACCGCCACCGTCACGCTCGCCGGGCCGTCGCCGACCGTCCGCAGCACCAGCGTGCGCTCACCCTCGCTCGACTCCCGCATCGCGTCCAGTCCGTTCATGAGCAGGTTCAGGATCACCTGCTGCAGCTGCACCCGGTCGCCGCACACCGGAGGCAGCCCCGGGGCCAGCTCGAGCCGGATCGCCACGTTCCGGATGATCGCGTCGCTGCTCACGAGCCGCGCCACCTGGCTCACCAGCTCGCCGATGTCGAGGGCCGAGAGCTCGAGATTGCTCTTCTTGAGGAAGCCGCGCAGCCGGTGGATCACCTCGCCGGCGCGCTTGTCGTCCTCGACGATGTCCCCCAGGATCTCGCGAATCTCGACCAGATCGGTCTTGTCGGAGGCGAGGAGGCGCTGGGCGGCCTGCGCGTTGCTCAGGATCGCGGTCAGGGGCTGGTTCAGCTCGTGGGCCAGCGAGGCGGTCAGCTCCCCCATCGTCGAGACGCGCCCCACGTGGGCGAGGTCTTGCCGGAGTCGCTGCCCCTCCATCTCGGATCGGCGGCGCGACAGGGTGTTGGCGAACACGTCGCCGAGAAGGTGGAGCCGCTGGACGAACTCGTCGCGCCAGGCTCGCTCGGTCCCCACGGTGCTGAACGCGAGGGCGCCGACCACCACCCCCTCCACCGTCAGGGGCACCGCGACCTGCGACTTGACGCCGAGGCGGCGGTACGTCTCCCGGTCGACCATCGCGTCGCCTTCCGGCAGCTCCTCGATCCTCGAGAACCGGACCAGCTCCCCGCGGCGCAGACGCGTCACCACCCAGGGGATCTCCTCGAATCTGATCGCCGCCGGCTGCGGCCCCACCCCGTCGGCCACCCACCAGTGCGTGACCCGGGCGGTCCGGCTATCGTCGGAGTACTCGGTCAGGTTGCCCCAGTCGACCGCGAGCAGGTCGGCGATCCGGCGCAGCGCCCGCTGGATTTCTCGATCGACGTCGGCCGCCGATATGCGGCTGAAAGTCGCGACCTGCTCGGACAGCAAGGTCTCGAATCGGAGCCGCTCACCGAGCAAGACCTCTGCCCGGCGCCGCCAGGCCCGCTCGAGCATGAGCCCGATGGCGAGGACCAGCAACGAGAGGATGAGTACCGCGCCCACCACGACCTGCCACACGACCCACGCGCCGGACATCCAGTCGCAACTATAGTCCGCCGCGGCCCCCCCGGCAACGCCGGGACCCGGTATGCGACCAGGGGCCACCGTGGGGCGCGTCGACGATCAGTGCGCGGGGCCGCTCTCCCCGCCCTCGTCCCGCCACGGATCGGAGGGAACCGGGAGCGGAACGCCGTGGCGGTAGGCGCCGAAGCGCGCCGGCTCCGGGATCCTCTTCCGCTCCCGGATCTCGCCCGGAGGACCGAATGCCCGGGGTCGCTCGTCCAGTCCTCCGCCGAATCGCCGGGCCCCGCGGATCGGCACCTTCTCGAGGAACGCGCTCACCACCGGATCGGAGTAGACCCCGAAGGCATCCACCAGGGTTCCGCGAGCGCCGCCCTGCGCTTCGATCGCGTAGACGATGCACATGTCGTCGGGATCCGAGACCCCTTCGAACCGGTGAAACTCCCGGATCACCACCTCGCTCGCGCGGTATCGTCGGCCGCTGGTGAAGGAGCGCAGATCGTCACCGGCTATCCCGAAATGCTCGGCGAACCCGGCCCGCGCCAGGCTCTCGATGGCCCGCGTCAGCGTCACGTCGCGCTAGCTGACCAGCAGGAGCAGCTTGACGCACTCGTCGGCGGTCCGGCTCTCGGGCTCCTTGTCGCCCGGCATCGTCGCCCAGCCCTGCTTCTTGACGAACTCCCCCTGCTCCCAGGCGCTGACTTCCCGGAGCTGCTTGAGCTTCTCGGCCCGCTTCGGGTCGGCGTTGAATCGCACCACGCACATCGGCGCCATCCGCTTGGCGACCGCCTCCTCGCTGCTCGCCTCCGCCATTCTCCTCGCGGTGCCCCCGGTCACCCAGCCACCCCAGGTGAACCCCACGATCATCGTCACCACCGCCGCGGCCACCCCGACCCAGAAGACGCTCGTCTTCGTCGGTCGGGCCGCGCTCCAGCGCTGCCCCAGACTCGCCTTCACCTTGCTCGGCTCCATGGTCCTCGCTCCTCCTTTAGCCCCGGAACGTCAGCATCCAGCCCGGGCCCGCGTGCGCGTCGTGCAGCGTGATCACCAGGCGCCCCCGGCACCCGCTCTCGTCGCAATCGCACGCGGTGGCCTCCGCGCGCTCCGGGCACCACTCCCGGGTCGGATACGTGATCCGAAGCGCCGAGAGCTCCGGGCGCCCCGCATCGTCCAGGAAGACCAGGCGCGTTCGATCCCGGAGCAGCGCCCCCAGCACGTGGGCGCCCGACTCCGCCCGGATCAGGGGCCGGCCGCCCGCGTCGTAGAGGTGGTAGGGCCCTTCCCGCTCGCCAAACGCCTGCGAGAAGACGTGCTCGTCCGTCGCGGGGGCCGTCATGCTCCGACTCTAGTCGGCGCGCCGTCGCCCGCCTATTAGACCTTGGTCCACTACCCCGGCCGCGGCCGGGCGCGTAGCGTGACGGTGGGAGGGACCGACATCATGGCTCAGGCAAAACACACCACACTGCACCCGCTGCACGACCGAGTCCTCATCAAGCGGATCGAGGACGAGCCGGCCCGGCGCGGCGCCATCATCATCCCGGACAGCGCCAAGGAGAAGCCGCAGGAGGGCAAGGTCATCGCGGTCGGCAAGGGACGGGTATCGGAGGACGGCAAGAAGATCCCGCTCGACGTCAAGGCGGGAGATCGCGTGCTCTTCGGAAAGTACTCCGGCAACGACATCACCCTCGACGGCCAGGATCTCCTCATCATGAAGGAGGAGGACGTCCTCGGCGTCATCGCCTCCTGACATTCGCAGTCGCACTTAACATGTTGCCCACATTCGCCGGAGGAATAGATCCATGTCAAAGCAGCTCCAGTTCAAAGAGGAAGCCCGCGCGGCCCTCCTCCGTGGGGTCAACGTCCTGGCCCACGCGGTCAAGGTCACGCTGGGCCCGAAGGGCCGTAACGTCGTCATCGACAAGAAGTACGGGAGCCCCACCATCACGAAGGACGGGGTGACCGTCGCCAAGGAGATCGAGCTCAAGGACCACTTCGAGAACATGGGCGCCCAGATGCTCAAGGAGGTCGCCTCCAAGACCTCCGACATCGCGGGCGACGGCACCACCACCGCCACCGTCCTGGCCCAGGCCATCTTCCGCGCCGGCCTCAAGAACGTGACCGCGGGTGCGAACCCCACCGCGCTGCAGCGGGGCATCGAGCGCGCGGTCGAGAAGGTGGTCCAGGAGCTCCAGAAGATGTCGAAGTCCACCAAGGACAAGAAGGAGATCGCGCAGGTCGCGACCATCGCGGCCAACAACGACGCGACCGTCGGCAGCCTCATCGCCGAGGCGATGGAGAAGGTCGGCAAGGACGGCGTGGTCACCGTCGAGGAGGCCAAGGGGATGGACACCACCCTCGAGGTCGTCGAGGGGATGCAGTTCGACCGCGGCTACCTCTCCCCCTACTTCGTGACGGACGCGGAGCGGATGGAAGCGGTCCTCGAGGACTGTCTGATCCTGATCTCCGAGAAGAAGCTCAGCGTCATGAAGGACATGCTGCCCCTCCTGGAGCAGGTCGCCCAGTCGGGCAAGCCCCTCCTGATCGTCGCGGAGGACGTGGAAGGCGAGGGGCTGGCCACCCTCGTGGTCAACAAGCTGCGCGGGACCCTCTCCTGGAAGATATCGCTCTCCTCACCGCGGGCAAGGCCATCACGGAAGACCTGGGCATCAAGCTCGAGAACCTCAAGCTCGAGGACCTGGGCCGGGCCAAGAAGGTGGTCGTCACCAAGGACAACACCACCCTCATCGACGGCGCGGGCAAGTCCGGGGCCATCGAGGGGCGCATCAAGCAGATCCGGGCTCAGATCGAGGAGACCACCTCGGACTACGATCGCGAGAAGCTGCAGGAGCGGCTCGCCAAGCTGGCGGGCGGCGTGGCGGTCATCAAGGTGGGCGCCCCGACCGAGACCGCGATGAAGGAGAAGAAGGCCCGCGTGGAGGACGCGCTCAACGCGACGCGGGCCGCGGTGGAGGAGGGCATCGTGCCGGGCGGCGGGGTCGCCCTGCTGCGGGCCTCGGGGGCCCTCGACACCCTCAAGCTGTCGGGTGACGAGGCGACCGGGGTCGACATCGTGCGGCGGGCGCTCGAGGAGCCGCTCCGTCAGATCGTGCAGAACGCGGGCCTCGAGGGCTCCATCGTCGTCGAGAAGGTCAAGAGCTCCAAGGACGTGTCGTATGGGTTCGACGCCGAGTCGAATCAGTACGTGGACATGGTGAAGTCCGGAATCATCGATCCGACCAAGGTCGAGCGCGTCGCGCTTCAGCACGCCGCGTCGATCGCCTCTCTGCTGCTCACCACCGAGGCGCTGATCACCGACAATCCGGAAGAGAAGGCGGCCATGCCGGCCATGCCGCACGGCGGCGGCGACTTCTAGCCTCTGGCGCGCCAGCCCGGCGGCGGGGAGCCGGGCGCGGGCGGGGCGGCTAGGACGCCGCTCCGTCCTCCTGCACGTCACGCGTGACGGCCAGCTTGACCCAGGTCCTGACGTTGAAGTGATACTGGTACACGTGGCCCTCCTCGTCGAGCGCGAAGAGGTTGTTCTGCGACGCGCACAGCTGGATGAATCTCGTCATTCGCGATCCTCCTGCCTACCTGCCCGCGCCGATCGACACCACGAAGTTGACGACCTCCTCGCGGAACGGGGACGGGATGTACGCCAGCTCCAGGCGGATCTCCTTCAGCCGCTCCGCCTTCAATGCCTCCACCGGGAACTCCACGTCGAGGATCCGGGTCGTATCCTGCCCGGGGTCGAGCCGCTCGTCCCCGTACGGGGTGAACCGGACGATCGACTCGGCGCGATCGCCCTCGAGCTTGATGGGCTGCCCGTGGACGTCCATGAACATGAACTTGCCCTCCACGAGGCGCACGGTCCGATTCGCGGAGGTGTTCTCGAGCCGCAGCGTCCCGCTGAGGCGCGCGGGCGAGACCACGCGCTCGGTGCCCTTCTCGACGCGCTCGGTGACCTTCAGGTCGACGACCTCTCCGGTGATGATGCCGGACTTGACCGTCATCGACGGGGGCGTTACCGGATAGGTCTTCTCTTCGATCACCGCTTCTCCCACGGCTCCCGCCGCGCGCACCGTGAGCCCCTAGGGGGTCTTCTTGGCGAACGACACCGCGGACCGGCCCGCCGCCTGGAAGAACCCGTCCATTCGTGTCCCGTCTCGGCTGACGCTGCAGGAGAAGCTCATCGCCGGGCTACCCGGTACCGTGGCCCCGGCCCGTACCGATAGCGTGCTCCCGACCAGGGTCCCCACGAACGCGAGGTCGCGATTGTCGGCCGCAGTGCCCGGCGTGGCCCGCCAGTACACGGTGCCTTCGACCCGGTCTCCCCGGACCTGGGTGACCGTCAGGTACACCGCGTCACGCACACCCAGGCCGTTGTTCCACTCTCCGACCCAGTCCCCGACGATGGCTTGCGGCTCGAGGGCCCGGGCGCTCGACACCACGCCCAGCCCCAGCAGCCCGGCCACGATGACCCCGCGCCACATCCGGCGCCTCCCGCTGGCGGAACGCTATCGACCCCGTTCTTCCGTCCAGCCCCTTCTTCCGTCAGGCAAAACGATACCAGCCGGCCGGATCGGCGCCTATTGGACCTTGGTCCACTCGCCGCGATGCTGTGCCATCGCGCGGAGCGGAGACTACGCGGCGCTACTTGGTGGTAGCGGTCTTGAGCAGCGCCGACGCGCAGCCTTCCGCCACCGCTCGATTCGGATCCGCCTGGCCCGGGAACGTCGCCCACCCGGTCTTCATCACGAACTCGGTCTGCTCCCACGACGACGTGATGGCGGTCAGCTCGCCCAGCTTCTTGACGCGGGCGACGTCGATCTTCTGCCCGGCGAGACAGATCGGCACCAGCGCTGCGGTGACCGCGGCGTCGGCCTGCTTGACCGCCATCTGTCCCGCGGTGCCACTCGTCGTCCAGCCGCCCCAACCGAACCCCACGATCATCGTCAGCACGCCACCGATGACCGCCCCCCAGATTCCGGGCTTCAACCACACGGGTTGCACCATCATGATGAGTTACCTCCCTGGCCGTTCGGAAAATGTGTGAATCGGACCCCTAGTGTAGGAGGGCCGCGGCGGGCCGGATATTGGACCTAGGTCTACTACGACGGGGCGCCGGCTAGACGGGCCAGGCGGCGGGGTGCGTCCCGGGCGGCACGGTCGGGCGGGCCCACCGCGCGGGCGTCTCCGAGAAGCGCGCGGCGGGAATGACGTGCCGGAGGCGGCCGAACGGCGAGTCCATGTCCGCGAGCAGATCCTGCACCGCGTCCAGCGACAGGTCGGGCGTGCTGCGCCCGTCGACGCGACCGAGGGCGTCGACCCAGCGGCCGGTCTGGGCCAGCGAGACCCGGACGAGATAGCTCCCGCCCTCGCGGGCTCGGCGGGTCAGCGCCACCATCGCCCCGAAGGCGGCGAGATAGCCGGTCCCGTGGTCCACCACCTGGGCGGGCAGGTGTCGCGGTGCCTCGCCGCCGTGGAAGGTCCCCTGCTCGTGCGCCATCCCGCTGACCGACTGGATGATGGTCTCGAACCCCCGTCGCGCCCGCCACAGTCCGTCGTGCCCGAAGGCGGAGAGGGTTACGTACACGATGCCGGGACGGAGGCGGGCCACGTCCTCCGGCGCGAGCCCGAGATGCGCGAGCGCGCCCGGCCGATAGGACTGGCAGAAGACGTCGGCATCCCGGATCAGCGTCTCCAGGATCTCGAGGCTCCCGCCCTGCCGCAGATCGAGCGACGCCGAGAGCTTGCCGAGGCCGGTGTCGACGACGAGGCCGGGAATGTTCGGCAGGTGCGGCGCGGTGACCAGCAGCACGTCGGCCCCGTACGCGGCCAGCGTGCGCCCGCAGACCGGCCCCGCGATGACCCGGGTGAGATCGAGCACCCGGATGCCCGAGAGCGTGCGGAGGCCTTCGCCCGCCGGCTCCGGCGGCGCCTCGCCGATCTTCTCGATCTCGAGCAGCGGCAGGCCGGCGACCGCGGCCCCCTGCGGATGGGCCTGCCACTCCGCTCGCGAGCGCACCATGCCGGTGGGCAGGGCCGCGGCCGCGAACGCGTTCTCCAGATCGGCGGCCGTCCACTTCGCCACCGCGACCGCGACCGCCTCGCGCGTCCCCTCGCACCCGAGCACCTTCAGGGCCCCCGCGTGGTGGTGCGGCAGGTTCGAGTGGATCTGGATCCAGCGCCCGTCGCCGGCCCGGTAGAACCCGAAGACGGGGTCCCGACGATCGAGCGACGGGTCGGTCTCGAGCCGCAGGTACCGCTCGCTCCGGAACGCGGCGACCGCGGCGCGCAGGTCCACCGCGACGGTCTGGCCGCGACCCGTCCGCAGCCGCCAGATCTCGCTGGCCGCGAGTGCCCCGGCCGCGATGGTGGCGGAGGCCGCCGTCCCGATCTTGAAGTCGGTGGGCAGGATCGGGTCGGCGCCGGTGAGCGTCGCGCGCGCGAGTGCGGCCGGCTCACCACCCGCCCGGGCCCACAGGTCTTCGAGAGCGGCGAAGGCGTCGGTCGGCATCGCGCCGCTAGCCTGCCAGATGGTCGCGAGCAGGTCAAATCCGTGGGTTATCATGCCGGGCGTGAAGCGAGACGGATCGAGCCTGCGATTCCGCGACGGCGCGTCGGACGTGACGGTGACGGTCCTGTCCTCGCGGATCGTGCGGGTGGCGCTGGGTGGCGGGGAGGCGACGCCGTCCTACGCCGCCGATCGGCAGTGGGCGCCGGTGCCGTTCGACCTGGCGGAGGGCGAGCCGCTGCGGGTCGTGACGGGCGATCTCGGGATCGAGATCGCCACCCGGCCGCTGCGCCTCAGCTTTCTCGATCCGCGCGGCGAGTGGCTGCTCCGCGAGCCGGCCGACGGGGGGATGTCCTCCGAGGTCGTCGACGGCTCCGGCCGGCGCCGGCTCCGGGCCTGCCTGGCCTTCTCCGGCGAGCAGCACTTCTACGGTCTCGGACAAGGGGGCGGCGACCTCGACCGGCTCGGGGTGACGCGCCAGCTCTGGAACACCCAGCTGGGCCACGGCCCGGGCTCGGACCTGGGCATCCCGCTCCTGATCTCGAACCGCGGCTACGGGATCTTCTGGGACAATCCGGCCGACGCGGTCGTGGCGGTCGGCCGCTCGGACAACGGGGTGCGCATCGTCTACACCGCGGAGACCGGCGCGCTCGTCTGGTATTTCCTGATGGGCGGCGACATGCGGGGCGTCATGCGCGAGGCGGCGGAGCTGCTGGGACGCGCGGCCCTGCCGCCGCGCTGGGCCCTCGGTTTTCTCCAGTCGACGCGGCACTTCCAGGACACCGACGAGCTGCGCCGGCTCCCCCGCGACATCCGCGCCCACCGGATTCCCTGCGACGCGCTGATCCTCCTGTCGAGCTACGGCGACGCGCTCGGCTGGAACCGCGGGGTGGGCCATCTCGAGTTCCAGCCCACGCTGCTGCCCGATCCGACCGCGCTCCTGAAGGACGTGCGCGCCCAGCACTTCGAGGTCATCACCCACGAGTACCCGGTGCTCCACTCCGACTCGCCGCTCTTCGACGACGCGGCGGCGCGGGGCTATCTCCTGGACGCGGGCTACGAGCGCGCGGCGGCGGCGGGCGCCAGCTATCGCCAGGGGCAGCGCTACATCGATTTCTCCAACCCGGCCGCCGCCGCGTGGTGGTGGTCGGCGCACCGCGAGCTGGTGCGAGCCGGGGTGGCCGGCTGGTGGCTCGACGGCGGCGAGGGCCCGCCCGCCGCCGCGGCGCTCCACCGCGGCGAGGGTCGGCTGCTCCACAACCTATACGATCGGCTCCGCCACGAGGCCTTCGCGGCGGGCGAGGCGACGGACCGGCCCGATCAGCGTGTCTTCTTGCTCTGCCGCTCGGGCGCGGCGGGCATGCAGCGCTTCGGCGCGACCACCTGGACCGGCGACGTCAACAACGACTTCCGGACGCTCGAGGCCCAGGTTCCGATCGGTCTCAACACCGGCCTCTCCGGCGTGCCGTACTGGGGCAGCGACGTGGGCGGCTTCTTCCACGCGGTCCCGGAGACCGGGGAGCTGTACGCGCGCTGGTTCCAGCTCGGCGCGTTCAGCCCGATCTTCCGCTCCCACGGCTGGGTGTGGCGCGAGCACGTGCCGTGGGCGCACGGCCCGCGGGTGGAAGCGATCTGCCGCGAGTTCGCGGAGCTGCGCTACCGCCTGCTCCCCTACACCTACACGCTCGCGTGGCAGGCGCACACGCAGGGCCTGCCCCTGATGCGCCCGCTGGTGCTGAACTACCCCGAGGACCCGCGGGTCTGGGCCCTCGGCCACCAGTTCCTGTGGGGCGACGACCTCCTGGTCGCGCCGGTGACCCGCGAGGGCGCCACCGCGTGGCCGGTCTACCTGCCGGCCGGCGTCTGGCACGACTTCTGGACGGGCGCCCGGCACGAGGGCCCGGGCGGCATCACGGTGGACGCGCCGCTCGAGCGCCTCCCGCTCCTGGTGCGGGCCGGGGCCATTCTCCCGCTGGGCCCGGTGGTGCAGCACACCGGGGAGCGGCCGCTCGACGAGATCACGCTCCGGATCTTCCCGCCGGTACGTCCCGACGCCGCCTCGCGCTTCGAGCTCTACGAGGACGACGGGCGCTCGCTCGGCTACCGCCAGGGGCGCTACGCGCTGACCGTCTTCGCGTGCGCGAGCGGGCCCGGGGGCGTGACGGTGCGCATCGGCGAGCCCACCGGCGACCGGTCGGTGGTGCCCGCGAGCCGCCGCTATCGACTCGAGCTCGCGAGTGGCCCGCGCCCGGGCGCGGTGACGGTGGACGGCCTCGGCGAGCTGCCGCGGCGGGCGAGTCCGGACGCGAGCGGGCCGGGCTGGTGGGTCGACGCGCGCGGAGTCACCGCGGTGCGCCTTCCCGATCGGCCCGGCCCGATCTCGGTCGCGCTCAGGACTTGAAGTACCAGGTCTCGGTGTGGGCGATGTGAGGGTTGTCGCTCACCGCGCTGTTCCAGAGGCGCTCCGGGATGTTGCCCATGTTGGTCTTGATCACCCGCACCCCCTGGGAGGCGGGTGAGTTCGAGACCACCGGGATCATCCACATCTCGTCGAGCGCGATCTTCCAGACCTCCTTGGCCAGCCGGATCCGCTCCGCGTCCTTCACGCTGAAGGATTTGCGGTACTTGTCCATCAGCTCGCGCATGCGGGGCGGCGGCGTCTTGCCCCGGGCTCCCGCGCTCGCGTACCACGTGCCGTAGAGCGGCCCGAGCGGGATCCCGCCGTCGGCGGGAAAGATCCAGGGCGTGTGGCCGTAGATGTTGTCGGCGCCCCACTGGGTCTCGAAGTAGATCTGGTGCTCGTTGGCACGCAGCCGCGCGGTGGCGAGCCCGCGCTCCATCTCCTGCACCTCGCCGCGGATGCCGATCTTCTTCCAGTGCTCGACCAGCATCTCCGCGATGCGGGTGAACGGCAGGAAGCCCAGGTAGGTGGTCAGGGCGAGGCGGAGCCGTCCGCCGCCGTCCTGCCGCAGGCGATAGCCCTCGCCGTCCCGCCGGGTCAGGCCGAGCTTGTCGAGCATCGCGTTGGCCTTCTTGACGTCGTACCCGGCGTGCAGCGTCTTGTACTCCGCCCCCGGGAAGTAGAGGGTCCGCTCGCCCGGTGCGCCCGATCCGGTCTGGCCGAGCCCCAGCACGAAAGTCTCGTTGATCTGGGCGCGGTCGATGCCGTGGGAGAGCGCGATCCGGAACTCCCGGGTGCCGAGCCACCGGGCGATCTCCGCGTCCTTCTCGTAGGTCTGGTTGCAGAAGAGGCCCACGTCGGCCCCCTGGTCGGAGGGATCGAGGTACACCCGGTAGCCGCCCTTCTGCTGGTTCTCCAGGAACACCGGCAGCTTGCTGATGTCGATGTGCCGGGCCTGGGAGTCGTACTCGCCCGCGATCGCGCGGAGATTGATCACCTCGAGGTTCTCGCCGAGGGTCATCCGGATCCGGTCGATGTACGGGAGCTGGTTGCCGTCCGCGTCGACCCACACGCTGTAGGGATTCCGCTCCAGGACCCAGCTCGGGGTGGTGAGCGGGGACGTGGTCTTCCACGGGGTCACCACCGGCAGATCGACGTTCCGGCACGCGTCGTTGCGGTTCTTGAACATGGTGACCCAGCTGTCGAACTTGAGCTCGGCGACCTTCCGGTTCAGCTCCTCCGCGGAGGCGTACTTCGGGTGGAACTGCTTCATGTAGTGGGCGGGGGCGAAGCCCCCCAGCGCGTCGCGTCCGAAGCGGGCGTGGTGCCCGATCCCCCACACCGAGGCGAGCACCACCGGCAGGGCGTAGTACGGCTCCGGCGAGACGAAGCGGATCGTGCTCGCGTCCACCTTCTCGATGACCACCGGCTTGCCGTTGATGGTCATCACGCTGAGGGGAACCGGCACCAGCTCCTTGTTCAGGTACACGTCCTGATACCAGAACACGAAGTCGTCGGCGGTGAACGGCTGGCCGTCGCTCCACCGCATCCCGCGGCGCAGCAGCACCGTGGTGACCTTTCCGTCCGGGCTCACCTCCCAGCCCCGCGCGATGTTGGGAACGACCTTCGTGCCGGTGTAGTCGTAGTAGAGGAGCTTGTCGTTCTGGGCCACCCGGTGCCCGTTGGAGGTGTCGAAGGGGCCGGTGAACCCGCGGCGCCACGTCCCCCCGTACCGGCCGATCTCCCGCAGCGGCTTGACCACCAGCGGGTCCTGCCCGATGCGCTCCTGGACCGGCGGGAGCTTGCCCGCCTTGACCAGCTCCGCGAGCGCGGGAGCCTCCTTGAACGTCTTCGGGAACTGGGCGGGATCGGTGATGAGCTCCGGCCCCTCGAGCTTTCCGATGAGGTTCATGCCGGGCTTCGCATCCTCCGCCGCCACCCCGGGTGGGAGGACTCCGACGCCGTGGGCCGCCGCGGCCGCGCTCAGCAGACCGAGCCGCAGCAGGGCCCGTCGGGACAGGTCGAAGTCGGCTTCCGCGGGGACTCGCTCCACTTCGTCGTGGTCGCTCATGGGGTCTCCCCTTCATCGATCTCGCGGTTTCCGGCGCGCGCTCCGAACGAGCGGAGCCCGCATGCTAGCACACCGCGCCACCGGGGGCCCGACTCCCCCCGGGTGGGGCTGGCCCAGATCGCGCCGGTGTGGCTGGACCGCGCCCGGACGCTCGCCAAGGTCATCGCGTGGGTGGAGGACGCGGCGGCCCGCCACTGTCGGCTCGTGGCCTTCGGCGAGGCGCTCTGTCCGGGCTATCCCTTCTGGATCGAGCGCACCGACGGGGCGCGCTTCAACTCGAGCACCCAGAAGGAGCTGCACGCCCGCTACATGGACCAGTCCGTCCGGATCGGGTGGGGCGATCTGGACCCGCTGCGGAAGGCGGCCGCGGCCCACCGCATCGCGGTCGTCCTGGGCTGCACCGAGCGCCCGGCCGACCGGGGCGGCCACAGCCTCTACGCGTCGCTGGTGTACGTCACGCCGCGGGGTGAGATCGCCTCGGTGCACCGCAAGCTGATGCCTACCTACGAGGAGCGTCTCACGTGGTCGCCGGGCGACGGCCACGGCCTGCGGGTGCACGAGCCGGGTCCCTTCAGGGTGGGCGCCTCAACTGCTGGGAGAACTGGATGCCCCTGCCCCGGGCCGCCCTCTACGCGCAGGGCGAGGACCTGCACGTGGCGATCTGGCCGGGCGGCCTGCACAACACGCACGACCTCACCCGCGTGCTGGCCAAGGAAGGCCGCTCCTATGTGCTCTCGGTCTGCGGCCTCATGCGCCCGGCGGACTTCCCCGAGGCGACGCCGGACCCGGAGCAGATCCTGGCCGGCAGCCCGCCATTCCTCGCCAACGGCGGCTCATGCGTGTCGGGACCGGATGGGGCGTGGGTGATCGAGCCGGTGATCGAGCAGGAGACCCTGCTGGTGGCCACGCTGGATCACCGCCGGGTGCGCGAGGAGCGCCAGAACTTCGACCCGGTCGGCCACTACTCCCGGCCCGACGGAGTGACCGCGGGCTCGGGGTACGCCACCGAGATCTTGCCGAGCCGCCGCTCCGCGCGGTCGAGATCGGCGGCGAGCGCCGGGCTCAGCGGACCGCCCGCCTGCAGTCGCGCGACGTAGCGTCCCCACGCGGCCCGGGAGCGAGCGGAGTCCCGGCCCGCTGCCACCTCCGCGGTGATGCGATCGGCGAGCGGCAGGTCCGGGCTCATCAGCCGCACCAGCCCCAGCGCGCGCTCGAGCTGGGCCTCGGCCGCCTCCGGCTGATCGAGCCAGGCCAGCGCGAGCGCCAGGTTCAGCGCCGCGTGCACCTGGTTCGGCTTGACGCGGAGCGAAGTGCGGAGCTCGGGCACCGCTCGCGCCGGCTCCCCGCGGGCCAGATAGAGCGCGCCGAGCGACGCCAGCACGTCGGCGTTGTCCGGGGCCAGCTCGCGCGCCCGCAGCCCGTGCCCGAGCCCGGCGTCGAGGTGGCCGAGCAGGGTCTCGGTGAGGCCGAGACCTGCCTGCGCCCGCGGATTTCCCGGCGCGAGCCGCACCGCCTCGCGCAGGTGCTCATTGGCCGACGTGATCTCGCCGCGCGGCAGCTCCACGAAAGCCAGGTTGACGTGGGGAACCGCCGCGGCGGGCGAGGCCTCGGCCATCCGGGAGTAGAGCCGGTCCTCGTCGCGCCAATCCTCGTTGCGCCAGAGTGTGAGGACGAAGTAGGCGAGCAAGAGCACGGCGAGGCCGAGGGTGGGCGCGAGCCGGAGCCGGGCCGCGCGGCCGAGGGTCACCGGGCCGAGCAGCCGCGACGCCACCCAGCCGAGGATCACGCAGTAGCCGACCGTCGGCAGGTAGAGGAAGCGCTCCGCCATCAGCACGGTCGGCAGCGGGAGCAGGTTGACCCCCGCCGATGGCGCCAGCGTGATCCAGAACCAGAGCGCGCCGAACCCCACCACCGGCATGCGCCACAGCGCCCAGGCCGTCCCGGCCATCGCGGCGCCCAGGCCCACCATGGCGACCCACCAGTGCACGTCGGGCGGGACGGTGACCGGCACGATCACGCGGTAGGCGTTCGCGGGGTACGGCACGATGGCGATCCACGCGTACGAGGCCACCGTCTGGAGCGTGGTCAGGAGTCGCGTGATCGGCGGGGCCCAGGCGCCCACGGCCCCGTCGCCGACGTCGCGAAACGCGAGCCACCGCAGGCCCAGGTAGAGCGCGAGCACGCCGCCGTACGGCGCGTAGCGAGCCGCCCCGCGCCACGCGGCCCGGCGGTCGCGCAGGTCGTCGCGCACCCGCCAGTCCCAGAGGGCGAGCACCGCGGGCAGAGTGATCGCGACCTCCTTCGAGAGCAGCGCGAGGAGGTAGGCGCCGAGCGAGCACGCGGTGAAGCCCGATCGCGGCCCATCGCGACCGCGGTCGTAGGCGAGCAACGCGAGCAGGAAGAAGAGCGTGGCGAGCACGTCGGTGCGTCCGGAGACGAAGCTGACCGACTCGGTGTGCACCGGCTGGAGCGCGAAGGCGAGCGCGGCGAGCACCGCGGCCACCTCGCCGCCGGCGACCCGGCGCGCGATCGCGAGGACCGCGAGGATCACCGCCACGTGGGCGAGCAGGTTCGTGAGATGGAAGCCGAACGGCTGCAGGCCCCAGACCTTCATGTCGAGGAAGAACGACAGCGTGATCAGCGGCCGGTAGTAGTGGCTCGCCTCGCCGACCTCCGACCAGAACTGGGAGACGAGGAGACGTGGCAGCTCACCCCAGTGGTGCAGCCGGTAGCTCTGCTGGATGAGGAGGGTGTCGTCCCAGACGAAGTCGTATCCGAGGCTCGCCGCGTAGGCCGCCACCGCGACGAGAGCCACCACCACCGCGGCGGCCCGCCGGGCCTTCGGGGTCTCGGAGAGCTCTGACGCCGCGGACGCCTGCACCGTCACATGGTCAGGTTCTCACGAACCGAATATTCCCGAGCTATTTGGGCCGGAGGGCGGGGATCACCCGATCCGCCAGCAGCTTGATCGTGCGCAGCACCTTGGCCTGCTCCATGCCCGGCCACTGGACCCGGAAGATGAAGCAGTTGGTGCCGAGCCGCTCCGCGTAGCGCTCGATCTCGCGGACCGCGTCGTCCGGGTCTCCCACGATGAAACGGTCAGCCACCAGCTCCTCGAACTCGTGCGAGAAGCTGTCCCCCTCGGGCAGCGCCTTGTCCTGGCCCCAGGAGGCGTAGGCCTTGTACTTGGCCTCGAGGAAGGGCTGGCATTCCTCGAGCGCGGTGCGCCGGTCGGGCGCCACGTACAGCTCCTTGATGATGGGCAGCTCCGCCGGGAACGGGCGGCCGGCCTCGCGCAGGGCGTGACGGTACACGTCCATCTGGCGCTCGAGCACCGCGAGCTTGGCGTGCGGGTTGATCACCCACGCGTCGCCCAGACGCGCCGCGCGAACCACCGCGGCGTCGTTGTTCGCCGCGAACCAGATGGGCGGGTGGGGCCGCTGCACCGGACGCAGCATCATGCGGGCCCGGGTGAGATGGAAGAAGCGCCCGTGATGCGTCACCTCGCCGCCCGACCAGAGCTGCTTGATGACCTCCAGGCTTTCCACCAGGCGCCCCACCCGCTCCTTGGGCGCGATCCCGAAGGCCTCGTTCTCCTCCTCGCGATAGCCGAGTCCCACCCCGAAGATGAAGCGCCCCTCGGTGATGACGTCGAGCGTCGCCACCTGCTCGGCCACGTCCACCGGATTCAGCAGGGGCAGCAGGATCACGGTGGCGCCCACCCGCATCGTCCCCGCCTCGGCGGCGAGCCGCGCCAGCGCGGGCAGGCTCTGCATTTCCTGGAACGGGGTCGACAGGAAGTGCTGGCCCATCACGATGAGGTCGAAGCCGGCGTCGCGGGCCGCCCGGACCTGATCGATGTGCTCCCGGAAGCGATCGACCATGGAGACCCCGGGAGGATGCTGCTTGGAGACGATCAGACCGAAGTTCATGGGCTCCTCCGTAGCTTCGGGTGGGGCGGCGAGGCGCCCGACGCGGGCGGGAGCAGGTCGCCCTCGCGGAACCGCGTCCAGCGCAGCGGGGCGAGGTCCCAGCCCGCCGCCCGCCCTTCGAGGACGAGCTCGGCCATGATGTCGCCGACCGCGGGCGAGTGCTTGAACCCGTGGCCGCTCCAGCCGAAGTCGGCGAAGAGCCCCGCGTACTCCGGGATGGCCCCGAGCACCGGCTCGTGGTCGGGCGTGACGTCGTAGACGCCCGAGTAGCCGCCCATCGAGAGCCCGTGCTCCATGCACGGGAACCGCCGGGCGATCAGCTCCGCGTTGCGCAGGATCTCGCCCGGATCCGCCCCTTCGTTGTACGAGTCGGGATCCACCACGTCGTCGTACGCGGAGAGGCCGTGGATGGTGAGGTTCCCCGTCTCCGGGCGCATGTAGGCGCCGTGGGGCCGGTCGAGGATGGCGGGGTGCGATGCGAACTCGGGTGGGCGCCGGAAGAAGCACATCTGGTGGCGCTGCGGCGTCACCGGCACCTCGATGCCGAGCGGCCGCAGCAGGCGATCGGCCCACAGCCCGGCGCAGACGACCACCGCGGGCGCGCTGATGGTGCCCTGCGTGGTGCGGACGCCGGTCACGCGCTTGCCGTCGGCGAGGAGGGCCTCCACCGCCACGTACTGGACGATGGTCGCGCCCAGCTCCCGGGCCCGATTCACGAGCGCGTTCGTGGTCGACGACGGATCCGCGTAGCCGGATTCGGGCTCGTAGGCGCCGGCCGCGACGTCGTCGACCGACAGCTCCGGGACCAGACGGCGCACGTCCTCGGGCGACAGCAGGTCCACACGCACCCCCAGCTCCCGGGCGCGCCGCACGTTCTCGCGCAGGTAGGGCGCGGTGTCCGCGCCGGCCAGCCAGAGCGCCCCGACCTGTCGGAAGCCGGGCTCGTCGGCGCCGCCGATCACGTCGCCCCAGTGCTGGAACGTGTCGGCCGAGGCGCTCGCGGTCCGGGTGAGAAAATCCCAGGCGTAGAAGCGGCGCACCAGGGCAGAAGATCGGCCGGTGGGTCCCGAGGCCAGGAACTTCCGCTCGACCAGGACCACCCGTCCCGCCTTCCGGCGCGCCAGATGGCACGCGATGCTGGCCCCGTGCACGCCTCCTCCTACGACGACCACGTCCGCGGTACCTGGGATTTCCGTCATGCCGCCCTCCGGGCGACATTATGCACCGGCCGCCCGCGATCCGGGGCGGGACGTGGGCCCGTCCGACGCGCGACGAATTGACCCGGGTCGGGGCGCGATGGTTGAATACGCGCCATGCCGCACGCCGACCTCGCGCTCACCGGTGGCAAGATCGTGACGCTCGATCCCAAGTCCCGCACCGTCCCGGCCCTGGCGATCCGCGGCGATCGCATCGCGGCCCTGGGCACCAACGAGGAGATCGCGCGGCTCATCGGGCCCGACACCCGTCGGATCGACCTGCGCGGGCGGCTCGCGGTGCCGGGGCTCTTCGACGGCCACGCGCACATGGATCGCGAGGGCCTCAAGCTCCGGTGGCCGTCCCTCGCCGCCGCCCGCTCCATCGAGGACATCCTCCAGATCGTCGACGGGCTCGTTCGCGGCGCCGCGCCCGGCGAGTGGATCGTGACGATGCCCATCGGCGAGCCGCCCCTCTACGAGGGCGTGCCCGACAATCTCGCCGAGAAGCGCTGGCCCACTCGTCACGACCTGGACCGGGTCGCTCCGGATCATCCCGTCTACATCCGCGCCATCTGGGGGCACTGGCGGAACACCCTGCCCCTCGTGTCGATCGCCAACTCCCGGGCACTCGCCCGCGCCGGCATCGACCGCGACACCGGCTCCCCCGCGCCCTCGATCGAGATCCAGCGCGATGCCCGCGGAGAGCCCACCGGCGTCCTCATCGAGCACACCTACAAGCCCCTGGTCGAGCACACCCTGATGGCAGTGGCACCGCGTTTCACGCTGGATGACCGCGTGGTCGGTCTCGCCGAGTCCATGCGCGCCTACAACCGGTGCGGCACGACAAGCGTCTTCGAGGGGCACGGCATCTCGGCCGAGGTGCTCGCGGCCTACCAGGCGCTACGAGAGCGCGGCGGCCGTCCCAGCGTGCGGGCTCACCTCTTGTGGAGCCCCGCCTGGCCGTCCGCCGATCCCGCCGCGGTCGCCGAGCTGCTGCGGAGCTGGGGCGCCTGGCTCGCCCGTCGCGGCCTCGGCGACGAGTACTTGCGGGTCGGCGGGCTCTACACCGAGTCCGACTACTCCGAGGAGAACCGGCTGCGCGGCGCGACGTCCCCCTACACCGGCTGGGCCGGCTTCTCGTACAAGGCCGCGCTGCCCGAGGAGGTCATGGTCGAGATGATGGTCGAGGCCGCGCGCAACCAGATCCGCGTCGGCAGCTTCACCCCGAACATCCTCGACCTGTACGAGCGGGTGAACCGCGCGGTGCCGATCGTGGACCGGCGGTGGATCATCGAGCACATCGGCGTCTACGGGCCGGAGGAGATCGCGCGCATCCGGGACCTCGGCCTGGTGCTGACGAGCTACACCGGGCGCTACATCTGGCAGGACGGCGCGATGCTCGCGCGCCAGCTCGGGCCCGGGCGCGCCTCCCACATCGCGCCGCTCCGGGCGCTCCGCGAGGCCTCCGTCCACGTGGCGCTGTCGACCGACAACGTGCCGCCGTCGCTCTTCGACGCGATGCACCACGCGGTCGCCCGCAAGCCCCGCGGCGCGACCGAGCCGGTGGGCCCGGACCAGCGCTTGACCCGCGAGGAGGCGCTCGCCTGCGCCTCGCGCGAGGGCGCCTATCTCACCTTCGAGGAGGACGCGAAGGGCACCCTCGAGGTCGGCAAGCTGGCCGACGTCGCGGTGCTCGACCAGGATCTCCTGACCGTCCCCGAGGACGCGATCCCCGGCATTCGCGCGGACCTCGTCGTGGTGGGTGGCGCGGTGGTGCGGGAGCCCTCCTAGCCGCCCCGCTTGGAGAACTGCACCGCCCGCTCGTGGCGCTTTGCATCCGCGCGCGTCTTGAACGTTCCCAGGTTACGGCGGCGACCGACGGCGCAACCGCTTGATTTCTCGGTCATTGCGAGACGATGTGCTCCAGTAGATATGCGCCGAGGCCCAGTGCGCTCACGATGAGCACTCCAGTCGTCAAGACTCGGTAGCGGTCCCAGAATGCCAGCAAGCGATAGAACATGTCCTCCTCCGTGTCGCGCTCCTCACCTTACTGAGACGATCCAGCAGACCGCGGCATACAAACGGGGCGTCCCGGCGCGGCCAGGGAATCTTGTACCGGGCAGGAAATCCCGGGGTGCGAAATACGAACGCTCCCGAATGGGCGTCTGCGCGCCGGCGCGCTAGCGGGAGGGCTTCGGGGCGGGTAGCGGAGAGTGCCAGGCTCCGTGACGCGCCACGATGCGGCTCGCCTCGGGCGGACCCCAGGTGCCGGGGTCGTAGGGGTACACGGGAGTCTCGCCTCCGACGATCGGGTCGACGACGGCCCAGGTCGCTTCGACGCTCTCTTCGTCCCCGAACAGCGTCGCGTCGCCGAGCATGGCGTCGCCGATCAGCCGCTCGTACGGCTCCATTTCCTCGGGAGCCTGGTGCTGGACGGCGAGCTCGATCTCCTCGCCGAGCATCGCCTCCCCGGGGGCCTTGGCCCGGGCGCCGATCGCGATCACGACCTCCGGACCGAGGCGGAACCGCACCGAGTTGCCGGGCAGCTCCTCGTGAAAGATGACCTGCGGCGGCGGCCGCAGATTGACCAGCACCTCGGTCGCAGTGATCGGCAAGCGCTTTCCGACGCGGATGTAGAACGGAACGCCTTCCCAGCGCCACGAGTCGATCTGAAGCTGCACTGCGGCGAAGGTCTCCACCCGCGACCCGGGCGCCACCCCCGCCTCACTCTGGTAGCCGCTGAACTGGCCCCGGACGAGGTTGTCGGGGGTGAGGGGCCGCATGGACCGGAAGATCTTCTCCTTCTCGGCGCGCACGGACCTGCCGGTGTAGCCCGCCGGCGGCTCCATGGCCAGCAGGCCCACGACCTGTAGCATGTGGTTCTGCAGGACGTCGCGGATCGCGCCCACCTCGTCGTAGAACCGTCCCCGCCCTCCGATGCCGAAGGCCTCGGCCATGGTGATCTGGACGCTGTCGACGTAGTGGCGGTTCCAGATCGGCTCCAGGAAGGAGTTGGCGAAGCGGAAGTACAGGAGGTTCTGCACCGCCTCCTTGCCCAGGTAGTGATCGATCCGGAACACGGAGTCCTCGTCGAAGACCTGGTGGATGGTCCGGTTCAGCGACCGGGCCGAGGCCAGGTCCCGTCCGAACGGCTTCTCCACGATCAACCGGCCCCCGTCGCCCACCCCCAGCCGCCCCAGGCCCTCGATCACGGTGGGAAACAAACTCGGCGGAATGGCGAGGTAGTGAAGCGGCCGTAGCGCCGGGCCCAGGGCCGCTCGCAGTGCCTTCCACGTATCGTCGTCCTGGTAGTCCCCGTCGACGTAGCGGAGCAGGCCCGAAAGGCGGCTGAACGCGGTCGCGTCGAGGCCTCCCCCCAGCTCCTCCAGGCCCTGCCGCACCCGGGCGCGCAGGCTGTCGACGCGGCCGCCTCCCTTGGCCACGCCGATGATCGGGACATCGAGGTGACCGCGTCTCACCATCGACAGGAGAGCGGGAAAGATCTTCTTGCGCGCCAGATCGCCGGTGGCGCCGAAAAGCACGAGCGCATCGGACCGGACGGCTGGATCCTGATTCATCGGTCCACGACCTCGCGGTCGATGCGCAGGAGGTCCAGCATCGCCCCGACCGCCGGATCGGCGTACGCCCCATAGGCGTCGGTCAGGATCCCTCGCGTTCCACCTCGCCCCTCGATGGCATAGACCACCGCCATGTCATCCGGGTCCGAGACGCCTTCGAAGCGATAGTAATCGCGGATGACGACATCGCCGGGGGGAAAGGGCTTCCCGGCGTCGAGGGCGAGCAACGTGCGTCCGCTCACCTTGAAGTGATCCGTGAAGCCCCGGCGCCTCAGGTCCTCGATCGTGCTGGTGACCGTCCCCCACTCCATGCCCTCAGGATACCGGAGGGGGATGAGAGCGGCGTTACGCGGGCCACCGGCGCGCCCAGCGGTCGGCATAGGCGACCTCGGCGACCGGGCGGCGGACGACCGGGCCGAACGCGTCGAGCGGGTAGCCGATCGGCATCAGCGCGAAGGTCTGCACGTCGTCCGGCACCCCGAGCACCGCCTTCACCTCATCCTCGCAGCGGATGTGGTTGGTGGTGATCGTGGTGCCGAGCCCGAACGCGCGGCACGCGAGGACGACGTTCTGGACTGCAGGGTAGATGCTGGCGCCGCGGATGCGCTCGACGTAGCGCTGCTCCTCGAGATGGCGCGCGCGAACGTCGGGCGGCAGCGCCTCCGGGGGCGGGACCTTCGGCTGGGTCTGGCAGGGCACCAGGATCACCGGGGCCTCCGCCAGGTGGTCCCACAGAAACGAGCCCGAGGCCATCAGGCGGCGAAACTGCTCCTCGGTCAGGTGCGGAGGCCGGCCGCGCGCCGCGTACATCGCGCTCGCGATGTCGGAGGCCTTGCGGTAGATGATCCCCAGCTTGCGCCGTTGCTCCGCGTCTCGAACGACGAGGAAGACCCAGTTCTGCGCGTTCCCGGCCGACGGCGCCCGGATCGCGGCGTCGAGGATCTCGGTGATGACCGCCTCGGGCACCGGATCGGGCCTGAAGCGCCGTACCGCGCGAGCGCTGTGGATCGCCTCGAGCACGCCGAGCTCGGTCACGCCGGCATCTTACAGTAAGATGCCGACCGGGAGGGACCTGACCGATGAAACGGAGCGTCGACCGCATCCTGACCACCCACACCGGCAGCCTCCCCCGGCCACCCGACCTGATCCGCACCATGTTCGCCCGCGAAGAAGGGGTCCCGGTGGACGGCCCCGCGCTGGGAGCCCGCATCCGCGGCGCGGTGGCGGAGGTCGTCCACAAGCAGGTCGACGCGGGCATCGCGATCGTCAACGACGGGGAGGTGAGCAAGCCGAGCTATGCCACCTACGTCAAGGACCGCCTGACCGGATTCGGTGGCACGAGCCAGGCGCTCCTGTACCAGGACCTGGTGGACTTCCCCGAGATGGCCAAGCGGGTATTCGGCGATCCCGGCCGGTCGAGACGGAAGACGCCGGCCTGTACCGGCCCCATCACCGTGCGCGACCCCGGCGCGGCCCAGGCCGACGTGGACAACCTCAAGGCGGCCGTCGCCGCGGTCGCGGTGGATGACGTGTTCGTCAGCGCGGCCTCGCCCGGCGTCATCTCCCTTTTCTTCAGGGACGACCACTACGGCAGCCACGAGGCCTATCTCTTCGCCATCGCGGACGCGATGCGGCACGAGTACGAGACGGTGGCGCGAGGCGGCTTCATCCTGCAACTCGACTGCCCCGACCTGGCCATGGGCCGGCACATCCAGTTCGCCGGGCTCGGTCTCGAGGAGTTCCGCAAGATGGCGCGCCTGCACCTGGCTGCGCTCGATCACGCGGTATCCGGCATCCCGCCCGAGCAGCTGCGGATGCACCTCTGCTGGGGCAACTACGAGGGGCCGCACCACTACGACGTGCCGCTCGCAGATCTCCTCGACCTCGTGTTCGCGGCCCGTCCGCAGGCGGTGTCGTTCGAGGCGGCAAACCCCCGTCACGGGCACGAGTGGAAGATCTTCGAGCGGGTGAAGCTGCCGCCGGGCAAGATCATCATCCCCGGGGTGCTCGATTCCACGACCAACTTCATCGAGCACCCCGAGCTGGTGGCCGAGCGGATCGGGCGCTACGCGCGCCTGGTCGGCCGCGAGAACGTCATTGCCGGAACCGACTGCGGCTTCGGCACCTGGGTGGGCCAGGCCGCGGTCGACCCCGACATCGCCTGGGCGAAGCTCGCCAGCCTGGCCGAGGGCGCCCGGCTGGCGTCTCGCGAGCTCTGGTAGCGCCGGCGGGCTTCAGTAGCGGGCCGCCACCACCGGGGCCGAGCGGAACTGCACGCTGATCCGCAAGCCAGCGTGGGCCACCTTCGGCAGGGCGTGCTCCCAGGTGCGCTGGCAGGTGCCACCCATCACCAGGAGATCGCCCGCGCCCAGATCGAGCGCGCGTGAGCGTCCGCCGCCGGTGGGACGGAGCAGGAAGCGGCGGCGCGTGCCGAGCGCGACGATCGCCACGATCGCGTCGTCGCGCGCCGGCCCCAGCCGGTCACCGTGGAAGGCGACGCTGTCGTGGCCACTGCGGTAGGCGGCGAGCGACACCCGCGGCAGCGGGCGCCCGTAGTGGGCGGCCAGCGCTTCGCGCATCTCCGGCAGCAGCGGGTGGCCGAGCCCGTCATCCGGCCAGGCGGCCACGAGCCTCGGCACGTCGACCACGCGGTCGTACATGCGACGGCGCTGGGCCTGCCAGCGGGTCGTGGTCCACAGCGCCTCCAGCACCGCCTCGTGGCCCTTCACCCACTCCGGCAGGTGATCGATCCAGGCACCCCCGCCCAGGTCCGTGCGCTGCACGCCGGCCAGGGTCGGGTCGCAGGCGGGCGCCGCGCCGAAGAGGCTCGGCTGGTAGAGCGTGGAGGACCCGGGCCCCGCGACCATCTTCTCCATCGTCTCACGCCGAGGAAGGGGTAGGATGTCGGGAGGCTCCCCATGTTCTGGCTCGTCGCGGCCGTGCTCCTCGGTGCTCTCGTCGGCGCGCCCCCGCCCGTCGCGGCCGCCGAGTCGGCGGTCGTCGTTCCCGCCCCCGCGATGAACGACGCCAAGGCGGCGGGCCCTCTCCAGACCGCCGTGCTCGCGGGCGGCTGCTTCTGGGGCGTGCAAGGCGTGTACGAGCACGTGCGCGGCGTGCGGCAGGTCGTCTCGGGCTACGCGGGCGGCGACAAGGCGACCGCGACCTACGAGGCGGTCAGCGCGGGCCGGACCGGCCACGCGGAATCGGTCCAGATCCGCTTCGACCCGAAGGAGATCTCCTATGGAGAGATCCTCCAGATCTTCTTCTCGGTGGTGCACGATCCCACCCAGCTCGATCGCCAGGGTCCGGACTCCGGGCCCCAGTACCGCTCGAACATCTTCTATACCGGCGAATCCCAGCGGAACATCGCGCAGGCCTACGTCGCGCAGCTCGGCCAGGCCAAGGTGTTCGGCCGCGCCATCGTCACCCGGATCGATCCCCTGAAGGCGTTCTACGCGGCGGAGGAGTACCACCAGGACTTCCTGCAGCGTAACCCGCGTCACCCCTACATCGTGATCAACGATCTGCCCAAGATCGACAGCCTCCGGACGGTCTTTCCCGCGTACTACCGGGAGCCACCCATCACCGTGAAGGGCAACTAGGAGTCCGGCGCGCGATGCAGTTCCAGCTCCGGAAGATCGGCCACGTCGTCCTCAACGTCACCGACCTCGCCCGCGCGGTGAGCTTCTACACGGACGTCCTCGGCCTCGAGGTCAGCGACCGCTACCCCGATTCGATGGTGCCCGGTGGAATGGTCTTCCTCCGGGTGAACACCGACCACCACGGGGTCGCCCTCGTCGGGGGCGCGCCGGGCGGCGAGCACACCAGCCTCAACCACTTCGCCTTCGAGGTGGGCTCGCTCGACGAGGTCTTCCGGGCCCGCGCGTGGCTGCGCGAGCGAGGGGTGCCGATCCACTTCGAGGGCCGGCGCCGCGCCGGCTGCCAGATCGCCATCGAGTTCCGGGACCCCGACGGCAACAACCTCGAGATCTACTGGAACATCGACCAGGTCGGCACCGAGGGAGCCGTTCGCGCCGCCCACGAATGGCGGCCGGCGAAGACCCTCGAGGAGGCGGTGGCCAACCCGGTCAAGGGCCAGACCCTCCCCCGCCGCGGCTGAGCGCTCTAGGTCCGGCCGGCGAGGCTCGCCACGATGGTGGCCAGCTCGGTGGGATCCACCCGCCGCACGTCTACAGGCTCACGTGGCGCCGGATGGTTCCGCAGAGCGCGATCGGGTCCAGGGGCTTCTCCACGAGCTCCACGAACCCCTCGGCGAGCAGCTCCTCGCGACGGCCACGATAGGCGGTGATCGCGATGGCGGGAATGCGAAGCCCCTTCGTCGCGGCCACCGTCTTCACCTCGCGGATCAGCTCGAGGCCGTCGTCGGGCATCGCGATGTCGCTCACCAGGACGTGCGGGCGAAGGGTCGCGAGGACGCGCTTGGCTTCCTCCGCCGACGCGGCGGTGGTCACGAGCGCCCCGCAGTACTCCAGCGCCACCCGGAGCATCTCGCGCGAATCGTCGGTGTCCTCGACGACCAGGACATGTACACCGGCAAGGTCATTGAGTGCCATCGCGTCGCCCCCTGGGTCCGATCGCAATCGAATCAGACAATAAGTAAGTTACCACGCACTCTATCGACCGGCGACCCGGCGCAGATGGTCGATCGCCTCGCGGGCCTCGTCGACCAGGACCCGGACCAGCTCCGCGGCCGGGAGCGGGCGGGCGAGCGAGCCCGCCTGCCCGGACCACGCCGAGAACAGGTCGGCCGAGCCGGCGCGCGCGCTGGCCTGGCGCAGTGGCGCGGTGAGCTTGCCGTGGGCCGGGAACGGAAGAAGGGGCCACCCTTCACGCTCGGCCGCCTCGGTGAATCGGTTGCGCACCCCGCGCGCCGGCTTGCCCGAGAAGGCCCGCGTCATGGTCGTCTCGTCGCCGTCCATGTCGACGATGGCCTTCTTGTGAGTCGCGGGCGCGCCGCTCTCCGGGCACACGACGAAGGCGGTGCCGAGCTGGGCCGCCTGGGCTCCCAGGGCCAGCACCGCGGCGATGCCCGCCCCGTCCATGATGCCGCCCGCGGCCACCACCGGCACCCGCACCGCGCGGACGATCTGCCGGACGAGAGCCAGCGTCCCCGTCATGGCGTGCTCCCACGGCCCCAGGAAGGTGCCGCGGTGTCCCCCGGCCTCGCCACCCTGCGCGATGATGAAATCCGCCCCGAGGCCTTCCAGGTGACGCGCCTCGCGCACCGAGGTGGCCGCGCTGCCGAGACGGATGCCGAGGCCGCGGATGCGGGCGAGCACGGCGGGCGACAGCTCGCCCAGGTGGATAGTGCACACCGCGGGCCGTAGGTCGCACACCGCCTCGAGCTGGGTGGCGAGGTCCGGCGCGTACGGTGGGGGCACGCGCTCCGGCACCGCGAGGCCGTGCTCCTCGAAGAGCGGCCGGACTGCGGCGATGGCCGCCCGCTGCTGCTCGAGCGGAGCCTCCGCCACGACGGGGGCCACGAAGAGGTTCAGGTTGAAAGGCCGGGCGGTGCGCGTCCGCACTCCGTTCGCGTCCGAGCGAATAGTCTCCGCGGCGGTGTAGGCGTGGCCGAACGAGCCGAGGGCTCCCGCCGCGCTCACCGCGGCGACCAGCTCCGGCGTGGTGGGTCCGCCCGCCATGGGGGCCTGGATGATCGGGTACTCGATTCCGACCAGATCGCAGAGAGGAGTGTGCAGCGTCGCCATGTTCCGTCCTCCTTCGTGCCGCGCGGGCGGCGTCTCAGGGACGCGGATCGTCCACCGGGATGTAGACCACCGGCGCGGTGTGCTTCTTGTACGCCTTGCGTTCCCCGTTCTCGAGGCACCGGAATGCCTCGGCCGACAGCGACACCGTCCGGGCGGGAAGGGTCGCCGCGACGTTGACCTCGCTCCCGACCACGTCGAAATGCTCGTCCCGGCCGAACGGGCCCATGGCGGCCCGACCGAAGTGCGCCTTGACGACCACGCGGGAGTCCCAGCCCCGCGCGGCCCACCACGCGTCGATGTCACGCTTGAGCCCGGGCAGCGCCGCGACCCCGGCCCCCGCGCGCTCCTCCGGCCAGACCGCGAGAAACGCGTCGCCCATGAACTTGACGACGCGTCCATCCGCGATCGAGACGAGGCCCTCCGCGTGCCGGTAGTACCCGTCGAGCAGCTCGGCGAGCGTGCCGGCCGGAGTGCTGCGAGAGTTGACCATGAACCGGGTGAGGTCCGCGAAGACGATGAGCAGGGCCCGCTCGGTGCGAGCGGGCGCGACCGCAGGAGGGTTCGACATGGTCACCTCCGTCATGTTCGGCGTGTTTTGCCGGTCCCATGCCCGGCCGGGGGACGAAGTGGCGCCGGCCCTTGCGTCCGGCAGTCGACCGCAGTCTAGAAGAGATCCGGGCCGGATTTCAAGGAGACCCGGCCGAACGCCGGATCGAGCGTCGCCGGCTCCGCGGCTTCGGGAAGCTGCCCCGGAGCCCCTTCGACTGGATCTGGAACAGCGTCTCGACCGCGGGAAGGCCGGGAAGGCGATGCCGCCCCAGACTGCGGAAGCGCACGCCGGTCGGCGCCGACGTCCCGACCGCGACCCTGGTCCGGGCGGACACCACGATCTGCCCGCCGTGAGCCGTCGAGCAGACGCGAGCCGTGGTGTGAACCGCCAGCCCGATGTACCCGACCTCGGTGAGCGTGGGGCGTCCGCTGTGAATCCCCACCCGGACCCGGACGTCGAGATCGTCGGGCCACCGGCGCTTGCCGAGGGCACGCTGGACCGCCACCGCCGCCTCGACCGCTGGGCGCGCCTGCTCGAAGACCGCGAAGTACTCGTCGGCGCGGGCGTCGATCTCCCGGCCGCCGGCTCGCAGCACCGCGGTGCGGAGGATGCCCCGGACGTCGTTCAACAGGTCGCCGTAGCGGTCGCCCAGCCGTCGCAGGAGGCGGGTGGAACCCTCGATATCGGTCATCAACAGGGTGACGAACCCGGTGGGGAGCGCCGCGGCATCGGTCGACGTGGCCTGGATCTGGCCGTGCAGGAGCTCCTTCTCGACCACGAAGCGCACGGCGGCCAGCACGGTCTCGGCCACACCCGGGTCGTCGAGGACCGTCGGGTCGTGCACGAGGGCCGTCATCGGCCGACCTCGGCGCTCGAGGAACGTCACGCCCCGCCGGTCTCCCTCGGCGGGAAGCGGGGCGGGCTTGCCGGTGCCGTCCAGGTACGCGCCGGACGCCTCGGACCAGTGCAGGACCGCGAGAGTCGGATCGCGCAGGACGCTTCGCAGGCGCTGCTCGAGCTCACCGGGCGCCCCGTGGCGGCCCAGCTCGATCACGAGTCGCCCCGCCGTCGCGTTGCTGCGCTCCGATTGCAGCTGGCCGGTGATGAAGCCGACCGGCACGATACCGTACTTCTTCGCCGCGTTCAGGAGCCGCGTGCGTGTGCGCTCCCGGGCCGCGTCGTTCTCGAAGCCGACCCGGCTGAACCGAGCCAGGGCGTTCCGGACGTGCGATTCGTCGTGGATCGGCAGCCGCCGGCGGCCGCGCGAGTCGACGTAGGCGAAGGCGCTGGCCGGCATCCGGGCTCGCTTGCTGGCCGCGAGGCGAGACATGCCGCAACGATAACGCGCTTCGCCCCCGGACGGGAGAGGCGAAGCGAGCTCAGAGATACGGCCCCTGCCGTTGCCGGTAAGGGCCGCCCGTTGCGACTGAAGCGGGTCTAGAAGTCCCCGTGAGGCATCGGCGGGGCCGCCGCCGGCTTCTCCTCGGGCAGGTCGGTGATCAGCGCCTCCGTCGTCAGCAGCAGCGAGGCCACCGACGCCGCGTTCT
>WNFF01000507.1_pt1 | contig 29065 bp, 24 predicted proteins | sample 5400441 | NCBI WGS metagenome assembly WNFF01 (sample SAMN13153345, study PRJNA577476) | soil metagenome | isolation source: 120 cm saprolite under Douglas fir tree site 2 hole 3 replicate 1 | place: USA:California | collected 2015-04-18
CGCAGGCTGGTACGCGGACTGGCAGCGCGACTTCGCCGATCTCGGTGCCCCCGCCACCTAGTGCCCCCGACACGCCATCCACAGAGGCCGGGACGAACGTGTTTCATGATCACGGAAGATTCGCGGACGTATTTGACTCTGGTGCATATTTCGGGATGACGTCGGCGGGGTAACGGGTGTGCGTCTGCGGTGCCGGGGGCGGGGCGGCGCGCGTGTTTTCGGCGGGGTTTGCGGCGTGGGGTCTTGGGGGCGGGCGGGGCTCCTGGTAGTCCGGCGGATTGTCGAGATCACCCCGGATGCCAGGAGCCCGCCGTGTCATTGTCGCAGTCGTGTGAGCCGTTGCCGTGCCAGGGTGACCTGGGGCTGGGGGTGCTGCTGCCGTACCTGGCGGCGGTGGTTGTGGAGCGGGCTGAGGTCCGGGGGGACGTGGTGTGGGCCTGGGTGCGGGCACGGGCGGACGGGGCGGCGTGCCCGGGGTGCGGGACGTGGAGCACCCGGGCGCATGACGGTTACGAGCGCCGGCTGGCTGATGCGGGGATCGGCGGGCGGCGGGTGGTGATCTGGCTGCGGACACGGGTGCTGGCCTGCGGTAACGGGAACTGCCCGGCGGGCGGGTTTGCGGAGCAGCCGACCGGGCTGGCCACGCCGTACGCGCGGCGGACCCCGCTGCTGGCGGGGGACCTGGCTGCGGTCGCGGTGGCCTTGGCGGGACGGGCCGGGGCCCGGCTGGCCCGCGTGCTGGCCGTGGAGGTGAGCCGGCACACGCTGGTCCGGGTGCTGATGGCGCTGCCGGAGCCGGCGTGCGGGCCGGTGCGGGTGCTGGGCGTGGATGACTTCTCGCTGCGGCGCGGGCACACGTACGCGACGCTGCTGGTCGACATGGAGAGCGGCGTCCCGGCCGACGTGCTGCCGGACCGGGAGGCGGCCACGCTGAAGACGTGGCTGGAGGCTCATCCGGGCGTGGAGGTGATCTGCCGGGACCGGGCCGGCGCCTACGCCGAGGGCGCCCGGGACGGCGCCCCGGACGCGGACCAGGTCGCCGACCGCTGGCACCTGTGGCACAACGTGTGCGAGCACGCCCGCAAGGCTGTCGCCCGCCACCAGGACTGCATTAAGGACCCCGCGCGCCCGTGCCGGCACCCGCAGCAGCAGGAGAAAGACCGGGAACAGGAAGAAGAACGCCAGGAGCAGGAGCAGGAAGAGGAGTGCGTGCCCGGCCCGGAGGACGCCATCGCCGCGCGCCACCGGGCAGTGCACGGACTGCGCGCAGCCGGCAGGACCCTCGCGGAGACCGCCGCCGAACTCGGGCTCAGCGACCAGGTCACCGGCCGGTTCTGGCGCGCCGCGAGCGCGAGCGCCCTCCTCGCCCGGCGCACCCCGGCCCTCGACCCCTGGAAACCCTACCTGCGCCAGCGGTGGGACCAAGGCGCCACGAAGATCACGGACCTGCACCGCGAGATCACCGCCCGCGGATTCACCGGCAGTTACAGCATCACCTACGCCTGGCTCGCCATGCTCAGGCTCGCCGCCCTGCCCCGGCCGCCCGCCCCGCCGAAGCCCCGCCTGGTCACCCGCTGGCTCCTCACCGACCCCGCCCGCCTCGACCCCGCCGGCGCCGCCGCCCTCGCCGCCATCACCGCGCACTGCCCGGACCTCGCCGGCCTCGCCGGCCACGTCACGGAATTCGCCAAGATCCTCACCGGCCGCCACGGCAGCCGGCTCGACGCCTGGCTCGACGCCGTCACCGCCGACCCCGCCCAGCCTGACCTGCACTCCTTCGCCAACGGCATCCGCCACGACTACCAGGCCGTCCGCAACGGACTGACTCTCCAATGGAACTCCGGCCGGGTCGAAGGCCTCAACACCCGCACCAAGCTCATCAAACGCCAGATGTACGGCCGCGCGACCTTCCCCCTACTCCGCAAGCGCATCCTCCTGACCAGCTAAAACACCAGCCCGCGAGACCATCCCGAAATATGCGCCAGAGTCATATACGTCCGCGAATCTTTCGTGATCATGGCAACGTGCCGCTGTGATGGCCCTGCAGCAGCCACACCCGCCACGACAGCCACGCTGGGTCACAGCGACGAGGCCCGCGATGGCGACCAGGCCCAGGCCGATTCCAGGATCACGGAGCATCCGCGTCATATGCGGCCGCGAATGTTCCGTGATCATGAAGGTCGGTCACTCGCGGATGCCTCGGCCGCGCTTGGCGCGGCCGGCCGGGGTGCTGGGCCCCGTGCCGGCCGGGCTAGCTGGCGCGGACCAGGCCGCCGTCGACGTAGAAGGTCTGGCCGGTGATGAAGGCCGCGTCGTCGGAGACCAGGAACGCGAGCGTCCCGGTGAGATCGTCGGGCAGCTGCAGCCGCTTGATCGCCTGCATCTGCGGGACGACCTCGAAGAAGATCTCCGGGCCGGCCTCCGTGGTCGCCGTGCGTACCAGCGACGGGCCGATCGCGTTGGCGGTAATGCCGAACTCGGCCAGCTCGGTCGCCAGCCCCCGGGTCAGGCCGATGACCGCCATCTTGGCCGCGATGTAGTGCGTGAAGCCCGGGATGACCAGGCCAACGGAGTTGGAGGTCATGTTCACGATCCGGCCCCAGCCGCGGGCCTTCATGGCTGGCGTGAACGCCTGGCTGGTGAGGAACATCGACTCGACGTTGACGGCGAACATCCGCCGCCAGTCGGTGATCGACATCTCCGCCAGCGGCTGGTTGGGGTAGATGCCGGCGTTGTTCACCAGGATGTCGGCGGCGCCGAGCGCGGCCTCGACCTCGCCGACGGCACTGGCTACCTGGTCGGGATCGGTGACGTCGACGACGAACGACGCGCCCTTGGAGCCAGCCGCCTCGATGTCGGCCACCGCGGCGGATCCATCGGCGATGTCGAGCACCGCCACCGAGGCGCCCTCGGCGGCGAGCCTGCCGGCGTAGGCGCGGCCGATCCCGTTGGCCGCGCCCGTCACGACCGCGACACGCCCGCTCAGCCGGCCGGTCACGCTGACACGCCGTGCTTGTCGGCCGCCAATCGGCGCATGGCGTTCAGGGTGGCCTGAACCGCCTTGAGGTAGTCGCCGGTCATGGATTTGGCGTATTCCTGCTCGGCGGCCGAGCCTCCCTCGACGCCGGAGACGACGAGGGCGAAGCTGAACCGAAGGTGAAGGTCATGGTCGCCGCCTTCGATCTCGTTGGCGATGGTGCCCAGCACCGGACCGGCGATCCGGGTGAACACGACCCGGTGCGGCGCCTCCAGCGTGATGCGCTCGGTGAACCGCTCGCCGCGGAAGTCGATGTCGCGGTCGAACACGGTGTCGCCGTACCGCGTGGTCACCTCGCAGAAGGTCATGCTGGGCACGAAGGGCAGCGCATTGTTCGCCTTGAGCACCAGGCCGTCCCATACGGCGGCGCGATCGAGTTGCGGTTCGCCGGCGACATTGACCGGCAACTGGTGCGTTACGTAGATCATGATGTCCTTCCCGATGCGTCGATGACGGGGTTGTCGAGGGCACCCAGGCCGTCGATGGTGGTGCGGACGAGATCGCCGGGGCGCAGGTACAGGCCGCGGCCGGCGCCCACCCCGGACGGGGTGCCGGTCGCGATGACGTCGCCGGGCTCGAGCGTGACGACTTCGCTGGCCGCGGAGATGAGTTCAGCGACCGTGCAGATCATGTCGGCGGTCGATTCCTCCTGCTGAAGCTCGCCGTTCACCCACAGGCGCAGCAGCAGGTCCTGGGGGTCGGGTACCTGGAACGCGGGAGTGATGCCGGGCCCGAGGGGAAGCGATCCGTCGATGGACTTGGCGGCGAACCAGTCATAGGTGAAGGCGTCGGCCGGCACGCTGCGGCGTTTATGGTGCCCCCGCGCGGTGACGTCGTTGGCGACGCAGTACCCGGCCACGTGCGCCAGTGCGTCCTGCGGTGCGATATCGCGGCCGCCGAGGCCGATGACGACGGCGAGTTCCGCTTCCCAGTCATACCGGGCCGTCTGCGGAGAGCGGACGATGATGGCGTCCGTGGGCCCGATCACGGTGGTGGTGGGAGCCTTGAGGAAGAAGTACGGTTTCCAGTCATCACCAGGGACCTCGCCGCCCATCTCACGGATGTGGCGCCGGTAGTTGACGCCGGCGCAGACGACCTTGCGGGGCCACCGCACCGGCGCCAGGAGGGTGTCATAGTCGATGACGGGGGCGTCGTCGACCTCGATGGCTCGCAAGACATCGTCGGCTTGCTTCCAGTCCTCGAGTAGCTCCAGCATGGTCGTCCAGCGCTTAAGGTCCGGCGGGGCGACCAGGGTCCCGTCCTCGCGCAGGACAGCCAGGCCGATGGTGTCGCCCCGCTGGTAGGTCGCCAGCGACCACGTCATGAAGATGCTCCTCGGGTAAGTGCCGAATCGCCGGAGATCTGGTCGTGGACGCAGGCGATGTCGAGTTCACCCCACCCGTCGGCGACTGCCTTGTCGAACACGGTCTTGGCCGACGTGAAGACAGGAGTCTGCAGGCCGGCTGTGGCGGCGGCGTCCTCGACCTGCCCGAGGATGGAGTGCAGCGTGTCGATCGGCCCGGGAGCGGGCCGCCAGGTGCGCTGCCGCATCACCGGGCCGCGTTGCTTCCAGATGGCCGATGCCGCGATCGAGTTGTCGAGGGTGCGCTGGACGAGTTCCAAGTCGAGGCCGCTGCGCCGGGCCAGCACCATCGCCTCGGCCGCCGCGACGGTATGCACGGCCAGGAGCATGCTCGCGATGTACTTCATCCGGGCGCCCGTTCCGAACGCGCCGGTATAGACCCAGGGACCCGAGATGGCGTCCAGCACGGGATGGACGCTGTCGACGCTGGCCTGGTCGCCGGAGGCGAAGGTCGTCGCCAGCCGCGGGCCGACCATGCCGGGGCTTCCGCTGATGGGGCAGTCAAGCAGGTCGCCGCCGCGGCGCCGGACCGCGTCTCGGATTCGGCTCTTGTGGCCGACGTCGATGGTGCTCATCTCGATATGCACGGTGCCCGCACGCAGTCTCGTGAGCGTGCCCGCTTTGCCGCACACGACCTCCTCGACGGCGGCCGCGTCGGGCAGGATCGACAGCAGGACGTCGGCCCGCTCGGCCACCTCGGCCGGGGAGGCGGCGGCAATGCCGCCGGACGCGATCAGCTCGGATGACCCGCTACGGCGGTAGCCGATGACCTCGAAGCCCCGCTCGGCCAGGTTGCGGGCGATGGGCATGCCCATCTTGCCCAGGCCGATGATGCCGACTCGGTACATCGCTACCTCCTGAAGTCACGCAGCCTCACATCACGCAGCGGTCAGCGCCACTCATAGGTCCCGGTGCCCAGTGACACCCGCACCGAGACGGACCCCTCGTTGAGCCGCCAGCGGTGCACCTCGAATGTCCGCAGGCCGGCCCGCACGAACGGGTCATCCGCGGCGATGAGGCGGGCCGCCTCCTCGTCGGGCGCGCGGAGAACGGTCACCCCGGAACCGGGCCCGATCCCGGGTCCTGACAGCAGCGGCCCGGACGCGAACAGCACGTCCGCCTGCTCCAGTTCCAGCAGCCAGGCCAGGTGACGCTCCACATGCGCGTCAATCGCCGCCTGGTCAGTGCCCGCGGCCGGGGTGGACAGGATGAGCCAGTAGTCACGCGCCAGCAGCCGGGAACGATCAACGGGGACCACTGGCGCCTGGCTGCTCACCCTCTAAACTGTATACACTTATTGTGTTACGTCAAGAGTCTGCTGTGTTACATCCGTCGCCCGGTGGCGGCGAACTGTATGCAGGCTTCGTGCGATCGGGAAGAATATCGTCATGGCCCGCACCTCGCTCATCCCCGACATCCGCAAGGTTCACCTGCCGGAAGCCCGGCAGGCGATCCCGCATGTGCATGCCTATCTGCGTGAGTGCATCCTCGACGGCACGCTGACGCCAGGCACCAAGCTCTCGCAGGTGACCCTGGCCGGGCAGCTGGGCATCAGCCGCACCCCGTTGCGGGAGGTGCTGCGGATGCTGCAGGAGGAGGGCCTCGTCGAGATCGAGCCCAACCAGCGCACCCGCGTCGCCGGCCTGGACCCGCAGGAGCTGGACGACATCTACGCCTGCCGGATCCTGCTGGAGACCGTTGCCCTGTCGATGACGATGGGGAATTTCGTGCCGGCCGGCCGCAAGGAGGCCAAGCGGCTGCTGACGGCGATGCGGCGCGCGGCCAAGACGGGGGACTTTGACGCCTGGTTCGGGGCGCACGCCGACTACCACCGGCTCATCACCGCGGGCGCCGGGGAGGCCATGCAGCGGCAACTCCAGGCTTTCGCCGACCGGACGATCCGCTACATCCGGATCTACCAGCTGTCGGACCCGAACAGCTGGCAGGCCGCTGGCGATGTCGAGCATGCCCAGATCCTGGAGGCGCTGATCGCTGGCGACGAGCGGGGCGCGCTCACCGGGATGGCACATCACCTGGCGCGCACCGCACTGCGCGTGCTGACCGATTGCGCGCCGGAGTACGTGCCCGTGGCGGTGCCGCACGCGGTCGCGCTCATCGACCGCAAGCCGCCTGCCGCGCTGCGGCTGACCGGCGCGAGCTGACGTCAGCCCGGAGCAAGCTGACATAAATCAGCCAGCAGCGAGCCGTGGTCAGCCAGCCAGGAACGGCTGGACAACGGCGAGGAACTCAGCCGTCTTCTCGATCATCGTCCAGTGCCCGCAGCCCGACAGGACGTGCAGCCGTGAGTCGGGGAGCAGGTCCAGCAGCCGGGCGGAGGAATCCCTCCATGGCACCACCCGGTCGTCGCGGCCATGCACCATCAGGACCGGGGCGCTGATCGCCGCGAGTTCCGCGCCGGATAGCGCGAGGTCGTCCACCCAGCGCTGCCGCGGCTCGGGGAACATCGCCGCCCACGAGTCCCGCACCTGCGGGTTGAGGCTGGCCTGGTAGCGGAGATCGACGAGTTCGTCGGTGATCAGATCGCGGTTGTCCGCGAACAGCCCGAGGACCTGCCGCATCTGCTCCGCGCCGGGGGTGTAGCCCCACACCGCGTTCAGCCCGTCAGGCAGAGCCATCGCCACGCCCATCGAGCCCATGAGCACGATGCGCCGCACCGCGCCCGGCCTGGCCGCCGCCATCGACAGCGCGATGGCGCCGCCCATCGAGTTGCCGATGACGTCGACGGCGCCGACTCCGAGCGTGTCGAGCAGGGCCAGGGCATGGTCGGTCCAGGCCGCGCGGCCATAGGTGCGCAGCTCACCTGTGGCCGTTCCGCCAAATCCCAGCTGATCGGGTGCGATGACGCGCCGGGCCGCGCTGATCGCCGGGATGACGGGGCGCCAGTTCGCGGTGGCGGTCACGCCGGGCCCGGACCCGTGCAACAGCAGCACCGGAACTGCGGCTCCCGGCGCTGCGGTGTCGATGACGGCGGTGGCCACGCCATTCACATCGAGGTGGCGGGCCGCCAGGGTGCCGGTGGTCACGAGGTATCGGCTCCGGCCCGCTCCGGCTGCAGCTGGGCCTGGCTGGAGACACGTCTCACCGGGCCCAGCCACATGTCGATGGAACCGATCTCGTCCGGGTCGAAGGTCCGCGGTACCCATGTGGCGTCGTCATCGATGCGGCGCACGCCGAACGAGTACTCGTAGGTGAACCCCTCCGGGCCGAGGAAATACAGGAAGATCGCCGTGGACTGGGGATGCCGGCCGGGCCCCATCTCGATCTCGACGCCGTGCTCGATCAGGAAGTGCCAGTTGCGGAACACGTCGTCGATGGAGGCGACCTGGAAGTTCATGTGGCACAGCCCGGGCCGCTCGCCCTGGAACACGGCCAGCTTGTGGTGGACCGGATCGATCCGCAGCAGGCAGGCCTGGTCGCCGATCCAGTCCGACACCCGCGCGTTGAAGCGGGTGCTCCAGAACCGGTGCGCCTCGTGCACGTCGGGCGCGTCCAGGCACAGGTGACCGAACTCGGTGATGCCGGCCGGCCGGGTGAACGCGACCGGCCGGGCGATCGTCTCCTGCTGGCTCACCAGTTCCAAGCGATTACCGAACGGATCGTCAAAGGCGATGTACTCCCTTACCCGGCGGGAACGTGCCTGGTGCGCCGGACCCCGGTGCACGATGATCCCTGAGCGTTCGAGCTCGGTCTCGGCGGCGGCCAGCGCGTCGGAGTCGGCGACGGCGAAGCCGGAGGAAATGACGCCGGATGGTCCCTCGACCAGGGCCAGGCAGTGGTGGCGGTGATCGGCGCGCAGATGCGCGACACCGAACTCGGCCGGGGCCGCCAGTTCCAGGCCGACGATGCCGGTGGCGAACCGGACCGCCGCGTCAAGGTCGGCAACGCCGGAGCGGACATAGGCGATGTCGGTGAGCGTGATCATCGGGTCGGCTCAGGCGTAGACCGGGGCGACATCGATGTAGATCTGCCAGTCGCGGACCAGGTCGCCCTGGTAGATCAGGATGTCCGCGTTGGGGAGCGTCACGGTCTTGCCGTCCTTGCGCAGATACTCGACGTCGATCTGCGCGACGACCGTGTCCCCGAACTCCCACACGTTCCTGATGTGGTGGGTCAGGCCGTCGATGCTGGAGAAGAACCCGGCGACCGCTTCCTTGACGGCCTCGCGGCCGGTGACCGGATCGGCGTTGGCGAAGCGGAACTTCGCGTCCGGGGTGAGGTGGGCGACGAACTTGTCGGGGTCGAAGGCGTCGATGTCGGCGAAAACCGTCGCTACGTCGCGGCTCATGACGTGCTCCCGTCGTTGGCAGGCCAGGGGAGGATCTACCCAAAACTGTATGCAGTTAGCCAGAGATGCGCAACGGCTCTTGACAGCAAAACTGCATACACATACTTTGCTGAAAGCCGCGACGCCGGGACCTGACCATCGCTGGCCGCTGTGCCCGCCGGCCGCCTGGCGCCGGTAACTTCCCGCTCAGCAGATGAGGTGGTGTGGGCCGTGGACGTCGTCGCGCAGGCGGAGGCGGCAGACCTGCTGTCTTCCGCGTATGAGACACGGGTCCCGATTGAGCCGTTGATGGAGAAGTACCACGGGCTGATGCTGGGCGACGCGTATGAGATCCAGTTGCTGCAGATCCGCCGGAGGGTAGCGTCCGGGGCGCGGATCAAGGGGCACAAGGTGGGGCTGACGTCAGCGGCGATGCAGCGCCAGATGGGTGTCGGCCAGCCCGACTACGGTCATCTTCTCGATGACATGTTCTGGCTGGAACATCAGCCGATACCGGTGTCGCGATTCCTGCAGCCGCGGGTGGAGCCGGAGGTCGCGCTGGTGCTGAAACGGCCGCTGCAGGGCCCGGGCGTCACGGTCGCCGAGGCGATCGCCGCGATCGACTTCGTCCTGCCCGCATTGGAGCTCATTGACTCGCGGATCCGGGACTGGAGGATTGGGCTGCTGGACACCATCGCGGACAACGCGTCGTCAGGTGGAGTGGTGCTGGGCAGCACCCCGACCTCGCTGTCCGCGGTGGACTTGCGGCTTGGTGGCTGCAATCTGCACCGGAACGGTGCGCTGGCCTGCACCGGCGCGGGTGGCGCGGTGCTCGGCTCGCCGCTGACGTCGCTGGTCTGGCTGGCGAACACGGTCGGCGCGCAAGGAGTCGTGCTCGAAGCCGGACACGTGATCCTGCCCGGCTCCATCACCGCTTCTATCCCGGTTTCGGCGGGGGACTGCATCACCGCCACGTTTGCCGGGCTGGGCAGCGTGACCGCGCGCTTCACCGAGGACTGAGGACGTGATGAGCACCTGGGATTGTGACCGAGCGGCGAGTGTGCTGCTTGAGGCCGAGGAGTCACGCACCGACCGCGGCCCGATCACCGACGAATGGCCCGAACTGGATCTTGAGACGGCGTATGCCGTGCAGGACGAGACGCTGCGACGCCGACTCGATCGGGGGGAGCGGCTGATCGGCGTGAAGCTCGGCCTCACGTCGCGGGCCAAACAGCAACGGATGAACATAGCGTCGCCACTGACCGCCTGGCTCACCGACGCGATGGTGCTCCCGGCCGGCGATCCGGTGCCGCAGGACAGGCTGATCCACCCGCGGGCCGAGCCAGAGATCGTGTTCGTGATGCGAGACAGGCTGACTGGTCCGGGTGTCACGGCGGCCACGGCACTCGCGGCGGTGGCGGCGGTGTGTGCCGGGATCGAGATCATTGACAGCCGTTACCGCGATTTCACGTTCACGCTCCCGGACGTGGTCGCGGACAACGCGTCGTCCGGGTTCTTCGTGACCGGCCCGGTCGCCCGCTCCCCAGCGGAACTCGACCTCACGCTTGAAGCATGCCTCGTCGAGGCCGACGGGCAGATCGTCGACTCAGCCACCGGCGCCGCCGTGCAGGGCCACCCGGCCGAGGCGCTCGCGCTCGCGGCCAATGACCTGGGGCGGCGCGGGCTCGCGATCGAACCCGGCTGGATCGTCCTCACCGGTGGCATGACCGATGCCGTCTTCGTGACGCCGGGATCGGCGCTGGCCGCGCACTTCACCCATCTCGGTTCGATCTTTCTGTCCGGAGGCTGAGGTGCCGCTCGTCGAGGTGACCCTGGCCGAGGGCCGGACGCCGGAGCAGATCCGGTCGCTGATCCACGAACTGCACGAGGCGGTCATCCGCGCTGTCGCCGCGCCGCCGGAGAATGTGCGGGTCATCGTCCGGGAGGTGCCGGCCACGCACTGGGCTGCTGGTGACGTCACGATCGCTGAAAGGCGTGGCTGACCGGACTTTCGGTGGGAGCGGCCCCCCGGAAGGCGGCCACGGCATAACGCGCCTGACGCGGACCCCGAGGGTGCCGCGTCAGGCGCGCCTGCGGTGGTGCGGTCAGCCGCCGATGTAGTCGGCGGGCAGGTTCCGTCCCGGCACCTGGCCCGGCGCCAGGATCTTTGTGTCGCCCGGGTACGGCCGCACCCAGCCGGTGGCGGAGTACCAGTCGAGCCGGTTGAGCATGGCCGGGTTCGCCTGGTCCTCATTGGGCTTGGCCCCGCCGAAGTGCTGATGCGTGCTCCACGCGGCCCACTGCTGGTAAATGGCCATCATCGCGGCCGGGATCACTGTCTTGGCCGAGCCAACGGTGGCGGACCTGACCGCCTGCGCTGGCGTCCCCGCGGTCACCCCGGCCAAGCCTGCGGTCAGCGGGATCTGGTTGGGCAGCGCGTTGTAGGGGGTGAAATTGGGGTGGTTGGAGAAGGCGCTGAACATCGGCTCGGCCGCCCTGTCCTCCTGGTTCATCGGCTGGATGCCGAGGATCTGCTCGATCGTCTTCACCATGTTGAGCTGGGTGTAGTAGTTGTCGAGGACCACACCGCGCTTGGCGTACGGGCTGATCACCAGCGCCGTGCTCCGGTGCCCGTCCACGTGGTCGACGCCGTTCTGCGGGTCGTCCTCGACCACGAAGATCGCCGAGGACTTCCAGAACTTGCTGTGTGAAATGGCGTCCACGATGCGCCCGACGGCCAGGTCATTGTCGGCGACCTGGGCGATCGGGTTGGGGTCGCCGCTGCCCACGCCGGAGGTGTGGTCGTCGGGCATCCACATCAGGTTGAGGTTGGCGAGATTGCCGGTCTTCTCGCTCTGCTGGAACGACCGGAGCCAGATGTCGGTGCGGTACTGGTCCGGGACATTGAGGTCGAACCTCGGGTACTGGTGGTTGTCGATCGCGTTGAGTGAGGGGATGTCGGCATAGGTGGAGTACTTGTCCAGCGGAACCGGCAGCGGGCCGCTGGCCTTGCCCTCCAGGATCTGGGAGTCCTGGTACCACTGCTGCCAGGTGGGGTAGCCGGTGGCCGGCACGTTGAAGAAGTTGTTGTACTCGCCGAACGCGGCCGCCGTCTGGCCGGCGCGCTCCGCCGCGTTCCAGAGGAATCCGTTCCGCTGGTAGGCGAGGGCGTCGCCGCCCTGAGCCGGGTAGCTCCGGAAGAACGCGCCGAACTCCTTCTCGATGTAGTCGTTGGCGTCCGCCTGCATCAGCCAGTTGTGGCCATCCGCCGACAGCGTGCCCTCGTCGTAGAAGTTGTCGAACAGCCCGAAGCTGTTGGCCAGGGCGTGCTGGTTAGGCGTGACAGTCCCGCCGAACTGCGTCAGGGACGGGGCGCCATTGCCCTTGGCGACGTCCCCGAACACCTGGTCGTAGGTGCGGTTTTCCTTCACGATCAGGAACACGTGCTTGATCGGTGAGGGCTCCCCGAGTCGTGCCGGTACGGCAGCGGTGGCCCCGGCGGTGCTGGGCGAGGAGCGCGACGCGAGCAGGTGCTCCCAGTCGTTGTCGACGAAGACCTGATGGGTGTACTTGCCGAGGTCCTCCTGGCCGGGCAGGGCAAAGGTCGTCAGCGAACCCGTGTCGTCATAGGTGTTGTGCCCGGTCGCCGGATTGGTGCCGGGACCCTTGGCGATCGTGCTCTCCGGGCCCCGTGCTCCGATGCCCTTGTCGTTGGTCACCACGATCTTGCCCAGCTTGGCGTCCATGGCGACGTTGACCGGGTACCAGTCGGTCGGCAGGAGACCCTGGTACTGCACTGGTGAGACCGGGCCGTTGTAGCGGAAGACGGCGATCGCGTTGTCCCGGCCGGTGCTGACCAAGATGTGCTCAGCATCCGGCATGGTGATCGCGTTCGGGTAGCTGCCCACCGTGGAGCCGGGCAGCGGATTGACGTTGAAGGTCTGCGTGACGTGCTTGGCCGCCGTGTCGATGACCGACACGCTGTCGTCGTTGGAGTTGGCCACCAAGAGCGCCCTGCCGTGCAGGTACATGGCGGTGGGCTCCAGGCCGACGGGGATGGCGCCGGTCTGCTGGCCGCTGCTCAGATCGACGACGGAGACCGTTCCGGTGCTGGCCGCCCCGGTGGAGTTGTTCGACACGATCGGCGTGCCGTCGGAGAGGTTGGTGAAGTCGCCTGGCTTGGCCGGCCGGCCACCCTCGTTGGAGACGAAGGCCTGATCGCCAACCAGGACGACCTGCCGGGGGGCGTTGCCGACCGGGATCTGGCTGACCAGCGCATTGGTGGCCGTGTCGAGGACCCCGAGGGTGTTGCTGCCGTTGAGGGCCACGCACGCCTTCGACCCGTCCGGTGAGAAGGCCATGCCGGAGGGCAGCGCCGGGCCGTTCGGACCAGTCAGCGGAATCACCAGCGGCGTGGTGTTCACCAGGCCATTGGCCTGGACGGAGAAGCGCAGCAGGTCAGCGGACTGCGGGACCCACAGGCTCTTGCCGTCCGGGGAGTAGAAGGGTCCGTCCGCGGCGACCGAGCCATCTCCGACGATCGGGTCGGAGCTGCTTCCCGTGCCCACCTGCTGGACGATCTGGCCTGTGGTGACGTTGATGAGCGACAGGAAGCCGGTGAAGTTTTGCCACGTCATGGCGGCCATCGTGGTCCCGTCCGAGCTCAGGGTGCTGGACGGGAGCCGGCCGTTGGTCACCAGCGTGCGGGTGCCTATCGGCTTGACCCACTGATTGGACGGCAGCAGGATCCCGTTCGCGGTGTTCTGCCCGGTTTGCTGGTTGCCGAACTCACCGTCGAAGAATCCACTGGCCGCCCCGGCACTGACACCGCCGATGAGTACAACCAGGCTGGTCACGCTGCCAATGGCCAGCGTGCGCCGCGGCAGGCGCATCGCGCCCTTGGTCGCGACTCTCAGCCATTCTTTCGGTCGAGTGCGCATCCGTTCCTCGCCTCCGTTTCCCAGGACCCAGCGGACGCAGACATAGGTGCGGCCAGTACTGGGCTTGCTGCGCCACGCTACGGATGGCAGACGTCTCCTGGTCTCCCGCCAGGTGAATTCCAGCGACGTGCCCGATGAACGCCGATCAGCAGCCTGCTTGCCCCCGGGGGCGGCGGCGGCTCCCTCCAGGGCATCAGCGGGTGCAGCGGGCGTCAGGCCGTCGCGTCTCTGTGTTCCAGAGTCGCCCAGTCTCCGGTCTGTGTCCAGGAGTAGCTGGCCGGGCACTCCCAGTGGGCGGCGCCGGGCCTTTAACTACCGTGCCGTTGCTTGCGCGGGCGCCCAGCGAATGGTGAAGCTATCCAATAGATAGCCAAACGCGTTTACTGTCGGTTGAACGAAGTTGTCCCGGATAGTCCGTGTCGCCTCGGTCTCGGCTGTCCTGACCAGCGGCCGCGTGACTTGCTGGACGTGAGTAGATCTATAAAACGCGATGTGCTGGGCCTGGGAATAGAGCACTGACTCCGAAAACTGAGGACGCAGCACCATGCCACAGGCGAACCCTGGGTACGTCCAGCTATGCTGCGAGTCTATCGGTTTTGACGGGATATTGTCGATTGTAACGTCGTGAACCGACTGCGGAAGCTGTGGCGCCGGCAGGGTCATTATGACTCTCACGTGACCAGGCTTGCCTGCCAGAGGGCGGCTGAGGACCTGCAGCCGGTAGTGGCCCGAAGCCGGTCTCCACCAGGCAGGGCCTGGATTGAGGTCGACAGTGGCGGACGCGTGGCCTGCGGCGTAGAAGGTGCTGGCGTACCAACACGGCCAGGGGCCAACGCTCTTAGAAACCTTGTGCGTGAAGAAGAAGCTGAAGTTCGCCTGGCCGAGGGCGGGCTTGGAGATTCCCTCAATCTTCTGCAGCACCCAGGGACCCAGATCGGTATTGGTCGCGCTGCTTGCGCTGATCGTTTGCCATGGCCAGCCGAACTTGATGCTCGGCAGGTGGATATTGACGCCCACAATGTGCAGCGCGGCTGAAAGCGCAGCCAGTACCACAGACGCGATCGCTCTGCGGAATATCAGGCCCACCACAATGATGGCTGCAGCCCGCTTGACCCGGGGCGAGATACGGCGACGGCGCGGGCCAGGATAACCCGCCCTCCCACCTGGCCTCTCTCCGTCGGCCAGGTCGGCACCGCGCGCCTGCCATGGTGGCAGCGGTCTGGGCTGATCTGGCCAGGCGACGCCGTCATCGGGCCCGCGAGGGCCGGTTTGCAGGGTGCCTGGTTCCTTCCTGTCGTACGGATCGTCAGCCCGGTACCAGGCTGCTTCCCGTTGGCCCAGCCTGTTCGCGGTGAGCGTGCCCAGCAGAAAGAGCACAAAACGAACCACGTGGTCCACCTTCTTTCTATGCTTGGCACGATGGCTAGACGGTGGCCTTATAATTAAGGCCCAAAACGATAGGCACGGCCCCGAAGGGCATGCGGAATCGCCCGCCGGGCTTATCCGGCGTATTCGGTTCATCTATGTTGGGCCAGCGCATGTTGATGTGCTGGATGGTGAGGCCCGCCACCGAATACGGGAATTCCATGGCGGATGTATGGTGCAGCTTGAGCAGTCCACCCCAGCGGAACGCCGCGAAGACGTTAGCCAGATCGCGCACCGAGAGGTCCCCCCGCGCGGTCAGGTCGATCTGGTAGACCGCATGGGCGAGCTCCACCAGATCATCGGCGCATTGTTCTAGCGCCTCGGACTTCGTCCGATAAATCGTGCCGTCTGGATTTACGGTACCCAGCTTCTCGCCGAGGACCGGCGAGTAGCGTGGCTGAGCCTTGCACTGCATCCAGTCACATGCAGCCAGCAGCTCCCAGCGGATGCCGCTGTGGCCGGCAACGTCGCGGTAGAGAGGCTGCGCGCGCATGAGCGGCGCCCTGGCCATCGCGATGAAGGCGTTGCTGACGGACGGGGGAATAATTGGCTCATACTGGGCCGTACTTGTCGAGGCATTGCGCGATGCGGTCCTCCGCTTTTTGGAGTTGCTGGGCGCTCGCACCCGCCTGGCCGACATGGTCCGGGCTGATGGCGTCGCCTCCGCTGGCGGCCGATCTGCATAGGACGACCTGCCCGGGCCCTGTGTTGGTGTTGGTGTTGGTGAGGGTGCCGGCGCCGACGAACGTACCGGCGGGGCGGGCGCAGCATCTGGCAGTCCGGGGATGGCTGCTAGACCAGGCGTCGCTGCGTGGAAGGTAGCAGTCGGTGCAACGACGTCGTAGCGGTACAGGTTGTATCGCCGCATGAGGCTGATGAGCTTCGCGCCATAATCGGGATCCGTTGCATAGACGCCCGTGAGGGCAGCCGCGAACGCATTCGGATTCTGACGGTCAGCTATCGCCTGCGTGTAATGCCCGCTGGTCGCGAGGAGCCTGCCGTGGTCATCGATGCTCTCGGCGATATCGTGGTACACGCGAAATGCAGCGGCGCGCGTCACCAAGTGGCCGTTCTCGTACTCCTGCGTCGGCTGCGGATCGCTGCCTGCCGGGCCAGTGCCCTTGATTCCAAACAGATTGTGATCTCTGGTGGCCAGGTTGCTTCGGCCCCAGCCAGATTCATCGATGGCCTGCGCGATCGTCACCGCGGCGGGGATGCCGTACTTGCGCTGCGTGGCCACCGCTCCCGGTGCGACTTCGCCGATGAACGCTTGTTGAGCGTTTGAGGCAGCAAACGCCTGTTGAGCGTTGGCAGCAGCCACCGGCGCCGTGGCGGGCGGCGGATGGTGCCTGCGGTACGGAGTCGTGGTCGGCGCGGCCACGTTGGCGGATAGGTCGTGCGCCGTTATCGGCAGGCCAGGGATGGCTGCCGTGCCCGGCGTGGCGGACTGGTCGGCAGTGGACGGTCCCGCGCGGCCTGCCCCCGGCGTAGCCGTATTGACCGGCTTCCCCCGGCTTCCCCCGGCCCCCGGCTGGCGGCCCGGTGAAGTGCGCTTCGGCGCCGGCGAGGGTTGGCGCGGCACCGATTGCCCGTCATTGCTGGACGTGGGCGCGGGCACTGGCATGGCCGGGATAGCCGCACGATCGGGTGGTCGCGCCCGGGCCGGCTTGGGGGAGCCGACCGCAGATGCCCCCGGGATAGCCGCCAGCCCCGTCGCGGCTTGGTCCTGGGCCTGATGTCCCTTGGGCGCGCGCTCACGGCGGCGCGGCGCCACGGTCGCGGCCGCGGCCGCGACCGTGGCGAGTTGGCCGTTGTTGACGAATCCGGCGACGCCCTGGGCGCCAAGCGGATCGCTATATGCGTGGGCGTTGATAGAGAAATCCGGGAGGGAGTCGCCACCCACGGTGTGCAAAAGTCCGCCGACAGCTTCTGTGACTACCTCGACGTGGCCGTCAAACATCACCCAGTCGCCGGGCAGTGGTTTGTAACCGTCGCCCAGCGGGTGCCAGCGTTGATGCGCCTGCGCGTCTTGGAGGATCGAGACAACGCCGAGCGAGGCCGGATTGGGGTCAACGCGGACATCGGCCCACTCATGGAGTGGCCACGGGTAGGAGGTACCTCCAGTCACCCAGCTTTGCTGGCCAACTACCTGGGCCGCCAACTCCAGTGTCAAACTGGCAAAGGCGGCGCACGACGCGCCATGGTCGACACCATCGATGCTGTCGTGTTGCCAGATGAGCGCCTGCATCTCGGCCGGAGTCTTACCTTCGGCCATCCGCTGGTAGTAATTGGTGACGTTGACGATGGCTGAGCGCAGCACGGCGTCATTCGCCGGGGCGGGCTGGGTTGATTGATCAAGCGCCATCAAGCGAATCGGCACGCTGGTTGGCGACGTCATGTCTGCGGCCGCCTTCGGGACGAACGAGAACCCTGTTATCGCTCCACCGGCGCTGAGGCTCACCAGCGCAGTCACCTGCTGCCACCAGGGTTTGCTGGCTGAATGCACAAGATCACCTCTTTCCCGATTACACAGGGGCCCCGTCGTCCCGGAGCAGATTTGTAGATGAGCGTTCGGATTACGCTAGTGGCTTTGAATTTGGCAGATGCTTAAGGATGGCCTGGACCTGCGGATCGCCCGGGTTTGTCGCGTTCTCAAACAGCACGGCGGCATCCTGAGCGGCGTTGGGCGCGGCACCGACGACCCACTTCTGGTAGACATCGGCCACCAGGGCAGCCTGCCCCTGCGGACTGGTTACGGGTTTGGCGCAGAGGCTCGGAAAGCCCGCTCGCGCATTGATCGCTGCTGATCCGGTATACCGGAGGCAGTTTGCGGAGTCGCTTTCGAGCCCGGGCTGTACGACCGGCTTGCCGTCAGCACCGGTTACGGTCGCGCCCCCGATAATGTTGTTAATCGACCGAGCCGCTACCTGGAGGCTGTCGACCGGATTAGTCGGGTTGTATGGGTGATGGAGGTTCAGGGACCAGGCCATCTCGCCGCCCTGCGCTGGCATGATCGGCTCCAGGCCCCGTCGGCCAGTCTTCGCGTCAGCGAAGTTCGGGTTATTGGCGCTCGTCATCAGGGCGAACACCCAGAGGATCTGACGCGTGGTCTTCGCGCAGGCGAAGTTGACCTGACCAGGCTCAGACTTCACGTCCGGATTTTGGCACGCCTGGCCCGCCTGACTCTGGACTGTTGCCACACTGGCCGGCCACGACGCTCCCCCGCCGGTAAGTGTCATCACCGCGATGGCGACACCTGCGGCGATGACCGCTGTTCCTATAGCCACCTTGCGCCCGCGCGAAAGGCGCGGATAATAGGCACTTCGCCGGCCATGGTTGACGAGGACCTCGGTGCGCCCTTCAGGCGAGTATGCCTGGCGACCTGAATTCGCGCGGCCATGGCCCTGTGCCGAGTTCGGCGCCGCATAGCCGGCTGACATGCTATCAGCATCGTACTCGCGCCCCACGTCCTCTAGAACGGAGCTGTATGTACCCTGGAATTGGCTAGGCGCCGCTTTGCGTCCACGGGCGGAGTGCGCAAGCTCACGTTCTAGCGACACTCGCGCGTCAGAGAGCTTGCGCTCGAGTTCCGCGGCCCTGTTCTTCAGGTCTGCGAGGCGTCGGCTATTCGGGCGGATATTGTATTGAAAGTGCCTTCTCACTTTCTCACCTCTAGCATGCGGCCTGCGTTAGGCAAATCCATGTGTTCAGTGACCTGTATGGAACCTGCCTATGAGGCAACTTATCTCGGGGGTAGCATTAGTCTTTTGCCTGGCCTTGGCTATATGCGCGGGCAGTGGCCGGCGACGGCCCGACGCTACGGCCAGCCGTCAGCCATCCCTGTGGTGGGCATGGCTTCCGGGTCGCCACGGTGGCCTGGCGCTCGCGTGATGATCTTGACGAGTCCGGGCCTCCTGTGGCGGCGGCCGCCCCCTCGGCTCGCGGAGATCGCGATCCGGGTCGGCCTTCCCGGCGGCAGGCACCCCGCGGCGGGGAAGGATTGGCCGCGGGCGGGTAGTGCCAGGTCATCGGGCAACGCGTCGGCCCCGCCAAGGGGCAGCGCAGATGCCCGCCGCCATGGCCTGCGGCGGCGAACATCTGGCTGTGACTCGGCAGCCCGGGTGACCGGATACATGCATGTCATTAGAACACATGTACGAGGCCAGTGGGAAGTGCAAGCGATTAGAACAAGCGTTCGCTCCGAGGTGATCTGGCCTGCCCGGGGCCAGGGCCTGGACCGATGCGAGCTGGTCTTTCCGGCTGGTCCCGGTGTCTTGTCCGGCCGGCCGGCAGACCATCGCGAGTTGCTCGTAGGGCTGGGAAGCGAACTCTACCTTGCTTGCCGTCCGTGGTGCCGGGGTGGCTCACGTCCTGCGTGCCGTCTGGGCGTTTCGCCGGCCTTCGGGCGGGCACGCCGTAAGATTTCACCGCCGGCCACCAGGAGGCACCGTGGACATTACCCAGCTGATCCTCGACGACCATCACGAACAGCGCCGGCTCTTCGCGATCCTCGAGCAGATCGACCGCAGCGACACCGCAACATTGAGCGCGGTGTGGGCACGGCTGTCTGCGTTCCTCGAACTGCACGCCGCGGCCGAGGAGGAGATCTTCTACCCGGAGCTGCTGCAGGTGGGCTTGGAGGCTGGCACCGTGGAAAGGGAGGAGGAGGAAACACTCGACGCGATCCACGACCACAACGACATCCGGGACGCGATCGCCGCCGTCCCAGGCCACGAGGTCGGCGGCAGTGGATGGTACGAGGCGGTGGCCGCGGTGAACCTGGCCAACGGCGATCACATGGCTGAGGAAGAACGCCAAGGCCTCACCGATTTCCGCCGTCTCGCCGGGCTCGCGCTGCGCCACGATCTGGCCGTCGCGTTCGCGGCGTTCGAGGCGACCCACTTCGCGGGCGTCACGCCAGTGGACACGGATCCGGTCCGCTACGTGCGCGAGGCCGAGCAGAAGCTCGGGCCGTCGCGTAGCCCGGGCGGGCCAGACGGATCGCTCAGCATCGGCAGTCTCAAGGGACGCTGACGCTAAGACCCAAGCTCAGCAGGCGCTGACGTCCGCGGCCGCGGCTCCGCGGCCGCCTTTCGCTGGCCGGGTGTTCGCTCGCTAGAACGTGAGCACGAGGCGCCCCCTCACACCACCTGCCTCCAACCGGCGGTGCGCCTGAGCCACCCGCTCGGCTGGCAGCCCGGCGGCCACCCGCGACGCCGTTCCGGCTGGTCTGCGGCTCGGTCACGGTTCCCTCTCAAGGAAGATTCAGGATCGAAAGCAGCTCATCAACGCCGCCCACCCGAAGGTGCGGCCAGCGCACCGGGGGCAGGTGGTCAAAGGAATCGGCGGTACCGAGGCCGGAGGCGACAGCGACGGCCAGCGCCCGCCCACGATGGGCCATCGGCACCTCAAGCTCCGGGTCGTCGCCGACGACAGCCAGGTCAGCCGGGGCCACGCCGAGCTGCTGGCCGGCGCTGCGCAGGGCGTCCAGCGACGGCTTGCCGACCACCCGCACCCGGCAGCCGGTCAGGCTCTTGATCATCGCCGTGATTGCGCGGGAGGTACCGATCGTCCGGCCCTCGGCGGTGGCGAAGAACATCGACTGCGAGCAGCTGTACACCGCGGCGCCGCCCCAGACCGCGTGGCACGCCGCCTCCAAGGCCGGCATGGTGAAGCCCGGGTACCAGCCGACGACGACCGCGTCGACGGCGTCCGCCCTGTCCGGGGCGTCCGCCCCGTCCGTAGCGCCCGTCCCCGGCGGTCCCGCGGCGGGCACCACGTCAATGCCGGCCTCCCGCAGCGGGCCGGCCAGGCCCTCCTCGCCGAGGACGAGCACACGCCGGTAGCGGCGCCGGGTGAACACGTCTGCGGCGCTGCTCGCCGGCCTCAGCATGGCGTGATCCGGGAGGTCGAAGCCGATGGATCTCAGCGTCTCCGCGTACTGCCTCGGCGTCCGTGTGGTCCCGTTGGTGAAGATCGCGAATGGCTTGCCCTGCCGGGTGACCCAGCGCGTTATCTCGATCGCGCCGGGCAGCGGCACCAGCCCGTCGTTATGCCGGTCACCGAGCACCAGCGTCCCGTCCATGTCGAAGACGAAGCCGCGGACCGTGCGCAGCCGCTCCCGCACCGCCGCGGGCACGCCTGCGCCGCCGGGGTCAGCCACGGCTTCCGTCGATACTGTCGCCGCCGCGCAGTTCCATCCGGAAGCCAGGCTTCTCGATGACGAGGCCTGATACCGGCGGCCTGGCCCCGAGCCCGGCCAGAAGCTCCAGGACCGGCGCGAGGTCAGGGTTGTAATGCCGCTTGGCTGGGCCCGCCGCCAGCATCGCGTCGACCTGATCGGCCGGCATCGTCGCCCGGAGCAGGAGTTCCTCGTCACTGATGCCGGGCGGGAAGCGTTTGCGCAGCTCGCCGGGAGAGGCCGGCGGGGGCTCCGCCTGCAGCTGGACGGCGCGCGGGCGGGACAGGATGCGGTCCCGCACGTTCTCATCCACTGGTGCCGTCGGCCGCCCAAATCTGCCGAGCACATACCGGATTGCCTGGTCGGAGACGTTGCCGTAGCGCTCGGTGCCGATCACGTTGTAGAGCGCCTGCCCGCACACTATCTGCGGAAAGGGCGTGACCATGATCGGATAGCCCAGCTCGGCGCGCACCCGGCTGACCTCGTCCATGACCGCGCCGAAGCGGTCAGCGAGCCCCAGCTCGGCAAGCTGGCGCTGCATGGTGGTGACCACGCCGCCAGCGACCTGATGCCGCAGGAACGACGCATCGTAGGACTGCGGGGTCCCGGCCGGGAGCGACTGAGCCCGTGCCAGGCGGGTGAAGTATCCCGCCACCATCGCCAGCAGCCGGTCGTCGAGGTCTACCGTGTGGCCGAGTTCCCGCAGGTTGGCCACGACCTGCTCGGCACTGGGCAGCGAGGTCCCGTTGGCCAGCGCCCCGCAGGCCACCTGCAGCACTTCGACACCGAGGTCGGCGGCGGCCAGGTAAGTCAGCGGGGACAGGCCGATGGTGCAGTGCGAGTGCAGCTCCAGGGGCACGGCCCCGAGCCGCGCCCGGACGGCGGGCAGCAGCGTGCGTGCGCGCTCGGGCGTCAGCAGGCCGGCCGGGTCCTTGACGTAGACGCGATCGATATCCGGCGACGCCGCCATCTGGCCGGCCAGGTCCGCGTAGTACGCGTCATCATGCACCGCGCTGATCGTGTAGGTCAGCGCGGCGATTATCTCGCCGCCGGCCTCGCGGATCGTCCGCGCAGTCTGCAGCACGGCCGCCATGTCGTGCATCGGATCCAGCACGACGAACCGGGAGATCCCGGCCGCCACCAGCCGCTGGTAGGCCAGCCGCATCAGGTCGGGGTGGACCGGCTCCCAGGAGATGAAGCGCAGGCCGGACCCGATGAACTGCAGAGGCGTCCGCGGGGCTGCCGCGCGGGTCAGCCGGATCCGCTCCCATGGATCCTCCCGGTGGGTGCGCACCGCCACCCCCATGTGGGTGCTTGAGGTGTAGTCAAGCGCCAGGAAGCCGACCCGGTCCATGACCGGGGTGATCTGCAGGATGTGCGCCGTGGTCAGCCCCGTCGCGCCCCAGAGGCTCTGGTTGCCGTCGCGCAGTGAGACGTCGACGAGCTGGATCTCAGCCACGGGGTGCTCCGGCCGCCAGCCGGACGCCGGCCTGCTGCTCCAGGAACCGGGCGAGCCAGCCGGTGTCCACGCCACCGCGGGCGAACTCAGGCTGTGCGGCCAGCGCGGCGTGCATCGGGATCGTCGTGGCCACGCCGCCGATTTCGCAGCGGGCCAGCGCCCCGCGCAGCCGCGCCAGCGCCTCCGCGCGGTCCCGGCCGCTCACGATGAGCTTGGCCAGTAGCGAGTCGTACCACGGCGGAACCGCCGCGCCCGCCTGTATGTGCGTGTCCACCCGGATTCCTTGGCCGGCCGGGAAGACCGCATCGGTGACGGTCCCCGGGCTCGGCCGGAAGCCGTCCGTCGCGTCTTCAGCGTTGATCCGGCACTCGATCGCATGGCCGGTGAGCTCGACGTCGTCCTGAGTCAGGCGCAGCGGGCACCCCTCCGCGATCGCGATCTGCTCAGCGACGAGATCGAGCCCGCAGATGGCCTCGGTGACCGGATGCTCGACCTGGATCCGGGCGTTCATCTCGAGGAAATTGAAGCAGCCGCGCGCGCAGTCGACCAGGAACTCCACGGTGCCGAGGCCGCGGTAGCCGAGGTGCTCGCCGAACACGACGGCCATCCGGCGCATCTCGGCCCGCAGGTCGGCCTCGAGCAGCGGCGCGGGTGCCTCCTCAACCAGTTTCTGGTAGCGCCGCTGCACCGAGCAGTCCCGGTCGCCGAGATGGATCACGTTTGTGCCGTCGCCGAGCAGCTGTACCTCGACGTGGCGGCCAGCCGTGATGTAGCGCTCCAGGTAAACCCGGGGATCTCCGAAGGCCGAATCGGCCTCGGCCATGGCCCGCTCGATCGCCGGGGGGAGCTCGGCCGGCTGATGCGCCGGCCGCAGGCCGCGGCCAGCCTGCACGACCTGCACCGGGAGACCGGGATCCCGAAAAGCACACTGATCCGCATTCTGCATACGCTGGCCGGCCGCGGCCTGGTGTGGCAGCGCATGGCCGATGGCGCGTTCCTGCCCAGCCACATGCTGCAGCGGCGAGCGCCGTTCGACGACGCGGACTGGCTCGGTGAGGTTGCCTCCCCGGTGCTGGAACGGCTGTGCGCGCGGGTGCCGTGGCCCTCGGTGCTGTCGGTGCCGCGGCTCGACTACATGGAAGTGATCGAGACCAACAGCCCGCGCGCTTGCTTCGACTATGTGGCACCGGCGCCATGCGGCTTCCGCGCGAACATCCTGCGGTCCGCGTCGGGCCGCGCCTACCTCGCGTTCTGTCCTGATCAGGAGCGCGAAGCGATCCTCCGTCGGCTGCGGGAGCGTGACCTGCCCGGCCACGAGCTGGCCCGTGATCCAGCCGCCGTGCGGGCGTTCGTCGAGCAGACGCGGCAGCATGGGTACAGCGTGCGCGCGCCGGACTTCGGCGGTGACTACAGTCGGCCGCGGGACCAGGTGGACGACCGCCGGAACTCGATCGCGATGCCGATCCGGGTCGGCGATCAGGTGCTCGGCTGCGTCAACTTGACCTGGCGGATGACGGTGCTGACCGTGGCCCAGGTGGCCGAGCGTCACGTGGCGCACCTGCGCGCCGCGGTCCGGAGCGTCGAGCGGCGGGCGGCGGCGGGCGGCCGGGGGGAGCTTGACGCGCCACGGCGTGGCGCCAATGCGGCGGCCGACCATCAACGATGAGTTGCTCGAACGGCTCTTGCCTACCGTGCCGGGCAGGGCCGGCTAGGCCGCTGCTCGTGGCTCAGTACCCTGCTGCTGGGTCGACCAGCCCGAGCAGCGGCTCGCCGGCCGAGAACCTGGCGACGTTGTCCCGAATGCGCCGGGCCAGCAGCCGCTCGACCATTTCCGGGGTGTCGGCGGTGTGCGGGGTGATGATGCAGTTCTCCAGCGCCCAGAGCGGGTGCCCGTCGGGCAGCGGCTCCGGGTCGGTCACGTCGAGCGCCGCCCCGCCGATGGCGCCGCTGCGCAGTGTGGCTACCAGCGCACCGGTATCGACGTGACGTCCGCGGGCGACGTTGACCAGCCAGGAGTCCGTTCGCATCGCGTCCAGCTCGGCGGACCCGATGATCCGCTCGGTGCTGGGCGTGAGCGCGAGGGCCAGGAAGGTAACCCGCGCGCCGGCGAGTGCCTCGTGCAGCCGGGCCTGCGGCAGCGTGCGCGCCGCTCCGGGGACCGGATCGGCGCTGCGGCGCACCACGGTGGCCGCGACCCGGAACGGGGCGAGCAGGTCCAGCAGGCTCGCGGTGATGCCGCCGCCGCCCAGGATGGTGACCGGCTCGTCGTAGAGGCTCTCCCCGGCGGGCTTTCCCCACGACCGGGCGGTGATGCGCTGGCGCAGCAAGCGCAGCCCGGCCAGGGCGAGGACCAGGGCGTGCTCGGCGACCGGCTCGGCGTAAGCGCCTTTCGCCGATGTCCAGGTCCGCCCGGGATCGAGTATCCCGGCGGTGGCCACCCGCTCCACGCCGGCCATCGGGAGCTGGACCCAGCGGGCCGAGCTCGCGACGGCGAGCGCTCGCCGCAGCCCGCCGGTGTCGGCGGGATCAAGCCAGACGAGCGCGTCGGCCGCCGCGTTGACGCCCGTGGGCTCGCCGCCGCCATCGCGGATGGCCTGGCAGGCGGAATCGCGGAGCACAGGGCCGACGGCCACCCGGGGCGCGGTCACGTTCAGCACCCTAACCCTGGCCGCCGCGGCACGGGGCAGTCGTCGCACCGCATGGCCAACGATCTGGCCGTCCGGAGGATATGGTGCGCGGCGGCCCCCGTTAGGCTGACGCCGACGCAAGATCGGCCAAGTGAAGTCACGGTTGGAACGCCCCGAAACTGCGCGAGCTGCCGGAACTACGCAAAGGAATAACCATGTGGAATTCGTTCGACACCGGCGCTCGCGCTGGCCTTACGGCGGAAGTGGTCACCTATCCCGGCGGCAACGGGGATGAGATTCACGCCTGGGTGGCCAGGCCGATCGCAGAAGGCCCGGCCCCCGGGGTCGTGGCCGTGCACCACCTGCCCGGCTGGGACGAGTTCTACCGGGAGTTCGCCGAACGGCTGGCGCGCCACGGGTACACCGTGATCTGCCCCGACCTGTACTGCCGATTTGGCCACGGCACCCCCGACGACGTCGCGGCCCTGGTCCGCTCCCAGGGAGGAGTGCACGACGACAGCGTGGTCACCGACTGCGGGGCCGCGCTCCAGTGGCTGAAGGCCCGACCGGACAGCAACGGCAAAGCCGGCATCATTGGCACGTGCTCGGGTGGCCGCCACGCGCTGCTGGCCGCCTCCCGTGTGACCGGCTTCGACGCGGTCGCCGATCTGTGGGGAGGGGGAGTGATCATGTCGAAGGACGATCTCTCCGAGGCCCAGCCGGTCGCCCCGATCGACTACACCGCCGGTCTCACCGCGCCCCTGCTCGGGCTGTTCGGCAACGATGACTCCTATCCGTCGCCCGAGCAGGTGAACCTGCACGAGGCCGAACTGAAGCGGCTCGGCAAGACGCATGAGTTCCACCGCTACGACGGTGCCAGCCACGCCTTCTTCTACTACCACACCCCGATGTACCGGCCCCAGGCGGCGATGGACGGCTGGGCGAAAGTCTTCGACTTCTTCGGCCGGCACCTGAAAGGCTGACCGCCGGCCGCCCCGGCGCCTCACCGGGAGGCGGCGTGCTGCTGGCGTTTTCCCCGCCGGCTACGGCTCGGCTATGGGGTTGCGGCGCATCCATTGCCCGCGACCGGGCTCGGCCACGACCTGCCCGTCCTCCAGGACGAGACGAAGCGGGACAGGGAGATGCGCCGGTCCGGCCCGCCCGGACGCGGGCCCGGCAGCGGCCGGGGGGCTGTCACGTTCGGCACCCTAGCCCAGCCGCCGCACCAGCGTCCGGCCGGGCTGCGTGCGGGCTGGATGACAGGCGCCGGCGCCGCCAAGGGGAAGCCTCCGTGAACCGGAGCCACGTAATATCCGTCAATCGCTATAACGAGGCAATGACTTTAGGCGGAATATCTTCACACATAGTTACGCATGGGGAGCGACAATGGCGCGCGGTATTAAGCCGTGCTGCGGCAATTCTGGTTTCAGCACGGACTTCGTGGGCAGGCGAGCCGAGCTCAGCCAGCTTGAGGCGGTCGCCGGTGAGGCGGCATCGGGTAACTCATGGGTGGTGCTCATCGAGGGCAGTGCGGGCGTCGGCAAGACGGCGTTGCTCCGGCGGGCGATGACTGGCCTGTGGGACTCGTGCGTGCTGGACGCGTCATGCGACCCGTCCGAGGCCGATCTCCCGTTCGGGCTCGTTTCGCAACTCCTCTGGCGCGCGTGCTGCCACGCGCATCCCTCTGTCGCCTCCGCCGTCCGGGTCACGCCCGACGAATCGCCAGCCCACGTTGGAGCCCAGATCCTCGAGGTCGTGCATGCGGCCCAGGCCGTGCGCCCGCTCGCGGTCGTCATCGATGACCTCCAGTGGGCCGACCGGGCCTCCTCCCAGGCCCTCGGATTCGTTTTGCGGCGGCTGGGTTCCGCCATGGTGCTCGCGCTGCTGTCGGCCCGCACCGGAACTCCAGAGGCGGGCTGGAGCACCGGTCCCGTCGACGACTTGCGGCGGCTGACCGGTGATCGTGAGTTCGGCCGACGGATCTCCCTGCGCGGTCTGATGACCGTGGAAGTGGAGGAACTGGCACACCGGTTGGGCCACGGCCCGATCCCGCTCGCCACGGCGGAGCGCCTGCGCGCCCACACCGATGGGAATCCCGCCTATCTGCGCGGCCTGCTGACCGACCTGCCACCAGAGAGCCTGGCCTCGGCGGACCACACGCTGCCCGTCCCCGCGTTAATAGCGGCGCAGGTGGGGCGGCTACTGTCCGCTCTGCCCGAAGCTGGCATGCGCCTGCTGGCCGCTCTGGCCGTGCTCGACACCAGGTGCCCGCTCGGGCTGGCCGCGCAGGTCGCGATGGTTTCCGATCCGGTCGCCGCACTCGAATCTCTGCTTGATTCGGGCATTGTCCAGTGGTGGCCCGAGGATCCGGCGACCCCGGTGCGGGTTCGCCTTCCCATCCAGCGGGACGCGATCTATCAGCTGCTCAGTCCCGGCCGGCGCCGTGAATTGCACCTGGCCGCGGCGGCCCTGGTAGATGGCGGCGCGACCTGGGGGCACCGGGTAGCCGCCGCAGGCGGCCCGGACCAGCGTCTCGCCAGCGAGCTTGACCGCGCGGCCGCTGCCTACCTGGGCGAGGGAGACGCCGACCGGGCCGCCACGCTGCTGCTCTGGGCGGCCGACCTGAGCGATGATCGGCGCGAGTATGAGCGGCGACTGCTGGCCGCCGCTGCTCATCTGGTCTGGTGTCACCGGTTCGGCAGGCTGGAGGCGCTGGGCGGCAAGGTGGCCGAGTGCGCCCCTGGTCCGCTGCGCGACCTCGTCCTTGTCGCGCTCAGTCCCGCCGAGGAGCCGCCCGCTTCGGTGCGGGCGTCGCTGACCACTTCCCGGGCCGGGGCGGCCTTGCCCGGCACGTTGCAGGCCGTGGCCCGGACCGCTCTTGCCATTGCCCGCAGCCATGCCTGGCGGAACGCCGCCGGATCCGGGGGCGGCATCGCCGAACAGGTGCTGGCCATTGATGATCTTGATCCGGAAGCCGCCCAGCTGGCCAGGTGCCTGGTTGCTGAGTCGGTCGGGCGGCGGTGCGGCGGCGTGCACGCCGCGCTGCGCGCGCTGGATGAACTTGTCCCCGGACCGTCGTCCCCGTCATTCGCGGCCGCAGATGCGATCCCGCTGTGGAGGCGCGGCGCACTGCGCGCGGCCACCGGCCGGCTGGCCGGTGCCGCGGACGACCTGTCGGCCGCGCTCCAGTTCCCCGGTGCTGGCGGGTTCGGTGAAGCGGACGCCTCGGCGAGCGCCCTCCTCGCACAGGTCCAGTACCTTCTCGGCGCATGGACGGCGGCGGCGGCCACCGCCGAGCAGGCGATCTCCATGGCCTTGAGCCGCGGCACGACGTGGTCCTACTCCCAGGGCTATGCCGTGGCCGCATGCGTGGCCGCCAGCACGGGAGGCTGGGAACGGGCCGAGGAATACCTAGATGCCTCGAAACAGTGGTGGCGCACGGCAGGACCAGACTCAGGTGTGCTCTACCCGGCCGTAGCCGAGGCGACTCTCGCGCAGGCGAGAGGAGACCACGCGAGAATCCTGGCCGCGCTCAGCCCACTGCTCGATCAGCCACAGACGGACAGTGACGGGCAGCACGACCAGTTCTGGTGGCGACCGCTTCACGTCGAGGCGCTGATCGCCGTGGGCCAGTTGAGCGAGGCGGCCACCGCCCTGGCCATGGTCGCGGTCCGGGCCAAGAACGCGGTATCTCTTCGAATTGGCTACGAGTGGCTCTCCGGGTGGCTCGCACACCGCCTGGGTGACG